>Ga0209390_10004935_pt1 | contig 19496 bp, 7 predicted proteins | sample BON01_FD_187212 | JGI IMG/M metagenome (GOLD analysis project Ga0209390, IMG submission 187212) | Freshwater microbial communities from Lake Bonney liftoff mats and glacier meltwater in Antarctica - BON-01 (SPAdes) (version 2) | ecosystem: Environmental > Aquatic > Freshwater > Ice > Glacier...
TCTGGGGCGGAGGCGTGCAGTTTTTCCTTGAAGCGCTGTTTTTATGATGAGGGTAGAACGAGGCGGTGGGGGGGCGGGTAGAGGTGCTCGAGCGTTCGGGCGCGGGGGCAGGGGGGGCGGGAGGTGGGAGAACCGGACCGCGCAGCGCGCAAGCGCGCGCGATCGCGATCGCGATCGCGAGGGAGGAGGGAGGGCAGGAAGGAGGAAGGATGGCGGCGACCACCGAGGGGCGCGAAAGGACGGGCGGGTTGAGCGCGAGCGCAAGGACGGCTCGCTTGGCACGGCGCGTCCCCCGTTGGCTGCCGCCCGCGGTCCCCTTGCTGGGGATCGGCCTCTTGGGAGGGCCCCCTTTCATCGTCCGTGCACCCACCTCGGCACAAAGCTACGCTCCTCTCCCGGCTGATCTGCCGGCGTCAGGCGGGTAAGCTCGAGAGTGCGCCGGGGAAACAGCAGCCGCAGAGAGGAGGAGGGGGGGCGTGGGGGTGGGGGGGGGGGTGGGGGGGGGGGGGGGGGGGGGGGGGGGGGGGGGGCAGCGGCGACTCGCCCCCTCGGAGCAAACAAAACGAGAGGCGGTGCAGGGGAGGAGGGCGGCAGTGCTGTCAAGAAAGTGGAGCGCCGCCGCTGTCGATGACGAGCAGCATGAATCGAGCGAAACAAGCCCAGGAAAAAAAAGCGTTGTGCAGCATCAAAGGCAGGCGGGCGGGGAGCGTTTTGGACAGCCGGGCGTGCTTTTTTTGTTCGAGGGTCCGGAGGCAAAGGCGGGGGGGGGGAGGGGGGGCAGGCGAAGCGAAACCAGGGACTGGTTTCTGGTTTCGGGGAGCCAGGGAGTGACGCGCGAAGCGTGACTTGCTTTACGCGCCAAAGCCGCCCGACGGCGGCGGCGGCGGCAGCGGCGGCGGCGGCTGCTGCATCGGCGCCAGGCCGCCGCCGCCGGCCGCATAAAGCGCCGCGATCGCCGCGGCGTGCTGCTGCTGCTGCTGCTGACGCTGCTGCTGCTGCTGCTGCTGCTGCTGCTGCTGCTGCTGCTGCTGCTGCTGCTGCTGCTGCTGCTGCTGCTGCTGCTGCTGCTGCTGCTGCTGCTGCTGCTGCTGCTGCTGCTGCTGCGGGTCGAATCCCAGGACGTTGTTGTACGCATACAGGCCAGACAGGGCCTGCTGCTGCTGCTCCTGCTGCTGCTGCTGCAGCATCTGCAGCTGCATCGGGGTGGGCATGCCGCCGACGCCGCCGCCGAAGCCGCCGCCAAAGCCGCCGCCGTTGGGCATGCCGCCGACGCCAACGCCGTAGAGCAGCGCGGCCAGCGCGGCCGGGTCGGGGCCCGCGGCCATCATGAGCGAGGCGGCCTGCGGCGGGAGACCGTGCGCGGCCGCGGCGGCCGCGAGCAGCGCGGCGTTTGCGTAGCCGCCGCCGCCGCCAACGCCGCCGCCGAGTGCCGCCGCCGCCGCCGCCGCCGCCACCGCCACGTCGGCGCGCTGCTCGCGCGCCGCCGCCGCCACGGCCGCCGCGTGGCGCGACGTCGACCGGCCCCACGAGACGCGGATGGCCGACCCGCCCAGCACCGCCCCCGTCATCTCGGTCATCGCCGCCTCGGCCGCCCCCCGCGCCACGTACTGCACGAACCCGCACCCCTTGTGCGCGGGCACCTTGACGTACACGATGTCGCCGTAGGGCGCGAACAGCGCGCGCAGCTGGTCCTCGGCCACGGCCGCCGACAGGCCGCCGATGAACAGCGTCGTGTTTGTGGGGTCGAGCTCGGCCGGGTGGTGGTGCGGGAGGAGCTGCGGCTGGTGCGGCGGCTGCTGCTGCGGGTGCTGCGGGTGGGCCCCTGGCCGCTGCTGCTGCTGCTGCTGCTGCTGCTGGCGCTGGGACTGCCAGGGCGCTCGGGCGCCGGCGCCGGCGCCGTCGGGCCCGCCACCGCCGGCGCGCTGCTGCTGCTGCTGCTGCTGGGCGGTGAGCGCGGCCCTGAGGGCCGGGCTCATGCCGCCGATGACGCCGCCGCCCGCGCCGCTGCCAGAAGCGGCCCCACCGCCGCCGCCGCCGTTGAGGTTGGTCAGCGCGGCGGCGGCCGCGGCGGCCGCCGCCGACCCGTCGCCGCTGCCGAGGCCGCCGCTGCCGCCGCCGCCGCCGCCCCCCCCGCCGCCGCCGCCGCCGATCGGGTTGCGCCGCGCCGTGGCCAGCGACACGCGGATGGGCCGCGACATCAGGGACTGCCCGTTCATCCCGGACAGCGCGCGGTCGCGCTCCCCCTCGTCCGCGAACCGCACGAAGCCGTACCCCTTGCTGCGCCCCGTGGCCGGGTCGGTCACGACCTTGGCGGCGCGCGCCGTCGGGAAGTAGCGCGCAAACATGGCCTGCAGCGTCAGGTCGGTGACCTCGGGCGCGAGGTCGCCGACGAACAGCGAGTGCTGGTCGACGCCTGGTGGTGCGGTTGCGTTTTGTTGCGCGTTGTCGGCGCGCGTTTTAATAGGGGGAGGGGGTGAGGGGGGGGCGGGGTGATCGCGGTGAGCGTCGGGCGGTTGCGTGACGCGGCGGCGCCGCCGACGGGCGGGCGCTCGACTCATCAGTGATGGCTCGCGTGCGGCGCGCGAGATCAGGGGCGGGCGGGCGGTCCTGGGCGTGCTCCACGTCCGAATCACGCAGCTCGGGTGGGTTGCGTAGGCGCGGAAAGGGCCACAGGAGGGGAGAGGGCCACAGGAGGGGCGCGGCGATTGGGGGGGGGGGCGGAGCGAGAGAAAGGAGGAGGAAGGGCGCACAACGTTGCGAAACAGACCATCGGTTAGAAGCACGGGCGCGGGTGGCGACGGCACAGGCGGCCCGGCAGACAGCAGCCGCAGCACGGCGTCGTCCATCAGAGGCAAGGGGGCCGCGACTGGTGAACCCAAAATCGGAAATCAAAAAAGGCCACAGCCCCTCCTTTCTTCTCCTTGCCGCACGCGGGATGTGGCGAGGCGCACGCGGGCGCGGCCTAGATAAGCGCCCGCGTTCTTCGCCGAGGTCGGGTAGAGACGCAGGGAGGGGGCGCCACGGCGGCAAGGGAGGAGGGGGCGGGAGAAAGGGACAAGCAGGGGACAGGGTGGAGGGCGTGGAGGGGTAAAATTGGGGGGGGGGCGCACGGGGAGGGAAGGAAGTGAAGTAAGGGAGCGGGAGAACCGGAGACGCAGCGGTGCCTTGTGCCCTGTCCTTGCCAGACATATCGCGTCGGCGGCGGCGGCGGCGGCGGCGGCGGCGGCGGCGGCGGCGGCGGCGGCGGCGGCGGCGGCGGGATCAGCGCCCAAAAGAGCCCGGGTAGCGGCGGCGCCCGCGACAGCAGCTGCAAGCGGCGCGGGCGGCATGCCGGCGCGGCTCTGCGCAACCCCTGCTCAAGCGGCCGTCGCAGACGCGCGCGTAGGCGTCGCCTCACGCGGCTGCCTCGGGCGGGAAGGCGGGGGGGGGCAGAGCGCGAGCGGCGGGAGCCACAGTGGCCGCGCCGCCGCTTTCTTTCGCCGCAAGTTCTCCCGATTGACTGACGCCGCAGGCTGTACCCAAGTCGACCGAGGCGCCTCGCGTTGACACGTACGCTAACAACACGGTGGCGATTCTCTTCCCCTCAAACTCACGGGCCCAAGCCGAACCTCCCCACCTCCGCCGTCAGCGCCGACCCGACGCCGCCGACGCCCCCCTCGGCGCCGCCGTCGCCGCCGGGGTCCAAAACCTCAAACTCGAAGCTGCCCTCCATCGAGCCCGTCGCCGTGCGCAGCGGGCACGCGCTCTCGTACTCGAACGAGGCGGCGGGTGGCAGCACGGGCATCTCCCCGACCACGCCCGGCCCGCGCACGTCGTCCGCCCTGCCGCCGGCGTCGCGGATCACCCAGTGCCGCGACCTCAGCTGCACCGTGCGGCGCGGGTGGACGTTGGTGATGCGGACGCGGTAGACGAAGAACCAACGGCCGTCGGCGGGCGAGCTCTGCGACGGCACGAGCGCCGAGCGCACGACCACGCGCACGCCGTGCGTGGTCACGTCGCTGGAGGGGGGCGGCGGCGGCGGCGGGGGGGAGAGGGCAGAGGCGGGGCCGCGGCCGCCGCCCTGCTCCGCGCCTGCCTCGGCGGCCGCCGCACGCCTGGACGCCGCCGCCACGCCCGAGGCCGCCGCCACCTGTTCCTCCAGGGCGCGCAGCGCGTCGCGCAGGCGCGCGGCCTCGGCGTACCTCTCGCCCGCGGCCGCGCACTCGAGCCGCCTGGCGAGCGCCACCAGCGGGTCGAGCGCCTCGGCGGCGGCGAGCTCGTCGCGCAGGCGCGCGGCCTCGGCGTAGCGCTCGCCGGCGGCCGCCTCCTCGACCTCCTTGCGCAGCTTGCGGCGCTGCCTGGCGCCGCGCTGGATCGCGTCGAGCTGCTCGGCCGTCAGGGTGGTCGGCGGCTCTTCGCCGTCCGTGTCGTCGGCGTCGTTGGCGGCGCCGGCCGCCGCCGGCGACGGCGACGTGGCCGGCTCTCTCGCGGAGGGGCCAGCGAGCCTCGTCCTCCGTTGGCAAGCGCGGTGGTGGATCCTGCGGGTTGATGCCGCTGCTCCGCCCGCTGCTCCTGCTGCTGCTGCTGCTGCTGACGGGAGCCTCCCCGCTGGCGGGAGGGCCGTCTGTTGGCGGAGCTGCTGACGCGGGCACGCCGCGCCTGCCCGCAGCGTCGAGCACCACATTGGGTATCGCCGGGGCCTGGTGTGTGTGCAATCGAGAGAGTTGTGTGAATCGGTCGATCTGTCTTTGAGAATGGGTGGAATCACGATCACATTTGGGTGCCGCCGGCGAACGGCGAGCGGCCAGCGGAGTGGAAGCGGTGGTAGACCTCCTCTTTCTTGCACGCGACATCCCGAGCACATAAGCGAGACTGAATCACACATACATACACGCGGAGCATCTCCGAGCGACTGAACTAGCAACGGTCCACCTCTCTGGTGCCGCCGCCCTCGTCTCTCGTAGTTTTCCCCTCCGCCCGCCGGCCGCCCTCCCCTTTCCGCCGATCTCGGAGACCGCACAGGTACCACGCGCCGCACTCTGACGCGCGAGCCGCCCACAACACAATGGCGGCCATCAACCTGGCCGCCCGCGCGCCGCTGCCGGCGACGGCCGCCGGCGCCCGGGCACCGGCGCCGCCGCCGTCGTCGCGCCTCCGTCTCGCGCGCGGCCGCGTCGCCTCCCGCCGCGTCTCCGCCGCCTCCACCGAGGCCCCACCCCTCGGCCCCACTCCGGACTCGCTGTTCCGCATGCCGGAGGGCGCGCCCATGGACGACCGCCGCGACCACAGCAGCGGCGGCCGCCGCGGCACCGCCTCGTCCTCCGCCCCCGGCGCCGCGGGCGAGTGGTCCCTGCCGGCCGAGCTGCCGCGCCCCGCGGCCTACCAGCAGACCATCGCGCGCTCCTTCACTCTGGGCGGCATCGGCCTGCACACGGGGCGCTTCCACACCGTGCGCCTGCGCCCGGCTCAGGCGGGCGAGGGGCGCTACTTCGTGCGCGTCCCCGCGGGCACCAACGCGGGCCGGTGGGACCCGGAGCGCGCGGCGCAGGCCGAGGCCGTCGGCGAGTCGATGCTGATCGACGCGGAGAACCCGCCCGACGCGGGCGCGGTGGACGCCGCCGCCGCGCGAGAGGAGGTGCGGAAGCGCGCGGCCGCGCTGCGCGCCGTCGCGGGCGGCGCCGACGACCCGGAGACGGAGCGCCGGCGCACGGCGCTGTTCCTCGAGTGGCGCGACGCCGTGGAGAACGGGGCGGGGGGCGGCGGCGGCGACGGGGAGTCGGCCGCCGGGGACGGGTTCGAGGCGTGGGTGCGCGCGCGCGAGCGCGAGGAGATCCAGGAGGGCAAGGCGCTCGCCGCGGCGGCCGCCGCCGCGGCGCCGCCGCCGCCGGCCGCCGCCGCCGCATCGGCCGCCGCCGCCGCCGCCGCCGCCGCCGCCGCCGCCGCCGCGCTGCCGCTCGAGGACGGCGACGTCGTCGCCCGGCCCGCCGACGCGCCCTCCGTGATCGAGGCGTCCATCCGCGCCGTCTACGTCATCAGCTCGGCCCCCTGCGTGCAGCTGCACGCCAGCGACCCCGCCGCCGCGCAAGCCGCGGGCGCGCAGGTTGAGTCGCTGCTGGCGCCCGAGCGGCTGCTGGCGGCGCTCGAGGCGTGCGGCGTCGACAACTGCCGCGTGGAGATGGAGGCGGCGGCGGAGGACGAGCAGCAGCGGCTCGAGGAGGGCGGCGGCGGCGCCGCCGCCGCCGACGGCGGGCCGTCCGACCCGCTCGCCGCGGTCCTCGAGGTGCCCGTGCTGGACGGCTCCGCGCTCGGCTGGTGCCTGTGGCTGCAGTCGGTCGGCCTGAGGCCGGCGCCCGTGCCCGCAGAGGCGCTCGCGCGCGCGGCCAAGGCGGGGGGGGGCGCGGGCGGCGGCGGCGGCGACAAGGCCGGCAGCCTCGCCCTGCCGCGCCTGGCCGACGGCACCCCCGTGGCCCCGCGCGGCGTCCTCGCCCCGCGCGAGCCCGTGACCGTGCGCGCCCCCGCCGGCCAGGACGCCCACGCCACCCTCGTCCCCGCGCTCTTCCCCCGCTACACGGCGGGGCTCGACCGCTCGGCCGTCGCGCCCGTCATAGGAACGCAGTGGCACTCGTGGGCGTACGCGCGCGGCGACCACTTCCGGTACGCGCTCGCGCCCGCGCGCATGTACAGCGCGTCGCGCGACGAGCTGCAGGCCATGCGCCGCAGGGGGCTGCTCAAGGGCGGCGGCGAGGGCGTGGTGCTGGTGGCGCGCGGCCGCCGCTGGTGGGACAGCTCCCAGGTGCGCTTCCCGCTGGACGAGGCCGCACGCTCGGACGCGGTCGACCTGGTGGGCACGCTGGCGCTCCTGGGCGTGGCCGGGCACGGCGGACTGCCGGCGGGGCACGCCGTGGCGTTCAACGCCGACGCGGCCCTGCGGGTGGCCTTGGCGCGCGAGGTGCTGGCGTCGTGCGCACGCGCGGCCGAGGAGGACGGCGGCGGCGGCGGCGGCGGCGAGGGCGGCGGCCCGCCGTCGTCTTGGGAGGACATGCTCGTGAGCTATGGGTCCGTGCTGGCGGCGCAGGCGGGCGAGGTGGATGCGGCGGCGGCCGCGGCCGCGCAGCGCAGCATTGCGGCGGGCCTGCGCGACTCGCCGCAGCTGTGACCTTTGCGCGGGCGTTTGTTTGTCAGTCTCGCTCTTTTTGTCGCTGCCGCCACCGCCGATGTGTGTGAAAATCAATATGTGTCTTTGTGAAATCCAAGCAGGCCAGCACTAGCGCCCGCCTCCCTCTTCCCCACCCGCCTCGCGCACGAGCTCCCGCACCGCCGCCGACAGAGAGACGTCGCGCATGTCCCTCAAGCCTTCCTCCGCGTCGACCATCTCCAAGGCGCGCCGCGCGAGCAGCAGTCGAGGCGCAGCGCCCGCTCCTCCTCCTCCCCCTCCTGCCGCCGCCACCGTCGCCGCCCGCGCCCCGCGCATGACCCGCGCGAGGACCGAGACCGCCGCGGCCTGCCGGCGCGGGTATTGCTGGTCGCAGCACAGCGGCCGCAGCAGCGACCAAAGCGCCTCGCCGTCGCAAAACACGCCCAGGACCTCGCAGCACTGCCGGGACCACCGCAGCGCCGCCTCCGCGTCATCCCCGCTCGCGCCTTGGTCGCCTGCGCTGCCGCCGCCGGGAAGCAGCAGCGCCTTGCACAGCGCCGGCACGATTGTCGGCAGGTGCCTGTCGGCCGCGGCCTCGACCACGACCAGCGTCACGGCCATGAGGGCGGCCGACCGCCAGCGCACGCTCGCCTGCCAGGCGGAAGACAGCTCGGCGCACGCCGCGCCCACCATGCCGGACAGCACGGCGCCGCAGAGCGCGCGCGCGCCGCGCGTGGGGCGCGACGCAAAGGGGCCGGGCAGCACGATCGCGGCGGCCGCCTTGACGGCGTCGGTAGAGCCCGCGTACGCCACGCTTTTGTTGCCGTCGCCGTCGGCGGCCTGCACGGCGTCGTCTTCGTCGTCACCGCTCTGCTCGCGAGCCACGTCGCGCTCGTGCTGCGCGCCCAGCTCCTCCAGCAGCGCCGTCGCCGCGGACGCCACGCCGTCGCCGCCGCCGTCCGCGTCGTTGTTGTCGCCGTCGTTGTTGTCGCCGCACGGGTTGCCGCTTCCACCCCGGCCACCGCCCTCCCAACGAGACGGCCGGGGTGAGTACGGCACCAGGGCGCCCAGCACAAATGGCACCAGCCGCGCCTCGTGGTCGCGCCGCCCCGGCAGGCGCGTCAGCCAGCCGCGGAGCAGGGCGCCAAGGAACGCCATGCGCACGCGCGGCGAGGGGTCGGCCGCCAGGCGCCCGCAAAAGTTGATCTTGAGGTCCAGGCGGTCGCGGGCGCCGTCGTCGCCGTCGTCGTCGTCGCTGTCTTCGTCGCCGTTGTCGTCGCCGTCGCCGCCGACCTTGGCCGCCAGGGCGCGGACGGGCACCAGGTGCGGGTCGCGGTGCCCGACCAGCAGCAGCGCGGCCTCGTGCGCGCCCCTGAGCGCGAGCGGCGCCAGCGCGCGCACGGCGGCCTCGCGCACGGCCGAGCGGCGCGAGGCGGTCAGCGGGGCCAGGGCAGCCGCGAGGGGCATGGCGATGGGCTGCAGGCAGGGGCCCATGGCGCGCTCGAGGCGGCGCGCCAGGTCGCACGCGGCCAGGTGCGCGCCGGGGGACCCGCCGTAGTGCCGGCGGCGCGTCGACGCGGCGCGCCTGACCAGCGCCAGCGCCTCGGCCCCGTAGGGCGCAAAGGCGCGCGAGGCGCCCGAGCGGCGCACGGCCGCGGCGAACGCGCGCAGCAGAGCGAGACGCACCTCGTCGCTCGGCTCGTGCGAGGGAGCGGCGTGCTGCGGTGGCTGGTGCTCGATTTCGGACGCAGGCGACGGCCGTGGCCACTGCTGCTGCTGCTGCTGCTGTTGCTGCTGCTGCTGTCGCCGCTGAGAGACGCCTGAGCGAGGTCGCTCGGCGAGCAGGCGCTCGGCCAGGGCGGGCACGACGTAGGGGAGCAGCTCCTGGGCCTGGGCGTCGTTGAGCGGGCCGATGCGCAGCGGCAGGCTGGACGGCTCAGCGGTCTGGGACAGAGAAGGAGGAGGAGCGCCAACGTTGTCGTCGTTGTCGTCGTCGCTGTTGGCCCGATCGCCGTCCGTGGCGCCACTCTTGCCGCGGCTTGGCCGCGAGAGGAACATGCCCGCCAGGACGTCCGCCGCCCGCTCTCGCAGCGCCTCCGAGGGATCGTCGGCAGCCTGGCGCACCAGGGCTTTGGCGACCTCGAGCGCCCCCGGGTGGTGGTGGCCGCTGCTGCTGCTGCTGTCGCCGTCGCCTCGGTCGTTTGGCCGCGCGGGCCCGGCAGTCGAGGCGGCGGCGGCGACAACGGCCTCGAGGGCCTCCAGGCGCTCGCGCGGCTCGAGGGCGCGCGTCATGCGCTCCAGCAGCTGTTCGAGAGTGGCGCCTGTGGCGACGGTCGCCGCTGGCTCTGGGTGGCTTGGCGCTGCTGCCGAGCCCTGCTGCTGCATGCCGCCCGCCTGATCGCGCGTCGGCTCCGCTCGCGGCTCCTCTCGCCGCCCCTCCTCGCGCTTGTGCGGCGGCGGCGGCGGCGGCAGGGGCGGCGGCGGTCGAGCGACGGCCGTGCGCGCCTTCAAGGCAATCCACAGGGCGTCCACGTCGACTCTCACGGACTCGCGGGGATGACCCGACGGGTCCGCGCAGGCCATCGCGCGATCTTCTCTCTCGATTTTGTTTGGGGGAGTTGTTGTTTTTTTAAACCGGCCGTCGCGCGACAGACCCGGCGGCGCTCCTTTTCCAGAAGCGCGTTTCTTTCTCGCGTGTGAGTGTCGTGTGCGTGAGAGAGTTTGATTACAGCAACACGACTGATGGCAAGGCTGTTTGATCGCCTAAAGCGGGAGGCTCGAGAGCGACCAAACGCGAGCAAGGGGCATTGAGAAACCCGTCACAAGACGAACGAGAAGGGGCGACCAAAGGCTGCCGCCGCCGCCCCCGCCTGTCCGCTCGCCCTTCTCCAAGCCCCCCGCCCCGCCCCGACAACCCGAAAACCGCTCCCCCCCCTCCCTCAGGGGATGGATCATCATCATCAATCACTCATAGATCCAGGGCGTGGCCGCGGGCGTCCAGTCCGACACGCCCTCGGGGAACCACAGGCCGATCTCCTTGTTGGCGTTGTCGACCGTGTCCGAGCCATGAATGACGTTGCGCCCGACCTCGACGCAGTAGTCGCCGCGGATGGTGCCGGGCGCGCTGGCCTGCGGGTTGGTGGCGCCGATCATCATGCGCCCGACGACGACCACGCCCTTGCCCTCCCAGACCATGGCGACGACGGGGCCGGAGCAGATGTAGTCGACCAGGCCGCCGAAGAAGGGCTTGCTCGACAGGTCGCTGTAGTGCTTCTCGGCGTGCGCCTTTTCGACCTGCGCCAGCTTGAGCGCGACCAGCTTGAAGCCGCGCGCCTCGAAGCGCTTGATGACCTCGCCGACGAGGCCGCGCTGGACGCCGTCGGGCTTGATCATGATGTAGGAGCGCTCGGTGGCCATGGTTGCCGGGTTGGGTTTTGGGGGGTGGTCGAGGTTTGTTGTGCTGGCTGTCGTTGCTCGTTTGTGTGGAAAAAGAGCGGGCGTGTGAGGGCGTCGTCGGTTCCGGGGCGGGGGGCGCGGCGGCGGCGCGTCAATTGTCCTTTTGCGGTTGGAATCTTCTCTCTCTCTCTCGCTAGCGTGGCTTGAGGTGCTCGTGCTCACGCGCAGGCCGGCGGTGCGGCCGAATCAACGGGCTCGCAGCTCTCGCTCTCGAGGCGTCGATCCGCGGCGTGTGGAGGAATGGAAGCGCATCGATTGGTAGCAGCCGCCATTCTTGGTGCGTCCGTGATCAAAGGGTGCGCGCGCCAGGGGCAGAAAGATAGAACGCGCAGCGACCGCGCGCGATCGGCTTACCTCGGTAGTAAGGGATGTGCAGGCGTGAGTTTCGAGGCTCCCTCCGTTTTTGAGAGGGGGGGGAAGGAGGAATGGGATTGACTCAGGTGAATGGGATTGACGCTGGTGAGCCATCAAAGCTGTTGTACTCGCCAGGACCCGAAGCAGCACCCCTAGCAGCACCACCACGACCAAGTACTACGCAAGCAACGACCAAGATGCAGGCCGGCTGGCGCACGAGGTCGCAGGAAAGACACGTCTCGGAGAACGTCGTTCCGCAAGAAGCGAGCGCCGATGGAGCAGGCGGCCACTCGGACGCACGGCCCGCCGATGGAGCAGGCGGCGACTCGGACGCACGGCGTGCCGTCGACACAGCAGGCGGCGGCAGCAACAGCAGCAGCGGCAAAGACGCCAGCCCGTCGCCACCGGCGAGGGCGCCCGCCGCGCTGGCGCCCTCGCCGCCATCGCCGCCGCCCCAACCCCAACCCGCCATAATCCGGTTCGTGGTGACGCCGCGGTTCCTCGCGCGCGTGGGGGCCGCGGCCTGGACGGGGCTGGAGGACGCAGACGCCTACAGCCAGCAGGCGGAGGAGGAGGGCGACCCGCACGCCCTCCTGCTCGCGCGCCTGCTTCCGGCTCTGCTGCCAGCCAAGGCGTCGCCGCGTCGGCGGCGAGCGGAGCAGCAGGAGCAGCAACAGCGACGGCAGCAGCAGCAACAAGCACCAGCCTCGTCGTTCCCGACCGCGGGCGACGAGGAGCAGGGCAAGGACGGCGGCGTACTGCCCTGCTCTTTAGCGGCGCCGCCGCCGCCGCCGCCCGCGCCGGTCATCCTGCTGCGCCTCGACCCCGCGTCGGCCGACGCCGTGCCGGACCGCTCCCCGCTCGCGTACGCGCGCGGCCTCTTTCGTCTCGCGCTGTTCTACTGGTCGCTCGTGTCGGACGCCTGCCTGCTCGGCGCGCTGTTCGCCATTCCCGACGCCGCGGGGCCCGCCCCCCTCCCGCTGCTGGCGCTCGCGTGCGCGCTGGCCGTCCTGCCGCACGCCCTCACGGCCCTGCTCCTCGTCGCGCGCCAGGGGTGGCTCGGCGCCGCCTGGCAGGCGGCCCTTTTCATCCTGTCGCTCAACCCGCTGCGCGGCCTGGCCGCGCGCGCCCGCCCGCGCGGCGCCGCGGGCGCCCTGCTGCTCGCGTCCGCGGCCGTCGCCTACGCGCTCGTCGCCGTCTCGGGCGCGCTGTTTGTCGCCTACTGCCTCGCGTGCTACCTCCTGACAGCGCTGCTCTTCTCGCTGCTGGCGCTCGACCTGGCCACCCTGGTCGTGGAGGCCACGCCGCAAAAGGCGTGCTTCAAGTACTCGGACCTGGTGTACGGCGAGGCGTACAAGACGACGCGCCTGGCCGTCCACGTGCTGCTGCAGTCGCTGCCCTCGCTCTTGACGGTCGTCGCCTACCTGGCGTACGCGGGCGGGCCCCTGCCGGGCACGCCGGCGGTCCCCCGGGCCTGGTGGGAGCGGCTGTGGGGGTGCCAGGTTGGCGATGAGGCGGCAGGCTTTGGCGGCGGCGGTCATGGCGCTGGCGGCGGCAGCAGCAGTGGCCGCTACGTCGACGACGCCGCCGATGCCGCCTTTGGCCGCCGCCACGGCGGGCACGCGTGCAGCGCCCCGCCCGTCCCGACGTTTCCGCTCGCCGCCGCCGTCGGCGTGCCCGCCGCCGTCGTCGCGCAGGCCGGCGTGGCCCACCTGCTTAACGCTGTGGACAAATTGTGCATGCTGCGCGCCTCGGCGGACGCGGCCGGCTGCGCGCCGGGCTGGCGCGGCCTGTGGCTCGAGCACGGGCGCAGCGTGCTCGGCGTGCGCGCCGCGAGCTACGTCGCCCGGCCCGTGGTTGAGGACAACGTCGAGCGCATGCCGCGCGAGCGGCCCGACCCGCCGCCGATGGTGGCGCTGGCCGAGGCGCAAGCGGCGGCGGAGGAAGAGTGGGACGGCGCGGCGGAGGAGCAGCGGCACGTGCAGCAGCGGCAGCAGCAGCAGCAAGCGGAGGAGCAAGAGGAGCAGGCGGCCGGGGAGCAGGGCGACGATGCCGACGGCGACCACGCAGAGGACGACGACGACGAGGAGGACGAGGACGACGACGACGACGAAACCGGCGGACTCTTGGGCGGCGAGAGGCCGCAAGCGGGCAGCGGCGGCGACAGCACTGCCGCCAACGACGTCGAGAACCCTCAGACGGCCTGGGGGGTCACGGCCCCGCAGCGGCGCCTCGGCGCGTCCCGCCGCCGCGCGAGCGAGCGCGCCCGCCTGAACCGCCGCCTGCGCCGCCTGCCTGGGCCCTCGGCGCTGCTCTTGTCCGCGGGCGACGAAGCCGACAACGCCGAGCGCCGCGCCGCCGAGCGCGCGGCCGCCAACGACGACATCGCCAGCGTGGTGCCCGACTGGCTGGCGCCCGCCGACGGCGCGCGCCTGTGCGCCGGGCAGCTCGGGAGCTTGGCATCGGCGGGGTTTGCCAGGTACGCCGGACCGGGCGTCCGTGACCTCGCGCTCGACCTGACGCGCCACACGCGGCCAGGGAGGGTCGTGACCATGGCCGCCGTCGCCTTCCCGCGCCTGTCCTGCGTCCGGCTGGCGCGCGCGCGCGTTGCCGGCGCGCCCGACGCGAGCGCGTTTGCGGCCGCCCTGCTGGCCCTGCCCTCGCTGTCGGCCCTGCAGATGCACGCGTGCGAGCTGGACGCCCACGGCGTGGACGCTTTTGCCGCCGTGCTCCGGCGCGCCCCCGGCCTCGTCGCCGTCGAGCTGTGCGGGTCGACCCTCCCTTCGCGCGGGCCCGCGGGCGTGGCGGCGGGCGTCTCCCTCGCTCACGGCGTGCGCGGCGCCCGCCGCCTGCGCGACCTGAGCCTGGCGGGCACGCGCCTGCACGCCGAGGCGCTCGAGGCCGTGGCGTGGGCCATCGCGGACAGCGCGGGGGCGGGGGCGGCAAATGATCATGTAGGTGGTGGTGGGGGTGGCGGGCAGCAGCAGCAGCAGCAGCAGCGGCAGCAGCGGCAACAACAACAACAGACGCGCGGACTTGTCGTGGCAAACCTGTCCTATTGCGGGGAAGGGGCGGCGGCGATGGATGGAGGGTGCGGCGCGCTCGCTGCGCTGCTGCGCTCGCCCCTGCAGCTGCTCGCGGTCGGCCTCGACGAGCTGGGCGAGCGCGGCGGCCAGGCGCTGGTGCGCGCGGTGCTGGACGCGCCGTCCTCATCGATGTCGCCGCCGCCGTCGCCGTCACCGTCCCTTGTCCGCCCCTCGATTGCCTTTCGCTGGTCGCTCGGCGTCGCGCCCGTCGAGGGCCTCGTCGCACACGAGGACGACGGCAATGGCGGCGGCGAAGGCGGCGGCGGCGACGCCATCCGCGTCGTGGTCGTCGGCAACCGCGAGAGCGTCAGCTACGGCGACGCCTGGTCCGCGCTCGTCGCCGACGCGGCGTCCGAGCGGCGCAAGTTTGCCTCGCAGCCACCGCCGCCGCCGCCGCCCCCGACCGTCCTCGCGCTCGTGCTCACGCAGGACGAGGCAGCCACATGGCGCCTGAGACTCCCCCGGCTGTTTGTCCCCACGCACGGCGGAATGGAGTCGCTCGACTTGTCCGGCTTGGGGATCGGCGACGCCGGCGCAGCGGCGGCCGCGCGCGAGATGCTGGCCGACGCGGCGAATGGCCCGCCCGTCCGTCGCTTCGTGCTCGCCGACAACGCCATCGGCGCCGACGGCGCTCGCGCGCTGGCAGGGGCGATCGAGGGGATCGGGGGTGGCGGTGGGGGTGGGGGTGGGGAGACGGCGCTGGACAACGAGGAGGAGCAGGAAGGCGGGCAGGACCGTGACGGGCGACGCGACTCGTGGCCGTGGCGAGGCTGGTGGCGGCGGCGGCAGCAACGTCAAGAGCAGCAGCGGCAGCAACGCGGGCGCGCGTCGCCGTCGTCGGCCGTGGGCGAGCCGCTGCTGCCGGGGACGACGACGACGACGGCGGCAGAGCCCGAAAAGGACAGCGGCGACGTGGAGGCCCCCCCGCCGGCCGCGCGGCCTCTCGCCCCAGATCCGCCGCTCGCCCGCCTCGAGGTGCTCGACCTGAGCTGCAACGATTTCGACGACGACGTCGCGCTGGCCCTGGCGAGCGCGATCGCTGGCTTGGGGCGCGGCGCAGGCGGCGGCGGCGGCGGCGCCAACAGTGGCGGCGGCGGCGTCAGGTGCCCCCCGTTGCGCGTCGTCCTCGCCGGCAACAAGCTACCGTTCGCGCCCGAGACGCTGCGCGCGCTCGCGGCCGCGGCGCGCTCCAACCGGCGCCGCGTGCGGCTGCAGCTGGACGAGGCGCCCGAAATTACCGTGGCTCGCCTCGAGGCGTGCGATCCCGAGGGCGCTCAACGCGCGCGCGCGTTTTTTGCGCGGCAGGCCGAGCGGCGCGCGGCGCGGCGGCGGCGGCGCGCCGAGCGCAGCAGCGGCATCGTCGGCGCCGCCGCGGCTGAGGCGACTGCGGCGGCGGCAGCAGCGGTGGTGGTGCCGAGCGCGGGTGCTTTGTCGTCCCCGCGCGCCGACGCGGACGCTCCAGCGGCGATGACGACAATCCGACAATCCGCGGCGATGACGACAATCGCGCCAAGCAGCGACGGCAGCGATTCCGGCGGCCAATGCCGCATCTGCTTCGACGCCTCGCTGAGGGATGGCGGGGGCGTCGCGTTGCGCTTCTGCGGACACTTTCTTTGCGTCTCGTGCTATCGGCGCGTGTGGGAGGTGGCGACGACCAGCAGGCCCAGCGGCGACCACGCCGCCGGCCCCCTGTGTCCCTTTTGTCGCTCAAAGTTGGAAGGTTACTACTACCTCGCCACCGACGACGAGGACGATGAGGACGAGGGCGAGGACGAGAGCGGCGGGCTCAGTGCATGATCGAGAGGGCATGGACGACAGCGTGTGATCGATCGATCGTGGATGTAAGGATCGATCCATCGATTTATCATTCAATCGATCGAGCGATCGATCGATGATTCTCAGGATCAATCCACAAATGTATCGATCAATCAATCGATCGATCAATCGTTCGGCGCGGCGACGAGGGACACGGGACGAACGCGAGACAGCCACCGCGTCATTTTTCGCCTGATTGGCACGTGTTCGATCGAATCGCATTAGACCAAACGAGCAATATTACCACGCAACATGTCTACACGCTCATCCGCCGAACGTGAGAAGCGATAAAGATTTCGCGAAGAGCGTTGCAGGAGGGTGGCTGCTCTCAATGTCCACGCGCGCGTGGCGACGACTGGCGAACTCATACAACATGATTAATCGATCGATCGATGCTGATCCATCTGCCTACTGACCGACCGACGGAACAAGATCATGGCCGACATCGAGTTGTCGATTCTGAGCGAGCCCAAGTCGCGAGGTCAAGCGATCGATCGATCGACCGTCATTAGCGGAAATGAAGGAACTCGCGGCCGGAACGGATTCGAGAGGAGATCGAAGGGGCGCGCGCGCGAGGGTCGATCTCGATCGACCGAGTGCGTATGAGGCGACGAGCGGTTCGAAGCGCGCTCTCAGCGGCCAAAACCATTAAGTTTGGACTGGGAGATGTGCGCCGTGACGGAGATTTCACGCCGGGCCCGCGTCGGAAGCGTCGATCGATCTATCGCTCCAAAGTCAGTTTCATCGATCTACATGCCTCGCCTCAGTCGATCGATAAGCATCGGCCGTGCACATCGTCTGCTTCGTTGCCGTCGGTACCGGTGCAGTTGCGACCCGGCCATCGGAACGACGCCAACACTGACCAGTCGACCGACAAACGAATCGAGCGACGCGCATGTGCGATATCACGCCGTTAATCGACTCATGAATTGATCGACGATTCGACCTGCCGTCGATGGTACGACGATTCAACCTGCCGTCGATCGATCGATATTTCGACCTGCCGTCGATCGGTCGACTCGTTGCTTGGTCGTCCTCTCGAGATAACCCCAACAGACCCTCACATATGAGTCGGTCGTCCGGACGCGAAGTCTCGAAGAGTTCACTGCCGTCGCATTCAACGATAGATCGGCCGTTCGTTGATCGATTTTTTCATCGACTCGTCGATCGATCGATTTCGTGAGCAGGTGACGCCCGCCCGCCCCTCTCTCCCCGCCACAGACGACGTGACAATGCCGAGCGGTAAAAGTCGCCAGTCCGATCACTAATGCGCGCCGATCGACTCGGTCCGATAGATCGGCCGATCGGGCGACTCGATCCAAATTTTCGTCGCTAGGATTTCAGTGCACGCAAATCGATCGATCGATCGATCGATCGATCGATTTATTCTAATCCACCGATCGATGCCCCGGCGTTCTCTACGCTTTTTTCTGCTTGCCGGTCGTGGCACCCGCCTCCACTGCACCCGTCCGTTTCACCTTCCTCACTGGACACCATCGGGGCCGCGCTTTCCGGCAGCATGAAGGCGCTAGCATCTCTGCCAGCTGCCCTTTGACACGCCTCTGGCCTTGAGACGGCTCCCATAAAATTACGATCAAGTCGGCGGCGCTCTCGTACGCCTTGGACTCGTCGCGCCGCGTATCCAGACGCTGGTGAGAGAAGAAACCCACAAATTTGAGAGCAGAGAGAGCAGCAAGCAGCAGGCTAATAATAGCCGCGCGTTATTTTCCTTTTTGTTTGTCCCGACGATTGTCGAGAATTTCCGAGTGGCCAAAACGAATGCAACCGCCGACCCGCCATTCGACGCGGACGGCGCGCACGCGAAAGCGTTGCTGTTACTCGCACCGTTCGCGCCGGCGCTGTCCGCCAATAGTCGCCGAACTAGTTTCGCGCGTCAAAACATGCCCTTCCCCGCTCCTCGCTCCTCGCCGCAATGACGTAAAATAAAAACTACAGCAAGACGATGATGTCTCAAACTGACGAACGAGCGACCGTGTCTCAGCCGCTCCGACGACAAAGAATCGTGCGACCGCCTTTGCGTGGCCGCGCCCGATCCGGGCGCCCGGCCCGGGCGCCCTCCTCCCTCACCTTGCCCCCGAACCAGGGATCCCATACCGGGGGAGCAGCGCCGCCGAAAGACGCCACACTCTGGCCACCCTGGCGACGAAAGCGACCTGCGCGTGCGCGCTCGGCCGCGCGCTCCAGAAAGGCCGCGAGCACCTCGCCGTCGACGGCCCCGTACATTCCCGCCCGTCTGGCACACGCCTCCATTCAACAAGCGCCGAGAGAATCATGATGACCAGCCCTGCTGCCCCAGACGGCCGCCGGCGCCGTCGCTCTCGCCGCTCCCGCCGCCCTCCCCTTCGACGCCAACACCCAACGCCCACAGCACTGCCACCTCGCCTCTCTTGCCGCCACGAATTGAGCCACGCCCTCTCTCCCTCGCACGCGTCCGGTCGCAACTCTTCCTGTCCTTGACATAACACTGTCTGATTGCCGGCGCACCACTCTCTCCCTCTCTATCTCTGCGCGACTACCCCCGGAACGGGACCCCTGCACCCAGAGCCCCCTCTCCTCCAATCGTCTCCCTTTGCTCCCAATCACCCCCGGCGGTGTGATGTCGCCCAGCGCAAGCAATCGCGGCGGTGACAGCGCCTGCCGGGCCGCCGGGCGCTGAGGGCGCGCGACGGGGAGGTTCCGTCGCTGATGATGGGGAGGTGGAGCCCCCACCTCGTGCGCCGGCGACCAATGACAGCGGTCGTCGCCGGTCTGTTGTCCCTCGCGCTGCTCGTCACGGCGGCGGCATCGCCGGCGGCGCGGCTGGCCACACTCGCTCCCGAAGAACAGGCGCGCCTGCTGCCGACGGCGGCGTCGACGGGAAGAGGGGGCGCGACCGGGCGAGCGCGCGCCGCCGCCGCCCGACAGCAGCCGAGCGCCGCCCCGGCCATTACCACCGGCCAAAGCGCGCGCAGCAAAAGCGGCGGCGCGTGCTACGGCTCCGCCGCCGACCAGGACGTCTGCGACGCCGAGTGCCAGCGCGAGACGCGCGCCGCGCTGCTCGAGATCGACCGCCTCACGCGGACGCGCGACACGCCCGCCTGGACGCCCGCCGCGGCCGCGCGCGCTTCCGACGGGGGGGCGGCGCCGGATCCGCCGCCGCCCGCGCGACGGTGCGCCAACACGAGCGAGCCGGACTACTGCTGCTGGAGCCGCGACCGCGTGCGCTGCTGCTGCGTGCCCGGGTGCTCGCACGCCAACTGCGCGCGCTGCCCGCGCGTCGGCGGCGTCTTCAGCCTCATGCTCGACGCCGCCGCGCTCGAGGCGCCCCTCGCGTCGCTCGTGCCGGCGCTGTCGACGCTGGTGCGCCTGGGCGGCCTGCGGCACCTCGGCCTGATGACCAACAACCTGACGGGGCCGCTGCCGCCCGGGTCGATCGGCGACCTCAAGGGCCTGATCACGCTGGACCTGGGGGCGAACGGTGCGTCGTGTTTTTTTGGTTTTGATTGGGTCGCGCAAGCGGGGGGGGGGAGAGTTGTTTCTTGTTTCTTGTCGCGCTGGCGGCGGCGAGCGGGGGCGTCGGTTGTTGAGACGAGCGAGAAAGGGGGCGAAACGCAACCGAAAGGCCACAAAAAGCGCAACACACCCCAAACCACCCCCCCCCCCCCCCCCCC
>Ga0209390_10004936_pt1 | contig 19496 bp, 9 predicted proteins | sample BON01_FD_187212 | JGI IMG/M metagenome (GOLD analysis project Ga0209390, IMG submission 187212) | Freshwater microbial communities from Lake Bonney liftoff mats and glacier meltwater in Antarctica - BON-01 (SPAdes) (version 2) | ecosystem: Environmental > Aquatic > Freshwater > Ice > Glacier...
AACAACAACAACAACAACAACAACAAAAAAAAAAGGGACGCAAAAAAAAAAAAAACTCACCACCGGGCCGCTGGCCGTAACGGTGAGCGGCGGTGCGGTCGAGTTGCTGATGGCCTGTGCATTGAGAAAGCTCAGCAGGCGGATGGTGGCCTTGCCGCCCTCCGCCGCCGGCATGACCACGCGCCAGTTCGCGTCTCCGAGAAGGAAAACGCCGACGAGCACGCCAATGGCCGTGCACGTGGCCACGAAGGCCTCGAAGACCACGCGACCCTCGCGCGTCAGACGGTCGACGCTGGCGAACAGGATGACGTCGCCCGCGCGCAGCACGTCCTTGAAGCGATTGGCGAACGTGGCGGCGCCGCCCGTCTCCTGGACCGAAAAGGTCAGGAACACGGGCTTGCTCATGCCGAAGCGCAGCACGCGCACGAGCAGGCCGGCCATGGCGGCGCGTTGCATCTCTCCCGTGGTGTCGTCGCCGTCCGACGTGCGGTCGACGTGGAAGACGCGGACGTGCGAGGCTTCCGTTGTCAGCTGGTAGGTGGCCTGTGGGGTGGGAGGGTGGGTGGGGGCGGGGAGGGGTTGGTTGATTTTGGTTGGTTGGTTTTTTTTTTGCGGGGGGTGGTTTGGCGCGGCGGCCGAAGCAGGGAGGTCGGGGGGCGCTTCGGGGCGCGTCGCGCGGGCTGGTTTGTGTGTTTGTGTGAGTGTGTGCTTGCATTGTGCAGCGAAAGACACGTACCGCGAACAAGTCGGCCTCCTTGAGGCTTCGGCGCAGCATGAAGTCCTTCCAGGTCTCGTGCCCGCCAAAGTCGTCGCCCTCGTCGTCCGACGGCGCACAGCCCTCGGCGGCGTCGCCCTCGGCGGCGTCGCCCTCGGCGGCGTCGCCCTCGGTGGCGTCCTCGACGGCGCCCTCGTCGTCGTCCTGGCTGGCGGGCGCGAGGCGGGCGCGGCCGCGCTTCTTGCTCTTGCCGCCGGCGGCGGGCTCGCGGTGGTCGTCGTCGCCGTCGCCGCCCTTGCCCTGGTTAGACTCGCTGTCGTCGTCGCTCATGAGCGTGTGGCTGCGGCCGGCGGCGGCGGTCTGCACCTTGTCCCACGAGCCCGAGTCGTCGAGCGAACCTAGAGGCGGCAGCGGCGGCGGTGGTGGCCGCGGCGGCGAGCCCGTCACCATCGGCGTCGTCGACATGGTCCTGTGTTTTGTTTGATGAATGGTGCTGTGGGTGTCAAACAAAAGGCGGATGATTGGCCGGCGCCGCCGAAGAGACAGAAGGGAGGGGAGACACAGAGCCCGCCGGCCGCCGCCGCCGCCGCAAGTTGGCTGGGTTTTGGTGGGCGGCGGTCGGCGGCCGGCGGCCGGCGGCCGACGGTCGGCGGTCGGCGGCAGCCGAGATTCGCGCGCCGCGTTCGGCTCAAAAAGGCGCCCGAGCGCGCGCGCGCCGCGTGGAGAACGCTTGGCACAGAAGCGCGGGCTCGCCTCGGTGTCACGGAACTGCCTGCGGGCGTCGTTCTTCTTACTCCTGTTAACACAAAGCTTTGTTAAAACAGAGGGTCGTTGAGAGACGGGCCGTCGTCGAAAACAGTTTGTACCTGGGGTGTGTGTGTGTTCGGGAGAAAAGGAGAGAGAGAGAGAGAGGGAGAGGGAGCGGGCGGGCGCGCAGGTGTTTGCGTGTGTGTTTGTGGGTTGTGTGTGTGTGTGAGAGAGAGAGAGAGAGTGGCGGAGCGCGAGAGGTGAAGAGGGGGACGCTGCTGGCTGTGCGCGACGCGCGCCTCTCCGCAATCGCGCCAGCTTTTGGTCCCCGTTTCTTTTTTCTTCGGGCCACGGGCATGGCGCCGCTCGGGCGCGGCCGCGCCCGCGATCGGCGCTCGGAGACCCGGGGGTTCCTCAGAGGGCCGAGATGCGGGGAGAGGAGCGCGAGGGCGGGCGGGCGGGCGGGTGAGCGGGCCGGCCGGCCGGGGCGCGCGCGACTGAGAGCGGCGGCGCGTGCGCTCTCTTGCTCTTCGGCCCCCTCCCCATCGCTGGGAGCAGACAAGAACCAAACACAATATCCACGAGCACGGATATGATGCGAGACTAGTGACTCGTCCTCAACGGCGGGGCTCTCTCCTCAGCGTACGATCAGCACGCCCGAGTCGAGGCCGGTGACGGCCATCAGGCCGGCGCCGCTCCCCGGGCCAAACTTGACGCTGCGCGCGGCCGCCGCCAAAGCCGCCGCCGCCACCGCCGACGACAAAAATGCGACGCATGCCGACGAGCGCACGGGCGGCACCCGCGGCGCCGGCGGTCGCGCCGCGAAGGCCGGCCCGGGGCCGCGGGGCGCAGCGGATGTCCCAGCAGGCGGCGACGCGGTCCTGGAACGCGCCAGCGACCAGGTTCGAACCGCCGCCCGGCGCCCACGCGCAGGTCATGCTGACGTCGGCCGCCTCCGCTAGTGTCGCCCCGAGCGCGTAGCCTGCCTCGGCGGCGGCGAAGAGGCACAGGCTGCGGCTGTCGAAGGGGCTCGCGGATCGTCGTCAGCGGACGGAGGCGGCAGGCGGCGCCGGCGCCGGCGCCGCTCTCGCCCGCGCAGCGCCAACGCCAACGCCACCGCCGCCGCCAACGCCGCTGCCGCCGAGCGAAAACACCTTGATGGTCTCGTCGTTGTTGGACACGCAGCGTGGAGGAGACCGGCGGGAAAGCACCGCCGCCGTCTCCGCGGGGATCGAGGCCGTCGTCGCCGTCGTCGGGGCCGTCGCCGCCGTTGTCGCCGTCGTCGACAAACGGCAGGCGCGCGAGCCCCGCCGACGCCGACGCGCCGTCGCCGACGCCGTGATCGCCCGCCCCGCGCGCGTCGGCGATGTGGAGCGAGTTGTTGACCGCCCCGCCGATGGAGCCCGTGTAGCACAGTTCGCCCGCCGCGGCCGCCGCGCCGCCGCTGGCCGCGCCAGCGGCGCCTGGCGGCGGGCCCAATCGCCACCTGCTACGGCCACCGAGGCCGGGCGATGGGAGCTGCGGCGCGCGCAGCCAGCGACCCGCCCGATCGCGCCCGGGCCCCCGCGCGCAGCACGTTCACGCGCTCCGCGCCCTCGTCCTCGCCGTCCTCGTGGCCCTACTGTCCTCGTCACCGTTCTCCTCGTCCTCGTCCTCGCCCTCGTCCTCGTCGTCGCCGGTGGCCCCGCTTGCCCATGTCGTCGCCGTCGCTTGGGCCCCAGCGCGCGCGCGCGGCGCCGCGAGCCCCGCCCCGGCCGCCGGCGCCGCCGTCGCACGGCCGGCGGGCGAGCGCGCTGGGCCACCCCCTTCCATTCACTTCCGTCGTCTGCACGAGGCCGCGCGAAAAGGGCGCCGCCTGCTCGAGGAGGCCGCCGGCGCGCCCGGCAGACGCTCCCGCTCTCGCGCCTGCTGCTGCTGCTGCTGCTAAGCCATCGCCGCCGCCGCCGCCGCTGCCCGGACGCCCCTTGTCGCGCCAGGAGGGGGAGGAAATGGAGGGGCGCGGCCCGGCCGAGCGCACGACCAGCGCCGACCTGCAGCCCGCCAAGAAGCCGGTGGGCGCGAACGGCAGCGGCAGAGCATCGTCTCGGAGGAGGCGTACAGGCGCGCCACCGCGAGGGCGCCGTCCCGCGCCGCCGCTCCCGACGCCGCCGCCGCCCCACCGCGGCAGCCAAAGCCGCCGCCACTGCCGCCGCCGCTGCCGCCGCCGCCCGCCGCCCCCTCGCCGGCCCCCCCTCCCCCGCCCCGCCCTCAGCAGCCGCGCGTAGTGCCCCGACGCCACCCGGTCAAACTCCCCGGGCCGCTCGCGTTCCAGGAACGCGCAGAAGGCGCCGAGCTTGACGACGGGGGGGATAGAACCGCCGGCGGGCGGCGCCGCGCGCGCCGACGCCGACGGCAAAGGACAGCGCGGGGGCGAGGAGGGGTAGGAGGCGGGGGACCACGGGCGGCGCCGGCGGGAGGGATGTCGCTGGGACGGAGTGTCGTCGTCGACTGGGCGGGCGCGGGAACGGGCGGATGGCGACGCTGCTGCTGCTGCTGCTAATAGTGCTGCTTGTACTCCTGCCGCTGCATCTGGTGCTGCTGGTGCTGCTGGTGGTGGTGCTGCTGGTGCTGCTGCTGCTGCTCCTGGTGGTGGTGCGATGCCCCCGGTGCTCCAGCGGCGGAAGGGCACGCGCACGCCGCAGAGTGTGTGGGGGCCATCAGCGGCGGCAGCGGCGGCGAGCGCCCGTTATCACTGGCATCGCGCGCACGCGCTCGTGCACCGCCCCTCCGCCTCAATCGCCGCGCGTGCGCGCGGGTCCCTGTCCTCCGACCGTCCTGCGTGCCCGCCGATCGCTGCGGCAGATATGTTGACGCCGCCTGGCGATGGCGCTGGCGATGGTGACGGTGAAGGTGGAGGAGGGAGCAGGAAGGAGGGAAGAGGAAGGAGGAGGAGGGAGGAGGGAGGAGGGCGGAGGAAGGAGGAGAAAGGAGGAAGGAGGAGACGAGGTGACGATTGCGCGACTTGGGTTGGACGTGGACCTTTGTCGCGCGCGCCCGAACTCCGACGCGCGGCGACCCGGGGCCATGAAGCGAGCGACAACACGCCGACGACGCGCGCATCGCCGCCGTCGCCCGAGCGCCGAGCGCTGGCCGGGGTTGCGCGCGCCCTCGATTCGGTGGTCCGTCGCACGTGGCCGCGCGCGCCGAAGCGATTGGGTTATCACGGAAGGCTCGTGAGTGCGCGCGCGCAAGGCCCGTACGCCGTGATGTCTCAACGTGAGCACCGCCCGGGGGTGCAGTCGCCGCTGGCGGGTGGATTTCTAACTTCACCTTGGAGATGCAATTCATGAACTGTATTCATCCCCTTTTGTTCATTCAAAGTACTAAGGACGAGCTTTCTCTGCTCGATCGACATATGCCTCCTTAGCTCAGTCGGTAGAGCGCGAGACTCTTACGCACATCGACAATGAACTACACCCGGACAATTACTGGGTCAAAGTACTTCAGCGACAAACTAACACGTGTTAAATCGTGATTACCTCTCCTCAACCCTGAATGGTTGTCCCAATGCAATAAGGGGGATCTCGTGGTCGGGGGTTCGAGCCCCCCAGGAGGTTGTCGACATCTACTTTTTGGCCCATGCGGCCGGAGGTTGACTCCTTTTTGCGCACGCACCGTTGCGCGCGCGCGAATGAGGTTCTGGTCTTTTCAGGCGTCGCCGGCGGCGCCTCTTTTTTTTCATGCTTCCTTCCCGAATCGGCCGGTCACAAAGCATGATTACAAGTGGGCACGCGCACGATTCGTGAGGCGTAGGTTGGAAATCCTCGCTGCTTCCCAAGCGACCAAGCCGAACATTAATCGTGACGAGCGAAGAAAGTGGCCGCCGCCGAAGTTGTCGAAACCTTTTGCGCGCATCGTTGCGTGCTCGGTCGATTTTTCGAAGCGGCGGCGAGTTTTTTCGAGGGGGGGAGCGGCTGCTAGTTCTTGTTTCGCGCCACCTCGGGCGCGCCCGGCGGCAGCGGCTGCAAGACGGGCTCGACTCGAGCGGGTACATCCCAACCGCCGCCCGGCGTGCATAAGCGGACCGAGCAAGTGCCTGCCGGTCTGGTAGTCATGGACGCCGGGCGGCGGATGTGCTGCCCGCTAAAGTCCGCCGCCCTGCAGCCGCGGCCGCCGTGCGCCGAGCGCGCCCCTGAGGTGGGGCGCGGCTTGCGCGCGGCGCCGGCGGGGGTTCGATATTACGGCGGGACGCTGGAGGGGGGGTTGTCGTGTGCACAGCACCTCGTCAGGGTAGACGCGTGCTGTCCCATCAGCCGACTCCAAGGTCCCGCAGGAATATCAAGCCCCCGCCGGCGTCAGGTAGTCCGGGCGCGGGCCAGCGCCGCCGCCGCCGCCGTCCGCGCCGCCCGCGCCCGCCCGCCGCCCGTATTCAGCGACGGCGAGGCACGACGCGCGAGGGGGGATGCGGGACGGAGGGACGGGGGGCGGATGTCGCAGGCTCCCCTTGGCGCGCGGTCGGCGACGGGGCGCCGACCGCACGAGGAAGTCGCGCCCGGCGTCGGCGCCGCCGTGGCCGACGGGCCGTGGCGGGCTCGGGGGACGGGGCCGGGCAGAGAGCAGCGCGGGTCGGCGCAAGGGGGATGGCCGCCCGAAGAGCGTCAGAGTGCCGGCAAGCTGGGGAGGGCGCCGCCGGCGCCGTGCGGGTTCGGACGAGCGGCCCTCGGCGACGAGCATAGAGACGGGGCCGTCTTGGCCTCGCGTGCGCCAGGGGCAAGAGCCCAGCGTCGGGCGGCGCCCCGGGGCGCGACGCGCCGCCCGCACAGCCGCCGCCCGCGCAGTGCCTCGGCCGCCGCGCGCGGGACGCGGCCGCGTTCGACTGCACACGACAAAAGAGGCCGAGCTCGGCGTCCAGGTACTCTCAGGTCGCCGTGGAGGTCTCTCTGCGCACAAGGGACCGCGGGACGCGTGCGACCGCATCGTCGCGACAGAGCGGGGCGTCGCTGGCGTCGCTGGCGCCGCTGGCGTGTCGCTCGTCCGCGCTGCTGTCGAAACCGTGGTCGAACGCGTCCCGCGGTCCCTTGTGCGCAGAGAGACCTTCTACGAGGACCTGAGCTTCCTGGACGCCAACATCGACGCGCCGTTGTCCTGCAGTGGAACGCGGCCGCGTCCCGCGCGGCGGCCCTGAACGCTGTGGCCAAGGCCGCCGGCGTCAAACAGGCCAGCGTTGCCGCCCTTGCTGCCGGCCGCGCCGACGCCTGCGCCACCACCGCCGCCCTCGTCCGCCCGCGCCCGCCCGCCAGTATTTGGCCGAGCGAGCGCCGCCCCGGCCGCGATCGCGGCCGCAGCCGGTCGATCGCCCCCCTCCCCCCCGCCCTGGCATCAGGTGGGCCTGGCGCTGTGTGACGCATGCGCGCGAGCGCCAGCAGCTTAAGCGTCTTGGGAGGCTCGACGTGAGAGCGGTTGGTTGCTGCCTCAAACGCGGCCAGCACGCTCAACGCGCCGCGTTCAACGCGTCCTCGAAGACGCTCGAGCTGCTGGTCGCTTCGTGCGCGCCTGACAGCGCCCGGCCCAAATGACGCCCGGGGAGGGGGGGGAGGTGAGACCCAGCGGGAAGCTGCGCGCGTGCGTCGTCGCAGAGCACCTCGGCAGGCCAGAAGGTGCTGCAGGCCCGCGCCGGCGGCGCCGCCGCAGCCGCCGCCGCCCGCGCTGCCGCCCGCGCCGCCGCCCGCGCCCGCCCCGCCCCGTAGTCGACGCCGGCGAGGATCGACGCGCGCAGGGGGGGATGCGGGACGGGGGGGCCGAGGGCGGGGGCAGATGTCGCAGGATCGGCGGCGCGCCCGAGCCTCCTCCTTGGGCCGTGGTCGGCGAAATAGCGCCGACTGCGCGATGACACAGCACCTCGGCCGGCGCGTAGGACGCGGCCACGTTTGCACGACAAAAAAGAGGCCGAGCTTGGCGAGCAGGAACTCTCAGGTCCCCGTAGAGGTCTGGGCGCACAAGGCCACGGTGCTCGCTGCGATGTGGTGAGACGCAACCGGCGGCCAGCGGACCTCTACGGAGACCTCGACTACCCGGACGCCGAGCTCGACGCGCCCCTTGGTGCTGCAGCGGCCTGTCCTGCACGCCGGCCAAGGAGTTGCGCGGGCGGCGGCGGCGCGGCGCCGCCGCGCCCCGGGGCTCCGCCTGACGCCGGGGGATGGCCATCGAGCGTGGGGTCGATGAAATGTGTGGAGGGCGCCGCCGGCGCGCGGCGGGGCCCGAGCCGCGCGGTCGCATCGAGCGGGCGATCGCGAGCGTGCGCCTGGTCCCCCCGCCCTCGTCGGTCTTGAACACAATCCCGGCGCCGCCGTCAGACACGAGACCTGCGGCGCGTGCCCATCCCCGGGCACGTCCACAGCGCGTCGGCGTCGTTCGCCAGCGCCGCCGTCCAGTCGGTCGCCGCTGCAGCTCGAGCAGCTCGTGGCGGCGACAACGCGGGGGTGGGGGGGGGGGGGGGGGGGGGGGGGGGCGATGGCCGGCTGGCTGAACCGACGCCGGCGCGCCGTGGACGCGCGGCGGGATCGGCATCGGGCCGCCGGGTCACACCCTCTGACGCGCGGCGTCGAGCTGGTGTTCAAGGCTGACGAGGGCGAGGGAAAACCGCGCGCTCGTGGTCGCCCGCTTGATGCGACCGCGCGGCCCTGGGCTTTGCCCGAGGCCATGACGGCCCTCTCTGCAGCTGCCCGACCATCCGCGGCCGCCCGAGGCCATGACGGCCCTCTCTGCAGCTGCCCGACCATCCGCGGCCGCCCGAGGCCATGACGGCCCTCTCTGCAGCTGCCCGAGGCCATCCGCGGCCGCCCGAGCGGCCCGACACGCGCGTCCTCGGCGGCGGCGGCGAGCAGGGGCGCTGGCGGCGGCGGCGTCTACGTCGACAACAACACACTGGCGACGACTCTATCGACGCCTCGGGCGCCCACGAAGGCGACGAGGGCGACGACTCAGGCGCGCGGCTCGAAGGATTGGAGGCCACAAGGGGGGGGAGTGCGGTGAGAGGGCAAGCGGGAGTTGGAGACGGGCGCCAAAAAAGAAAATCAGGGGGAAGAGAGGGGAGGGAGGCGAGGCCTCGAAAGGCGCTTGTGGAGGAAAGAGGGAGGATGAGTGAGGGAAGGAGGGTGTGTGAGGGGGTGCTGGTCCTTTTCGATAACAAAGTGTGTTTGACGAGGAAGGGAGGGGGGTGCGCCGAGCTTGAAGAGGGATCGCGCCGCGCCGCGCCCTCACGGCTGCGCGTGCGCGGCGTCCGTCGCCGCCGCCGCTCGAGGAAATCCGCATCCGACGGGCAAAAGAAAAAAGCTTCCCTTCTCCGTCGCGCTTACACAAGCTTTCAAGACGCCGAAGAAGAGGCGGCCGCAGCAGCGACGACCCCCGCGCCCGGCCTCCTGCCGGCGGGCGGCGCCATGAGCATCGCCGCGGCCGCCTCCCGCCGCCGGCCGGCCAGCACGGCCAGCGCGCCATCCTCTTTCCGTGGCGCGGCCGACGAGGCTCCGCCGCCGCCGCCGCCGCCGCGGACGGGGCCACTTTCTCCGCTTTGGGCGTTGGCCGCGACGGACAGTGCCAGCGCGAGCGCGCCCTGGCAAACGCCGCCCCCGGCCACGCCGACGCCGACGCCGAAGCCGGCGCCGACGCCGACGCCCGCGTCGCGCGCCATGGCGCCGGCCAGCCCGGGGCGCGCGGCGGCGGCGCCCCCGCCCCCGCCGCGGCCCTCGGCGGCCTCGAGGGCGTCCAGGCACGCGAGCAGCTCGAGCGCCGTCAGCGCCTGCGGCGGCCGCGAGGCGCCGGCTGCCGGCGCGGCGGAGGCCGCCGCCGACGCGGCGTCGCGCGTCCGCCGCGCCGCGCGCTCGAGCCACGGCGGCGGCGGCGCTGGCGCCGGCGCCGGCCGGTTCTCTCTTCGGCCTGGCCGTTCGGCGGCGGCGGCGGCGTCCACAAGGGGAACCCACGCGCCCAGGCGGGCCATGGCCTGGAGCAGCCGCGCCCAGGCCGCGGGCGGCACGCGCCACGCCGCCAGCGATGTCGGCGGCGTCGGCGGCCTCGACGCCGCCGACGCCGACGCGGCGCCGCGCTGCTCCCCCTGCTCCTCCTCCCCCTCCCCCTCCTCGTCCTCCTCGCCGCCGAGCAGCGCCCCTGCCGTCGCGCCGCCGAGCGCCCACACGCTGCGCGCCGCGGCCGCCACGCCGTGCGCCTGGCGCTGGCGGAAGAGGCGGCGCTGCTGCTGGCGCTGGCGCTGCGCGAGGAGCAACACGTCCTCGCCCGAGGCGGCGGAGGCGGCGGCCGAGACGGTGGCCGCCTCGAGCGCCTCGGCGCGCGCGTCGGCGGCGGCCGCCTGCGCCAGCGAGGCCGACGCCTGCGACAGCAGGCGCTCGCACGCCCAGAGGGCGTCGGCCACGTCGCGCGGCGCCATCGAGCTGCCGAAGGCCGCGGCCGAGGCGGCCGAGGCGGCCGAGGGCCTAGTGGTGGAAGAGGACGCGGCGGCAGATGAGGCGCCTGACGGCGGCCGAGCGCCCCCTCCCCCGGCGGCGGCGGCGGCGGCGGCGGTGGCGGCGGCGACGATCGCCACCCTCTCCGTGACTTCGTCGGCGAGCAACGCGATCCACGCGCCGCCCGCGACGCCGAAAGAGACGGCGCGCAGGCGGGCCGCCGCGACGGCCAGCATCGTGAGGGTGCGGCCGCGCAGGGGCGACAGCAGCGACAGCAGCGGCGGCGAGGCGCCGCCGCCGCCGCCGGCCATGCCGCCGGCCGTGCCGCCAAACCTGCCGGGCGCCGCCGAGGCCAAGGACGACGGCGACAAGGACGCCACCATCCCCTGCCGCAGCACGTCGCGCCCGGCTGCGTCCATGCCCAGCTCGGCCAGCGCCCAAGCGCACTCTACGAGCTGCGCGGCATCCATGGCCGGCGCGTGCCGGCGCGCGGCGTCCGCGGCGGCGGCGGCCCACTCGGGGGGGATGGCCGCGGCCACGGGGCCCGCAGAGGCGGTCGCCAGGAGGGCGTCGTTGCTGGCAGCCGCACCGCCTGCTCTGCCGACGAGGGGGGGGGAGAAAAAAGGTGCGACGGCCGCGCTCGCCGACAGCCGCAGCATGCGCGCCGACTGCAGGGCCGACCCGCCGCCGCCGCCGCCGCCGCCGCCGCCGCCGCCGCTGCCTCCTCCAGACCCGCCTCCAACGCCCCCGCCTGCCGCGTCGTCGCCGCCGCCGCCGCCGCCGTGGCGGCAGTTCCAAAGCGCGAGGCCTAGGAGCAGCTGGTGCAGCTCGGCGCGCGACAGCGTCGGCAGGCGGGAAGGGGACGCGCAGTCGCCAAACAGCGCCTCGAACAGAGGGGCGCCCCCGGCCGCCGCCTCCCTGAGCGCTTGCTCGGCCTCCTCCTCGTCCTCCTCCTGCGCCTGCTCCTCCTCCTCGCCTGCCGCCACCGCCGTCCCCACGCGCAGCCTCTGCCGCCGCTGCTGCCGCCGCTGCCGCTCCGCCCGCGCCCCGCCGTCCGGCAGCGGCGCCCCCAAGCGCGCGAGCGCGAGCACCGTGGCGCTCGCCTCGCCTGCCGAGAAGAGCGCCAGGCGCGCGGCGACAGCGTCGACCAGCGCGGCCAGCCAGTCGCCGCCCGGCCGCCAGCGCAGGCGGGCGAGCGACGCGGCGACGCTCAGCAGCGCCTGCGGCGCGCAGGCGCGCAGCTTTGGCCGCAGGGCGGCCAGGAGGCGCTCGACCCAGCGCGCCGGCGGGGGGCGGGGAGGGGCGTGGTGGTGGTGGCGGTGGCGGTGGTGGTGGTGGTGTTGTCGTGGGGAGCCGGAGCCCGCCAGAGAGGACGAGGACGAGGACGGGCCGCCACCGCCGCCGCCGCCGCCGCCACCGCCCGCTCCCGCGTAGAAGACGGCCAGCGCGTGGAGCGTGTTGGCCAGCGACTGCGAGCCGTAGAGGTCGAGCAGCGGGTAGGACGCCTCGAACCAGGCCGAGAGCCACTCGCGCGTCGGGCGCACGCGCAGCTCGGCCAGCGCGTAGGCGGCGAGCGCCTGGTCCCGCGGCGCGGCGCCCGCGCGGCCGCCGGACGAGGAAGAGGCGGCGGCGCGTCCCCCACGTCCCGCGAACGACGGCGACGACGATGACGACCACGGCGGCGGCGGCGGTGGTGGCAGCATGACGGTGGACGAGGCGCGCAGGTAGGCCTGCGTCCAGGCCGGGGTCGGGCGGTACTGCAACTTGGCGAGCGCCCAGATCAGCAGCGACAGGCCCTGCGCCGTGAAGAAAAAGGAGGAGGAGGAGGAGGGGGCAGGGGAGCGGGCGGAGGGAGCGCTGCTGCCGCCGCCGCCGCCGCCGCCAGCAGCCGAGGCGCCGTAGTCAAACCGCCGCTCGGCCGCCGCGCAAAAGCGCACCATCCACGCGGCGGGCGGACGCACGCGCAGCTTGGCCAGCGCCCACGCCACGTTGGCCAGGCCCTGCGCGGACAGCGCGTCGGCGCCGCCCTCGTGCTGCTCCTCCTCTTCCTGCTCGTAGTCGTCGTCGTCGCCGCCGCCCATGTCGTCGCCGCTTGCGCCCCCTCCCCGGCTAGCGCCAGCGGCAGCCGCGCCAGGGGACCCGACGCCGCCGCCGCCCTCGGCCGCCGCCGCGCCGCCGGCACCGCCGCCGAGCTTGCGCCTGACCGCGCCGAGGAACGCGCCCGCCCAGGGGCCGTCGGGGCGGCGGGCCAGCTTTGCGACCGCCCACCCGAGATTCGCCAGCCCCTGCGCGGTGAAGTCGGGCATCACGCGCTCGCACGCGGCCATGAAGGCCCGGACCCAGTGGCGGGGGGGCGGCGAGACGGACAGGAGTAAGGGGGGGCGGCGCCCGGGCAGCAGCGCAGAGGAGAACGACGACCGGGGCGCCAGGGCGGCGGCGGCGGCCAAGTCGTCCTGCTCGCCCTCGCCCTCGAACTCATCCTCGTCGCTGCTGCCGCCATCGCGCTGGTCTTGCCCGCGGTTGGCGGTCCCCGGGCGCCGCCGTGCACGAGCGCCAACCTCATCGTCCTGGTCGTGGTCCTCCGCCTCATCCTCATCCTCCTCCTCCTGCTCCAACGACCGGCGCGCTCGTCCCTCCCCAGGCAGCAGCTGCCGCCGCCGCTGCTGCTGCCCCTGCTGCCGCTCCCTCTCCCCGCCGCCGGCGCCGCCCGCCGGCAGGGACGGCAGCGCGAGCGCCACGGCCACCAGGGACCGCGCGTCGAACTCGCCCGCCTCCATCATGGGCACCGCCGCGTGCAGCAGGTCGCCCGCCAGCCCCTCCGCGTCGCCGTGCCACCGCGCCGCGGGCGACCGCGCCGCCCGCGCCAGCAGCGCGAGCAGCGTGGCGACGGCGCGCGGGTCGAGCGCGAGCAGGCGCGCGCGGCAGCGGCGCGCCAGGAGCCCCAGGCACGCCGGGGCGCGCTTGAAGGTGGCCGCGCGCGACGACAGGGAGGTGCTGGTGCTGCTGGTGCTTTGGCAGGTGCGGTTGCCGCCGCCGCCGCCGCCGCCGCCGCCGCTCGAGTCCGCTGCTGCCAGCAGACGCGACAGGGCGGCCGCCAGGGCCGACAGGTGGACGGTCGTCAGGCGCGGTCCGAGGCGCGGGTCGCGCAGGAGCAGCCACGCGCGCTCGGACGAGCCGCACGCCTCGCGCACGACGGAGGACAGAGGGTCGGCGGCGTCGCCGTCGTCGTCGTCGTCGTCGTTTTTGCTTTTGGGCGCTTTTCGGCGCCGAGGGGCTGCTGCTGGCGCCGGCGTCGTCGCCCGCGATTCGAGCAGCAGCAGATCTGCGGCCGTGGCGTCCAGGCGCGCACGAAACGAGGGCGCGGGGGCCGGCGCAGGCGGCGGCGTCGGCGGGCGCGGCCTCGAGCGGCTGCGGCTGCGGGATCGAGCGGCCGGCTCGGGCGCGCTGCCGCTGATGGCGCCGCAGCCGCCGCCGCCGCCGCCGCTGCCCCGCCGTCGCGGCTGCTGCTGCTGCCGCCGCTCCTGCCGCTCGGCCGCCTCGATGAGCGACGAAACGTCGACCGCCGCCAGCGCGCGCGCCTCGGCCAGCACGGCGGTCAGCTCGCTGTCTTCCTCCGCCTCGTGTCCATCGGCCTCTGCGGCTGCTGCTCCTGCAGCGTCGCCATTGCTGGATGCCGCCGCCGCTGCCGCCACGACGAGCCCTCCTCCTCCTCGCCGCCGCCACGGGCTCGGCCGCCGTGCGCCGTCGCCGCCACCATCGGCGGCGCGGGCCTCCCGGAGCGGCCGTGCGTCGCGGCGGGACTCACGCCACCGGCGGTAGAGGGGCCATAGCGTCGCCGATGATGTCGAATTGGCGGCAGCTGCATAGGCCGAGGGACCAGCAGCGACAGCGTTGGTCGCGGCCCTCATCCCGTCTCCCGGGTCTCTGTCCGCGCCTCAAGAGGGTCGGGCGCCCGGCGCCCGGCGCCCCGGATTGGCACGCCCAGAGAGGGCGGCCGTACTAATCCGTAGGCCGTGAACGCCGCATCGAGAGCGCGCCCAGATGGACGGTGCGCGCGCGCGTGCGATTGTTTCGTGATGGAGGGTGGCTTGCGGCGTTGTGCGTGGCGCTGTCTTCCCCTCTGAGGTTTTGTGCAAGTCACAGCCCGATGGTGCAAGTCGTTTCTAACAAGTGCTGCGCTTTGAGCAAGGGGTGGTGGTGTCCATCATGAAGCGTGGAGGGCCGCCGCCGCCGCCGCCGCCGCCGCCGCCACCGACGACGAGCGACGAGCGCGCGGGTGTCGGGGGGGTCGTCCGAAAATCAGAGTCGCGGCGCCCGTCCTACCCAGTGGCTCGGCGAAGTAACCACGCGCCTGGACCGGCGCCACCGACGACGTCGTCCTGCCAGGCCGACGTCCCGGTCGTGGCGGCGGTCCCTCCGCCGCCGCCCGCCTCCTCGCCGCCGCCGCCGCCGCCACCCTCGTCCACGGGCACCGCCGGCGCCGACGCCCCCTCGTCGCCGCGCTGCAAGGCGGCGAGTGCCGCGAGCATCTCTCGGTCGGCATGTCGACGGCCGCGGCCCCTCGATTCAGTGCCCCCTCACATCCTTCACATCTGGGAGCCGAACGCGCCGCCTGGTGCCGCCTGCTGCGTCGGCCGCGCCTCCGCAGGCGGCGGCGGCGGCGACGCATCGGCCGCCGCCGCGGCCTCCTCCTGCCGCCCCTCTCCCGTCCCCTCCTCGCGCGCCGCGGCGGCGTCCTCCTCCTCCTCGCCCGCCGCCACAGGCGGCGGCGGCGGCGGCGCCGCGCGCTCGTTCACCCACCCGGGCATCGCCTCCTCCTCCTCCTCCTCCCCCTCCTGCCGGTCCATGACCGCCGCCAGCCCGCGCGCCCGCGCCGCCTCGGCCGCCGCCGCCCGCTCGAGCGCATCTTCCTCGGCGTCCAGCATCGCCTCCTCCTCGTCGTTGCCGCCGACGTCGTCGTATCCGCCGCCGCCGCCGCCGCCGCCGCCGCCGCCGCCGCCGCCCGCGCCTGCACCGTCCGCGCCGAGCAGGCCGCCCTCGTGCTCCTCGCGCTGCGGCCGCGCGGTGGCGGTCGCGGCGGGAGCGGCGGCAGAGGCCGGGGCGTTGCTGGCGTGCGCGGCCGTCGTGGTCGTGGCCGCGGCCACGGCCGCGCGCGGGCGCCCGTCCTCGTCGTCGCGCTCGCGGACGAGGGCCTCCTCGTTGTCGCCGCACTCGTCCAGCACGGCCTCAGCGGCCTCCTGTTGGTTGTGCGTGATTCATGGGTGGGGATGAGAGAGGGGGCGGGGGCAGCTCGTCGTCAGCGAGAGCAGGACGGAAAAAAGCGCCAAACGACAGCCATCGACAGCGGGCCGCGCGACACCGACCACACAGACCGAGCCGCAAGAAACGCACCATCTCCTGCATCTGCGCCGCCTGGAGCTCGAGCAGCTCGTCGTCGTCCACGTCGAGCTCGTCGCCCGCGGCCGCCCCCGCCGGCCCCGCGCCGCCCCCTGCCGCCGCCGCCGCCCCCGCCGCCGCCGCGCCCGCCGCCGCCACGGCCGCGGCCGCCGCGTCGAGCTCGGCCGTCTGCTCGGCCGTCGGCAGGTCGACGGCCTTGCGCATGTTGTCGCGCATCTCGCGCAAGTGAGACTGTTTGTTGGATCCCGGAGGGGAGGGTTGGGCCGAGTTGGGTGTGAGTAGAGAGAAGAGAGAAAGACGGCGCGCGGGGCGACCGGAGGCCCGCGTCGCAAGCTTTGCGCACGCGATCTTTCCAAACGCCTTGCCTACCCCCCCCCTTTTAGCAAAAAACGCAAGAACATCTGCCAGTAACTCAACCCGCATGACCATGGTGCCGCTCAGGCGCTCGAGCCGGTCCACGAACCCGGCAAAGTCGCAGTAGGGGAAGATGCGCCGCTGCCACCGCTCGTAAAGCTCGAGCAGCCGGCGCAGGTCGCGCGCCTCGTTGCCCGGCCTGCCGAGGCCCGCGCCCGCAAAGCCCTTGGGAAAGGCGTCGAGGACGTCCGGCAGGCCCTCGGGGGCGGCGAGGGTCTCGAGCGTGAGCTTGGGGCGCTTGAAGGAGACGCCCGGGCGGCGGCTCTTGGGCGCGGGCTTTTGGGCGTTGCCGCCAGCGCCGTCGTCCTCGCCGCCCAGGCCGCCGCCGCCGCCCGCGCCGCCGCCCCCCCACGCCTGCTGCTTCTGCCGGTCGCCCCCGCCCGCGCGCTCCGCGAACCTGCCCCCGTACCCATCGTCGTCCTCGCTGCGCCCCCCGCCCGCGTCGTCCTCGCCCGCCTCCCCTTCCTCATCGTCCTCGTCGTCGTGGCCGCCCGCGCCGCTGCCGCCGCCGCCCGAGCGGCCGGCCGGGTAACCGTCCAGGCGCGTGGGGCGGCGGCCGTTCCCGGCCCTGGGCGCGGCGGCGGGGGCTGCCCTCGGGCGCCCACCGCCGGGCCGGGCCTCGCGGGGGCCGCCGCGCGCCGAGACGACGGTGCTCCTGTGTTTGTTTGTTTTGTTTGTGTTTGTGTCGTTGTTGCAGGGGGGAGCGCCCGTTGGCGAGCGTCTCTCTCGACGACAGACGATGGACGATGGCGACCGGACGTCGTCGGCGGCGCCATCGCCTGCGGCATGGGGGAGGCAGAAGGAACTCGCGCTCGTCTGCCTTTGGGGGCCGTGCCCATCGCTCGGTGGTCGAGAACGACCACGCGTCCTCGCGCGCGAACGCACCCGCCGTCGTAGTCGTCGAACTCGACGTCCATCCTTCTTTTTGTTCTGAGTTTGAAAGAGAGGGGATCCGCCCCTCTCTCTCTCTCCCTCTCTGTCTCCGTGTGTGTCAGAAAGCGCGCGAGCGGCGCGTTGTTGGTTTTGGGATGATTGCGTGTGGCAACAGCGCTCGCTCTCACACCGCGTGCGCCTCTTTTGGGCGAAAGGCGATCTCAGGGACCACGAGACGACGGTCAGAAGTCGCTCGGCGCGGCCGACGACGACGTCGGAAGCGGCGCCGGCGCCGGCGCCGGCCTCACGTCTCTAGAACTCGCGTGTCTCGTCCTTCCCACATACACCCAAATCGTACCAACACTCTGCGCGTCCTCACGCTTGCCCCACTACTTCGTCTCGCCCCCAGTCACACACACGCACGCACACGCACACCACACAGAAAGAGAAAGAGAGAGAGACACCCACAGAACAAAAAGCAATCATGCAGCAGACGCTCGCGCGCCGCGCCGCCGGCAGCGCCATGCCGTCGCTTCCCTCGCGCACGACGCGCCGCGCGTCGGTCGCCGTGTCCGCCCAGCAGAAGGCCGCGCTGGTGAGTTGTGTGTGCGATTGCGTTCCTCCTTCTGGAGAGAGAGAGGAAGCCTTTTCTTGCTCTCCCTTTCTTACGCCCCCTTGAGCGACGCGCGCGCCCTTCCGACCGCCCGTCTCCGCGCGAGGCGGTCGTCATTTATCGTCGTCTTGTGCCAATGGCTCCCATTCGTGGCCAAGAGCCCGCGAGGCGCCGATCGGCGATCGGGCTCTTTTGTGTGGTGTCTGGCGAGGGGTCGCCTCCTGAAACGCGGCGCGCCGGCCAGCGCCGCAATCGCGCGCCCGCTCGGAGGCACGCGATTGCTTGCGAATCATCCGCCGCGCCTTTTGACTCAGGGGGCCGGCGGAAAGGGAGCCTGGCGATTGCGGGTTGCCACGGGGGAGGAGGAGGAGGGGTGAGGGGCAGAGGGACTCCCCTCTCTCCTCCTCTCCGCCGCACGCACGCACGCGTCACCTTCTCTTGCTACGCCCCTCCAATCCGGACCCAAGGAACTGCGCGCGATCGGCCGCGCGCGCATCGGGATCTTCATCATCTCTCTCTCTCGCGCAATGCAGGCCGAGCGGAATCCCCTCGACGGCCGAGCGAGCGAGCCGGGGGGAGCGCGCGCGCGCTCGGCCAGGACGCGCTCGGCCAGGACGCTCGGCGGCCGCCGCGAGCCACAGAAAAAACGAACCCTCCCGCCCCGGCGGGATTTCTCGATACACAACACCTCCAAAGAAACGCCTCCTGACCCGCCCCTCCTCCCTCCTTCCCTCCTACCCAACAATCACCCACCACAGGCGCCCGCCCCGGTCGTCGCCAAGCAGGCCTCGGCCGCCGCCCTCGCCGCGCTGGTTGCCGCGCTTGCGTCGGGCGTCGCTGCGCCCGCGCCCGCCCGCGCCGACGCCCTGGCGCCGCCGCCCGCGGTTCAGCAGCTCGTCCAGGAGGCGCCCGCCTCCGCCTCGCCCGCCAGCATGTTCGGCGGGCAGCAGGCGGCGCCCGCCCTCGCGGCCGACGCCGCCCCGGCCGCCGCCGCCTCGGGCCTGCCCGAGGGCACGCAGTGGCGGTACTCCGAGTTCATCGGCGCCGTGGAGGGCGGCAAGGTCGAGCGCGTGCGCTTCTCCAAGGACGGCTCGATGCTGCAGCTGACGGCCGCCGACGGCCGCCGCGCGGCCGTCGTGCTGCCCAACGACCCCGACCTCGTCGACATCCTCGCGCGCAACGGCGTCGACATCAGCGTCAGCGAGGGCGACCAGCAGGGCAACTACGTCGCCCTGCTCGGCAACATCCTCTTCCCGCTGATCGCGTTTGGCGGCCTCTTTTTCCTCTTCCGCCGCGCGCAGGGCGGGCCCAACGGCGGCGGCGGCGGCGGCGGGCCCATGGGCGGCATGGGCGGCGGCGGGCCCATGGAGTTCGGCAAGAGCAAGAGCAAGTTCCAGGAGGTGCCCGAGACGGGCGTCATGTTTGCCGACGTCGCGGGGTGCGACGGCGCCAAGCTCGAGCTGGTCGAGGTCGTCGACTTCCTCAAGAACCCGGACAAGTACACCGCGCTCGGCGCCAAGATCCCCAAGGGCTGCCTCCTGGTGGGCCCCCCCGGCACGGGCAAGACGCTCCTGGCCAAGGCCGTGGCGGGCGAGGCCGGCGTGCCCTTCTTCTCGTGCGCGGCGTCCGAGTTTGTCGAGCTGTTTGTCGGCGTCGGCGCCAGCCGCGTGCGCGACCTGTTCGAGAAGGCCAAGGCCAAGGCGCCCTGCATCGTCTTCATCGACGAGATCGACGCCGTCGGGCGCCAGCGCGGCGCGGGCCTGGGCGGCGGCAACGACGAGCGCGAGCAGACGATCAACCAGCTGCTCACCGAGATGGACGGCTTCGAGGGCAACACGGGCGTGATCGTGCTCGCCGCCACCAACCGGCCCGACGTGCTCGACCAGGCGCTCCTGCGGCCCGGGCGCTTCGACCGCCAGGTGACGGTCGACCGGCCCGACGTGCAGGGGCGTGTCGAGATCCTCAAGGTGCACGCGCGCGGCAAGAGCCTCGGCAAGGACGTCGACCTCGAGAAGATCTCGCGCCGCACGCCCGGCTTCACGGGCGCCGACCTGCAGAACCTGATGAACGAGGCGGCCATCTTGGCGGCGCGCCGCAGCCTCAAGGAGATCTCCAAGGAGGAGATCGCCGACGCGCTCGAGCGCATCATCGCGGGCCCGGAGAAGAAGGGCGCCGTCATGACGGACAAGAAGCGCAAGCTGGTGGCCTACCACGAGGCCGGGCACGCGCTGGTCGGCGCTCTGATGCCCGAGTACGACCCCGTGACCAAGATTTCGATCGTGCCGCGCGGCGCGGCCGGCGGCCT
>Ga0209390_10004941_pt1 | contig 19487 bp, 10 predicted proteins | sample BON01_FD_187212 | JGI IMG/M metagenome (GOLD analysis project Ga0209390, IMG submission 187212) | Freshwater microbial communities from Lake Bonney liftoff mats and glacier meltwater in Antarctica - BON-01 (SPAdes) (version 2) | ecosystem: Environmental > Aquatic > Freshwater > Ice > Glacier...
GGCAGCCGGGGAGGGTTAATTCGAGGGAGTGGGGGAAGGGTGCGGTGGTGGAGGGGGAGAGAGGGAGGGAGGGAGGGGGGAAGATGAGGTATTTGGATCCTTTGGTCTTGACGAGGTTGTTGAGGGAGGGGATGTCGATGGAGGAGGCGGAGGGGGTGGTGTTGCGTGGGAAGAAGAGGGAGAAGGAGGAGGAGGAGGAGAAGGAGGAGGAGGAGACGAGGGTGGGAGGGAAGGTGGGAGATGAGAAAGGCAAGAGTAATGAGCACGAGAAGCTTGGAGATAGCTTGGGCAAGAAGAAGAAGGGTGCTGAGTTGGAAGCGGTGGTGGAGGAGGAAGAGGAGGAGGGCGGGGTGGAGACGGTCCGGCTTGAGGCTCTCAGGGCGGTGCGCATCGCGTGAAGATTGAGAAAGAGGATAAATATACGGGTGCGAAGAGCGCGCGACTGTATGTCTTAATGAGAGGGGAAAGTATGCGAGAGAGAGATTGTGTGTATTAGCTATCTGAGATGAACTGCGGTGCGGGACTATGTGGGGGAGAGAGGGTAAAATGTATATATAGATACTGACACGAGCAAAGCACTTTACTGGAGAAAGATTAAATGAACGACCAATAAGCCAGCGGAATGAAATGAAATGTTAAAGAAAAGCAGCGAGGAACATATCATACAAACGCAAGCGTAGCTCGTCATAGTCCCAACGAAATCTTTTTCCTTTCTTCTTTTACCCCTCCACCTCCCCCCCCTCGCCCTTCCCGCCCTTCTTCACCGCATGCCCCATCAAATGCGGCTTCAAAAAAGCCAACGGCATGGGAGCATCAAAAAACTCATAATGGACCTCAAAACCTTCCTGCCGAAATTGATCTAAATGCACATGGGTATCCGCAAACGTACACCCATCCAACGCCATACTCCAAACAGGCTCAATCGTTTTTTGAAACAAACGCATCCACGACCCCTTCGGACTGGCAATATGCTCGAGGAAAAACACCTTCCCCCCCGGCTTGAGCACGCGTTCGACCTCCATCAGCACCTGTGTGGCATTATGGACACTACAAAGCACATGCGTGAAAAGAACCGTATCGAACGACGCGTCAGGCAACCCCAACTTCTCCCCCTCCAACGTTTTGAGCTCCACGGAAAAGCCTAAAGGCAAATGAGCCGTTTTATTCTTGAAGATGGCATGCATAAACATATTTGGTTCAATCCCTATATAGGACTTGATCTGTCCATCCGCGTGGGCAGCCAAGCACTCCATATTCGTCGCTGGTCCTGGCCCTAGCTCTAAAACATCACCTTGCACGTCCTTGAGGAGGGAGCAGCGGAGGGCTTGTTGCTCTGGTTGGTCGGAGACGAGGGCGTTGCAGACGTCGGCAAACCAGCGTTGCCGGAATTCGGGGTGCGTTTGGAGGTAGCCTAAGGCGAGGGCGAGGGCGAGGGTGAGGAGGAAGAGGAAGGAGGAGAAGAGCTTGCAGAGGGAGGCCATTCTGGTGGCGTTTGGTGTCTATGTGCCTGTCGCTGGGGGGGTGGAGGGGGAGTGGGGGAGAGAGGGTGATTGGAAAGAACAGTGAATAAATGCAGGCTCGCGTCTGTCGCGCTGTGCGCGCGTGCATTTGGTATGTTTTTATTATCTTCTGAGGTGCTTTTCTTTTTTCATTCTTTACAATCTTTTCTGTCATAATATACATTCAGAATCAGTCAATCAAATGTTATCAAACGGACAAAAAGCGCTTGAGCTTTAACTTGGGTCCAATATTTGTCTTCTTATCCGCTGGTGGCAGTCCCGGCGCTAGCGCTGCTGCTGGTACTGTTGGTGCTGCTGGTGCCGGCTTGGGCAAATGGCCCTCCGGACTCTGTTGCTCTCGTTCATCCTCCTCCTCCTCGCCTTCCTCCCCTTCCTCTTCTTCCTCCTCCCTTTGCCCCTCCTCCGACAGCAACCCAACCGTCTCCCTCGTCCCTTCCTCCCTCAATACCCTCTTCTCATATTCCCACACTTCCGCCTCACTCGGCAACTTGGTCGAATAATACAACGCAGCCACACTACACGCACTCGCCAACAAATAAGGCGCCCCCGGTGCCCAGGTATCCTGACACACAAACATCAAAAACCCAAAGACCAAGGGTCCAAATCCTTCCGTTAACGCCCTTATTCCATTCATGGCCCCGAGAGCCTCTCCTTGCTTACTAGGAGGGACACTTCGGGAGACTAAGGACGACACGGAAGGATACACCAAATTCGCCAACGTCGAAAACAGCAGCGAAAACAACACATCCTGTATATGCCTCGCAAAGCTAAAAAATGCACATTGCAAGGCAAACGCTGCAAGCCCAATTTGCATAGCAATTTTCTCCCCGAATTGCGGCACCATTATCCGCACCAAAATCCCCTCAGACAGCATAGTGCACACCCCAAACACCGACATCAACTCCCCCAAGGTCACTTCATTTGCATGAAACGACCGTTGAACATGTACCATCAACGTGGAGACAATGGCCCATACCCCCGTGTAATACAAAAAGACCACCTTACTCACACTCCTCAAGATCGGATCCCCCGAAAACACCTCCAAAATCGAAAATGGACTCCAAGACATAGGCAAATACTCTTCCGGCGGTGGCATCCCAGCGGCAAATAACCGGATACCCTGCCTCTGGCGTTGTTGTTCCGTAGGGCGGGATTCAGGGAGAATTAAAACGATGTACGCGACGGCTAGTAAGACCAACGCCACCGACACGGCAAAGACCGTCCGATACGAAAACCTCTCCGCGAGAAACCCCCCCAAGATAGGACCCACGCAATAAGACAACCCAAACGTCGCCAATGCCAAGCCATACGCCGACGACCGTCGTTCTTTATGGACCAAGTCCGCAATGTAAGCAAAGGTGATGGTGAAAGTAGAGGCGAAGATGCCCGACAACCCCTGGGCAACAGCATAAATCCACATGTTCTGCGTCAAGGCTAAGCTTAAGATAGGTAATGTCGTGCCCAGCACCGTAATGAAAAGCCCCGTCCGTCGTCCCACTACATCACTCAACTTCCCAAATAAGGGACAAGCCATGAAAGCCAGGATTCCCTTGACCGTCTCGATCACCCCCAGAATGCCAAAGGTATAATTGCCAAATGTCGAGACCATCAACCCCGGCATCAGCGCCCGGCTCAGACTCAGCGCCAGATACTCCAGAAACAGCACAGGCAGGACGTACAAGTAGCGTCGTTCCTCCCCCGTGCAGGGGCTGGTGGGGGCAGGAGGGGCGCAGGTCTGTGTGGGCGGTCGGGTGGCCTTATTGTTGGAGAGGCGTTTGGGAGAAGAGACCATGGCCGACAGGAAGGCTTCCGTCCGGGCAAAAAGACGGGCAAAGGCGGTCGTGGCCATGGTGGTCCTGACTGTGTGGTGGGTGTGTTGTGGTGGTGGGGTTGTGGTGATGAGAAGTGAGAAGGAAAGAAGAAGGCGGCCTCGCCTCTCGTCGGGCGATCATCGTGATGCCCGTCTGTGATTCACACGACCTCACCTCCTGCCACCGCACACCACACCTACACAGCAAGCACGCAGAGGGAGAGGCAAGCAAGGGCGAGTGACAATAGGGTAGCCTCGGTGGCAAGCAGCCAGCAAGGCACGAGGACGGGAAGAAGAAGGAGAAAAGCAAGGGGAGGGTGGGAAGGTCGACTTCACTCGATCATCGTTGCCTGCACAGTGGGGAGGTCGACTTCACTCGATCATCGTTGCCTGCACAGTCCTTTAGTCTCCACCACAAGGCAGCAGCAGCATTAGCAGTACCAGCACCACCTATAGAGGGCAAGCGTCGACGTCCAGACGCTTCCTCGTTGTCCTTGCCTCCAAGTCAGACTACCACAGAGCAAGCTAATAACCTCCCCTCCCCCCTAAATGACGCTGCCCGCAACAAGCACCCAGGCCCTGCACCTGTACCGCGCCATTTGGAGGGCATCGCGCGGTATGCCCACAGCCCGTCGACAGCGCTTTGTCCGGGACAAGCTACGGGATGAGTACGAGGCGGCGCGGCACGAGACAGACGCGAGCAAAGTGATATTTGCCTTGGATTATGCGACGCTCCAACTGGACACCATCAAGATCCAGGCCGCGTCCCTGACCAAACTCAACTGTGATCCTTTGTACCACAACAAGCGTGAGATTTGATACTGGTGTGAGAGAGAGAACATGAAGGCAGAAATGTAAATGAAATGGAAAACAAATTTAGCTTGACAAATCAAATGAGTGCGAGGATGCCGGCGCGCCATTTTCCCTCCACTATCCTGTTCCTTTCTTCTTTGGTATTTCTTGTGCCTCATCAGTTACCACTTCCTTTACAACCCTTGTTCTTCCTGTGGACACTTGCACATTCTCAAAAGCCGCTGTTACACCTGACAACACTTGCTCCTCCCAGCTGCTCGTTATTGGTCAACTACCTGATTCAATAATTCAAATGCTGCTGCACATACATGCACGAAAGCTTCTTTCCCAGCCCGGTTTCTTCATCTTTTCTTTTCGTTTGGCAAATCTGATTGACTGACTGACTTGTGGTGTACTTTTTTGAATTTACATTCACATTTCGCAGCAAACCACACACATATCGGTAGCTACACCCACCATGCACCTCCCAACTTTTCCCTTCCTCCTCGCCCGCCTCTCTCTTCGACCTCCACCCTAATCCTGCGTCCAACTATTGCAACTCCAGCACCCATCCACCACCCCTTCCACCTCTCCCACCCCTCCACTCTCTCTATCTACCACTTAATAAACCTCAAGCCCAAATAGGCAACAAACCGACAAGACACAATAAAGAAAATCAGAATCCCCGCCGCCTGATCCCTCGTAATAAAATCCAGCCCCAACCGATCAATGACCTGCGCGCCATGCATCGTCGGACAAACACCTTCACGCATCTCCGCCACCTCACACGTATAAGTCAGATCTGTGAGCTCGTTCAAACTAATCCCAGTATAGGTATACTTCACATACGACAAAGCATCCAACCACGAAAAATAAACCGGCAACTGGGAAGGTGGCAAAAAGAACCCCCCAAACAACCGCCCACACTCAAAGAACAACGGCAAGACAATCACGCTCATATCCGTCGTCCGCGCCAAGCAGCTCACCATCGTCGCCAGGGACGTAGCACTCAACTGACACAAGACCATGAAGCAGGTAAACACCCAGAACTTCTCCGCACTTTCTTGAAGCCCTACAAGGTGATAAACGATCGAACTAAACACAATAGGAGGCAAGAGCTGAAAGAGCGTATCCGCCACCGTCTTGGCCATAAAATAAGCAGAAACATAATAAGTCCCCGCCGCCCGCTCCCGCAAGGCCAACGCCCGCTCGCTCGGAAACGAATTAATCGTCTCGAGCGACGCGAAAATCCCCTGGTTAATCACGCAGAAGAACAACACCGCCTGCCGCTTCTGCACGGAGCCTTGCCCATTCCCCAACTTATAAAACACAAAACCAATCAAAATACTAACAACAATTGAATTCATAATCTGAGTCGCGGCCTGCGTCCACTTACGTCGATGCTCCTGCAGGGACCGACGGAGGAGGACCTGAAATTGTTTGTGCCAGGGGATCATATCCCGCAGGGGCATCATGGGCTTGTCCGAGCCATAGTCCAAATCGACGGGGGTGGGCTTAAAGTACTTCTTGAGCGTCTCCCCCTTGGCCTTGCTAGCCTGCGCGTCCTCCCCCAGACCAGGAGTAATGACATCCATAAGGTGATCGGCTGGGTTTGTGAGGGGCGGGCAGGGGAACCCCGCTTTGCTGAAGAACGTGATGGCCTTGCTGGTGGGTCCCTGATAGACGATTTCGCCGGCCTTGAGCAGGATGAGGTTGTCGAAGAGGGCAAAGAGCTTCGATTGCGGCTGGTGGATGGTGCAGATGACGGTCGTGCGACCCGATACCGCCAACGACTTGAGCTTCGTGCAGAGCGACAGGGCCGTGACGGAATCAAGACCTGAGATTTTGGGTCACGGAAGGAGAGAGGATGAGGCACTTATAGGCTCGCGGTAAAAGTCTGAATAAAAAGAAGGGGACGCAGAAGCAATGGGGTGGGAAAGGGAGAAAGAGAACGAACTGAAGCGAGGGGGTGGAAAAGGAGAAAGAGAATAAACGCCACTTACCCGAAGTAGGCTCGTCCAAAAACAAGAGCTGCGGGTGGGTCAGAAGCTCCATCGCCACAGCCAAACGCTTACGCTCCCCGCCGGAAATGCCCTTGTGCAAGGCATCCCCAACCACCACGTTCCGCACATGGTCAATTCCCATCTCAACAATTGACTCCTCAATTCGCTCCGCACGGTGCGCCTTGGTCATGTCGCGGGGCAAACGCAGCTCGCCCGCGTAGAACAAAGTCTCCTCTACGGTCAAAGCCCCGTTCATTAGGTCATCCTGCATCACATACCCGCTCATGCACTTCAAATCGGACAGACTGTAGACGCGGCCATTCATGCGAATCTCCCCCTCGAACCACATGCCAGGCGTCAAGCGGCACGCCAATGTATTGACGAGCGTGGACTTGCCACTCCCGGAGGGTCCCATCAAGCTCCAAAAGCCTCCCGTGATACTGCCCGAGACGTCTTTGAGTAACTGCTTGCTAGGGTCCCGCTTAGAGCGCACAGTTAAGTGCTTCCACGTGAGGACTGCCTGACTCTCGGCCGTCTCAAGGGGCGTGAAACTCATGTCACTCACGCTCCAGTAGCTGGGTTGGCGGGTCGAACGACCAAGGGCGTCGCCAGCAATGTTCTCGCCGCCGCTAATGCTGTGTTGCATGGCCAGGTCATCGTCCCCCCCCGCCCCGCTCAAGCTGCGACGGCTGCTGTTGTTGCTGCCCTTGCCGCCGCCCTTTCCCTTATCCTGGTCCGCAACAATACTGATCACGTGTGTGTCCTTCCCAAGTTCAGGAGCGCTGGGTGACGACATGGCTTGCTCTTGCTGTTCTTGCGGTCTCTCTGTGTTCGGGGGGAGATTGGGTGTCGAGTGGAGAAGCATTGAGTCGTCGTGGGGAGAGAGCAAATGTCGTGCGCGGCACACGATTGAGAGCAGCCACCACGAAGAAATAGACGCACACCAGTAAGACAGACAACAGACAACGAAACAGATGAAGACAAGGGGGAAGAGGCGAAACGCTCTCAACGCGGCGGATTTTTGGGAGTACGTGTCCTTGCGCGGGACTTAGTTGGGTGTAACGGAACTCGTTCGGATTTGAATTCTTTCAAACATGGGCAGGAGGTTGGCTCCTCCAAACACTGCTTGTTTCTTTCATTGTATAAGACATTTCAATGTATTTCTTTCACGCTTTACTTTGGTCCCATACTTAGCTCTCAAATAATCATTTCGTTGTCCACCCACCACCGTCCCAACACCCCCTATTACCCCGCGCTAAACTCACTCACGGAGCTGAACGCGGTGAGGGTGCGCGGCTTGCCTTTGCCTGCCGGTGGCTGCTGCCGCGGGGGCGAGAAGCTCTTGCGCGCGCTCCCCCCGTCCTCCTTCTTGCGCGCTTGGTACTCCTTCTTGCTGCCTCCGCCGCTGCCCCTACCACCACCACCACCACCGCCCGCACTCTCCTTCTTCTCCTTGCCCTTGTTGCCGCCCCCAAAAACCTTGACCACCTCCTTGCCGATTTTAAGGGAGGTGGGTGGTTCCTTCAACGCAAAACTCTTGGCGACATGACCTAGATGCAACGCTCGCACAGTAAAAATGGGCTTGAGCTCCGCAGGGTGCGTGGCATAGGCCCGCACGAAGGAACCAAACGCCTTGCGCCCCAACGTCAGCAACGGCGGGGTCGGGGTCGCCACTGCTGCTCCCTTCCCTCCTCCTCCTCCCTCCGCACCCTTCTCATCACCTTGCCCTACGCCCTTATCCGTGTCCACCGTCCTTTCCAAGCGTTGCTGAATCTCTAGACAAAACACTTCCTCCGGTGCCCTAAACCGACCGCGGAAGCGCGCCGGCGTAGCTTGATACAACGTCTGCTGCAACGACAAAGGCGTCGGGGCAATCCCCCTCTTCTTGAGCACGTCCAAATACCCTTGTTCGGAAGGCAGAAGGAAGAGCAGAGCGTGACCTTTCCGACCTCGGCGTGCGGTTCGCCCGACGCGATGCACGTACTCGGCTGCTTCTGTAGGAGGATCATATTGAACAATCCAATCAACGGCAGGCAAGTCCAACCCACGCGCTGCCACGTCAGTACAGAATAGCACCCCGCGCGTCGCTTCGCGGAAGGTACGGAAGGTGTGCATGCGTTCGGCTTGCGGAATATTGCCGTGCAGACGGTGGACGGGCATGGCGGGACCGAGCAGGGTGGGAGGAGGCGGCGGCAACGACGAAGAAGCAGCAGCGTTATCACCACCCTCACCACCCTCACCAATAGTATCCGACGGCCCACCAGGCCAATGCGCGGCCTTGAACAAGGCATGGTGGAAATCGACGGAATCACAAGTAGAGAAAAAGACGACCGTCTTGTGGGTATGAGCGTGGACCCGCAAAAAACAGGCCAAGGCAGGCAAACGCAGCTTACACGTCACCACCATATACTGCTGCACCAGCTGTTCCGGGGTCGTGAATCGCTCCCCGCTCTCCACCCCCGCCGCATGCGCAATATCCGCATTACTCTTCCGATGCCTTCCTCCTTCCTCCTCCTCCTCCTCCCCTTCCTCCTCATCACCGCTCCCACCCTCCTTCTTCCCTCCCTCCTCCTCCTCCTCCTCCCCTTCCTCCCCCTCCACTGTGGCCGCCACCTCCTTCACCGTCCCCGTCTTTGCATCAATCCTCACATGCTCCCCAAGCAACTCCCTTCCAAATTTATCCAAAGCCGGATTCAACGTGGCCGACGCCGCCAACACCTGCAACCTCGGCCTCGCCCTCCCTCCCTCCCTCCCTCCCTCCTTCCCCCTAAGCCGCCCCACAATCTCACGGACTTGCGCCTCAAACCCCAAATCTAACAAGCGATCCACTTCATCAAGCACTAACCATTCAGCTGCCTCATGATTGAATGCTTGGCTGTTCTGTAAATGATCCAAAAGCCTCCCGGGCGTCCCCACCAACACCATCACCCCCTTCCTCAACCTCGCCTTCTCCGACTTCCTCTTCTCCCCCCCACTCACCAACCCAGGCACCACCCAAATAAAGGCCCGGACAAGCAACGACAGAACATCATGGATCTGATGACACAGCTCTCGGGTCGGCGCAACGATAATCGCACGCGTGCCCTCTGCGCGGGTGGGGCGGGGGTTGAGTGCTTGTAAATGCTGGAGGAGGGGGAGGAGGTATGCAAGTGTCTTGCCTGACCCAGTCTCGGAACAGAGAAGGGCGTTGGGACGGGAGGGGGAGAGGAGGGCGGGGAGGGAGGCGGATTGGACTCGGGTGGCAACTTTGAGGCCGAAGCCGTGGTGTTCTTTAGGGGTGCCTAAGACGCTGACCAAGTGCTCGTGGAGCCCGAGGGCGGAAAAGGGCGTGGCGGTGAAGATGTGCCTGCTGGATTTGCCTTTTGTGCTGGCGCTGGAGGAGGAGGAGGAGGAGGAAGGGAGGGAGGAAGGGGTGGGGGTGGGGGGCTTGGTGGCGAGGTCGAGCTGGGAGGGCTTAAGGTGAAATTCGTCTAAGCGGGCGGTGGAGGCAGGGACGGGGTGCTTGCGGCTGGGGAAGGAGGGGGCGTACGAAGCGAGTTCGAAGGGGACGGTTTCTATTTGGAGCTTGTCGTCTGTTTTTGAGGATTTGGACGACGAGGGAGCAGAAGTGGGTTGGTCGCTGGCGGTGGTGGTGGTTTTAGTTTTCGGAGAGGGTTTCTCCTCGTCGTCGTCATGAGCAGCAGCGGCGTGATCTCCTTTCTTTGCCTTGCTAGTGTGGGTGGGCTTGGACGCAGCGGGAGAAGAAGAAGGTGCAGAACGGGGAGGAAAAAAGGCCTTCTCGCTCTCGGTCTTGGTGATGTATGCTTTCTGGGTGGCAGGCGAAGGACGAGTCGGGGCAGCAGCAGCTGGAGGGGCAGGAGCAGACGTTGCTGGCTCAGTAGCGGCGGGGCTGACTTTGGTTGTGGGCGCAGCGGTTGAAGGAGAAGGAGACGACTTCGTGGTGGTAGGAGCCGGACGTGCTGCGGCTGTGATGGCCTGCTTCTTGGCTGCGCCACCCTCTTGCTGCTGCTGCTGCTCGACCCGCTGCTGCTGCTGCGACTGGCCTTCCCCGAGCCTGCGCTTCTTCCCAGGTACCGGAATGGCGGGCGAGGCTGCGTTGTGCTGCTCTGGCGTCTTGCCCTTGCCCTTGCCTACTGGCGTGGGCTCGGGGCCCACCAAAGGCGCCTCCTTGATTTTGACGCTGCCCAGGCCTATCCTCCCATCTCCTTTTTGTTCACGCTTGGCCTTGAACCGGTGCCGCTTCACAAAGCGCATGGGCTTCTCCCCGTTCGTGCCATGGTGCTTGTTGAGGCTGGGCCGCTCGACAATGTTGAGCTCCATTGAATTGAAATGATAGGGCTGGTGGGGAGTTGGGTGGTGTGGTGGGAGGGCTGGAGCGGGGGTGGGGAGGTCGGATATTTTCTCGATTTGCGAGACTTGTCTTGTGCGGTCGCAGTGGCAAGCCCTGTAGCGTTGTGAATAGTGAAAAGAGAAGCGTGAGGACGTGTTGTGAGCGTTGGTAAGGACAAATGAGGATAGAAAGGGTGCCAAGTTTCCCAAACGCTGTGGGCCATAGACGGAACGCAGCCACGTTGACCTCCCTCCCTCTCCTCCTTGCCCTCCATCTTAGATACATAAGCGCAATTCTCACACCACACCACGCCCACACATCCACACCACGACGACAGGTCCAAGATGAAGAAGCGGACCACCACCCAAAAGCCGGGCGCGCTGGCCAAAAAACACGCAGCACCAGCGGCCAAACGCAAGGGACCAGGAGGCAAGCCAACGCGCCATCCCCCCCGCGCCGCGGCTGCCAAGAAGCATATCCCCAAGCACAATGCCCCCGAAGAGGATGAGGAGGGGGAGGACGTAGAAGTGAACGAGGAGGACCGTGCCTTTGTGAAGGAGCATTCGGCCTTTGCGGCCAGCTTGTTATCGTTGGCTCCCGATGCCTCCAAGGACAAGCGCAACGATAAGAAGAAGGACCCCATGCCTGCCCCGCCCAAGCCCCCTGCCCCCGTAGTAGAGGCCAAGAAAATAAATAAACGTGCGCATCCTGAGGGGCAGGACGACGAGGAGGGCGAGGAGGTGCTCATTGAGACCAAGGCCATGCGGCGTAATGCCTCAACGCAAGGGTGGGACACGGCGCGGGGGGTGGGGAACAAAGTGATGAAGGAGCGGTTGCCGACCAAGACCATTGATGGCACTATCCAATTTTGCACGGAACAGGTGGAGGAGGAGACGGAGGAGGAGCGGGCAGTAGTGGAGATGGAGGTTGTTGCCCCTGTGCAAGAAGAGGCGCAGCCCCAGGACGGGGAGGAGGAGGAGGAGGAGGAGGAGGAGGAGGAGGAGGAGTACGACGACGATGGCAGCGTGGCGGATTCGGATGCTTCGGAGAGCGAGGCGATTAATCTGCATATGCGCAATGCCAAGGAGAAGAACGATGATAAGGACAATGTCTTGTCGTCGGGGCGGTTGGCGGCGGCGGCGAGTAGTTTATCTTTGGAGGCTTTTGGGGGGGATATGCGCGCGCTGCGACGGGCAAGGCTAGAGCTGAAGAAAGTCGAGATTGCCACGTTGTGTGAGGCGATGCTGGAAGATCCAGAGACGGGGTTATTGAGTCGATCGGGGAGTGGGGGGGGAAAGGGGAAGGGGAGTCGGATGGCAGCGTTGCTTAGTTTGTTGGAGGATGATGATGTGAAGGTGCAGGCGTTGGCGATGGCGAGTTTGCTGGCTGTGTTTAGGGATTTGGCGCCGGCGTATCGGATTCGATTGCCGACGGAGAAGGAGTTGCAGGTTAAGGCGTCGAAGGAGGTGAAGCAGACGAGGGAGTATGAACGGACGTTGTTGTCTTCTTATCAAGCGTATCTCAAGCATTTGGAGAAAGCGAGCAAGAAGCAAACGACGGCGTCAGGCAAGAAAATTACGGCTGAAGGGAATTTTAGCACGCCGAATGTCGTGATTGATGTGAGTAGCAGCGTGGCGGCGAAGTGTTTGTGTGAGTTGCTCACGGCGTTGGCGCACTTTAATTTTACCACTAATGTGCTCGCGGCTGTGATTCGTTTAGGGTTGGGACCTGACCCAGCGACAAGGGCGATGGCTGGCCAGGCGGTCCGACGGTTGTTAGAGAGGGATCAACAGGGGGATGTGTCCCTGACGGCGACGAAACTGGTGTGTAAGGAGGTGCAGAATCGACAGTTGCACGCGCCGGATGATATGGTTAGAGCGCTGCAGGCATTGAAGTTGAGAGTGAAGGAGGACGAGGCGGAGGATGTCTTGCGCAAGGCCAAAATGGACGCGAAAAAGAGGAAGAATAAGCATAGTAAGGAGACGGCGGAGGAGATGGAGGAGGAGGGACAGGGGGATATCATGGCGGGATTGAAGGAGGCGGAGGCGAGGGCGGACCCTGCGTTGAGAGCCAGGTGTCAGGCGGAGAGTCTGCAGGAGGTGACCTTGTTGTATTTCCGTGTGTTGAAGCAAGCAAAGAAGCCGACGTTGTTGCCTGCGGCGTTGGAAGGGTTGAGTCGGGTGGCGCATTTGATTAATTTGGATACGGTGATTGATGTGTTGGATGTTTTGAAGGATTTGTTGGACCCTTCGAGGCACTTGCCACTGGAAGCGAGTTTACATGCTGTGTTGACAGCCCTAAGGACATTACAAGGACCCGGGCGAGAGCTCAAGGTGGATGATAAGGCGTTTTTGACCTTTTTGTACCAGCAGTTGGGGAGAATCGGGGTGGATAGCACTGTCAGTAGCAGCAGTAGCAGCAGCAGCAGTGGTGACAGCAGCAGCAGCAGCAGTAGCAGCAGCAGCAGCAGCAGTAGCAGCAGCAGCAGCAATAATCGCGCTACGATCTTCCCCCTGCTCGTCACCTGCCTTCGTAGCGCCTTGCTTGAACGCCGTGAGTTCTCTTTAGCGCGCGTCGCTGCTTTTTATAAGCGTTTGGCCGGGTTGGCCTTGCAGCTGACCTCACCGAACGAGACTCAAGTGGTACTCGGACTGATCAAAGAGCTCCCAACCCGTTACCCTGGCCTTGAACAAATGTTAGACGGAGAAGCCGATCGAGTCGCCATGGGGATCTATCGCCCCGAGGCCCTCGAACCCGAAATGAGCAACCCCCTCGCAACCGGCGCCTGGGAATTATCTCTCCTCAAAACACACCACTACCACCACGCAGTCAAAAAAGCCGCAGCAGCAGCAGTAGCAGCAGCACAGGCAGCTGGGGCCGCGCACCAGACGGCGACGCCTTGGTCTTCTTCGTCGTTACGGGTGCGGAGTCATTTTACGAATACCCATAAATATGGCGAGGTTAATATGGAGGAGGATTGGGATTTTTTGAAGCATGGGTTTGGGGGGATGTTTGCTCAGATGCCACGTTTGAACCCGTTGCATGGTATGGTGAGGAGGGCGGAGAGAGAGAGAAGGGGATCAAGGGTGAAATTGTATTTTGTCCAAAAGTTTTCGAATCCGGAGGTGATGGAGGGGAGTGTGGAGGCGCATAAGGCCCGGCTACTGCAGGGGCTTGTGGTGGCAGGGAAGGAGGAAGGAAAGGAGGGAGGGGTGGTGTCGTTTAGGCCGTCTTACAGAGAGACGAGGTCGCATACTCGTAAGTTGTTCTTGTGCCGGGAGCTGCTGCGTTCCCGTGCTTTGTTTAAGGCTTATGAGACCCACCGTGCTGCTGCTGCTGCTGCTGCTGCTGCTGTAGCTGGGAAGAAGGGTGGGGCGCGCAAGTAAAAGTTATTGATCGATGGATAAGAGAAGAAAGAAATAAAAAGTAATCGTCTGAAACTCTCGTTTGAAAACACACATTTTTTAAAAACGCAAATGGAATTGTAACTTTTTTTGGGCGTTTATATGTTACATCTTTCTCTTTTCTCTTCAGCAGCATTCAACATTTTCGACGCCATCCGTCTGTTTTGTGTCCTATTGTGCTTGCTTGCTTGCTTGCTAACCTTAATTGCTTGCTTGTTTTTGCTACCACCTCTTTCCTTTAGCTTGCGTCTGTGTCTGTGTGTCGCTTACGATCGCTTCCCCTACACACACTCCTTCAATTTCACACCTCTTCTTTTTGGGTCTCTTTTTTCCTCCCTTTCCTCCTTAACTAAAATCACATCCTACCCCTTCTTTTTCTCGTTGAATTGAACACCATTCATTACAACTTCTGTTTCCTCCTCCTTTTCCTCCTCTTCAGCACACTAGTAGAAATCACAACCTCCCCTTCCCTTCCCGTTCTCTCTTTCTCTTCTTCTTCTTTCCTTTAACTCTTACACCTTACACGAGAATGTCCCCCTCCTGCATCGTACTATACCTCTGCGTCCTCCTCCCCGCCAACTCCCTCTCCTTCCTCCGCCCCCTCACCATCACCAGCACCCCCACCAACAACAACACCACCGCAAACAGCGGCCCCGCAACCTGAGTCGTCTTCGCCACACTCACAGTCCCCAACACCTGCTTCTTAAAATCCGACGTAAAACTAGGAGACATCTGAAAACTCTCATCATAAATAACCATCGGCAAAAACAGCATCCTCATCCACTCCGCCTCCACCACCCCCCTCCCCCCATGCTCCGGCAACCCAAAATCCCACGTCACCTCCTCCCGTACACACCGTCCCTCCCCTTCACTCAACGTCATCTTCAGCATCGTCGCCAAACTCCCCGCCTGCCACGGGGACAAACTCGGAAAATGCAATCGTTCCAACCCCGCGTTCAATTGCACCCTCTTATGCGTCCTAAACGTCACCCCGCTCCGTTCCTCGGCATCAATGAAAGTCAAATGCGCCTCCGGGTCAGGACTCAACCCTTCCACCGCCTCCTGGACCATCGGCTCAACCTCCAACAAATGCGGCTTGCTCAAATACAAGGGAAACCCACCCATCAACGTCAAATTACACAACCCCATCGGTAAATTCTCCTGAAAAAAATCCTTTGCCATCACCGAATCATTCCTAAAATCCTCCTGACTAAAGACATACCTCCTCAAGGGCAAATCATGAAAATCTTTCACCTCCCCCACATACACCATCTCCACCCACCGTCGATAATCCTCTTGAAACGTCACAATTGTATCTTTACCCGTCAAAGGGTGAGCAAACAAGCTCCCATCTGTACCTCTCACTTCGTTCGCGGCCTCCGAGCCCCACTGAGGGACGTACCCATGTCTCGCCGCCGATCGATTGCTCCATTCATTCTGATACACATCACAAGAGGGCATTTCGTCTTCATTGGGGATAGCGCCCGTGGTGGGGTCAGGACAAGCGCGTACGGAGGTCATGTTTTGGAACATCGTGTATTCTTGCAGGCGGGTTTTCGTGGAGCCTTGCCCCGTGGAAACGATGTTTGGGCCGACGCGGCGGGCGGTTTCTTCGTTGGACGTGAGGTTGGGTTGGAACCCGGGGAAAGCCTCGGGGACGGTGGGAAGGGCGATTTCTTTGTTGACTTTGGCGGCGAGTCCTTCTATTGCCTCGACGAGGGTCTGCATGACGAGGAGGACGCTGTCGTTGTGATACCCCCAGTAGAGGTCGCGGGCGGTTTGGGTGGTGAAGGGGGAGACCCCCATGGGGTTGCCTTGGCAGAGGACAAGTTTATAGACTGCTTTCCACAGGCCCGAGGCATCAATTTGACGGTCGACCGAACGACGGAGGGGGGCTAACCACCCGACAGCTGGGTGTAAGAGCTCTTTAAGTTGAGCGTTAAGTGTGTTTTTCAACTGGCCTTGCAGCACTTGAATCACAGGGTGCACCGTCGTGATCATTGCTTGGGTGTCGACTAACCCGCTGGCCGCGTTCTTCTCCTCATCAAACAAATACGTCTTCTTCAACACAAAACTAACCGTCTCCCCATCCTCCGCAAACGTCACATTCAACTTATTCCGATACTGACGATAGACAAATGGCCCCACCTCCTCCAACCGCGCCTTCTCCGTCCCCGCCAACGTCTCCACCGGATTCGTCAAATTCAAATACCTCAAAGCATAATAAATCTCCACCCCAATATTATCCCCACTCTCCACAAAGGTCGAAAACGCCTTCCCCTTCGGCCCCTTCAAAACCGTCTGGGCATCAATCCCCATCTCCACCAACCTATCCACAATCACCGGTCCACACGCCGTCAAAACCCCCAAAACCAACGCAACGCCAATCAAAATAATCCCACACCGATCAGTAGCGCGACGAATCGCCCAAACCCTAGGCCCACCCCACAGGCCACAGAGAGGGCGGCGGGCAAAGAAAGAGACACGATCCGGATACGCGTAGCTGTCATCGTTGGTGTTGATGGCGTCTTTGAAGGAAGAGTATTCCGCCTGGAGCAAGGGAGGGGGAGGGAGGGAGGGAGGGGTGAGTGGGTGGAAATGGGTGTCATCGGAAGGGGGGAAGGGTGTGCTGCTCTCTCATCCGCGCTCAATCGTACCTTGCTGTTGGCGACGCGGGCGTCGTCCTCGTCGTATCGTCCCATGGCTTCTCCTGCTTCTGCTTGTTGTGTCTTGGTTTCTTCTTTTTCTTGGTGGTGATGAGCAAGAGGAGAGGGGACGACGGCCGCCTGGGGAAAAGAGCCGGCGGCGGACGAGGACGAAGGGAAAAGGAGAAGGGGTAGGGCGAGATGCGGAGCAGCTGGCCAAGGTCGAGGTTCGGTGTAAGACCCGGTACTGGTGGGTGGTGGTGGTGTGTGAGACGGCTGCGGCTGCTGCTGCTGCTGTCGTTCCCCCGCCACGGTGGTTTGAGTTAGGTGCCTGTGAAGTGATGCAGTGATGATGGGCATGAGGTTGATTGCTTGGGAAACCGGGACGAAGACACGGACAAGACCCACGGCGGCGCACTGGAGAGAGTGCTACGCGTGTGTTGTGGACGTGCGCAGGCAGGGTTATGAGCCACTGTGGATAGTGAGAAAGAGGCTTGCACATGACATGACAGAAGTGAACGCGCAGGCACAACGAAATTTGAATCGAGGAGGCACCCACCTCCGATGCCCACCTCCGGGTTGGCTTAATCGGAAAGTTCAACAAGCAAAAACACAATATCGCTTCAATCTACGTTACTTTCCTTCTGTGTGTGTGTTTATCAAACGCATGTTTACTGTTTTGTGCCTTTCCTGGGCCTGCTTTTACTTGCTCAGCGCTTTTTCTGCTTGTGTCGACATTTCAACTAACTTTATTTTGGGTTTCTCCCCCGCCAGAGTGCTCTCTTTCCTTCTGCACTCACTCCTTCACCTCAACTGTTTTCCTACTACTCCCAAGAATGCTGCCATTCACTGCGCTCATTCCCTCGTCTCACTCACGTCATTCATTTCATTTGGCCACCGCCTTCAAGACGGCGCCCCACCACCGCTTCGCCACCGCCGCACCCCCCCCACTCTTCTTGGACTTCGGGAAAAAGTACCGAATCGGCGGGCTCTCCACCTCCTCCCCGTCGTCATCCACACACTCAATCTCCAAATCCACAAATTGCCTTTGATGCGGAAATGGCGGTGGCACCTCACCCTCCCCCACCTCCACCTTCCTCCCACCTCCTCCTTCCCTACCACTCGCACTACTCGCCGCTCCCACCAGCTCCGCGACCGTCTTATCCAACACCGGGTGACACTCCCCCGGATGCATAAAATCCGCATACAAAATCTGCGAGCCATGCAGCGTCACCGACGTGACCTGCACGCCGAAATGCTCTAAGGCATGAAGCAACAACCCTCTCAAAGTCAACTCCTTCTTCGGGGCCAGCTCCAGACGATCCCATATATTATAAACCTCCCCCTGCTCCCCTAGAGCGATCGGAGGGGCTTCCATCGGCTGGGTCAATGCAAAAAACGGCCCGGCCAAATTAATGAACGCATTCCGATACGCTTCCAACGGCGGGCGATGTCGTCGATGCCTCCGTCGCAATCCCTCCTCCGCCCCCCCTCCCTCCCTCCCACCCTCCATATCCGTGTACTCCTCCTCCTCCTCCAACAAGCTCCTCTGGGCAAGCTTACACAACTCCAGGCTCGCCAAGCCGGCCACCACCGCTGTAGTCGTCGCAATCGCAGGAATAATCCTCCCGGCAATCTTTTTCGTCTGCAATCGATCCGCAGGCGCCAGTCCATAGTTAGCTGCCCTCAAATTACTCGCACTCGTCACAAAAGCAATATGCCCATTCCAATCCTGGTCCTTTTCAAAGATCTCCGGCCTTGCCCGCGTTGCCCCTCCTCCGCCCCGCCCTGCGATTCTTTGAATGGCCTGGCGGACTTCTTGAAACTCTCTTTCTACCTTTTCTGCTAGGTCGCCCTCCTCCTCTTCCTCCGGACGGACCACGGGCGTGGGGGGGTGATAGCCTTTCGTCAAAATTTCGTCTAACATCGCTTGGACTGTCTCAGTCATCCCTTCGATAGTAGTGGAGGCCTCAATGACATTAAAAGCCCTTGCCTTGAGCAACGACGCAGAGACAAGAAATTCCATATGCAAAGGGTTAGAACGATCAAATTTTAAAGGAGTAGGTATCCTCCTATCACCCGACCAAAAAGGCTCCCCATCCTCAGTCACGCTCTCCCTCGGGTGCTCCTTCAACAACCCCTCGATATTACTCAAATAGAGCTCGTGGAAACGATCCAGAGCCCATTTCACGCATCGGCGGGCAGAAGGCATGGGGTCCCATATTTCTAAATCGATCAAATACCTCTCCAGCTCCCTGAGTAAAGTCGCGTCGCTCGTCTGTGCGCGCAAGCTAGCCAACACAGCAGCAGCGGCCGCCTCACTTTTATCTTCAGCCAGACGGGCCACCAAGTCATTGAGCCTCTCAGGTTGAATCCTAAAAAACCCATCCAAAAAATCCCTCGCCCACTGAATACAATGCTCGATCAAATACGGAAAACTCTTCAGGGTACACACAGGTATACTAGCCTCAGGCGGGTCCGCACTCGACCCATAACTCTCCGTCACAAACGGCACAACCACCTGGACATTCCCACTCGTCCCCTCCGTCCCGCTCTCCAGCAGTGGCCGCCTGTAATAAACACACCTCCCATCAACATACATCCGTGCATCCACATTATCCAACGCATTCATTATCACATCATGGCCAAACCAAAAATCATCATCAAAATACCCCTCCGTCTCCTTTCCCACCTTCTTCACCACCGCCGTCACCTCCATCCGAGAATTTAATCTCCGCACCGCCTCCGCCGCTGCCTCCGACTTGGGCGCCCCTAAGTCCCTCTCCCGAAACAAAAACTGCCTATTCAAATTACTCTTCTCAATCGTATCATTATCCGTTACCGTCAAAGGCCCCACGCCCATCATTGCCAGATTCTTCAACAACTCACATCCTATCGCCCCAGCACCCACCACAAACACAACCTGATCCTGCACCAGCCTCTGCAATCTACTCCCCAACACAGCCCTCATCCCATCATACCT
>Ga0209390_10004943_pt1 | contig 19474 bp, 9 predicted proteins | sample BON01_FD_187212 | JGI IMG/M metagenome (GOLD analysis project Ga0209390, IMG submission 187212) | Freshwater microbial communities from Lake Bonney liftoff mats and glacier meltwater in Antarctica - BON-01 (SPAdes) (version 2) | ecosystem: Environmental > Aquatic > Freshwater > Ice > Glacier...
ACCCAGCAACCATGGGTTATTAACGGACACAAGACACACACACCTGACAGCCGCAAGGCGTGCCAAGCTATTGCGTTTTACGACGACTTTATTCGTCAAAGGTCACAGCCTATAATAGATCAAACCGTCATCGGTTGCAAGAATCCTCCTCCACAAGAGGCATAGAGAAAACTCCCGCCGGATTCCATCATCCCCGCTGCCTCGCAGTGGGGGGGATTCAGAACCACGTACGCGTATGAAATATGTGCAAGTAAAATAACCGCCATGGCGATACAGGGCATCTCAACAGACAACCCAAATTGCACACATATATATAATAAGCTTTGTGATAAGCGCCCACAGATGGCGGTAACGAACACCTCATGTGTACGAATCACATGAATATTCTAAATACATAAGAATCACGATCATAAGTCATGTATACACGAATACATATATATCATGATTATAAGTCATGAGTAGACGGGCGCATGAGCTCTGGTCATCTGGTAGTTAAGCTCACTCGCCCATGATTGTGCGCCGATGGCGCTGGAAAGCCACCCGAGGCAACCCCTTGGTGAAGATGTCCGCCGGCTGATACTCACCTGCGATCTTATAGAGCTTCACCTCAGGCTTGTCTCCTGCAGCGAACTCCCTGACTCGATGGACGCGAGTGTCAATGTGCTTGGCGCGCGCATACATACCACTTCCTTTGACGAGAAAGATACATGCATTGTTATCTTGCGCTATGAGGGTAGGCGCCGTCTGCTGATATCCTAGAAGCTCCATTATCCGCCTTAGATACACGCAATCGAGCGCGCACTGCGACACGCTGTAGAATTCGCTCTCCGTGCTGCTAATGGCGGTGACTGGCTGACGCTTCGACGACCATGCTATCATCGCTCCAGCGAGCATGATAGCCCATCCGCTGACACTCCTGCGATCATCGGCTCCAGCGTGATCTGCATCCGCGCTGGCCGAGAGCTGATTAGGACCTGTCTTCACCCCAACCGACAGCAGACTAGGATCCATAGCGCCTCGCTTGTAGGTGATGCCTAGAGATCGGGTGCCAGCCAGATAGCGCAGAATCCTCTTGGCTGCAGCTATGTGTGTGGGCCCTGGATTCGACATGAACCTGGCGCATTGATTAACTGCAAAGCTGCAGTCCCCACGAGTGAAGCAGGTCAGATACATGCACGCTCCAATGAGCTGCTGATAATTGCGCACCACTTCAGCATCTCTCTTATCCAGCGGCGGGCTGTCCGAAGCAGCCAAGTGCAGATTTGCCTCACATGGAGTGTCGACAGGTGTGCAATCACTCATCTGGAACCTTTTGAGCACGTCATTGCAATACTGTTCCTGACTTAGCCGCACTATTCCCTTTTTACGATCCTGCTCGACCTTGCCACCCAGAAACCACTTGAGCTCCCCGCTGTCGCTGAGATCAAAATCTTTGCTCATAGCGGCAATGAATTCCTTGTACATGGTTTCGTCACTACACGCCGCCAGTCCATCATCCACATGAATGCTCAGGAGAATCTTGGATTGGGTCCCATCGTCTTTGTTGACGTTTTTGACAAATGTGACTCCATCGTTGTCTACGTTGACAAAGCCGTAGTCGAGCAGCCATTTTACAAACATCTGATTCCAGCCATGAGCAGCTTGCTTCAGGCCATAGATGAGGCGTCGGCACTGCAGCACCTTGCCTTTAGGCAGTCTGTATTTGCCAGGCAGGTTAATATAGACTCTTTCCTTGCATTCGGCTAGAAGGAAGGCTCCTTTCACATCGAATTGATACAGTGTCAGTCCTTCCTGAGCAGCTATAGCACAGATTGATCGTATGCAGCTAAACTTTGATGTGGGCGCAAATGTGTCACCATACGATCCCACCTCTTGCTGCCTGCCGTCGGCGTTGCAGCGTGCGCGATACTCCAGAATATTGCCGTCGCCATCCTTCTTGATCTTGAAAGACATGCAGCAGTTGATGCTCTTGTGGCCAGGTGGAATGTCATTCTCATCTACAATCGAGAACGTGCCCATCTCAAATAGCTTTTTGATCTCCTTATCGCATGCCTCCGCCCAAAGGTGCTCGTCGGGTCTGCCTTTGATATCATAGTAACTGCGAGGAACGGGACGCATTCCTGCAAACTGCTGGCCATGCTCGTCACAGGCCATAGCAGTCCAAATCATGCCTATCATAGCAGCGCCCATCGTGTTGGAGCTTTCCTTCCTTCTTATCTTGCCACCAGGCATTCTGGCCGCAGTGCTCCTCACAGCTGAGCAAAGACGATCAGTGGCAAGCCCCAGTAAGCCCCTGTTCTCACCTCCAAACATCTCATCAAGTGTCTTGTGACCTCCGTGCTGCTGCTCCAGGGCATTGCGAACATGCCAAGCGCTAAGTTCTGCTTCGTAAGTGCTGGCTACTCCAGTTCCACCAACATACCTGGGCTTGGACTCGAGAAGCACGCACTTGAACGTGTGGTTGCCTTTAGCTCTTTTGTTTTCACGATGGTCCATGCACTGAGTGGTCCATGACACTTTGTCCTTAGGCCAGTAGCTCTCAGGAAGAACAATCTTAGCCTCTGAGCCGATGAGATACTCTGCCAGAGTGGTGTTGTCTACTTGCTTGACTGTCTTGCTTCCTGCGTCTCTCCATGACGGTGCTAGAGTCCCGTACGGAGCTGGCGGACCATTTACAAAGACTGTGTCTTGCGCCTTATAGCTGGGGACAAATCCTTCAAGGGCGTCGTCAGTTCTCGCTACTGGTCCGGTAGTGACTGACGGTGGCTCCCCGCTGATGCTGTATTCGGCGTCCCCGCTGCGCATGGCCTCAAGATCCAGCGGCCGCTGCTCCTCGATGGCTGCGGGCAGCTGTAAAAGATCGTGGATGTCCCAAGCAGTGCTACAGGGAACGGCAGTGCTTTGAAGTCGCTCGACGATGCTGGCCACTGTCGGATTGGGCATGTCGTGGTAGAGAGACAGCTGTTCCAGTTGAATAGAGGGGGTATAATCCTGACCATACACTCTCTGATTGGTTGTGCGAAATGGAAAGTATGTCTCATCAAATCGAGCGTCAATAGTGGCATACACCCGAGAAGTCCGGGGACTGTAGATAATGAAGGCGCGACGACCGTGACTGGTGCCAACACCCAAATACACGCCCAACTCTCCCCGTGGTGCAAGTTTGGTGTGCTCTACGAGGTCCCGGCCTCGATGCACGACAGTAGCGCATCCGAAAGCACGAAAGAATGAGAGATCGGGCTGCTTGTGATATCTGTGATAATGAGGTGATTCCATGCCAAGACTACGATGAGGTGTGCAGTTGTAAATGTCAGTGGCGAGCACCACTGCCGCACCCCAAAACTCTGGCGGCATCTGCGACTGCAGGAGCATCCCACGAATTTTGCGGCCAATCGAGTCGACTAGCTTCTCAGCACGTCCATTCTGAAACTGCTGATGCTCATTGGAGTGCAGCTGTTCTTGTACTTTGTGCTTCTTGAGCACTTCACGCAGCTGCTGCGTGTGATATTCAGATGCGCAGTCGGATTTGACGATTGTAGGCTTGTGACAATCTGGTGTCTGAGATAGCACACGATCGAATATCTCGGGAATCTCATCTTTCGTTGCATGCACAACTGCTGTGGCATATCGACCATTGTCAATAAACACTGAGCAGTATCTGTTGCCTCCTATGGTGGTGATCTTGCTCATGTCGAATAGATCGAAGCTCATATCTCGGACTGTGGCGGTCTGACCAGTCGATGCGGGAGGTGCCGGATGACGAGTGATATTAGCATGCACACAAATGTTGCATTGGCGTTTGGTGCACTTGAGCTGTGGATTAATACCCCGAGCTCCAGATTTGCTCAGAACCTGCATTTTGGCATAACTTACACAGTGATTCATTCGTAAATGCATAAGCTCCTCTTCAGTCATGTTAGATACCCCAAATGCAGCTAGTGCCGTTCCGCTGACGACGGGTAGTGCATACACACCACACGTTTTGATAAGCTCGAATGCCCCTGCTGGGCCTGTCACTCGGTTGCTATCAGTTGAAAATGTGGTTACATGACCTGTGCGTGAAATGTCAGTCACGCTGACCAAGTTGTATTGCAGAGACGGATCATAATAGACGTCTTTCACAACAATCTTGCTCGACTTGCCTGTCGTGTTGAGCATTTCAAGGCACAAATCTCCTGTGAACTTGATGGCTTGCGGTCCGGTGAGACCCATCACCATCTTAGGTTCAGACAGGCGCCTCACATTGACGAGCATTGACACATCATGAATCAAGGTGGTGCTAGCGCCAGAGTCAAGAAAGAGTTGTCCTTTGGCAAATCCATTGGCTGCCTGCAAGCAGTATTGCTGATGACCCTGCGCTATGCGCTTAAGCCCATATCGAGTAGCGTTGTCAGGCGAAGACTCGATGCCCCAATTTTCGATAGCATGCCGTGCTCCAATGGCAGTTATTGTATGCGGACTGAGTGCCTGCGTGGAGGCAAGCTGCGTGAAGAGCACGCAGCATGCGAGCAGTATGCACACTCCTGCTGTTGTTGCGTGCCGACCGCCTGCCGCAGGCGCCAGCCATGTTGTTGCGCTACTGCATGCTTGCCACAAGCGATTCGGGACTGATGAGGCGAATCCATAAATGCTGCTGATGAACATGACTATGCATGACATTGTTGCAATCTGGTGCACAAGTGCCTCGCTATAATTTGTGGTTCGCTTCAGATACGCATCAGCATTGTTGCCAAACTGGTCAATAATAGCCTCGCCATCATCGGGGATGCGGGACTCATCATCTTCGAGAGAGCTGATCGAATCTGCAACAATACCACCAAGTCCTAGGCTGAAAGCGTTGCCCGAGTAGTCAGCCTGTGCGAAGCCTGCCATGACAGACCCGTCGGAGGTCTTTTGCGCGTCCAGCGCCTTTTGCACACCACTGATTACTCGCTCCTCAATCAATCTTTCAATAGCTGCTGCGCCCAAGTGCGGCTCAGTCACAACATGAGGCTTGCCTATGTTGCCCACATGAGATGTCTTCTTGGGTTGCTTGCACTTCGTACACGCCTTTCTGACTGCAGGGTTTTGGCCAGGCTGATCAAAGTACCAATTTTCGAAGTTGCATTTCTCACAATGCCACTTGGGCATTGACGGGCGAGGATACGCCGTCTTGCGCTCGGGCTCGGATTTGTTCTCGCGGCGTGAGTTGTTCTGAGCACCCGTTTTCTTGCCTGCAGTCTCATCCTTTCTGGTACCATTGAAGGTGGTACGCACCGAGCCTGGAAGAGGTTTACCATGCTCAACGAGCTCGGTGTAGTCCTTGACTGTTGCAGGCTTCCCAAAAGCGGATTGATAAGCCGCGAGACCGTAAGCAAGCTCGTCATCTCCATCTCCTGACGCGTCCATGTCCATTGCCCCAAGCCCCACGCCCACAGGGAACCTCACGTTCCTGCCGGCAGGTCCAGTGGGATCTCCACCGTAGGTACGTGTGCGGTGCGTTACGACATGCTCATATGTGGTTACCAGGTCGAGATATACATCATCCCAAGTCACTTTGCTGGCGTCCTCGTCACGCAGAACTTGCCACTCTGCTGCCTTGATGCCAATTTGCTGCCACTCAGCGCAGTCTAGACGATCTGAGCCGACGTGTCTCCCGTCACTGAGCTTGCTAAGAACCTTCGGCAGAATTCGTGAGTGAAGCACATTCAGATGTTCTTTGGCCTTGATGAGGTCGAGGTACTGAATGTGAATTCTCTCCAGATATGCACTAACGTCCACGGCCCTCTTGCAGTCACTTCCGACGTACTCGGTAAGCTGCTCAAGCATAGCATCCACTCTTTTCTGCACGTGTTTTTCAGCAGTGGACGTGAGCAAGAAGTACACAGCGATACCGCCAAACGGATTTCCAATGTCATCATCGTACTTGGCTTCAGCAATGGCGTGATGCGCTGGCGCGGCGTTGGCAGTGGATCTGGTCATCTGGTAGTTAAACTCTCTCATGTAAATCAAGAGCTGGTCGAATGCAGCCTCCACCTTCGCGTCATCCTTGACCACTTCGTCCCATGCTTCAGCGTGAATGGGCGCTTTGCATTTCATTGCTCTGCAGACGACAGTTGCACGTGTAGTCACTGTGCTTTCAAATTCCGCGAGAATGTCAATTCTCTTTGAGGCGGAACTGTCGTTGGCAGTAAGAGTGATGGCGATCAACGAATTTTTCGGGCGCTTGAGCGATTTGATGAGCTCCATAACCCACTGCCCATTGGTTGCAGCGGCAGTGGCTTGCGCCGCCGACTTGCGCCATTCTCTCACAGCTTTCGGCAATTCACTTCCGGATGGGCTCGACAAGACAGGTAACGGATGCTTGTCCCACGCTGTCTTGGTGCTCATGATGTACAGCAGCTGATTTTGTTTTGATGAATGTTAGCGAAAAAAAATGTGCGCTGCTGCGCTGTCCTGTCGGACTTTGTGTTCAATACGTCCGCCTGTCAAGGTGTGCGATTGGGTGCGTCTACGCTGCTATGGCGCGACGTGCGATATGTCACGACCTTGTGCGTGAATTGCGAATGCGTCTACGCTGCCAGGGCGTGACGTGCGAATGCGTCGGCGACCTTGCGCGTGACGTGTGAATGCGTCCACGCTGTTATGGCGTGACGTGCAGTTGCGTCTACGCTGTCAGCGTGCGACGTGCGAATGCGTTCACGCTTGGAGCGTGCAACGTCTTAATGCGTTCACGCTTGTAGCGTGCAACGCCGCGATAGCGAAATAGCTGCAGAGGGCTTTATTCCCGCGGGCTCATACCTAATGGATGCCGAGACCGGCAACCGTGGGTTATTAACGGACACAAGACACACACACCTGACAGCCGCAAGGCGTGCCAAGCTATTGCGTTTTACGACGACTTTATTCGTCAAAGGTCACAGCCTATAATAGATCAAACCGTCATCGGTTGCAAGAATCCTCCTCCACAAGAGGCATAGAGAAAACTCCCGCCGGATTCCATCATCCCCGCTGCCTCGCAGTGGGGGGGATTCAGAACCACGTACGCGTATGAAATATGTGCAAGTAAAATAACCGCCATGGCGATACAGGGCATCTCAACAGACAACCCAAATTGCACACATATATATAATAAGCTTTGTGATAAGCGCCCACAGATGGCGGTAACGAACACCTCATGTGTACGAATCACATGAATATTCTAAATACATAAGAATCACGATCATAAGTCATGTATACACGAATACATATATATCATGATTATAAGTCATGAGTAGACGGGCGCATGAGCTCTGGTCATCTGGTAGTTAAGCTCACTCGCCCATGATTGTGCGCCGATGGCGCTGGAAAGCCACCCGAGGCAACCCCTTGGTGAAGATGTCCGCCGGCTGATACTCACCTGCGATCTTATAGAGCTTCACCTCAGGCTTGTCTCCTGCAGCGAACTCCCTGACTCGATGGACGCGAGTGTCAATGTGCTTGGCGCGCGCATACATACCACTTCCTTTGACGAGAAAGATACATGCATTGTTATCTTGCGCTATGAGGGTAGGCGCCGTCTGCTGATATCCTAGAAGCTCCATTATCCGCCTTAGATACACGCAATCGAGCGCGCACTGCGACACGCTGTAGAATTCGCTCTCCGTGCTGCTAATGGCGGTGACTGGCTGACGCTTCGACGACCATGCTATCATCGCTCCAGCGAGCATGATAGCCCATCCGCTGACACTCCTGCGATCATCGGCTCCAGCGTGATCTGCATCCGCGCTGGCCGAGAGCTGATTAGGACCTGTCTTCACCCCAACCGACAGCAGACTAGGATCCATAGCGCCTCGCTTGTAGGTGATGCCTAGAGATCGGGTGCCAGCCAGATAGCGCAGAATCCTCTTGGCTGCAGCTATGTGTGTGGGCCCTGGATTCGACATGAACCTGGCGCATTGATTAACTGCAAAGCTGCAGTCCCCACGAGTGAAGCAGGTCAGATACATGCACGCTCCAATGAGCTGCTGATAATTGCGCACCACTTCAGCATCTCTCTTATCCAGCGGCGGGCTGTCCGAAGCAGCCAAGTGCAGATTTGCCTCACATGGAGTGTCGACAGGTGTGCAATCACTCATCTGGAACCTTTTGAGCACGTCATTGCAATACTGTTCCTGACTTAGCCGCACTATTCCCTTTTTACGATCCTGCTCGACCTTGCCACCCAGAAACCACTTGAGCTCCCCGCTGTCGCTGAGATCAAAATCTTTGCTCATAGCGGCAATGAATTCCTTGTACATGGTTTCGTCACTACACGCCGCCAGTCCATCATCCACATGAATGCTCAGGAGAATCTTGGATTGGGTCCCATCGTCTTTGTTGACGTTTTTGACAAATGTGACTCCATCGTTGTCTACGTTGACAAAGCCGTAGTCGAGCAGCCATTTTACAAACATCTGATTCCAGCCATGAGCAGCTTGCTTCAGGCCATAGATGAGGCGTCGGCACTGCAGCACCTTGCCTTTAGGCAGTCTGTATTTGCCAGGCAGGTTAATATAGACTCTTTCCTTGCATTCGGCTAGAAGGAAGGCTCCTTTCACATCGAATTGATACAGTGTCAGTCCTTCCTGAGCAGCTATAGCACAGATTGATCGTATGCAGCTAAACTTTGATGTGGGCGCAAATGTGTCACCATACGATCCCACCTCTTGCTGCCTGCCGTCGGCGTTGCAGCGTGCGCGATACTCCAGAATATTGCCGTCGCCATCCTTCTTGATCTTGAAAGACATGCAGCAGTTGATGCTCTTGTGGCCAGGTGGAATGTCATTCTCATCTACAATCGAGAACGTGCCCATCTCAAATAGCTTTTTGATCTCCTTATCGCATGCCTCCGCCCAAAGGTGCTCGTCGGGTCTGCCTTTGATATCATAGTAACTGCGAGGAACGGGACGCATTCCTGCAAACTGCTGGCCATGCTCGTCACAGGCCATAGCAGTCCAAATCATGCCTATCATAGCAGCGCCCATCGTGTTGGAGCTTTCCTTCCTTCTTATCTTGCCACCAGGCATTCTGGCCGCAGTGCTCCTCACAGCTGAGCAAAGACGATCAGTGGCAAGCCCCAGTAAGCCCCTGTTCTCACCTCCAAACATCTCATCAAGTGTCTTGTGACCTCCGTGCTGCTGCTCCAGGGCATTGCGAACATGCCAAGCGCTAAGTTCTGCTTCGTAAGTGCTGGCTACTCCAGTTCCACCAACATACCTGGGCTTGGACTCGAGAAGCACGCACTTGAACGTGTGGTTGCCTTTAGCTCTTTTGTTTTCACGATGGTCCATGCACTGAGTGGTCCATGACACTTTGTCCTTAGGCCAGTAGCTCTCAGGAAGAACAATCTTAGCCTCTGAGCCGATGAGATACTCTGCCAGAGTGGTGTTGTCTACTTGCTTGACTGTCTTGCTTCCTGCGTCTCTCCATGACGGTGCTAGAGTCCCGTACGGAGCTGGCGGACCATTTACAAAGACTGTGTCTTGCGCCTTATAGCTGGGGACAAATCCTTCAAGGGCGTCGTCAGTTCTCGCTACTGGTCCGGTAGTGACTGACGGTGGCTCCCCGCTGATGCTGTATTCGGCGTCCCCGCTGCGCATGGCCTCAAGATCCAGCGGCCGCTGCTCCTCGATGGCTGCGGGCAGCTGTAAAAGATCGTGGATGTCCCAAGCAGTGCTACAGGGAACGGCAGTGCTTTGAAGTCGCTCGACGATGCTGGCCACTGTCGGATTGGGCATGTCGTGGTAGAGAGACAGCTGTTCCAGTTGAATAGAGGGGGTATAATCCTGACCATACACTCTCTGATTGGTTGTGCGAAATGGAAAGTATGTCTCATCAAATCGAGCGTCAATAGTGGCATACACCCGAGAAGTCCGGGGACTGTAGATAATGAAGGCGCGACGACCGTGACTGGTGCCAACACCCAAATACACGCCCAACTCTCCCCGTGGTGCAAGTTTGGTGTGCTCTACGAGGTCCCGGCCTCGATGCACGACAGTAGCGCATCCGAAAGCACGAAAGAATGAGAGATCGGGCTGCTTGTGATATCTGTGATAATGAGGTGATTCCATGCCAAGACTACGATGAGGTGTGCAGTTGTAAATGTCAGTGGCGAGCACCACTGCCGCACCCCAAAACTCTGGCGGCATCTGCGACTGCAGGAGCATCCCACGAATTTTGCGGCCAATCGAGTCGACTAGCTTCTCAGCACGTCCATTCTGAAACTGCTGATGCTCATTGGAGTGCAGCTGTTCTTGTACTTTGTGCTTCTTGAGCACTTCACGCAGCTGCTGCGTGTGATATTCAGATGCGCAGTCGGATTTGACGATTGTAGGCTTGTGACAATCTGGTGTCTGAGATAGCACACGATCGAATATCTCGGGAATCTCATCTTTCGTTGCATGCACAACTGCTGTGGCATATCGACCATTGTCAATAAACACTGAGCAGTATCTGTTGCCTCCTATGGTGGTGATCTTGCTCATGTCGAATAGATCGAAGCTCATATCTCGGACTGTGGCGGTCTGACCAGTCGATGCGGGAGGTGCCGGATGACGAGTGATATTAGCATGCACACAAATGTTGCATTGGCGTTTGGTGCACTTGAGCTGTGGATTAATACCCCGAGCTCCAGATTTGCTCAGAACCTGCATTTTGGCATAACTTACACAGTGATTCATTCGTAAATGCATAAGCTCCTCTTCAGTCATGTTAGATACCCCAAATGCAGCTAGTGCCGTTCCGCTGACGACGGGTAGTGCATACACACCACACGTTTTGATAAGCTCGAATGCCCCTGCTGGGCCTGTCACTCGGTTGCTATCAGTTGAAAATGTGGTTACATGACCTGTGCGTGAAATGTCAGTCACGCTGACCAAGTTGTATTGCAGAGACGGATCATAATAGACGTCTTTCACAACAATCTTGCTCGACTTGCCTGTCGTGTTGAGCATTTCAAGGCACAAATCTCCTGTGAACTTGATGGCTTGCGGTCCGGTGAGACCCATCACCATCTTAGGTTCAGACAGGCGCCTCACATTGACGAGCATTGACACATCATGAATCAAGGTGGTGCTAGCGCCAGAGTCAAGAAAGAGTTGTCCTTTGGCAAATCCATTGGCTGCCTGCAAGCAGTATTGCTGATGACCCTGCGCTATGCGCTTAAGCCCATATCGAGTAGCGTTGTCAGGCGAAGACTCGATGCCCCAATTTTCGATAGCATGCCGTGCTCCAATGGCAGTTATTGTATGCGGACTGAGTGCCTGCGTGGAGGCAAGCTGCGTGAAGAGCACGCAGCATGCGAGCAGTATGCACACTCCTGCTGTTGTTGCGTGCCGACCGCCTGCCGCAGGCGCCAGCCATGTTGTTGCGCTACTGCATGCTTGCCACAAGCGATTCGGGACTGATGAGGCGAATCCATAAATGCTGCTGATGAACATGACTATGCATGACATTGTTGCAATCTGGTGCACAAGTGCCTCGCTATAATTTGTGGTTCGCTTCAGATACGCATCAGCATTGTTGCCAAACTGGTCAATAATAGCCTCGCCATCATCGGGGATGCGGGACTCATCATCTTCGAGAGAGCTGATCGAATCTGCAACAATACCACCAAGTCCTAGGCTGAAAGCGTTGCCCGAGTAGTCAGCCTGTGCGAAGCCTGCCATGACAGACCCGTCGGAGGTCTTTTGCGCGTCCAGCGCCTTTTGCACACCACTGATTACTCGCTCCTCAATCAATCTTTCAATAGCTGCTGCGCCCAAGTGCGGCTCAGTCACAACATGAGGCTTGCCTATGTTGCCCACATGAGATGTCTTCTTGGGTTGCTTGCACTTCGTACACGCCTTTCTGACTGCAGGGTTTTGGCCAGGCTGATCAAAGTACCAATTTTCGAAGTTGCATTTCTCACAATGCCACTTGGGCATTGACGGGCGAGGATACGCCGTCTTGCGCTCGGGCTCGGATTTGTTCTCGCGGCGTGAGTTGTTCTGAGCACCCGTTTTCTTGCCTGCAGTCTCATCCTTTCTGGTACCATTGAAGGTGGTACGCACCGAGCCTGGAAGAGGTTTACCATGCTCAACGAGCTCGGTGTAGTCCTTGACTGTTGCAGGCTTCCCAAAAGCGGATTGATAAGCCGCGAGACCGTAAGCAAGCTCGTCATCTCCATCTCCTGACGCGTCCATGTCCATTGCCCCAAGCCCCACGCCCACAGGGAACCTCACGTTCCTGCCGGCAGGTCCAGTGGGATCTCCACCGTAGGTACGTGTGCGGTGCGTTACGACATGCTCATATGTGGTTACCAGGTCGAGATATACATCATCCCAAGTCACTTTGCTGGCGTCCTCGTCACGCAGAACTTGCCACTCTGCTGCCTTGATGCCAATTTGCTGCCACTCAGCGCAGTCTAGACGATCTGAGCCGACGTGTCTCCCGTCACTGAGCTTGCTAAGAACCTTCGGCAGAATTCGTGAGTGAAGCACATTCAGATGTTCTTTGGCCTTGATGAGGTCGAGGTACTGAATGTGAATTCTCTCCAGATATGCACTAACGTCCACGGCCCTCTTGCAGTCACTTCCGACGTACTCGGTAAGCTGCTCAAGCATAGCATCCACTCTTTTCTGCACGTGTTTTTCAGCAGTGGACGTGAGCAAGAAGTACACAGCGATACCGCCAAACGGATTTCCAATGTCATCATCGTACTTGGCTTCAGCAATGGCGTGATGCGCTGGCGCGGCGTTGGCAGTGGATCTGGTCATCTGGTAGTTAAACTCTCTCATGTAAATCAAGAGCTGGTCGAATGCAGCCTCCACCTTCGCGTCATCCTTGACCACTTCGTCCCATGCTTCAGCGTGAATGGGCGCTTTGCATTTCATTGCTCTGCAGACGACAGTTGCACGTGTAGTCACTGTGCTTTCAAATTCCGCGAGAATGTCAATTCTCTTTGAGGCGGAACTGTCGTTGGCAGTAAGAGTGATGGCGATCAACGAATTTTTCGGGCGCTTGAGCGATTTGATGAGCTCCATAACCCACTGCCCATTGGTTGCAGCGGCAGTGGCTTGCGCCGCCGACTTGCGCCATTCTCTCACAGCTTTCGGCAATTCACTTCCGGATGGGCTCGACAAGACAGGTAACGGATGCTTGTCCCACGCTGTCTTGGTGCTCATGATGTACAGCAGCTGATTTTGTTTTGATGAATGTTAGCGAAAAAAAATGTGCGCTGCTGCGCTGTCCTGTCGGACTTTGTGTTCAATACGTCCGCCTGTCAAGGTGTGCGATTGGGTGCGTCTACGCTGCTATGGCGCGACGTGCGATATGTCACGACCTTGTGCGTGAATTGCGAATGCGTCTACGCTGCCAGGGCGTGACGTGCGAATGCGTCGGCGACCTTGCGCGTGACGTGTGAATGCGTCCACGCTGTTATGGCGTGACGTGCAGTTGCGTCTACGCTGTCAGCGTGCGACGTGCGAATGCGTTCACGCTTGTAGCGTGCAACGTCTCAATGCGTTCACGCTCGTAGCGTGCAACGCCGCGATAGCGAAATAGCTGCAGAGGGCTTTATTTCCGCGGGCTCATACCTAATGATTTTTTTTTTTTAATTTAAGAGTGTTTATTAAGGAGTAACCTCAGCAAGAGGAGCAATGATCAAACCGTCATCGGTTGCAAGAATCCTCCTAGAGGCATAGAGAAAACTCCCGCCGGATTCCATCACTTCTCTCCCTCAGCTCTCCCTCTTCCAGACCCCCCTTCCACCATGTCGCAATCTACCACTGCTACAGCCCGTGCAGAAAAACTGCAAGCCATCAGCAAAGACGGCAAAAACGATTCCACCTCTTCCTCCTCCAATGCAAAGTCAAGTTTCACCGCCTTTTTCCCAGCCGTCATGCCTTTTCTGTGCTGAAAGGGCCTTCTGGGCAACTGGCCTGCAGCAAACGGCGATTTTCCTGTTACAGGCCGCTTCTGATCTCTATTCATATCACGTGTATGTAACGAAGACGCCAAGCTAGATGTATCCACGCTGGCAAGGCTTGCACCCAACGCTTTTGACACAGAGTCTTCTGTTGAAAGAGGACGTGAAAGGGCAGTAGAACTGTCAATATTCTCCGGGATAGGCTCCTTCTGCCCTGCATCTCTGCTGTCGACAGCAGGCACAACCGCTTCGCGCAAAGAGGGATTTTTATCCTTCTTCTTCAATATATCAGGAGATGGATTCGCGTCTTGAAACAGGCGTTTTTGCTCCGTATTGTCCAATGTGTTCTTACCGCGCTGCACCTGTTTCCGGGCTCCGCCGAGAGGCTTGTTCTCGTGCTTTCTCTGCGCGGCACAATTTTCAACGTGTTTATCATGGCGGACCAATTCCGCAAGCCTTCCCGGTGCATTTTCCTCATTCTCGCTGTCTGAAACTTGGTCAATTTCACCACCCACTCGCTTCCGTCCTGAGTTGATTTGGGAGTCCTCGCCCTGACTGTCCGTCACATACTCATCATCATCATCATTTGCTCCAGAAGGAAGAGTGTGAGAAATACAATGAGCAATGCCCCGCCGCATGGTAGACATCTCCCACAAAATGTCCCTTGACAATGTCAAATTTCAATTCAGTCTCAAAACGCGACCAGCACCCTAGGCGATGCACACAAATATGACCATTGCTTATATACCAACACAACGAGTGCTTCAACTACGATTTGTACTTACTTGAATTCAATTCAATTACTTGACAATTGAATCGAATTTTGGGCATCAGACAAATACCGTGATAAAAGGAAGGGATTTATTAAAAAACGCTACAAATACAAGGCCAGTGAATCCCGATGTGAAGTTTGTCTAGCTTTTCTATATGCTCTTTTCGCTCAATCAGAAACACCATGAACCTCTTGTCGCCTGGAACTGCTACACATCCAGTTGCTTGGTATGCGCAAGTTGTGTCTTGTGTTCAGATGAATCTGAGACACTGGGTGTGTATATGGCAGTGAAATCGAGTGCATGTTCAATATTTGACCTCCAAAACGTCTCATCTACATCAGTCCATTTGTCGGACTTGCTGTGATTGACCTCCTTGAATAAGGGCTGCATATTCTTGTAATGGCTCATCTCAAGAGCGAACTGACGTACTGGCTTGATATGGTCGATATTCGCAAATGACATCTGCCTTTCTCCTATGTGTTCAGAATTATAATGGTCAATTTTTGTCTGAATATGATGTACTACCATGTCAAATGACGTCGCGCCAAGATAATTTAATGTCGTATTGTCCTTGACACATCCCGCCTGATAAAGACCAGAGGCTACAGCAGCCCGGATTCGCATGTGTTTATATGCTTCCGAATTTGTTTCACTTTCTTGCTCCTCACACGCAATATTTTTTTTCCCCTCGATTTGAGCATGCAAGCGCGATCTGAGGTATACCTTGTCGTGCTGGCGCTTGCCGCGGTCGTTTCTCCAACGAGGCCAGAACTTTTGCGGTGCAATCTCGAGAGCGTAAAAATTTGCCAGACTATATAGAATGAGCGCCTCGGGGCTGGGGTTGGGAAGGCCCCAGAAAACAGCACAACAATCTGACGCCGTTCTGCTCGCGCTCAAAACCAGCAACGCGTTTACGGACGTGATTTTCACGTAGCTCGCGTCGTCGGTGAGACCAAAGTGAGTCTCTCCATACAGTGCTTTTTCAGCCTCGTAGCTAAAGAGACGGTCAAAGCAGGCCCTCCAGATAGCGCATCCAATTGTCATCATGGCCGTTTTTGTGGCATCTGATATGAGGTCCACCACCAGGCTCTATTGATCATCCAGTTCTACCAGCGTAGGCGAGCGGCGCTCGGGACTTTCAAGCTGGAGTCTGTTCTTGTAGTCTTGAAGCGTTATTGACAAGGTGTCGGGACACATTTTAATTTTTTCTACACTCTCCGACAGCGTGTCGTTGATTTTGACAGGACCATCATCATCAGGTGTCGAGATCCTATGGGCCTGTATTTCTACCAATGTCTCTACTATCCCGACTGCCGCCTCCAGCATCTCCGCATTGCTATTAAATTTCTGAAGCTCCAGATCAGTAAAATGACAAATCTTCGCCTTGTGTTTTTCAAAAACATCTGCTACAGCGCTCTTGCGCTTTTCGGTGTTGGCGTTGGTATAAGCTTGTTCTGACCTGACGAGCTTTTTTTTCATATCCTTCAACTTGTTGCGTATTTCTGAGAGCGTGGCTGCGGCGGTAAGTACTGCTTTGTCGCTTTTTTGCTTGGCATGCATGGCCGCTTTTTCCTCCACAATGTCGTTTTTCCTCGCCTTTTTCGCCTGGCGAACGCACAGATCCATCTGTTCTTTCTGTTTTCCTAGACCTCGAAGTTGAACTTGTCCATTTTCAATCGCGTCCGCATTGGTCTGGGCTTGGTAAAATTCGAGGAACGCGACCCAGAACACGGTCAATCACCAGTCCACACTCGCGTGAATGTTGCTGGCCAGCGCAATATTCATTTTGTCGGGAATCGTGTGATGCGTACTCCATTTGTCTTTGAGACGCATGGCATCGTGCGACAAGCCAAAGCTTTGCAGTGCGTGTATGTCCATGTCGTATTCCTCAACAACTGTAACCACCAAAGTGGTAGTATCCGACAACATGCTGTTATTGCTGGTAATTGTTGTTTGGTCTATTCGCTATCACAGGTTTCAACTTTATCCCCTGTGGTGTCTAAAAATATCCATTTTGCTTGTCTGTATAACAATCTAGTGCTCACGGCAAAAAAATAGAACTTCCAAAATCTTACATTTACTCCTAATATCAGACATTTTGACATATTATATACATTTTCGTGTATGATACATGTGTATCAATTTTGTATGTTAATGCTCATAACATAAAAGGAAAATATATGAAAAACGTGTCGTATTTGGGTTCAACTGGGCTGAATTCTCCGAGAATTTCATGCTTTTTCAAATTTGCTAAAAAGACATAGATTTATTTTGTCTATTTATGCAAGATCAGCCAATAAATAAACTCATAGCATGTGTAGTGGGTCTAAAACGTCACGTACCGGCACGGACGATATGGCGTCCGAGATTATAATGGCCGAGGTTGTATCTCCTCGCAAGGCGCGGTTTTGCATCGAATGCAAGGAATACTTCCCTGTGGAATGCTTTGTTGGCAAGGACTGCACCGACGACGCCACCGTCTGCAACAGACACGAGCCGGCGAAAAAAGGCCTGCGGTATTGCCGGGGGTGCACTGATTTTATCACGTTAGACCTCTTTAAAAGGCCCAACACACGCTTTTGCCTGCAAAAAACATCTCACTCTCTATGGAGGAGGTAGAGAGGCAGAGGACAAAAGAATGCAAGATGTCCAAAAAAAGAGGCGTATATTCATATGGAGGCAGTGCTACACCGACCGTAAAATCTTCAACCAAGCAACAATTGCCATACGGCAGCACGAGATAGAAATGCAAGTCATCAAAATCAACCCAAACCCTCTTCCAGGCGTGTACGCGGTAGTACCCATCAATTGCACCGCAATTGTGACTCCTGCAGTGACAATATCGCTGTGGTGAGTCTGAAAGAGCGGAAAACATTGATCAAATTGTTCAGGGCAAACGACATTGAGAAATACATGCAAACGTAGCCCAGATCATTAAGTTGCAGAAAAAATGAGCATACGCATTTACTACAGGAGAAAAATATATGACATTTGTCTTGAGTTTTCTATGGCAAAAAAATGATTTTCGGTAATAAAATCCGATACAATTGTACATTGCCCCCTCTCTAGCACTTTTATGGAACGTCATTGCACGAGTTGTGAAGAGTTTTTGGATGTTTGTGGGGGGTTTTATCGAAATCTTTGCGTTTCGGGCTTATGCATTTTCTGCTTTTCTATATATGTAAAAGCATATTATGCATAAACTACAAAAACCTGAAACGCAACGATTGGTCGAAGCTCTGAAAAGCAACAAAATGTGGAGATTTTTCGTTTGATGGGGTTTTGTGTGTTTTTTGTCATCAAACCGAATCGTTGCGTTTCAGGCATATGCAAAAGCTTGGCTTGAAAAAAAGTTTTCTTGTACACAGAACACAACCCGTGATGACCATGTTGTGTTTAATTTTTGCTGGGAGCCTGAGAGATGGCTGATAAAAAAAGAGGGAAATTTGCATTTTTGACAGTTTTTGAGAGAGAAAACGCGGGCGTGCCTCCTGATGGGAATTGGTTGAAGAAAAAAAAGCATGCAAAAGCATATGCTAGTGAATTATATGGAGAGGGGCTCGTTTTTGTGGGAGCCTGGCCGTATGCTGGCAAAGGGTATTGCTATGGTGTCTATGCAAGCTTTGACAATTTTTTGTCTAATACTTTGCAACTGAAGGCTGGGCGTCGCTATGGATTAGAGATGAAACGGGCAGAGAACGGATGCAATTTATACTTTGACATTGAAGGCATAATCCAAGATCCAACTGACGAGGAGCAGATACGTGCACGGATCATTGAGAAAATTCGACAACGTCTCCGGGAAAAGTACAATGCGGAATTCGGCTTGTACATCACGCGTGGCAGTCGCCAGACTGAAAAGGGCTACAAGTTATCATATCACATTGTGGTAAATGGACTGGTGTTTTCCAACAACCATGGACCATAACGGGGACAAACACATAACCAAACTATTGGAAATACCATTATCAAAAAAAATACGTACTAAAGTGTAAAACACATCTCTAAATTGTAGGCATGTATACGCGGTCCTGCAATTTTCCCCGTGTGGGTCTGGACTTGCCCACATGGTATCAGCCTGCGGGGAAAGTAAAAATACCACGGGAGACTGGAACACACTTCAACACACACTGCAGTACACACTGCAACACGCACCGCAGTACACTCTCCAATACACACTCCAACACACACTACAACAGTTCCGCCCACATGCAGACTTGAAGTTGTGTCTCGCGTGCCTAGATGAGTGCGCATACATAAGTTGTGTACTGAAAGTTAGTAGATAACTTCATTCACGGATCAGACGTCACGTCCCTACAAGACCTCTTCACGTCACGTCCCTAAAAGACTCCTTTCTATTTTACTATTGTTTTCCACATAAAACGTGAAGTGACACTCTCTTTCCAATCCATGCCGAATTCACGTCTATCTTCTGAACTACCTAGTCCTCTGCTTGTAGCAGTTTACGCCACCACGTTCATGATTATGTTTCCCTTGTGTCATGTAGAGGGAAAGTTTAGACCTAAACGCGGTGGCGTAAAGTGCAAGCGCAGAGACTAGAGAGTCGAGAAGATGCGGAATATCGGCATTTGGTTTTGGAGAAGAATGCTTCTTCAATTTACGTGGAACACAGTTGTAGATTAAAAAGGAGTCCTTAGGAACGTGAAGTCTGATTCGTGACTGAAGTTGACTATCAACTTTGCGTGTCTCCCTCGAGAAACTGGCAAGGCCAGAGCACTCGAAATAGATTTAAGGCGCGTAGAAGCGAACTTGTCTACAGATGAGGAAGAAAAAT
>Ga0209390_10004948_pt1 | contig 19457 bp, 12 predicted proteins | sample BON01_FD_187212 | JGI IMG/M metagenome (GOLD analysis project Ga0209390, IMG submission 187212) | Freshwater microbial communities from Lake Bonney liftoff mats and glacier meltwater in Antarctica - BON-01 (SPAdes) (version 2) | ecosystem: Environmental > Aquatic > Freshwater > Ice > Glacier...
CGGCGGCGAGGGCGGCGGCGGCAAGGGTGGCGGCGGCTGCGAGGGCGGCGGTGGCGAGGGCAGCGGTGGCGAGGGCGGCGGCGGCGGCGGCGGTGGCGGCGGCGGCGAGGGCGGCGGTGGCGAGGGCGGCGAAGGCTATAGGCCCGCCCCGACCAGCAGGCCGTCGATCGCGCCGAAGAAGGCGCTCGCGTCGTCCAACAGGGAGAGGAGCGTCTCGTCCGATGACGCCTCGGCGACGCTTACCAGGAACGCTGCGCGCGAGGGGGCCGCCCTGGCGGCGACCGCAAACGCGCCCCGCAGCACAAACCCGTGGTGGCGGCGCATCGTCCTACCGTAGGCCGCGGTGAGCGCCGCCGTGACGCTGCACAGCTCCACAATCACGGCGTGGAGCACCCGCGTGACGAAGCGCATGGCGCGCTGTGTCCAGAGCAGCGACGTGCACTCGCTCCCATCCACCCCGCGCGGGTGGAGCAGGCGGCGCCACTCCGCGCCCTGCAGCTCTGCGTCACAGAGCTGCTCGAGGGTGGGCTCGCGCCACTGCAACCGGAGCGCGCAGCGCTGCAGGGTTTGGAGGTTGCCGCTCACATCCGTCAGCGCCAACGCGGTCCCCATTGGCAGCGCATCTGCGAGGACGCCAATCGCTCGGACCACCGCAGCGTAGTCGCGGATAGCGACCCCCTGGGGCGACGAGCGCGCCATATAAAGCGCGTTGTGCGCGGTCGACACGCGTCGGCATGGTTGGTCGCGCGCGCCCTGACCCCTGCGACTGGTGCCACACAATCTGTGACTGGCACTGGCCGCGGGTCAGACGGCTCCCTAGGAAGGCAACTCGACCCGCGCCCGTGCGGGCCGCAGCCACCGCCGCAGGCCGGCGCCGACCAGCCCCAGGAGCCGCAGGCGCCCGACTGGCCGGGCGCGCGGGGGCGGCGGGCGTGGATGGGCACGAGGCGAGGCCAACGTGGCCGGGGCCGGGGCTGTGGCTGGGGCAGAGGCCGGGGCTGTGGCCGGGGCCGGGGCCGGGGCCAGGGCCGGGGCCGGGGCCGGGGCTGCCGGGGCCAGGGCCGCCAGGGCCGGGGCCGCCGGGGCCGTGACCACCGGGGCCGGGGCCGGGGCCGGGGCCGGGGCCGGGGCCGGGGCCGGGGCCGGGGCCGGGGCCGGGGCCGGGGCTGGGGCCGGGGCCGGGGCCGGGGCCGGGGCCGCCGGGGCCGGGGCTGCCGAGGCCAGGGCCGCCGGGGCCGGGGCCGGGGCTGCCGGGGCCAGGGCCGCCGGGGCCGGGGCTGCCGGGGCCGCCAGGGCCGGGGCCGGGGCCGCCGGGGCCGCCGGCCAAGCGCCAGCCTCCATCGCGGCAACGAGGCGGCCGCGCGCCTCGGACAAGGCCCGCCGGGCAGGGGGCGGGACGCACATGACCGGCGTGGCGCTGCTGTTGCAAGGCGCGGTGCACCACGGCGGCGAGCGTGTCCAGCGGCAGCCCTCCGAGTCGCAGGTCGGCCCAGAAGGGGGGAGGCTGGCCGGCCAGCCGGTCCCAGCCAGCCGCGTCGGAGGCCAGCGCGACCGAGCGCCACGGCACCAGGGGCCAGGGCGGCGGCCCCTGGTCGTCGGGCGAGCGCGCAAAAGCACCCAGCGCGAGCTCGCACGCCCGCTCCAGCCGGCGCGCGCCGACGCGCTCCGAGTCCTCGGCCGCGACGCGCAGCGAGTGGTCGTCGCGGGTGCGCCTCGAGTCGTCGCCCTGCTCGGCCCAGCGCGCCGCCGCCGCATGCGGGCCGAGCCACTGCACGTCGTCCATGCGCTCGGGTAGCCGCGCGCGCACCGTGTACAGGTGGAGGAAGCGCGCGAGCGCGGCGTGGTCCGGCTCGCCGCCCGGCGCGGCGAGCCACCGGCCGATGGGCAGCCCGGACGCACGGGCCAGGTGCGCCAGGCCGGGGCCGGGCGCGGGGGCCGGGCTGCGCGTGTGCGCCGCGGCGAGCTCGTTGAGCGCGAGGATGGCCGCCTGGAGCGCGCGGGCCGAGGCCGGGTCGAGCGAGAGCGCCAGCGCGGCGCAATCGCGGCGCGCGGCGGCCACACGGGCGTCTGGCTCGAGGCGGCGGTGGGCGCAGCACAGCTCGGCGAGGCGCCCGCCTGCCGACGCGCCCGGGGCGCAGGTGCCGTCCACCTCAGGCCACTGCGGATCCGGCGCGCGGCCGGCCATCGGGACCGATCGGAGCCCTCCCGTACCACCCCACTTTTTCGGGCTGGCTGGGCGCGGCCACGCGGTTTTCTGGGCGCTACTACAGGGGTCGAGCGCTCCCGCCTCAACCCGCCCGGGCCCGATGGCGCGGAGCGCCGAGTGGAGCCGTCCGCGCCCACACCCGCCGCAGGCGCTGGCGCTGACGCGCTGCGACGAGGCGCCCGCCTGCACGCCCGAGCAGACGCGCCAGCGCGTAGCCGCCGTGCGCGACCTGCGCGAGGCCGAGCACCGCCTGCGCTGCGCCGAGCAGGAGCGCCCGCCGAGCGCGCGCCTGCTGGCCGCGGCCCGCGGGCTGGCCGAGGCAAACGGCCGCCGGTGCACCGACCGCCTGCCCGCCGGCGCTGTCCGGGCGCAGCTCGCGCGGTGCGCGGAGCGCGGCGGGCCGGGCGCGACTGTCCTGCACCTCTCAGACCTCGACGTGGACGGGGCGCCCTGCGCTGCCGGCCGTGGCCCGTGCTGCACCGCCGACCTGCAGCGCCTCTCGGGCGTGCTGCTGCTCTTTCCCTGCCTGCTCGCGCTCGACTCGGTGGCCGCGACGCCGGCGACCGCGCTGGCGGCCTTGGCCTCGGTCGAGCGCCTGGTCTGGCCGACCTTTGCCACCGCCGCGCATGGGCGCGTGCAGGAACCGGTCGCCGTGCCCGGGGCGCCGGAGGGCGTGTGGGAGTTTACGATCGGCATGCCGGCCTGGCTCTGGGCGCGCGTGGCGCTCTGCGCGGCCCACTGGGTCGTGATGGGCGGCGCCAGCCCCGCGGCCTTTGCGGCCGGGCTCGGCGTGCCCGTTGGCCCCACGCGCGCCATCGTCGCCGCCCTGACCGGGTGAACAGGCGCCCCACGGGCCGAACCCGGCCCTCCGGGTGCAGCGACCGCGGCGAATGCACCGCTGGAGCGCGCAACCGTATGTGCGAGCACGTGGTAGCTGGCCCCATCCGCCCGGACCGCTGGCGCGCGGCCGCGTGGGGCGCTGCGGGTCAACTGCGGGTCGCTCCATGCTCTTCGCGCCTTCTACGGGCGCAAGTTCATCCGACCCCCCCGCCTTGGCAGCGATCGCCACGGCCACACGCGCAAGCAGGCCAATACAAGCAGTGGACCAAGACGCGGGTGCGAAGTGGGACACAGCCACTGGGCGTGGGGGGGGTAGGGGTTGAACCCCTCGCGCACCAGCTTGTCACCGCCAACCCCTCGCTGCGCTACGTGCGCGCCATCGCGCGCGCCTTCCTCCGCGGCGAGCACGGCGGCCGCGTCTACTCAGGCCGGCCCGCCGACCTCGGCGCGGCCGTCGCCGCCACGCTGCTCGACCGTGAGGCGGCCGACCCGGCGCTCGACCACAACCCGCGCGCGGGCGCGCTGCGCGAGCCGCTGCTCAAGCTGGTGCACCTGATGCGCGCGCTCGACTTCCGCCCCACGCCCGGCCGCCTCACCGACTTTGGGGCCCTCGAGTCCCGGCTCGGCCAGCGGCAGCTCCGCCCGCCCTCGGTCTTTTCCTACTACTCGCCCACCTTCCAGCCGGCCGGCCGCGCGGCCGCCACGGGCCTCGTCTCGCCCGTCGCTGAGATCCTCGACGGGCCCAGCATGATCCACTTCTTCAACGGGGCGCTCGCGCTGCTCGCCAACGGGCTCGACGCGTGCGCCGGCGGCTTGAGCGCCTTGCGCGGCGGGCCGTGCGCTGGTTTGGCGGCGACCTGGCCTACACGCCGCGCCCCGACGCGCCCGAGCTGGCCGGCCTAGCCCCGGCCGACGCCGCCGCGCGCGAGCTCGACGTGCTCCTCACGGCCGGCCGGGCGTCGCCCGCCACGCTCGCCGCCGCGCGCGCCGCCTACGGCGCCGCCGGCGCCGCCGGCGCCAACGCCGCGCTGCGGCGCATGCAGATGGCCTTCCTCGCCGCGCCCGAGTTCCACGCCACCGGCGCGCTCGTGCCGCCAGGCCCCGCCGCCCCCCCGCCGCCGCCCCTCACCCAGGCGGGCACCGACGCCGACTTCCGTGCCGTGGTGGTCCTCTACCTGAGCGACGGTGCCGACTCGTACAGCCTGCTGGTGCCGCACTCGAACTGCACCGGCCCCGCCGACCTCTACGCCAAGTACGCGACGGCGCGCAGCGGCGTCGACATTGTGCGCGAGGCGCTGCTGCCCGTGGACGACGCTGGCGGCACGCAGCCGTGCCGCACCTTTGGGCTGCACCCGAGCCTGGCGCGGCTCGCGGCGCTCTACGACGCCGGCGAGGCGGTCCTCGTGGCCAACGTTGGCCAGCTGTACGAGCCGCTCCACGCGCGCCAGGTGCGCGACGGCGAGAAGCGTCCGCCCATCGGCGCCTTTGGCCACAACAGCGGCTCCTTCGCCGCGCGCCGCGTCGCGGGCACCGGCACGTTGCGCGGTGGCGTGCTCGGCCGCCTCGCCAGCAAGCTCGACTTGGCCGGGCTGCGCAGCGCCGCCTTCTCGCTCGCCGGCTCGGCCGGCGTCCAGATGCTCGAGGGCGGCGACGCCGTCGACGTCATCGACCCCACGCGCGGCACGGTCCCCTTTGCGCCGCCCAGCGAGGCTGTGCGCGCCGGCGCCGTGGCGCAACTCGCCAACCAGACCGCGGCGCTGCACGCCGGCGTCTACGCCGCCGCGGTGCGCCGCGGCATCGCGCACACCAAGGAGCTCACCGCCACGCTCGCCGCCGCGGCCCTCACGCAGCCGTGGGGCGACTCGGCGCTCGACCGGCCGCTGCGGCAGGCCGCGCGCCTGCTCGCCAGCCGCCGCGCGCTCGGCCTCGACCGCGCCACCGTCTACGTGCAACTTGGCGGCTTCGACCTGCACTCGGACGAGGGGGCCGTCCGCTTCGCTGTGCTCATGGACACCGTCGACGCCTCGGTCGGCACCTTTGTGGCCGAGATGACGGCGCTCGGCCTGCACGACCGCGTCGTGCTCACCACCGCCTCCGAGTTTGGACGCACCTACCGCTTCAACGGGCGCGGCACCGACCACGGCTGGGGCGGCAACCACCTGCTCGTCGGCGGACCCGTGCGCGGCGGGCGCATCTGGGGCGCCTACCCCACCGACCTGCTCGTGGCCGACGACCGCAACATTGGCCAGGGCCGCTTTGTCCCCAGCGTGCCCTGGGAAGGCGTCTGGCACGCCGTAGCGCAGTGGATGGGCGTCGGCGGCGGCGCCGCCATGGGACGCGTGCTGCCCAACCTCGGCGCCTTCCCGCCGCACATGCTGCTCAACGCCAGCGCCGTCTTCCGCTGAGGCCACCGGGGGGAGGAGGGGTGCACCCCGTGCCCCGGCTGATGGGACAGTCTGGTGTGTCTGTCTATGTGCAGCTTCGACCTGCACTCGGACAAGGCAGCGGCGCCATGCGACGCGTGCTGCCCAGCCTCGGCGCCTCCCCGCCGCACATGCTGCTCAGCACCAGCGCCGTCTCCCGCCGAGGTCACCGGGGGGTCACCCTCCCCAGCTGATGGGCAGCCCGGGCCGTGGCAGGAAATGGACCCGAGGTCCCCATCGCCGGGTCCCGGGTCCAGCTTGGCCCTCGCAACGGCGCCTAGTTTTTTTCACCTGGGCAATGGTAGGCCCATCCCCCCCGCCACGCACCCCTGGCCCACAATGCTCACCCTGCTTCTTACCTGGGTCGCCCAGGCGGCAGCCGCCCCGGCCCCACAGGCGGCGAGCCTCTCGGTCGCCCCTCGCCGGCTGGACGACGCCGCCTCGTCCTACCCGGACCCGTACGACCCGTACTCGTCCTATCCGGACTCGTACGACCCGTACCTCTCAAACGACTCGTACTTTCCGAACGACCCGTACTTCCCGAACGGCCTGGACTCCTTCAGCCCAGACGTTTCATTCGCCCCGCAAGATCCAAACGTACCCGCCGTGGCCGGGCCGCCGCCGCCGCCCTACCCGCCCCTGCCAGCGGGCGGCTACGACGTCAGGCTGCTCTGCCCGCCCAACGCGCTGCACCTCAACCTCGACTATGCCGCGATGCTGGCGCAAGGCGCCACCCCGGCGGGGCCGTGCTGGAATATGAGCGCCGCCACCAACCTCAGGGGCCTCTTTCGGTACCAAGTGCCACCCGCTGAGATCGAGTTCGAGGTGGCCAGTGCCGTTAACCTCGCCTACATGTTTGGGGACAGCGACTTTAACCAGCGCGTGGCGCTCACGGGGCTCAGTGAGGCATACAGCACAGACCGAATGTTCAAGGAAGCCCGTCTCTTCAACTCGCCCCTCTCGCTCGAAGGCCTCGGGTCCACCGGCAAGTGGGTTTCTTTGAAGGAAATGTTCTGGAATGCCTTTTGCTTCAACCAGCCGATCGACAACATTGGCGATACGTCGGCCGTGACCAACTGGTATGGTGCATTCTACGGGATGCAGGACTTCAACCAGCCGGTGGCGGTGCTCGACACGTCGAGCGCCACCGACATGAGGGCGGTGTTCCGAAACGTCTATAGTTTCAACCAACCCGTCGCCCACTTTTTCACGACGAATGTGGTGAACTTCGGCTTGATGTTCTCGTACTGCGACAAATTCAACCAGCCCGTCGGCGGATGGGACATGTTGAGCGCCACCGACATAAACGGCATGTTCGCGAACTCGCGCTCCTTTGACCAGCCGCTCAATGACTGGGACACGTCACAGGTGACAAACATGCGGACCATGTTTGTAACCACCGATGGTGGATATGCCTCCCGGTTTGATCAGCCACTCGACCGGTGGGACACGGCGCGTGTCACCAATATGACCAACATGTTCCGCACCAACCTGGTCTTTGACCAGGAGCTCGCCGCGTGGGACGTGGCGGCGGTGACCACATTTGCGAACATGTTCACTGCCTCGCGCCTCGCCGACATGGCCACCCGCCGCGGGTCGGCGACCTACGACCGCGCCTGCCGGATGCACCTTGCGTGGAAGGCGCAGAACGCGCTGTGGGACCCAACGACGGCTGGGCTGGTGGGCTTCGACGCGGCGTCGTGCGAGTTGGCATCGCCGCCGCCGCCGCCGGCCGCGCCGCCCACCCCCATTGGGGGCTACGACGCGCGCCTGCTCTGCCCGTCCCAGCGCTCCGAGCTCAACCCGGGCCAGGACCTCATCGCCCGAGGCGCGCGTCGAGGACGGCGCCTGCTTGAACACCACGATGGCGACTTCCCTCAACTTTGCGTTCCAGTACTCGGGGCCAATCGACGGGCCCGTCCAATTCGACGCGGGGAGCGCGACCAGCGCCGAGGCCATGTTCCAATTCTCGGCCGTCGACCAGGCCATTTCGCTCGACTTGGGGCGTGTGAGGAGCACCCATTTCATGTTCACCGGAGCGACGAGCTTTAACTCGCCCCTGTCGCTGGGCCTGAGCTCCCAGTGGACAGCGGCGACCTGGATGTTCGCAGGGGCCCGTTCCTTCAACCAGCCCCTCGACTTGGGCGACTCGTCGTTGGTGACGAACTTCGTGGGCATGTTCTCCAACGCCGCAGTGTTCAACCAGCCGGTGATGACACTCAACACGGCCAATGCGCGGACCATGCAACAGATGTTCACAGGTGCCGCCTCCTTCAACCAACCAGTTGGTCACTTTGAGACGGGGCTCGTCGCCACCTTTCAGAATATGTTCAACGGTGCGTTGGAGTTCAACCAACCGGTGCCGTTCGACACCCGGAGCGCCACGGCGCTCGATGGCATGTTTGGGTATACCAAAGCCTTCAACCAGCCCATCGGAGGATGGGACACTTCCAATGTGACAACGATGTATAACATGTTTATAGTGGCCGAACAGTTCAACCAGCCCATTGGAGGATGGGACACTTCCAAGGTGACAACGATGCAAAATATGTTCATGAATGCCTTCGGCTTCAACCAGCCCATCGAAGGATGGGACCTTGCCAGCGTGGAAACTCTGGTGGGCATGTTTTCTGGAGCCAGGTCGTTTGATCAGCCACTCAATAGCTGGAACACGTCGCAGGTGACCGACATGTTCCAAGTGTTCGGGTCCGCCCAGCGGTTCAACCAGCCGCTCGACCAATGGCATTGGCAATTTCAAATTGCCCAATGGGACACGTCGCGCGTGCTTTCCATGGGTAAAATGTCCAACAAGGCAGATGCCTTTGCCCAGGACCTTGACATGTGGGATGTGCGCAATGTGGCTGGCTTTGTGGACATGTTCCTGAGCTCGCGCATGGCCTCCGAGGCGGTGTCAGGTGGCCCAGGGTTCGGCCGCGCCTGCCGCCTCCACCACTCGTGGAAGGCGCAAACCGCCGGGTGGGACCCGGTAACCGCCGGACTCGTGGCCGACGCGGCCGAGCTGGACCTGTCGCTGTGCGCGCCCTACCTGGCCGGCGGCGCGCTGCAGGGCGACCCGCACCTGGGGCTGGCGCACGGCGGCAAGGCCGATTTCCGCGGCTGCGACGGCTGCCTCTTCAGCTTCCTGAGCACGCGCGACGTGAGCGTCAACGCGCGGCTGCGCGCGGCGACCTTCTCGCTGGGCGGCAGCGAGGTGCACGGCACGTTTGTGACCGAGGTGCACGTGGCGACGCTCGACCGCACCACCGACAGCTGGTTCAAGGCGTCCTACTGGGCCGAAGAGGTGGGCGAGGGCAACTGGGGGTGGCGCGCGGTCAACGGCTTGTGCGGCGGCGAGGGCTTTCCGCTCTACCCGCACTCGACGCGCGCGTGCAGCGCGAGCGGCGCCACGACGGCGCACTCGTCGGCCGTGTTTGCGCTGCCCGAGTGGGAGGTGAGCGTGCAGTTGCGCCCTGCGTTTGACCGGATCGAGGGCCCCAGGCACCGGCTCGACCTGTCGCTGCGCCCGCTGCTGCCCGAGGCGCGGCTGGCCGAGTGGCCGCACGGCCTGATCGGCCAGTCGTTCGACGGCGACGCAACGCCGCGCCGGGGCAAGCAGGACGACTACAACGCCCCTGTGGTGTGGACCACGGCGCAGGCCGAGGGCGCCATTGAGGGCGTCGCCGACGACTACCGCGTGGCGTCGCCGTTTGCGACCGCCTTCCGCTTCTCGCGCTTCAACCCGCTGGCCGAGAAAAAGCGCGACCCGGCGCCCGTGGCGGCGCCCCAGGCGGCCTGGGCTCCCACACCCCAGGCGGCGCTTGGGGTTGCAACCACTGGCAACGTCTGAGCGCCCCTGCAGCCGGGGTAACGATGGCGCCGTGTCCGTTGGCCCCGAGCCACCCAAGCATGCGACCCCCGTTCGTTGTGTGTTGCCCAGGACCAGGACGCCGCCGCGCGCGAGCTCGATGGGCTCGGGCTGGTCGAACGGGCTCGGCGGTGAGTCCAGCGGCCACACAGTGCAGGATGCACATGCAGGCGAGCTCGTCGCCATGGCGGTCCATCTCTGAGGGTCGGGAAGGGTTGCATCGCACAGCACGACGCCGGCCCATCGGACCCTGGGTGACTGCCCAGGGGGTCGACAGCTTGCGTCAGGAGGAACTGGATCGAGGCGCGCCGCTGCAGGCACGTCCTCGAGTTTGCACGTACCACAGGGGCACATCTTGGAGGGATTGTCCTCGTCGATGACGAGAGTTGCGCCGCGCAGTCATAGCTCGCGTGCAAACAACTTTTGGGGGAACCCGCCACTGAAGATGCCGTCGCCCCTCCAGGAGCGCGATCGCGGCCTGCACTGGAACGCGCCCCCCAGGGTCGATCGCCACGAGCTCGACGCCGTGGCCCTCCAGCACGAGGTCGAAGCGCCACTGGTGCAAGCGGTGGACCCCTCGCCCATCTGTGGCCGTCCGGTCGAGCCGCGGCGCGGGCTCGACCCAGTTGTACCCTGCGGCGGGCAGGGCGAGGTTCAGGGCCTGGACGTGCGCCTTGCTCGTGAAGGTGACGCACATCTCGACGCCGTCGGTGGAGAGGCGCATCGGCTTCCAGTGGTCGCGGTTCTTGCCCTTGGAGTGCCCAATATCGACGAGGGCAAGAAAGAGCGGTGACTTGGCCGGCCCGTTCGGCCCACGGCCTGCTCACCGGTGCTGCCTCCACTTTGCCTGGGTCGAGAAAAAGGGCGCGTTTTGGGCCAGGTACGTGCTGGGCACCTGGAGGAACGGCTAGCTACCACGGGTCACAAGCACAACACGCCACAAGCACGCGCCCACAACACTCCACAGGCACGCGCCCACAACACAACCACAAGCCAAGCACGCGCCTACGCCACTCCACCCACAGGCACGCGCCCACGTGCTTGTCTCTCCTTTGCTCGACGGGTGTGGCTCGTTGCCTCGCTCTCCTGCTGAGCCTCTCAGTGGTCAAGTTCGAAGACGCGCGCGACGCTGCGGGGCGGCCGATCCCACGACCGGATGGCAGTGCACCAGGCCCCCGTCGCAAGTCGCCCTTGGAAGGTCCAGTGCCGCTCGCCGGTCGGCCGCAGGTTCACCTTAAACCGGAAGCCGAAGATGATCGACTCGAAGGGCGGGTCGACTGCGAACTTCAGCATGCGGAAGAAGTTTACAGTGGGCGCGGGGGAGTTGAGGTCAAGCAGCACGGCCGCGGCCTTGGTCTAGTCCGGGAAGGGGTCTGGGGTGACCGGGTCGTAGACGGGCATCGCATCGCGCCCGGCGGTGACGGGGGCAGCGGGGAGGTGGAGCAGCTGGACCGGCAACGCGGGCTGGCCGGGCTCGTCTTCGTTGGGCTCGTACTCGGGCTCCTCGGGCTCCTCGGGCTCCTCGGGTTCCTCGGGCTCCTCGGGCTCCTCGGGCTCGTCCGCGTCAGGCTCGTCCTCGCCCTCGTCATGCTCGCCCTCCTCGGCCTCGGGCACGTTGGGGTCGACGGTGCCACCTGCTAGCTCGTTGTCCTGGGGGCTCGGCTCGTCGCCGCTCGGAAGGAGCAGCTCGAGCTGACCGCTCTCCTGGTGCTCGGGCTCGGGCTCGGACTCGCCCGCCGAGTCGTTTGGATCGGTCTCGGTGTCGGTGTCGGTGTCGGTGTCGGTGTCGGTGCCGGTGTCGGTGTCGGTGCCGGTGTCGGTGCCGGTGCCGGTGTCAGTCTCGGTCTCGGTTCCGGTGTCGGGCTCGGTCTCGGTCTCGGTCTCGGTGTCGGTGTCGGTGTTGGTCTCGGCCTCCGGCTCGGGCGAGTCGCGTCCGCAGCTCCCCTCCGAAGTAGACTTATCCGACTCGGCCTCCGAATCGATCTCGGTCTCGGGCGAGTCGCGTCCGGAGCCCCCCTCCGAAGTAAAGGTGTCCGACTCGGCCTCAGAATCGGTCTCAAGCTTGGGCGAGTCGCGTCCGGAGCCCCCCTCAAAACTCGAGTTGGCCGACTTGGCCTCGGACTCGGCCTCGGCCTCGGCTTCGGAATCGGCCTCGGACTCGGACCTGGACGCGAGCGAGGATGCGGGCGAGGACGCGGGCGCGGGCGCGAGCTCGGCGTTGCACTCGGGTTGGGTAAACTCACTTGACGGGGGCAGCTCGTCCCCACGCTCGGCCGGCTTGGCGCTCCGAGGAGGGGGGACGAACGGGCTGAAGTGCAAGCCGCGGCGGTCGTAGTTGACCACCGAGTAGTGTCCTGGGTGGTTGGCCAGCAAGTGGAGCGCCTCGTCGATGGCACGGTGGTACAGGTTGTCGATCGAGGTGCCGTCTTTTGTGCGGCGCAGCGCGCCGGTGGCGTCGCGCTCTCCGTACAGGGCGGCCTTTGCCAGATACACCGCCCCCTTGGCCTCGAGAACCATGACGGTGCGCTCGAGCTTGACCGCGACGGCAAACATGAACGTGGGTGGGAATCGCTCCTGCCCCTCCAATGCCCGCCATTTACCGAGTTCGCGCCAGGGCGCCATCGCGCCCTCCGCTTCCGCTGCGTCTGCCGGCAGCAATTGCAGCTCTCGGACGACGGCCGCGTCCACCTCGCCAATTGGGGCGCTCCCTGCGATGAGGTCCACCGCGGCGCTGCGTAGCTGAATCACCTTTGCGTTGGTCTCCCCGTTCGGGGCGGCAGCCTGCTCGGCAGGGATCTCGTTGCCCGCCATTGCCGCCAGGTGGAAACAATCGCCATTGGGCGCTGCCTCCCCCAGCTTGAAGCCGATCCTTGCCAGGTGTTATATCACCACTGCCTTGGATGTGCCAGAGATGACATCGGAGGTCAACTTGCGCTTCTTCCTGTCGCGAGTGTTTGCGGGTGGCATGTCCAGTGGGCGCCCTGCGACAATGAGCATGGGGTGGGTGAGGGATGCCGCAGCCGGTCGACGGGCGGGTGCAGGGTGGGTGGGAGGCAGGGCGCGTGGACAGGAGGCAGGGGCGGGCAAGGGGGGGGGGGTCGGGGCGACCGACAGGCCGCCCGCCGCCCGACAACGGGGGCGAGGGCAGCCCCCATGTGCGCCGACCAACTGGCCAGGTGGATCAGACGCGGCGCGGTGCGGCGCGGCGCGGCGCGGCGCGGCGCGGCGCGGTGCGGCGAAACCTGGCGGCGCCGATGGTCAACAGCGGGTGTGGGGTTCCCTTTGTTTGAACCGTTTCACGTGAATCGGTTTTTTTTTATAAATGGTCCAAGATTAAACTGTCCGAGAACAACCATTGGAATGGTCCGGCACCGGGTCGCCAGCGCCCTGTGCTCGACCCTGACAACTTCCACGGCGAGGTCGGCAACGAGTCCAGCATCCACGCCACCAAACTCGCGGCGCAAGTTCTTCCTCATGGTCGCGTCCTCGGACTCACCCTCGACGGAACTCGGGTATAGAAATTGCGATCTTCTTGGTCTTGGGGTGGATCTCACCAAGAAGAAGAAGTTGCACCTGGACGTCTGCAACCACCTGGCGCAGGTACGGGTGCGGAGTGTGCGTGCACGACCCTGGGGCATGGGTGCGTGTGCGACCAGGGGCTAGCGGTGTGGACTAGGCTCGAGTGGGCGCGCGCAGGACTGGCCGAGCGCCGAGTGTAGCGAGCGCAGCGAGCGCAGCCAGGCGCAACCCAAGGCACGGGTGCGCGCGCAATCAGGGGTGCAGCGTGTGTGTGCGCGACCCAGGGGCATGGGCGCATGTGCGGCAAGGAGATAGAGTTGTGAACTAGACTCGAGTGGGGGGTAACCCGTGCCTGTGCTGCCAGGAGCTAGAGGTGTGGACTGGACTCGAATGGGGCGCGCCAAGGACTGGCCGAGCGCAGCGAGCGCAGCCAGGTGCCCCCCCCCCCCCGGGCATGGGCGCGCGCGTGGCCAGGGGTGCGGGTGCGATCAGGAGGGCGCGTGCATGACCCAGGGGCGCGGGTGCATGTGCGGCCAGGAGCTAGAGTTGTGGGCTAGACTCGAGTGGGGCGCGCCATGGACTGGCCGAGCAGCGAGCGCAGCGAGCGCAGCGAGCGCAGCCAGGTGCACCCCCCCGGGGCATGGGCACGCGCGTGGCCAGGGGTGCGGCGCGCGCGCGCCGCGCGCTGTGCGGCCAGGAGCTAGAGTTGTGGGCTAGACTCGAGTGGGGCGCGCCATGGACTGGCCGAGCAGCGAGCGCAGCCAGGTGCACCCCCCCGGGCATGGGCGCGCGCGTGGCCAGGGGTGCGGGTGCGATCCGGAAGGCACGTGCACGGCCCAGCCCCCCGGGCATGGGCGCGCGCGTGGCCAGGGGTGTGGGTGCACGCGCGCGTGCGCGCGCGCGCCGCGCGCTGTGCGGCCAGGAGCCAGAGTTGTGGGCTAGACTCGAATGAGGCGCCCTATGGACTGGCTGAGCAGCGAGCGCAGCGAGCGCAGCGAGCGCAGCCAGGTGCACCCCCCCAGGCATGGGCGCGCGCGTGGCCAGGGGTGCGGGTGCGATCCGGAAGGCACGTGCACGGCCCAGCCCCCCGGGCATGGGCGCGCGCGTGGCCAGGGGTGCGGGTGCGCGCGCGTGCGCGCGCGCGCGCCGCGCGCTGTGCGGCCAGGAGCTAGAGTTGTGGGCTAGACTCGAGTGAGGCGCGCCATGGACTGGCTGAGCAGCGAGCGCAGCGAGCGCAGCCAGGTGCACCCCCCCAGGCATGGGCGCGCGCGTGGCCAGGGGTGCGGGTGCGATCCGGAAGGAACGTGCACGGCCCAGCCCCCCGGGCATGGGCGCGCGCGTGGCCAGGGGTGCGGGTGCGGTCAGGGTGCGATCAGGAGGGCACGTGCACCACCCAGGGGCGCGGGTGCATGTGCAGCCAGGATTTAGAGTTGTGGGCTAGACTCGAATGGGGCGCGCCATGGACTTGCCGAGCAGCGAGCGCAGTGAGCGCAGCCAGGTGCACCCCCCCCAGGCATGGGCGCGCGCGTGGCCAGGGGTGCGGGTGCGATCCGGAAGGCACGTGCACGACCCGGGGGCGCAGGTGCATGTACGGCCAGGAGCTAGAGTTGTGGGCTAGACTCGAGTGGGTCGAGCCATGGACTGGCCGAGCAGCGAGCGCAGCGAGCGCAGCGAGCGCAGCCAGGTGCACCCCCTCCCCCCATGCACGGGCGCGTGCGTGGCCAGGGGTGTGGGTGCAATCCGGAAGGCACGTCAGTGCCTTGGCCGACTCGGGCCACACTCCGACTTGGGCCAGACTCCGATCACAGACTTGGTTTCACGGAAGGGAGGGGTCGGCGAGCAACCACAAATCGCAAACATGATGGAAATTCCCCTCATCCACTCAACTAGGTAGAGGGTTCGGCCGCCCTCCTTCTTCATCGCGCGAAGGGTCTCGATCTGCCACAGCTTGGTGCCCGCGACGCGCTTCCTGTGTGGGGAAAAAGAGAAAAAGCGAGGTGTACTCACGAAGGACTGGCTGCATCCCAGCAGTTAATCCTGTGCAATATCTCATGTCCTATGCACATGATTGGGTTCCCGCAAGCAAACGGCGCAGCGGCAACGCTCCTAACCAGCTTTTGAGCTGCCGGACGCTCAAAAAAACAGATGTGTAGGCCACCATGCTCGACCGATGCGAATGCGCGCGCGAGGTGGGGGTGGGCGAGGCAACAGCACACCGACCAGTAGCATCGGCCGACTGTCTAGCCTGGGGCGTGGGGCATGGAGCGGTCGAGGCCGTCGCCGTCAGTGTCCGCGAGGGGCGCTTTCGCTAGTCCGCCATAAAAAAAGCTAGCAAAAAAACGGTCGCTTGAGAAAGTGGTTATTTTTGTTTCACAGGGTGGAGGTTGGCCCACTAGGTGAACTTGCTGTAGAAGCGCCCGCCCAGCGATGTGTAGTCAGGAACGGCGTCCACACCCACGCTAAAGTGGGTGGTGGCCAGCGATGGGGAGCGGGGCACGGAAATATTGGCCTCTACGGGCGCCTCCAACACCTGAAAAAAGCAACTGGAACTGGCACAGGTCAGTGCGTGGCTGGGTCCACTGCTCTGCTGTGCGCTTCGGAGTGAGGCGCACGCTACCGCTGCGTACTTGAGTCCCAGCACTATGGCTTTGGCGAGGGCCTAACAGGTTAACGTCACCTTCATCATCTAGCAGCGCGTCGCGGTGGCCGCGCCGCCGGCCGACTAGCGACTAGCCGGTCCTAAAAAAAGGAGCGCGGGTTCGAGGAGGGGCGTGAGCGGGACAGGGCGTGGGGCGCGTGCCATGGGATGCTGCCCTGAAGGGCTAGGCCCGTTCCGCGCACCGTGGAGGCGTCCGTGGCCAGTGCCCCGTTTGACAGGGTTGGGCATAACGGCGCGCACATGCATGGCGTAGTTTCGCGCGCTAATTTGGCTGAAGCTTGCTAGGAAACGTGGTCTAAAAGTGGGAACGCTTAAACACTCGTGAATAACTTATGGTCATGGGATTACTCGTCCCGGTCTCCTGTACACATCTCCAGTCCACTTTGATTCTAGTTTAAAGGGGTTCGTCAGCCGCTATGGCTATAGCCGTTGTTACAAAACTGTGCTTGATTTGATGCCAATGGCCAATGGCATCAAATTGATGCCTTAGGTCCATAACCGCTGGGTCTTTCTTCCCCCTCGATGCCTCTTCTGGTCTTCTGACCACACACTGGCGCCTGGGGCGCCGGCGTGATTCTTCCGCCATTCGCTGAGCTTTTGTGGTGTGAGTTGTATGTTATGAGGATGTACGACAGCAACCATCAGGCCATAACTTTTTTGCCATGGCCGCCGACGTCGCTGACGCTGCCAGGCGGGCGCGGTCGGGCGAGCGGCGCGGCGGCAAGGTGTGACGGAGCACGACCTGCGCCTCGTACTGCGCCTCGCAAAACGCGCGGGCGCGCTTGAGGTGCGCGTGGGCGGCATGATCATCATGTTCGCCCGCGATGCTGGGAAGCGCTCTGTGCAGGCTGCGCCGACTCGGCGCTCGCCGGCAGCGGTCCCTCCTCGGGCTCCGCAGTCTGCGCGACCCGCGCGCACTGCCCGCCCTGAGGAGCCTAAAGCTGAAGCTCCTTCGACGTCGCCGAACTCGAGACATCGTCGAAGCGCCAACCGTCTTCTTGTCTTCCAGGCGAGGAAGCGCAGAGAGGTGGCGCGCGGCCTCAGCCGCTCCCGCATCCTGTGCCGGGCTGCTATGCAGCGCCTGCGAGCGAGCTGGATTGCTGCTTCGTGCAGCAACACCGCTCCGCCGGCCGCGGTGGACCTCGAGCTGGACGTGGCGGAGCCTCGGCAGCCGAGCGACACGCTCGCTGTCGCTGTGCACACAGCTGCGCTGAAGCGACGCCTCCCCCCCTGCGTGCCGTCTACTTATAGCCAATGCATTCAGGAGGGCAAGGCAAACTCTCGGCCTCGCTTCAACTCGAACCCAAGACTGGGCAGCCCAGCCTCCTCGTCTGCAGTTGTGAGCAGCGGGACCTGTGCTTCGGGAGACAGCCCCTTGCCCAGACTTCAACGCCTAGGAGGAGATCGCGCCCTGTTGAGCGAACAAAAGCCAGGGCAGCACCCCGACCGGAACAATAATTGTGAATGCCCGCGCCCTTGTGGGCGGGCGGAAACCAGGGCGGCAGCCCGGGTGAAGGTTTAATCCCTAACCTGTACGTTCAAGACTCGAATATTTCTTTTCCTTAGGCCTCTTCTGAGCGGGTCACCCGTCTTAGGAGGTACGGGATTATTCCAGCTCCTGTAGATTGGATGGTCAACGTGTTTAGGGTCGACCACCGGAAATGAGCCCTCCAATCGAGGCGAGCTTTATTCATATCGGCTTTGGTTGGCCCGTCGCGGTTCCACCTACCCTAACCTTTTCTTCGGTAGCGATGCGTCTCGGGCCGGAACCGGCCGGCCTGGTACACTCGTGTGTCGGCGCTGCGGTGCGTTTTGCTGCTGTGTGTTGTGTTAGGGGGTGTGTGTTCTGAGGGATAAAATCATCATCGATTACAAAAAAAACAGGCTTTCTGCTCTATTGGTCCAATGTGGGTTGACCCAGTGCTCCAACTGTAGGTGGCGCCATCACGAGCGTGAGCCTGGTTGGCGGCGGTCGCGAAGAGCTGCGCAGCTGGTGGTAAATACCGGGGGGGGGAGCTCTTCTCTAGCCTATGCTATCGCACAGTTCACTGGTCACTAGTGCAAACTAAAGCTCGCTAACCAGGACCCTACTAGGTGGGGAATACTCTACGCGGAGCGAAAAAAAATACAAATATTATATTCCGATTTAGCCTCGAAATGGAATATCCTCAAAACTATAAATGGAATATCATAGAATATTCATATTCATTCCCAACCTAGGGTCCTTACGCCGCCTAGGGTTCAGCGACGCCATCTTGTCCGCGACGCCATCGACACGTCAACGACAAACAATGGGCATGGGCTTTGGCGCCCTAACTTTGATGACGCCGGTCCTGCTCTTCAGCATGACGGGCGCGTCCCTCATGGTGCAATAACTGGTAATATTAACATATTGTGCAATATATTGCACAATTAAGGGGGTGTTTGCAAAAAATATTATTGTGCAATAAAGCCTCGAGGTGAAACAACATCTTGTAAAGGCCAATTCTTGCCACCACGCTAAGATAAAATTATTTCGGGTTAATTGATTTCGGATAAACCTCGGAGACAGACCTAACCCCGGCGGTCGGGTTAACGCGCGCCCCCCCCAGCGGCCTCTCGCGGCGGCCTCGCCGCATCCACACCAAGTCCACTGCACCTACCGCTCCCGCGGCCACCGACAGCGCCAGCAGCGGCGATGCAATCCTGAAATGGTAACAAGCCGACCGCAAAATCCATGGCGCGGACGCGGTGCAGCAGCACGAGTTCGACCTTGCGCACTTTGCGCGACCGCCCTCTGCCCGTCGCGGCTCCCTCCAGGCCCACACCGCATGTTCATGCGCAACCTAGGCCCCGCCCGGCCCGCGCCGCGCCGGTCGCTGCCGTATCTGACGCGAGGCGCCGCAGCGCCGGCGCCGCAATGGCCCGCGGCCCGTAACGTCTCTGTAGTGTCCACCAACCGGGCGCCCCCTCCCCCGCTCTTCTGGGCAGCGTCGAGCGCGGCGGTGGCAGCGTGGTGGTTGCAATAGCAGCTTCCAATACGGCGCCATACGAGAGCAGCCAAGCTGCGACATCGTCGCCCAAGGACGGCCGCCGCAGCCCGGGACTCGTGGTCACGCCGCGCGCGCCCATCTCACGGCGCGCGCAAATGGCCGCCCGCCGCGAGCGACCTCGCCGCGCCTGCCGGCTGCGCGGGGCGGCTCGGGCACCGTAGCACCACACGCTCGTAAACACCCTGCCCCGCCTGCCCAGGGCTCGCTCTCGTGCTCCTAGTGTCGAGCCCTGCACCAAAGTGAGAGGGGAGGGGGGGGTCAACACGGGAGCGGAAGAGTTTTGTTGTTGGTAGATTCAAGTCGCGGGACGGGCTTGTGTGCCGCGTGCGGGCGATATCAGGGCTGGACGCGCAGCACCAGGCCCTGTGTGAGGTGTGTGCACTCACGCAGCGCGCTCAGCGGCTCCAAGGTCGATGACAATACGAGGTGAGGTGTCGCGCCGCCGGCGATGCCCCGCCGCTCGCTGCAGAGCCGCTCTTCACAAGCCGCGGCCGTGGCGGGTCATGCCGTCGCGGAGACCGCCATCCCGGGCTGAGCGGGGCACGCACAACACGATCTGGCCGTAGGAGGCCAGCCCGGCCGGCTCAAGGCTCGAGCACGCCACGCTAGGGTAGAGCCCCCGCCTGTATTGCGGCGTGCTGGGGGTCAGAGAGAAGTTTTGTTTCGGGTGCTCACGGGTCTCACGGCGGGCGGGCGTGGGGCGTGCGTGCTAGGCGAGGGCGAGGCAGGTAGCGCTATAGAATGGGCGGGACGGCTGCACTCACCCAGCGCGCACTTCGGCTCCCGCAGCGATGAGACGCGCAACGAGAGGCGCCGAGCCGAGTCCCACCGCCCGTGGTGTTGACCATAATCCTGCGCATATGAGGCCGTGAAACGGGGTCAAGAGCGCCGGTGGCAGCGGCACCAGGCGGGA
>Ga0209390_10004950_pt1 | contig 19451 bp, 16 predicted proteins | sample BON01_FD_187212 | JGI IMG/M metagenome (GOLD analysis project Ga0209390, IMG submission 187212) | Freshwater microbial communities from Lake Bonney liftoff mats and glacier meltwater in Antarctica - BON-01 (SPAdes) (version 2) | ecosystem: Environmental > Aquatic > Freshwater > Ice > Glacier...
CCGTAAGCCCAGAGCAATCCGCCGCCGCGTCGAGTGCGGGTAGATCACATTGTCGATATACCCCCGGCTCGCGGCCACGAAGGGGTTGGCGAAGCGGTCTTCATATTCCTTGGTTTTCTCGGCGATTTCTTCCGGGGTTTTGCCGCGGAAGATGATTTCCACCGCACCCTTCGCGCCCATTACGGCGATTTCGGCGGTCGGCCAGGCGTAGTTCAAATCGCCGCGCAAATGCTTTGACGCCATCACGTCATACGCGCCGCCGTAAGCCTTGCGAGTGATCACGGTGATTTTCGGCACGGTCGCCTCGGCATAGGCGAACAGCAATTTCGCACCGTGTTTGATGATCCCATTATGCTCCTGCGCGGTGCCGGGCAGGAAGCCGGGGACATCCACGAAGGTCACGATCGGAATGTCGAACGCATCGCAGAACCGCACAAAGCGCGCGGCCTTCTTGGACGAGTTAATATCCAGCACGCCCGCCAGCACCATTGGCTGGCTCGCGACCACGCCGACCGTACGCCCTTCGATCCGGCCAAATCCGCACAGGATATTGCCCGCATGGGCTGGCTGGATTTCAAAGAAATCGCCTTCGTCCAGCACCTTACGCAGCACTTCGTGCATATCGTATGGCTGGTTGGCATTGTCCGGGATCAGCGTGTCGAGGCTCATTTCCTCGCGGTCAAACGGGTCGTCCGTCGGACGTTCGGGAACTTCTTCGCGGTTGGACAGCGGCAAATAGTCGAAGAAATTCCGCGTCGACAGCAGCGTTTCGATGTCATTCTCGAACGCCAGATCGGCCACCGAAGTCTTGGTGGTATGGGTAATCGCGCCGCCCAATTCTTCCTGCGTCACCACTTCATTGGTCACCGTCTTGACCACATCTGGTCCGGTGACGAACATGTAAGAACTGTCCTTCACCATGAAGATGAAGTCAGTCATCGCCGGTGAATACACCGCGCCGCCCGCACATGGTCCCATGATCAGCGAAATCTGCGGCACCACGCCGCTGGCCAGCACATTGCGCTGGAACACATCGGCATAACCGCCCAGCGATGCCACGCCTTCCTGAATACGCGCGCCGCCGCTGTCATTCATGCCGATCACCGGCGCGCCGACCTTCATCGCGCTTTCCAACACCTTACAGATTTTTTCCGCATGGCGTTTCGACAGGCTGCCGCCAAAGACGGTGAAATCCTGGCTGAAGACATAGACCAACCGGCCATTGATGGTCCCGCTGCCGGTCACCACCCCGTCGCCCGGAATTTTCTGCTCCGCCATGCCGAAATCGGTGCAATCATGCTCGACAAACATATCGAGTTCTTCGAAGCTGTCTTCGTCCAGCAGCACATCGATCCGTTCGCGCGCGGTCAGCTTGCCCTTGGCGTGCTGGGCGTCGATCCGCTTCTGTCCGCCGCCCATTCGGGCAGCTTCACGGCGGCGTTCCATTTCAGCGATATTGGCGGACATTTACACCCCTTGCATTGCGTTGGTCTGCCTAGCCATGCCCTAACAGAAGGGTCAATAGCAGGCGCGGCACAGTTTTCTATTGCCGTGCATAGGATTGCACGATGTCAGAAGCGGAGCATGATCTTGCCCGCCAGTTTTGGCGAGATCGAGTGAACTGACCGCAAGACTTTGACCATGCCGACGTTCGCCTCATGATCGTTGTTTTCAATGGCGCGGATAATCTGCCCGGCGCATTCTTGCGGCGACATTTTCTGGCCTGCCCGTCCTGCGGTCATTTGCGTGGCAACCACCGGCGGCAGCGCCTCCACCACATGGACGTTGCAATCGGACAATTGCGCCCGCAGCGCCTGCGTATAGCTGCGCAGGGCCGCCTTGGTCGCACAATAGACCGGCGATCCGGCATTGGGCGCAATCGCCAGGCCGGATGTGACATTGACGATGGCCGCCTCTGGTCGCTGCTTGAGGCGCGGCAGCAAGGCGGCAATCAGGCGGATTGGAGTGTTGAGATTGGCGTAAATGCAATCGTCTGCCGCATCCACATCCGGCGCAGCGAGGCGGAAATCATGGTCCACGCCTTGTCCGGCATTGTTGATCAAAATGTCGATTGGCCGATCACCCAGCGCATCCATAATCGCCTGCGCGCCGCCGGGACCGGACAGATCGGCAGCAATAGTTTCAAAGCCATGCTCGCGCGCCTTCGCCAAACCATCTGGCGAACGGCCCGTCACAATCAGCTTCGCGCCCTTGAACGCCAGTTGCTGTGCCATTTCAGCGCCGATTCCCGCCGTGCCGCCGGTTAGCAGGATCGTTTTGCCACCGATTTCCATCAAACTTTCACCACGCCGTGATCGATCAAACTGCGCCCGCAATCAAGAATGCTTTCCTCCTCGGGCCGGGTCTTCCAGCCGAGTCGGTTCAGTGCGTGGCTGGCATCGGAATGACGAGTTTTGCCGATTTCATTTTGAATTGACCGAACGCCGGGATTTACCAAAGCCAAAAGCTTTACCATCCAGCCGGGCATGACCTTGCTCGGGGCTCTGCTCGCCTTCTCGCCCAATCCCGCACGCAAAACTTCGCTGATCTCGATGAATTTCATGAATTTACCCGAGGCGATGAAACGCTCCCCAGCCAGGCCGGGTTCTTCCAGACAATGGACATGCAATTCAGCGACATCGCGAATATCGACCACGCCAAACCCAATGTCGGGCGCGCGCGGCACTGCCCCGCCCAGCAGTTGCTTCACGACCTGTACCGACGGCGAGAAATCTGCGCTATCGACCGGCCCCAACACAACCACCGGATTGATCGAAACGAATTCGATATCGCCGCCTTCCGCCGCCACCCAGTCACGCGCCGCGCGTTCGGCAATGGTTTTCGATTTGGCATAGGGGGTGACATCAGGGTGACCCACATCGGTCCAGTCGCTCTCGTCGACGGTATATTCCATCTCGCTGCGCCCATAGGCAATCGCCGCAATCGAGCTGGTCTGGACAAAGCGCTTAACCCCTGCGGCCTTGGCAAATCGAAGGGCACGCAGGGTCCCGTCACGTGCCGGGACGATCATCTCGTTTTCGTCCTTCGGGGTTTTCGCTGACACTGGCGACGCAACATGGGCAACATGGGTGCAGCCTGCATTCGCTTCGGCCCAGCCGGCATCCGACATCAGGTCGACTTCGAACACTTTCAGCCGGTCACTGCGGTAAGCGCCGTCCAGGCCGAAACGCTCAAACAGTGCCGCTTCGCTTTTGGCCTTGCTCCGGACAGTCGTGTGCACTGTCCAATCCCGAGCAAGCAATTGCTTGATCAATTCGCCCGCAATGTAACCCGTACCGCCAGTTACCAGAACCGTTCCAGCCATCAGATGTCTCCCTTTGCAGGAAGGTTACGCCGGTGGGTTTTGATTGGCAATCAATGTCACTTCAGCAGGACAAGTTCTTCCGCCATGGTCGGATGGATTGCCACAGTCGCGTCGAAGTCAGCCTTGGTCAGCCCGGCCTTCACCGCCACTGCAAAGCCCTGCATGATTTCCGCCGATTCCGGACCAATCATATGGATGCCGACAACCTTGTCCGTCGCATCATCAACAATCATCTTATACAGACCTCGCTCGTTCCGCCCTGCAACGACATTCTTCATCGGGCGGAAATCGGATTGATAGACCCTGATCGAGCCAAGCTTGTTGCGCGCTTCGCCTTCGGTCATCCCGACCGCGGAAATGGGCGGATGGCTGAATACCGCACTGGGGATCGCGCCGTAATCGACCGTCTTGGGATCATTGTTGAATACCGTATCGGCAAACGCCTGCCCTTCGCGGATGGCAACCGGGGTCAATTGCACCCTGTTGGTCACATCGCCGACGGCATAGATGTAATCGACATTGGTTTTTGAATATTCATCGACCAGAATTTCGCCGATCTTGCCCTGCTCCACGCCGACATTCTCAAGCCCCAAACCGCCCACATTCGGGTTGCGGCCGGTTGCGAACATGACCAGATCGACCACCTGATCATCACAACCATTAAACTTTACCAGCAGCGTGCCGTCGGCTTGCTTTTCAATCGATTTGAAGGTCGTGTTGAACTTGAAATCGATGCCCTTCATCATGGATATCTTCAGCAAACGGTCCGACAGACTGTCATCATAGCTGCGCAGCAACACATCGGACCGGTTTACGATGCAAACCTTGCTGCCAAACTCGTTAAAAATTCCGGCGAATTCGTTGGCGATATAGCCGCCCCCTACGATGATCGCGCGCGCCGGGAGCTCGTCCAGATGGAACGCCTCGTTGGAGGTAATCGCGTGCTCGCTGCCCGGGAACTTCAGCACAGCAGGTTCTGCACCGGTTGCGATCAAGATGTATTTCGCGGTTACGACCTTGCCGCTGGCTAGCGTAATTTCATGGTCGCCAGTAATTTCGGCCCGCTCATGGAAAATCGTGACGTCGTGGTTTTCCAGCGTGTCAGTGTAAAGCCCGTTCAACCGGTCAACATCAGCCAGCACGGTATCACGAAGGCGAATCCAGTCGAATTTGGCTTCCCCCATGTCCCACCCGAATTGCTTCGCATCCGCAAGATCCTCCGCAAAATGTGCGCCGTAAACGAGCATCTTCTTGGGCACACAGCCGCGAATGACACAGGTCCCGCCAACCCGGTATTCCTCGGCAACCGCAACCTTGGCGCCGTGAGCGGAGGCCACACGAGAAGCCCGAACGCCGCCAGAACCGGCACCGATGGTGAAGAGGTCGTAATCGTATTGGGGCATTTAAAACCTTTCAAAATCTCTCTTCATCCCAGCCTGGCCTGGAATGAGATTAGTCAGGATAAGCCGGCCGCCGCCAACAGAGCTTCGGTGCTGGCATCGAATTGGTTACCGCCAGCCTCAATTTTATTCGCAATCGCCTTGCCCAGTTCCACGCCGAACTGGTCGAAAGGATTGATCCCCATCATCACTGCATTGGCGAACGTCCGATGCTCATGAAATGCGATCAGCGCGCCCAAAGTCGCGGCGTCGAGATCGTCGCATAGGAAGGTGGCGCTGGGGCGGTCACCGGGGAAATTACGGGCCGGATCGTCGCTCGCCTGCCCCGCCATCAAGGCCGCGCCTTGGGCGAAGCAATTGGTCAGCAGAATGCGGTGATGGGCCGGGTTCAGATCATCGCCCGGCGCGATGCTGGCGATGAAATCCACCGGGATCAGATGCGTGCCCTGATGCAGCAATTGGAACACTGCGTGCTGGGCATCGGTGCCCACCCCGCCCCAAGTCACCGGCGCGGTTGGGCGGCTGACTGGCTCGCCCTCCGCCGTCACCGACTTGCCGTTGCTCTCCATCTCCAATTGCTGGAGATAGTCCGAAAACAGGCCCAGCCGCTCGTCATAGGCGAATACCGCCCGCGTCTGGCATCCGCGAAGCTGCGTGTAATATTGATCGGCAAAGGCCGCGCGCAGCGGCAAATTGGCCGCGCCATCGGTATCGCGGAAATGCCGGTCCACCGCCGCTGCACCTTCCAGCATATGCGCGAAATCTTCCCACCCGACCGAAATCGCCACCGGAAAACCGATCGACGACCACAGTGAATAACGCCCGCCGACATTCTCCGAAAATGGCAAGATGCGGGTTTCATCGACGCCCCACTCAACCGCTGCATCGGGATTGGCGGTCAGCGCCACCACTCGTCCGCCGGGGTCGGACACGCCACTATCGGCCAGCCATTTCAGCGCGCTGTCGGCATTGATCATCGTTTCAATGGTGGTGAATGTCTTGGAGGCAATCGCGATCATGGTGGTCTGCGGATCGCACACCGCAAAGGCTGCCTCCAGCGCCACACCGTCAATATTTGACACAACGTGGACATCGACCAGCGCCAGATCGCGCGACAAGGCATCCACCGCCAACGCGGGGCCGAGCGCGGAGCCGCCGATACCGATATGGATCAGATGTTTGATCGGGCCCAGCGCACCTTCGTGGATCGCCTCCACCAGCATCTTCATCCGCAGTTGCAATGCCTGCGCTTCTTCGACCGAGGCTTCATTGCCGACACCGCGCTGGGCGGTGTGTTCGGCCGAGCGGTCTTCAGTGTTGTTTATTCTCGCGCCGGCGAACAATTCTTCGCGCTTTGCGGCAAAGTCAGCTGCGATGGCCAATTGCTCGAACTGGCTGAGCAAATCGGCGTCGAGATGCGTCTTCGACCAATCGCACAGCATCCCGCCCCTGAAACCCAGGTCTTCCGGAGCCACGCCCCATTCCAGCCGGTCACTCAGCAATTCCAACCGGTCACCCGCGGCAAACAGCTCGGCCAGGGTCTTGCGGGGGCGGCGTTCCAATTTGGTCCACACCGCGGCGACTGCATCATTCACATGAAAATCCTTTCCTAGGGCTGCTCCACGCGGGTAGGGACTGCGGCGATGATTTGGAACCCTCTACAACCGCAGGTATACGTTTTCACGGCTGCCCATGCGGCAGCATGCGGGAATCCTTGCCAAAACCCCAGTGACAGAGCCGAACTGGTTCAGAAAACCGAGAATAGAATATGACCGAAAATGCCTCGGCGAATCAGGCAGGGAGGACCGCCGAAACGGAGATGGAGGCCAAAAAAGACGAAGGCAATTTCTTCGTCTTCTTGCTGAAACTTGCCTTGGTTGTGGTGATATTTCGCAGTTTTATCTTCTCGCCGTTCAACATTCCCAGCGAGAGCATGATGCCGGGTCTGGTCAATGGTGATCAACTGCTGGCAGCGAAATGGGCCTATGGATATAGCGAAAATTCGTTCCCGCTAATGCCGGGCCGGATCTTTGCATCCCCGCCCGAACGCGGCGATGTGGTGATATTCAAACACCCGATCGACGGCACAGATTACATCAAACGCGCCATCGGCTTGCCCGGCGACACGGTGGAAATGCGTGATGGCCAGATCATCCTGAATGGCGAACCTGTTCCTAAGGAACGGATTGCCAATTTTGTGATCGAACAATCGCCTAATACTCAGTGCCACGCTTTTTCTGAAGCCATCACGTTGGACGATGGAACTCCGGCTTGCAGCTACCAGCAATTCCGCGAAACCTTGCCCAATGGCGTGTCCTACAATGTGCTGGATTTCGGCGCTTTCCCGCAGGATGATTTCGCGCCCGTTGTGGTGCCAAAGGACAAGTTCTTCGCCATGGGCGACAATCGCGACAATTCGCTCGACAGCCGTTTTCCCGCTGAGGCAGCCCTAGGCATCGGGATTGTGCCGGAGGAAAATCTGGTTGCCCGCGCCAGTGTGATGATGTGGTCAACCGATGGCGGCGCAGAATGGCTTAAACCGTGGACATGGTTTACAGCAGCACGCTGGGAACGGATCGGAAACGGCCTATGACCATATTGAAGAAGAGTACGCGTGAATGGCTGATTGGCCTTGGATTTTCAGTCAAGGACGACGCGCTGTGGCACGAGGCGCTGACGCATGGCAGCACCGGAAATGCGCGTGATTACCAGCGGCTCGAATTTCTGGGTGACCGGGTACTTGGCCTTACCGTCGCCGCAGTACTGTACGAGCGCAACCTTGGTGCCGAAGGCGCGCTGGCGCAGCGTTTGAACGCGCTGGTCAGCCGGTCCACCTGTGCCGAAATTGCGCGGGAAATCGGCGCGGCGCAGCATATTAATCTGGGCAAACAAGCGCGCGATGATGGCGCCGCTGACAGCGACAATATCCTTGGCGATGTGATGGAGGCACTGCTGGGTGCGAATTTCGTCGAAGCAGGCTATGAAGCTTCCAGCCAATTGATCCAGACGATTTGGCACAGCCGGATTGTGGGCGGCGCGGGCAATTCAAAACACCCCAAGAGCGCGCTGCAGGAATGGGCCGCGGGCAATCGCCGCAAGGGGCCGGAATACACGATCATCAACCGGTCTGGCCCCGACCATTTGGCAGAATTTACGGTGCGGGTGAGCATCAAGAACGTCGGTAAGGCCGAGGCCACGGCGAACAGTAAACAAGAGGCAGAGACCGCAGCGGCCCGCCTATTTATGGAGCAATTTGGATGAGCGACCAAGAACTTAAGGCTCCAGCGAAATCCGGGCCAAAATGCGGCATCGTCGCTGTGATCGGCGCGCCGAACGCAGGCAAATCGACACTGGTCAATCAGCTGGTCGGCCAGAAAGTCGCGATCACCAGTGCCAAGGCGCAAACCACTCGGGCGCGGTTGATGGGCGTGGCGCTGGCGGACGAGGTTCAGATCATTCTGGTCGACACCCCCGGCATTTTCGCCCCCAAACGCCGCCTCGACCGCGCGATGGTCAGCGCGGCCTGGGAAGGCGCGAGCGAGGCCGATGCGGTGCTGCTGGTGATCGATCCACTGAAACAGCGGCGCCATGAAGTGATGCCATTGCTCGAAGCGTTGGCGAAACGTCCGGAGCGCAAATTGCTGGTGCTCAACAAGGTCGACAAAGCGGTCAAGGAACCGCTGCTAGAGCTGGCCGAGGAATTATCCGCGCTGGTGAAATTTGACGAAGTGTTCTTCATCTCCGCGCTGACCGGTGACGGGGTGCCGGAATTGAAGGCGCATCTGGCAGGCCTGATGCCCGAAAGCGCCTGGCATTACCCGGAAGACCAAGTGTCCGACGCCAGCGAACGCCTGCTTGCTGCCGAAATCACCCGCGAACAGCTGTACAAACAGCTGCATGATGAACTGCCGTATGACAGCGCAGTACGCCCTGAAAGCTACACCCAGCGGGGGGATGGCAGCGTCGAAGTCCGCCAGCAAATCGTGATCGGGCGTGCCAGCCAGAAACCGATCGTGCTCGGCAAAGGCGGCGCGATGATCAAGTCCATCGGCGAGGCTGCCCGGGAAGAATTGTCAAAGGTGCTGGGGGTCAAAGTCCATTTGTTCCTGCACGTGAAAGTCGATCAGAACTGGTCAGACGATAAGGAAATCTTCGAGGAAATGGGGCTGGACTGGGGGAAGTGAATTTCCGAAGAGCATGGGTAGCATTAATTGGCTTGATCGCTAGCGGATGTGTTCATGCCGGAAGCAATTTTTCAGATTTGGCCCCACCAGGCAGTCACTATGTGGCAATGGGCAGTTCCTTTGCCGCTGGCGCGGGAATCGGACCGATAAAACCCGGCACGCCGGTTCGCTGCGGACGTACGCAAAACAATTACGCCAGCCTGTTGGCCGATAAGCTTGAATTGATACTGGACGACCAAAGTTGCGGCGGGGCCAAAACCGACCATATTTTGGGGCCTTGGGACGAAGTTCCAGCGCAGATCGATGCAATCACGCCAGATACACAGCTGGTCACAGTGACCATCGGCGGTAATGATCTGAATTACGCTGGGAAATTGTTTTCAGCGAGTTGTTCAGCGGACGGCAAATCTCGATTCCGTCCAACTGAACCTTGCCCAGAGACCGGTCCTGTTGACCCTGCCGACTACGTAAAACTTGAAGATAATCTGCGGGCCATTTCCCAATTGGTGCAACAGCGGGCGCCTCAGGCACGAGTGGTGTTCGTACAATATGTCACTCTTGTTCCGGATGAACTTTGCGAGGCCACGCCGCTGTCAATAAATTCTGGCAAAGTAATCGCAGAAATCGCGTCCAAGCTCGCTGTGATTACAAGGAAGGTCGCGGACGAGACTGGCGCGCATGTCCTTGCAGTCGACCAGATGTCGCGCGGCCATACCCCATGTGACGCAATCCCTTGGGCTACCGGCCTACCTCTCGATTTTGACCGATCCAATGGCGCAGCATGGCACCCCAACGCCGCTGGACATTTGGCAATCGCGAAAGCGATGGCGGCGCAATGATCAAGTCTGTCGCGCGGTTTTGAAGTCTAAGTTGGCCCGCCATTCCAATATAAGCTGGGCTGGCCGGACTGTTCTCACCGCTTCTTGGCAATCGCGATCTTGTTTTTCTTCGCGAAATCCTTGGTGGATTCCTCGCTCCGGCCCAGCGCTTTGGCGATCGCTTTGTAGCCGTGGCCCTTTCCGGCAAGGAGGCGGAGTTTTCCGGCTTCTTCTGCGTTCCAGGGTTGTTTGTGGCGTTCGAAATGCACTTTGCCCATGATCTTCCTGCTTTCCTACACGCCCTCTGGCTGTCAAATCTGTGGCCGTTCTTTCCCATCGTCGGTTTGGCCAAAGGCACTACGCTTAAAGAGAGCGCAAGGTGACAACCAACGCCCCTGTATTCCCGCAACCATGTCACCTGGCGGTGAAAACCGCCAATTCCTGCGGGTTTGCGGGGTGACACGGCAGGGTGACATGGTGTCACCCTGTGTCACCCTGTGTCACCCCACTTCAAACCAATTCGTCATCCCAGCGCAAGCTGGGATCGGGTTCAATCTTGCGCCACCCCGATAGCGATCCCAGCCTGCGCTGGGATGACGGCATTTTCTACTCCGCTGCCTTCTTGGCAGGCGCTTTCTTCTTCACGGCGGGCTTCTTTGCAGCCGCTTTTTTCTTCGCCGGAGCCTTTTTCTTGGCCGGAGCCTTGCGGCCCTTTTTCTTCGGCGGGCCTTTAGCAATCCGGGCGTCGATCAGGGCGATGGCCTGTTCTTCGGTCACATCCTCGGGCTTTATGTCCTTGGGAATGGTCGCATTGTTGGTGCCGTCGGTCACGTAGGGGCCATAGCGGCCCGGCATGACCTTCATGTCGGCTTCAGTGGCGGGATGCTTGCCCAGCACCTTGATCGGCTCTGCTGCGGCGCGGGTGCCGCCCTTGCGATTGGCAGCCTCCGCCAACAGCGTCACCGCCGCATTCATGCCGGTGTCGAACACGTCGCGGGTGCTGGTCAGCTTGGCATATTTGCCGTCATGACGCAGATACGGTCCGTAACGCCCGATCGCTGCTTCGATTTCCTTGCCAGTTTCGGGGTGTTCGCCCACGATACGCGGCAAATCGAGCAGTTTCAGCGCCCATTCCAGATCGAAATCGTCGAGGTCCTTGGGGATGGAGGCGCGCTTGGCTTCCTTGCCCTCGCCCAATTGGATGTAGGGTCCGAAACGGCCGGTTTTGCGTTCAACCGGCAGACCGGAGACCGGATCATTGCCCATCGATTCGTCATCGCCGCCATCATCACCCTCGCCGCCCGGCTGGGCGAAACGGCGGGTGAATTTGCATTCGGGATAGTTGGAGCAAGCGATGAACGCGCCGTATTTACCGCCGCGCAGGGCTAGCCGCCCTTCCCCGCATTTGGGGCACACACGCGGATCGCCGCCATCTTCCTTGGGCGGGAACAGATAGTCGGACAGAAATTCGTCCAGCTTCTCGGAAACTTCGGATGGTTTGAATTCCATCACCTCGTCGGATTTGGGTTTGAAATCCTTCCAGAAATTGGCGAGCACGGCCTTATATTCCGCCTTGCCATCGGACACGACATCAAGCTCGTCTTCCATCCCGGCGGTGAAATCATAGGCCACGTAACGATCGAAAAACCGTTCGAGAAATGCGGTCAGCAGCCGTCCGGATTCCTCGGCGAAGAAGCGGTTTTTCTCCATCCGCACATAGTCGCGGTCGCGCAATGTCTGGATGGTGGAGGCGTAGGTAGACGGGCGGCCAATGCCCAATTCTTCGAGGCGTTTGACCAGACTGGCTTCGGAAAAGCGCGGCGGCGGCTGGGTGAAATGCTGGTTGGCATCAACCGATTTTTTCAACGGGCTATCGCCCTTGTTCATGATCGGTAGCAGACCGGATTCGTCGTCCGATTTATCGTCGAAGCTTTCTTCATACACGGCGAGGAAACCGGGAAATTTCACCACTTGGCCGGTGGCGCGCAATTCATGGCGGCCGGTCGGGTCGCGCATGGTTACGGTGGTCCGCTCAAGATTGGCAGACGCCATCTGGCTGGCCATCGCGCGCTTGAAGATCAGCGAATACAGCTTCGCTTCGTCGCCAGTGCCTGCCTTGTCCTGAACAAAGCTGGTGGGCCGGATTGCTTCATGCGCTTCCTGGGCGTTCTTGGCTTTGCTGGCGTAATGGCGCGGTTTTTCCGGCAGATAATGGCCGTTATAACGGTCCGAAATCGCTTTGCGAGCCGCGGAAATGGCGCTGTGGTCCATCTGCACACCGTCGGTCCGCATATAGGTAATCGCGCCGGCCTCGTACAGATTCTGCGCCAGGCGCATGGTGTGGCTGGCGGAATACCCAAGCTTGCGGCTGGCTTCCTGCTGCAATGTCGAAGTGGTGAATGGCGGCGAAGGATGGCGTTTTTGCGGCTTGGTTTCGACTTCCTCAATCGTGAAGCGGCCGCCCTCGACCGCCGCCTTGGCTGCCAGCGCGCTGGCTTCATTGCCCAGCGTCAGTTTATCGAGTTTCTTGCCGTCGAACTTTACCAGACGGGCGTCAAATTCCGTACCGTCCTGCTCCATCTTGGCCACGACGGACCAATATTCATCGGCGCGGAATGCTTCGATCTCGCGTTCACGGTCCACGATGATCCGCAGCGCAACGGACTGCACACGGCCCGCACTTTTCGCACCAGGCAGCTTGCGCCACAACAAAGGGGACAGGGTAAATCCGAACAGGTAATCCAGCGCGCGGCGCGCCAGATAGGCGTCGATCAAGTCGGTATCGAGCCCGCGGGGTCTGCCCATCGCCTCGGTCACGGCGGCCTTGGTAATGGCGTTGAAAGTAACGCGGTCCACAACCTTGGGCAGCGCCTTGCGCTTGGAAAGCAATTCCTGGACGTGCCACGAAATAGCTTCGCCTTCGCGGTCCGGATCGGTCGCGAGGATCAGGCGGTCGGCCTTCTTCGCGGCGTCGGTGATTTCCTTCATCCGGGACATCTTGTCGCGGTAGACTTCCCAATCCATCGCGAAATCCTCGTCCGGACGAACCGAACCGTCTTTCGGCGGCAAATCGCGGACATGGCCGTAGGAGGCGAGAACCTTGAAGTCCTTGCCCAGGTATTTCTCAATGGTCTTCGCCTTGGCGGGCGATTCGACGATAACTAGCTGCATGGAAGTGGGGTAAAATCCTTACGTGGGCTTACGTGTGCATGTGTACGCGAGGGTGGGGCCGGTCATCACGCTACGTCAAGCGGTCAATTGGGATAGAATTAGGATTTAGGCAAACACTTCGCCCAGCGCTTCGTCGTCATTTTGAACAAGGTGATAAACCCCGATGCCGAAAGCAAGGCTGAGCGCGCTTCCGAAGGCGTTGATGAAACCGGATACAATCCGGACCAGTGTCGAAGACCCCAAAGTCACAGAAATGTCCTCGATCGCAGCCCCAATCACGCCGGCGATGATCAACATGACAAACCCAGCGAAAAAGATCGCCCAGCCATAGCCGCGTGTCGCATTCCAACTGGCTGAAAGTGACTCCACGATGCCGGAGCGCGCGCCGATCAGAAAACCCGAAGAAGCTGACCACCGCGTGAGCAAGATCAGGCCCGGTTCGACCAGCAAAAGAAATCCGACCATCATACCGAGGACGGAAAGAATGGTAAGGCCAGCATAGGCCCATATCCGGGTTTCACGGTCCCGCAATAATCCGCGTGCTTCGAGATATTGGGCAATCAGGAAATACGACGCCGCTATGAACACAATTGCCGACAACACGCCAACCACAACAGCGACGGGGCCCATTTCTAGTGTTTGGATAAATCCGCCGCCAATGCTGCCGATATTGCCGGATGGCGGGTAGCCGCCCGTCAGGAAAGCGGCAGCGTTCAGGCCGCCAACCACGATGACAAAGATAATTACATTACGGCCTGCATCGCCCAAAAGAGCGAAAGTCTCCCCAAGAAATCCTGCAAACCCTGCTTCTCTTTTCATCATTGCCCTTACCCAAACTTACTAACACGCCCGCCTGCATGGCGCACAAGAAGACCGGAAATTTCCAATTCTAGCAACGCCAATTGCACCGCCGCGGCACTTTCGCCTGATTGACGGATGAGTTCATCCACCGCAACCGGTGCCGTGGTCAGAAGGCTGTTAATATCCGCTGGCTCTTCGTTCGCGAAATCCTCGCCCGGATCGTAGCTCCAGCCTTGCGTTTCGCGGAAGCTGGAGCGCGGATTGCCGTCGAAACCGGACAGCAATTCCACCACGTCCTCGGGCGACTGGACCAGCACCGCACCGTCGCGGATCAGCTGGTTGCAGCCTTGGGACCGGCTGTCGAGCGGGCTACCTGGGATCGCCATCACTTCGCGCCCGGCCTCTCCCGCCAGCCTTGCGGTGATCAGCGAACCGGATTTCGGCGCGGCTTCGACCACGACTGTTCCGGCGGCAAGACCGGCAATAATCCGATTGCGGCTGGGGAAATGGCTGCCTCGTGGTTCGGTACCTGGGGGCTGCTCCGCAATCAGCAGGCCTTCATTGGCGATCTGTTCCTGCAGCTCGACATGCTGGGGCGGATAGGCAATTTCGATCCCGCTGGCGATCACGCCGATGGTTGCAGGAAGCGCGCCCTTATGCGCCGCACCGTCAATCCCACGGGCCAGGCCGGACACGACCACCAGCCCCTCTTCCGCCAGCGCCATGGCGAAATCGCGCGCCAACTTTACCGCCGCAGCAGAAGCATTCCGAGCGCCGACCATCGCCACGCAGGATCTGGACGCCAGGGCTATGTCGCCGCGATAGGTCAGAATGGGCGGCGCGCTTTCCAACTCCCTGAGCAAAGCAGGATATTCGGGCGAATCGTGAAACAAATACCGTGCGCCCGCCTTGCGGACTGCATTTACCTCCGCCTCGATCTTGGCGGCGGGGGCGGGGGTATATTGCCGCCCTCCTCGCTTGCCCAGATCGGGCAATCCCTCCAGCGCAGCCACTGCGTTGCCGAACCGGCGCAGCAATTGTGCATAGCTGACCGGGCCGATATTCGGGGATCGAAGCAGCCGGATGCGAGCAAAAGCCTCGCCCTGCGAGAGAGCCGGTTCCGACAGCGTTGTCGTCACGCTTTATCGCCGCCGATCTTCGGCTCCGTTCCTGCCCTTAGTCTACCGATATTGGCCCGGTGGAGCCACAAGATCAGTACCGCAATCGCGATCAGGAATGGCACAAATTCCGGCCATCCCGTAAGATAGGCGGCAACAGGCGCCGCAACCGCAGCCGTCATTCCGGCAAGCGAGCTGATCCGCCAAATCGCCAGCATTCCGATCCACGCCGCCGCGTAAACCGCGCCGATTGACCAGGCCAGGCCGAAACATACGCCCGCCAGCGTCGCCACGCCCTTCCCGCCCTTGAATTTAAGCCACAACGGGAAACAATGCCCAATCACCGCGCCAACGGCGGCGAAGCCAACCGCTTCGGGGAAAAACTGCCAAGCCAAACATACGGGCAAGAACCCCTTGAACAAATCGAGCAGCAGCGTCGCAGCCGCCAAGCCCTTGTTTCCGGTGCGCAAAACATTGGTTGCGCCGATGTTGCCGGAACCGATTTTCCGCACATCGCCCATTCCTGCCATAGAGGTCAGGATCAGGCCAAAGGGTATAGATCCCAGTGCATATCCAAGGAGGGCCGCGAGTAAATAATCCATTCCACACCCTTTTCTGGTTGCCCCATGCTTGATGTAGGGCCGCCTTGCTTCTACGCCGCATGACGTAAAAGCTGCGGCGGGACAAGCACATGCAGCACGAATCCGGAGTGAATATTGCAATCTGATGCGCCCATCCTGCTGTTCGATTCCGGCGTTGGCGGTTTGTCCGTGCTGGCAGAATTGCGCAAAATTATGCCAGACGCTCCGGTGGTCTATGCCTCAGATCAGGCCGGATTGCCTTATGGGACAAAAACGGAAGTCCAGATCGCCACACGGGTTGCCGGGCTCCTCGGACGAATGAGCGAACGCTACCGGCCGCGCCTGGTGTGCATCGCGTGCAATACCGCTTCCACCATTGCGCTGGGCATGGTGCGCCAAGTGCTGGAAATACCGATCGTCGGCACTGTCCCGGCCATCAAGCCCGCAGCGGGAATTACCCGCAGCGGGGTGATCGGATTGCTGGGAACTGCGGCGACCATTCGGCAGGCATATGTCGATAATCTCGAGCGGGATTTTGCCAGTGACAAGGTCTTGCTGCGCCATGCCGCGCCCGAATTGGTCGATGTGGCGGAAGCCAAGCTGCGCGGCGAACGGATAGACACCGCCGCTATTGCTGCAGCTGTCGCTGGATTGCGCAATCTGCCGCATGGCGGCGCGATTGATACGGTGGTCCTCGCATGCACCCATTTCCCGCTTTTGAGCGAAGAACTGTCTGAGGCTTTCGGAGATAAAGTTCATCTGATCGACGGCGCAGCGGGGATTGCCCGGCGGATCGCTGACCTGACCAGTGGACAGGACTTCCAGCGGAAAATTCCCGACCGCGCGATCACCACCGGCCCCATCGAACATTTCGAAAATTTACGCGAAACCTTAAAGGGTTACGGCCTAAATCACATAGATCGGTTTTAATCGCGAATCATTCGCAAAGATCGCGGTGGTAAAATTCTCCAACAGCCACTAGATCGCTTGGTGAACAGCCGGGGCAAACCGGCGTAATGACGCAGGTTGGTTTGTGAATTACAATCAAATCTTCGATCAGGCGATTGACCGTCTGCATTCCGAAGGACGTTACCGCGTCTTTATCGATATTATGCGGAACAAGGGCTCGTACCCTAATGCTCGCTGTTTCCACGGGCATAATGGCCCCAAACCCATCACCGTTTGGTGCTCCAACGATTATCTCGCCATGGGCCAACACCCCAAGGTAATATCCGCAATGGAGGACGCGCTGCATGATGTCGGTGCGGGATCGGGCGGCACGCGGAATATTGGCGGCAACACCCATTTCCACGTTCAGTTAGAAGAAGAACTGGCCGATCTGCATGACAAGGAAGGCGCGCTGCTGTTCACCAGCGGATACGTTTCCAACGATGCGACTTTGTCCACACTGGCCAAGCTGCTGCCGGGTTGCGTTATCTTCTCCGACAGCTTGAACCACGCCAGCATGATCGCCGGGATCAGAAATTCCGGCTGCGAGAAGCGTGTTTTCCAGCACAATGATATGGCGCATCTGGAAGAACTGCTGGCCGCAGAAGACCCTGACGTGCCCAAGCTGATTGCGTTCGAGAGCGTCTATTCCATGGACGGCGATGTTGCGCCGATTCACGACATTTGCGATCTGGCCGACAAGTATAACGCGCTGACTTACATCGATGAAGTCCACGCGGTTGGCATGTATGGCAAGCGCGGCGGCGGCATTTCCGAGCGCGACGAGGCCGCCGACCGAATCGATATTATCGAGGGTACATTGGGCAAGGCGTTCGGCGTCATGGGCGGTTACATTGCCGCAGATACCAAAATTATCGACGTGATTCGATCCTATGCACCGGGGTTCATTTTCACCACCTCTCTCAGCCCTGTGCTGGTCGCCGGGGTGCTGGCATCAGTGCGCCATCTGAAGGGTTCGTCGGTTGAACGTGAGGCGCAGCAAGCCAACGCCGCAGCTTTGAAGAAACATTTCCGCGATGCGGGTTTGCCGGTGATGGATTCGACCACACATATCGTGCCGTTGATGGTTGGCGATCCGGTGAAGGCCAAGAAAATCAGCGACATTTTGCTGGCTGAATACGGCGTCTATGTTCAGCCGATCAATTTCCCAACCGTACCCCGCGGTACCGAACGGCTGCGGTTCACCCCTGGTCCGGCGCATACCGATGCCATGATGGCGGAATTGACCAAAGCGCTGATCGAGATTTGGGATCGGTTGGAGCTGCGGCAAGCAGCCTAAAGCCTCAGGGCTATCGTTCGTGATGATCGGGGGGGGGCATTGCTTTTCAATGGCGGAACCCCGATATTGGGATTGGTGGTGGACTCTATTCAAAGCAAGGCTGACGCGTCAGATCAGGCGCTTCAAGTGCCCCCGGTGTCACTGGCAGATATTAATCCGCCAGAATGGGCCGTAAACCTCATTGCCCAAAGCCCAATTGCGTCTGTGATTTCCGATCCGCGCCTCAAAGACAATCCGATCATTGCCGTAAACCAGCCATTTATCGAACTGACCGGCTATGCCGAAGATGAGATTCTTGGACGGAATTGTCGGTTCCTGGCCGGAGCAGGCACTGAGCCTTGGCTAACAGAATTAATCCGCGAAGGCGTGCAGGACCATCGGCCCGTCTTGGTGGAAATTCTCAATTACAAGAAAGACGGCAGTGCCTTTCGCAATGCTGTGCTGGTCGCCCCGATCTACGATAGCGATGACGAATTGCTCTACTTCTTAGGGATGCAAGTCGAAGTTGACGAAGGTAACGGCGGCATTTTTACCGCTCGCCGCAGCCGGGCAGCTCAATTGGTCAAAACGCTGTCACCCAGACAGTTGGAAGTCACCAAGCTAGTCGCGCAGGGATTGCGCAACAAAGAAATCGCCTATGAACTGGGTTTGGCCGAGAAAACCGTGAAAATGCATCGCGGCCTGGTCATGGAAAAGCTGGATCTGAGAACCAGCGCAGATTTGATCCGTATTGCTGTCGAGGCCGGGATCTAACACTCCATTTGCGGTGGGGCAGCCTAAAGTCCGTATTTTGCTTTAGGCGAACTTCGCCCATTACAGTCGCACGTTGTGACTTCACAACACGATCCCTTGAACTCTCAAGTGGGAACCTCCATCCCACATGTGCCGCCGCGAACATCCCACCAGTTCGCGGCGGTTTCCTTTTGCCGACGTTTAGGCGCTATCAGCGCAAACTGACCACATTATCGCTTTGGCGCGGATCAATCCGGTCGCCGCGAAACAGACTGGCCATGGGCTCATCATCCACAATCGCCACTTCGGCATCGCCAAAGCCATTGAAGCCGGTTTTCATCGCGGTGCCATAGGCACCCAGAATACCGATTTCGATAAAGTCACCGGCCTGAATATCTGCCGGAAGCATGAAGGGGCCCTTCATGAAATCGGCATCGTCACAGGTTGGTCCGTAGAAGGAGAATTCCTCTACTAGCTCGATCAAATCATCTTCCAGGGCCGTGACCGGGAAACGCCAGTCGACATGCGCTGCATCGAACAACGCGCCATAGGAACCGTCATTGATGTACAATTCGTCCCCGCGGCGTTTCTCCACCCGCACGATCATCGAACTGTATTCCGCGCACAGCGCCCTGCCCGGTTCACACCACAATTCGGAAGAATAGGAAATCGGCAGCGATTCCGACGCGCGGAAGATCACATCGAAGTAATCTTCCAGTGGCGGCGGTTCCATCCCGGGATAGATGGCAGGGAACCCGCCGCCAACATCAATAATATCGACAGTTACCGCAGCTTGGACAATCGCCGCACGCACGCGTTCCAGCGCCTGGACATATGCAAATGGAGTCATTGCCTGACTGCCAACGTGGAAACATACACCCAGTGCGTCACAATGTTGCCGGGTCACCTGCAGCAATTCAGCCGCATCCGCCAAATCAACCCCGAATTTAGAGGCGAGCGATAATTCCGCATATTCAGAAGAAACCCGCAGCCGAACGCACAGCCACAAATCAGTCGCTGGGTTGCCGGCGTCGTCACGGCACGCCGCAACAATCTTCTCCAGCTCTTCGATT
>Ga0209390_10004951_pt1 | contig 19451 bp, 20 predicted proteins | sample BON01_FD_187212 | JGI IMG/M metagenome (GOLD analysis project Ga0209390, IMG submission 187212) | Freshwater microbial communities from Lake Bonney liftoff mats and glacier meltwater in Antarctica - BON-01 (SPAdes) (version 2) | ecosystem: Environmental > Aquatic > Freshwater > Ice > Glacier...
GATGAACCGTCGCTATCTCCCTGCGTGCCGGGGCGTGCTGCCTGTTCCCCGCACACGCGGGGATGAACCGCCCTCACGATCGCGGGCCATTGATCGACCGCGCTGTTCCCCGCACACGCGGGGATGAACCGTTCCCATGGCGCGACGGCTCTGCGTCAGCAAGCTGTTCCCCGCACACGCGGGGATGAACCGGTCATGGTCATGCCAGCATCCCCCGCGCAAATCTGTTCCCCGCACACGCGGGGATGAACCGCAACGCGCCACCAACCGTGAACGGCTCGCCCTCTGTTCCCCGCACACGCGGGGATGAACCGCACGGTGGCTGTGTTGGGTGGTTCTTCCGGTCCTGTTCCCCGCACACGCGGGGATGAACCGGAACTTTCTAAACCCGCAAGGACCTACTATTCCTGTTCCCCGCACACGCGGGGATGAACCGGCGGGCTGGTGGGGCTTACGAGCGGGCAGGCGCTGTTCCCCGCACACGCGGGGATGAACCGGTACCACGACAGACACCACGTTCGCGTTGATCCTGTTCCCCGCACACGCGGGGATGAACCGGTTTTGGCGACCGGCGCGCCGTAAGCGCGAGTCTGTTCCCCGCACACGCGGGGATGAACCGGGCGCGTTTCAATATGCGACCCGCCGCGCGCCCTGTTCCCCGCACACGCGGGGATGAACCGTATCCTGGCGATTCAAGTATGGGCGCGCCTGCCTGTTCCCCGCACACGCGGGGATGAACCGGCCCAAGCGCAGCTTGCCGCGGCCATCGCATCCTGTTCCCCGCACACGCGGGGATGAACCGTCGGCATCACTCGCAAGCGGCCCAGCGTCACTCTGTTCCCCGCACACGCGGGGATGAACCGCGCTTGCGCGAGCCGGTAGGCTTGGTCGATGTCTGTTCCCCGCACACGCGGGGATGAACCGGCGGAACGGTTTGTCGCCAAAATGCAAGACCCCTGTTCCCCGCACACGCGGGGATGAACCGACCAAGGGCGCGTTCGATGACCTGACGGCCACCTGTTCCCCGCACACGCGGGGATGAACCGGGAGATAGCCAACAGTCACCGTGAGGCGCGCGCTGTTCCCCGCACACGCGGGGATGAACCGAACGCATAAGCATCGGTGCAGGCCGCCACGGTCTGTTCCCCGCACACGCGGGGATGAACCGCGGCCATCATGGAGGGCTACCTTCGAAAAGGCCCTGTTCCCCGCACACGCGGGGATGAACCGCGTGCCGTCGTAAACGTCCGGCCTGCGGTTGACTGTTCCCCGCACACGCGGGGATGAACCGACGGCGCGCGCATTGAACAATACGGCGACACGCTGTTCCCCGCACACGCGGGGATGAACCGCGCGGGGTGGTGGAATGAGCGACGACGACGAACTGTTCCCCGCACACGCGGGGATGAACCGGCAAAGCGCGGAACCGATTCCCAACCCAAGGACTGTTCCCCGCACACGCGGGGATGAACCGACGAGGTTCCCGGCCAGCTTCTCCGGTGGATCCTGTTCCCCGCACACGCGGGGATGAACCGTGTTGTTATTGTTAGCATTAAATGCTGTTTGACTGTTCCCCGCACACGCGGGGATGAACCGGACCGTGATCGCAACGTAAGCGATTTTCACCACTGTTCCCCGCACACGCGGGGATGAACCGCAAACGAGTGTGGGCCATTCTTTTTGTCATAACTGTTCCCCGCACACGCGGGGATGAACCGCGTGCTGGTCAACGCTCGGCGACCTTTCCATCCTGTTCCCCGCACACGCGGGGATGAACTGAAACATCGGCAAAGATGCGGCGATCCACGAGACTGTTCCCCGCACACGCGGGGATGAACCGCTGTTCCACGCGCGCCCGTTCATCGACACGCTCTGTTCCCCGCACACGCGGGGATGAACCGCCGATCCTCTTGAAGTGCGCCGACGTGTTTAACTGTTCCCCGCACACGCGGGGATGAACCGAAATACGGCGGTCCGCGCACTGGCTGCGGGTCCTGTTCCCCGCACACGCGGGGATGAACCGGACGGCGCGAAACCGCCGAGCGACAGGAAGCTCTGTTCCCCGCACACGCGGGGATGAACCGGCGGAGTTCACGCGGCAGATGCGCGAGGGTCGCTGTTCCCCGCACACGCGGGGATGAACCGGCGGAGCGCCAAACGCGAGCGCGCCAAGTGTTCTGTTCCCCGCACACGCGGGGATGAACCGCAAAGCGATCTGTTTCCGTCCATTGGGGTCGACTGTTCCCCGCACACGCGGGGATGAACCGATACCCGATTCCGTAGCGAAGGATGATCCGTGCTGTTCCCCGCACACGCGGGGATGAACCGCAATTCGGCAGCCACGAACGCAAGGCCACTCACTGTTCCCCGCACACGCGGGGATGAACCGCTTTTATTTTGGCTAAATCCGGCTCCCCGCCCCTGTTCCCCGCACACGCGGGGATGAACCGAATGTCTCGCGGATCATGGCACGCCCTGCACTCTGTTCCCCGCACACGCGGGGATGAACCGCGCTTGTGTCTTGGGCGCTAAACGTCGGAGCGCTGTTCCCCGCACACGCGGGGATGAACCGATAGCCCACCTTTCGCAGGGTCTTCCTTCGAGCTGTTCCCCGCACACGCGGGGATGAACCGCCGTGGACCTACAGCCCGGCAGGCTATGCCGCCTGTTCCCCGCACACGCGGGGATGAACCGTTGGCTGGCGTTTTGCTGCAACGTCTCGCACGCTGTTCCCCGCACACGCGGGGATGAACCGCGACAGCAACGGCCTGCGCAACCGGCGCAAAGCTGTTCCCCGCACACGCGGGGATGAACCAAGGCCGCGGTCTCCGCTCCCACAACATCACGCGCTCACATGCCGAGGTTGTGCAGCGCGACAATCAAGGTGAGAATCCAGCGTCAATCAGGATGAGAACGCGGGTTTGGGGGCGCGCAGGGAGGGCGTAGCCCGACCGGAGAGGCCCCAAACCCGCGTTTTGCCCGTAATGGGCAAGTCTGACGGTCGTGATCGGTTCGGATAGAAGACGGTTTTTCCATGTTGGGGAGACCGTTCATGCCGGGCCGCCATGTCACCGATCAACAGACGAGGCTCTTCATGACGCTCAGACAAACCCAACCCGTTCCCGTGGCCGCTGCCAAGGCTGGTCTCAGCCAGGCGACCGGCCATCGCCTGCAGGCCGATCCGATCCTGCCGTCGCAAAAGAAGGCTCTGCGGAGCAGACGTCGCCCGGACCCGCTTTCGGATATTTTCGGCACCGAGGTGCTGCCACTGCTGGAGTCTTCCCCTGGTCTGCGGCCGGTTGCGATCTTTGAGGAACTTCTGCGCCGATACCCTGATCCGAGTCCCGGCATCCGGCGCACGCTGGAGCGGCGGATACGGGCATGGCGCGCAAAGCACGGCCCCGAACAGGAAGTGATCTTTCGGCAGACCCATGTGCCGGGCAAGACGGGCCTGTCGGACTTCACCGACATGAACAAGCATGGCGTGAGCGTGGCCGGTCAGCCATTGGAGCATCGGCTGCATCACTTCCGGCCGGCCTGTTCCGGCTTTGAGCACGCCCATGTCGTGTTGGGCGCAGAGAGCTATGTGGCGCTGGCCGAAGGCTTGCAGAATGCCCTGTGGTCTCTTGGGGGCGTGCCTGCGGAACATCGGACTGACAGCCTCTCGGCCGCATTCAAGAACCTGGAGCAATCTGCCCAGGACGATCTGACCGACCGCATGGATGCGCTGTGTGGCCATTACGGCATGATTCCACCCTGCAACACCAAAGGTGTGGCCCATGAGAACGGCGCGATCGAGGGCCCTCATGGCCACCTGAAGCGGGCGATTGCCGACGCGCTGATCATGCGTGGGTCGCACGACTTCGAAGATCTGGCTGCCTATCGCTGCTTCATCGACGAAGTCGTGGGCCGGACCGGCGCGCGCAATGCCAAGCGCATCGACGTTGAGCGCGCCAGCCTCAAGCCTTTGCCCGCCCGGCGGACCACGGACTGTGAGGAGGTTACGGTGCGCGTCACCTCATCGGGCGGCTTCTTGCTGCGCAAGGTCTTCTACACCGTGCCATCCCGGCTGATCGGTCATCAGTTGCGGGCGCGGATCTACGATGATCGGCTTGATCTGTTTCTCGGGGCGACCTTGCTGGTGACGCTGCCGCGCGGACGCGCCACCCGCCACAGTCCGCATCAGCATGTGGTGAGTTACCACCATGTCATCCATTCGCTGCGCAAAAAGCCGTTTCGCCAAAGGCGAGCCTGCGGTTCGACGGCGCTGATGGGGCTGGTTTGCCGCGACCAGCCGTTTGCGCGGCAGGCTTTGCGCGACGTGTTCGCGGTCATGCTGGAACGGGCAACGGAAAGGGTGGCCTGCCGCATGATGGTTGATCTGTCGGCGCTGGCTCATGACCGTGGCTGCGAGGCTGAACTGGCCACCCAGATTGAAGAGGACCTTCGTCAAAAACGACTGCCTGACATCGCGGCCCTGCGCGCCCTCTTCGCACCCTCGGCTGACAGTCTGCCCCGGGTCGAGGTCCAATTGGCCGATCTGTCGGCCTACGACCAACTTCTGGGCAATGCGCCGATGACGCAGGAGGCCGCGGCATGACATCGAACGATATCGACGCCACCCGCCTCACCCTTGCGCTGAATGAATTACGTCTGCCCGCGATCAAGGCCCGCGATTTCGGTTCTCTGGCCGCACTTTGCCGAACAGGCCGATAAAGAGGGCTGGCGCGCTGCGCGTCCGCTCAGCGCTCTGGTGGAACACGAACTGGCAGAACGCGATCGACGCCGCGTTGAGCGCCATATCGTCCAAGCACGCCTGCTTCCCGGCAAGACACTCGCCACCTTCGACTTCACCGCCGTTCCCATGCTCTCCAAGGCGCACATCAACGCCATCACCGCCGGTGACGGCTGGGCCGCAAAGGGCGCCAATATCCTGCTGTTCGGGCCGCCGGGGGTCGGCAAGAGCCATCTCAGTTCCGCCACCCTGCTGGCACTCATCGAGAACGGCTGCCGCGTGCTCTTCACCCGCACGACCGATCTGGTCCAGAAGCTTCAACAGGCCCGACGCGATCTCGCGCTCGAAAGCGCTATCGCCAAATTCGATAAATTTGACGCAGCGATCCTCGACGACATCGCCTACGTCACCAAGGATCAGGCCGAGACCAGCGTGCTGTTCGAACTGATCAGCGCCCGATACGAACGGCGCTCCATGCTGATCACCGCAAACCAACCCTTCGGTGCATGGAATACGATCTTCCCTGACCCGGCAATGACACTGGCCGCCGTCGATCGCGTTCGCCAGCGGGCTCGAACCGATGACGCCTCACTGGCTCACTCCACCACGCCACCATCTTCGAGATGAATGTCGAAAGCTATCGAAGGAAGGCGGCACAAAAGGCCAGAGGATCAAGCCGACCCACGAAAATGGAAGACACCAGCGACGACAACGCAGCCTGATTGACGCTCCGCGACAATCAACAGCCACAAACCCCTTGCCCGCGACAAACTGATCAGCCAATCTCAACCCGTCGCGGCCGAGGATTATCATCCTGATTGACGCGCTGCTCTCATCCAGATTGTCGCGCTACACCGGCACATCTGGCCACTGGCCTGGGATCACGTCAATCTCACAGGTGACTATCGATGGAGCGTCAAGAACCCGGACTCCCTCGAAAACCTGCGCCCACTCCGCTTGGATCGCCTCCCACCCGCCACTGCCGCTTAACGGGGAATTTGGAACCCATGGACCAATGAAACCTAGAAGCCCGCAGAGACGCGCAGATTGATTTTGTGTGTCTGACCCTCAAAGCCAGCACCAAGAGCCGCTGGCAGACGCTCTATGGCGAGCAAAAAGCGGAAACCGCCCGCCTGACCCACCAGCAGCGTAACGCGGCCACGCGCCTGACCGCGTTTATCAAGGAACGCGCCCGCGCCGTGATCCGGGGCGAGGCCAAGGCCGAAACCGCGTTTCTCACAGGCGCATTCAACGCCGTTGTGAGCCGCAGCGCGGCCAAGCAGGCGCGCGATGATCTTGCCGACCGGCACCGGCAGCAGCGGCGCGATCTTGGAGGCCGGATCAAGACATACGAACGCGCAGCCGTCAAAGAAGTCGAGCAGGCATTCAAGCCCGCCTTTGATACCTTGGCCGATCTTGAAAAGCGCGAGCGGCTGGACATGCAGCTCAAGCACAGCGCCGACAGCCAGAAGCGCGCTATGGATATCGCCTCTGGCCACGATGAAAAACTGTTTGCCGCCGCCAAAGACTTGCAAGCCGCCTTTGAGCAGGCCGCGCATCCTGATCAGGCCATGAACACGGCCTTGCAGGATATCTACGCCGATGCCGCCAAGGACGGTTTTGACCCCCCTGCCCCCGATGAAGACCGCATTGAGGATCAATCGGCGCGCGAGGACGACAGCACAGCCGCCGATGACACATCCGGCGACAGTTCAGGTGACAAGGCCGAGGATCAGGACGAGCGCACGGACGGCGGCAGTGGCGGATTCACCCATGATGAAGCCGATGCCGCGTTGCGCGATCTTTACCGCGCCGCAGCCGAGGAAGACGCCCGCCGCGAGGCCGAAAAGACCGAGGACGATGAGCGCGACCCCGATCTTGAGGATGATAATGAATACGAGATCAAACCGCCGGGGTTTACAGGGCCGAAGCCCTGATCTGCCCCTAGTGGCGGTATCCTTTATGCAGCGGGGGGTCGCCGCCGGTCAACATGGCGATATAGGCCATGTCGCGCCAGTAGGCCGCTTCACGCGCCGCCTCGATGGCAGATTGCGCATCCATGTGCGCTTGGCTGAAAGCCGCGCTTAGTTGGTTTTGTGTCCATCCTTTGCAAAATTCGTGTCCCATTGTTTGTTACTCCTGTTTGGGTTGTTGTCGATAGGAACGACCAGCAGCATAACCCCCAAAAAGCACCCGATCAGGGGCGCAACACAGTGGAGCAGCTTCACGCTTGCCACAGGGAGACATGCCAAAGTGACCAAGACACACACCACCCAAGCAGGCGGAACATACGGGACGATTTTGCATGTGGACATGTTTACATGCCCACATGTTAGAATGTGTTTATGACGACATGAAAACATGTTAGCATGGCACCGCAACGATAATAACCAGACGAGGCAGCAGTCATGAAAATCATATCAATCATCAACCAAAAGGGAGGCGTGGGGAAAACGACCCTCGCCCTCAATCTTGCGACCGCCTTCTACCTTCACGGCAAGAACACGATCATCTTGGACTTGGACCCCCAATCAAGCGCAAGTGAGTGGTTCGACTCGCGGGCAATCGAATTTCCACCGGTGCGCTCGATCCAGCCAGCACGGCTTGAAAAAACCATAGAACAAGCCCGTGAGATCGACACCGATGTGATCGTTCTGGACACGGCACCGCACACCGAAGCAACCGCCCTTGCAGCCGCCCGCATATCTGATCTTGTTCTTGTGCCCTGTCAGCCGAAAATCATGGACTTGCGCGCCATGCGCCGCACCGCTGATCTTTTGAAGCTGGTGAAAGTCCCGTCCTTTGTCGTTTTGAACGGGGTGCCGCATCAAGGGACTGTGGCGGATGAAGCCGCCGAGACGATAGAGACTGATATTGGATTGGCCGTTGCGCCCGTTCGGCTTGGTTATCGTATCGCTTTTGACCGATCATTGATTACAGGTCAGACCGCGCAAGAGTTTGAGCCGGACGGCAAGGCCGCCGCCGAGATTGAATGCCTCTATATGTGGGCATGTCAACATGTTAACATGACAGCACAAGAGGGGGCAGGCCATGACCAGCAGATTTTCGCAAGGGCTTAAAACACTAGGCACCGATGAACCAAAAAAATCATCAGCAAAGGCCGAGCCGCAGGCTGCGCCACAAAACGCCACACCCTTGCCAGTCAAGACAGTACCGCCGCCCGACTTAGACCCATCCGGCTACACTGCACCCAGCAGACGCGGCAAGAAGGCCATCACCGGATACTATGACCCCGCCGTGCGCCAGCAGCTTGCCGTCCTAGCCGCCGAGGAAGACCGTTCCCAAAACGATCTTCTGGCCGAAGCTCTCAACATGCTTTTCGAGCGACACAGGAAGTCACCAATCGCAAAAGGGTAGGGGTTATGGCGCGCCGTTCCGTTCGTACCATGTACGACAAAATTTCAGGAACAGCGCGTCCGCGTTGCCGGTCTCAAACTTGCCCAGCTTGACCCACCAAGACGCGAAACATTCCTGCACGTAGTGAACGTCCCAGCCCGGAATGACGGCGCGCGCCTTCTCGCGTACATCTGGGGACAACCGCCCCAAGATCGAGCTTGCCTCCTGATCGGGTTTTTCCCGCTCAAGCGGCATCGTATTCCTGTTGAGGAAGGTAATCTGATCCCGACCATGATCGTATTCAAGAGCATAGTCGGGCAGGTGGTCGCTATCGGCAAGCCCTTTGAGAACATGCCTGAATTTGTCTATATGGCCTTTGGACCCTGATTTTCGGTGCAGGACGTTTATGCCGATAGCCTTCTGCGCATCCTGCCCGCAGTGCTTTCGCGCCAGCTCATAAACCCGCCGCTCAATCGGCTTGCGTAAGCGAAAATAATCGGGGTGCAGTGTCAAAACTTTCTTGTCTCGGATAGCGTCAAAAACCCAATCCGAAAGCGTAATTTCTGCCCATAGAAGCCGCCCATCAAGGCCAAATGTTCGGGCGACTGATGCGCCTTCAATCAGTCCAAATGCCTCGAAGCGTTCTTCATTGCCACGCCGAATGTTTGTTCTGATCCGTGTGCCGTCAAGACGCTCTAAAGCCTCAGCTATTGCTGCATAGTCTTTGCCGCCAGTGCCCCTGTTTGTGAATTTTAACAGCTCACGAGTGTTCAACCGGACGCGGCGGGATACAGGCTGATTTCTATTCAGTTTCGCCATGATCTGCGAAATTGCATAGATCAGGATATCCTTGTCGTAAATCGTCGCCATGCCTTTGACGCTTGGCACAATTTCCAGCCAATTTCCGTTATGCTCATACCGCCGGACGGCGGTTTCCGGCTTCTTGGTCAGAGAATAAAACGGATGCTCTAGCTGGTCAATAATGTCCTTCAACACCGCGTCCGCAACATCGCAGATGAACAGATCACCCTGCGGATGACGCACGGGCAACAAGTTCGGGTTCGGGGTATCAGGAATGTTCATACTACGATCATTCGGGGTATCAGGAAGAAAGTCAATATTTAGGGTATCAGGAAGGTGGATAGCCTGTGGATAACTCTACCCTAGATTCGGGGTATCAGGAAGAAAGATTCGGGGTATCAGGAAGAAAGATTCGGGGTATCAGGAAGATTTCGCCCTCGCAAAACCCTTATTTTATAAACTATATCAAAGACTTATCAGGTTTCCATAAGTGCCTTAACACCTATTTAACACTATATTTAACACCCAGAGCAAAATCATGCACAGACAACAGAACGGAAAAGGTCTAAATTATACGCTTGACGTACATCGTACAGAACTGCTACTCTTGAGCAGATGATCCAGAGCTATCGAGACAAGAAAACACAGGCGTTTGCCGAGGGTGAGTTTGTAAAAGCCTTCGCCGGTTTTGAGGCCCAGGCTGCGAAGCGGCTTGCGATCCTGAACGCTGCGCCAGACTTGGCAACCTTGCGGGCTTTGCCCAGCAATCGCCTAGAAGCCTTGAAAGGCGACAGGGCAGAGCTGTTCTCGATCCGCATCAACCAGCAATGGCGCGTGTGTTTTGCATGGCCAGAAGGTCAGCAAGGACCAACAGACGTTGAAATTGTGGACTATCACTGATGAAAGGAAGGTCAGACCCATGTTTATGAGAGCAATCCATCCCGGCACCGTCCTCAAGGACGAGCTGGAAGAAGTGGGCATAACCCCCACGGAGTTTTCGCGTCAGATTGACGTGCCCCCAAACCGTGTCTCGCAGATCATCGCGGGCAAACGCTCGATCACCGGCGACACAGCTTTGCGCTTTGGCCATTGGTTCGGCACCGATCCGCAATTCTGGCTAAACCTGCAAACGCAGTTTGAGCTTGTCCTTGCCAGCACCGAAACGGGCACGGCCATTCGTAGTCTGCCTACCAAGGACAGCCTACCGCAGCAAACCGAACAAACACGTCTGTTTTAGCGCGTGTGGATACTATCGCAATTCCAGTGATTTAGAGATGTTCTATCCCCGTCAGGCTGTTACCCTTGCCGGAATAAATAAATGAGGCAGACCGTGACCGAGCTAAATTTCAAGGGCAAAGAATTTGTCTATAATCACCATTTGGCAGTGCCCTTCCGTCCACTTGTGCCGGACGAATCCAAGGGCATCGGCCCCGTGGCTCTTGACGGGAACCTGATCGTTCACGGCGATAACCTTCACGCCCTCAAAGCACTCTTGCCGCTCTATGCGGGAAAGGTGGACTGCATTTTCATCGACCCGCCCTACAACACCGGCAATGAAGGATGGGCATACAACGATAACGTCAACGCACCCATGATCCGCGAGTGGCTGGAATCCAACCCTATCGGGATCGAGGACGGCCTACGCCATGATAAATGGTGCGCCATGATGTGGCCCCGGTTGCGACTGTTACATGAGCTTTTGGCTGAAAACGGTAGCTTCTGGATGACTCTTGATGAAAATGAGTTCCAGCGCGGCAAAGGGCTATTAGACGAAATATTTGGGACGGATAATGCAATTACAACAGTTTGTTGGAGGAATAAAGTATCCCCAGCAAATGATGCAAAGTTTTTCAGTGACGATTTTGATTACCTTCTTTGCTATGCAAAAAACAAAAATGAATGGCCTATGAGGGGCTTAGAGAGAGAAGCTGGTCAATCAAATTACTTTAGTAATCCAGACAGTGACCCAAGGGGTGAGTGGAGTTCTGCGACCTATACGTGCAACAAATCATACACTGAGCGGCCTAATCTTTATTACCCGATTAAGAACCCAAATACAGGAAAAGAGTTTTTCCCAAAAAAGTCTGCTGTTTGGCGATTCTCAAAAGACCGCCATGACACTCTTGTTGCAGATAACAGGCTATACTGGGGCGTCAACGGCGACACAGAACGCCCAAGATTAAAGCTATTTGCTTCGGAAGCAGGGGATATCACACCAAGAAGCGTTTGGCATTATGAGGAAGTTGGGCATACGCAGGGCGCAATGACATCTCTGATGAAAGTTCTTGGGTCTAATCAATTTCAAACACCAAAGCCTGTTGAATTACTTTCGCGGATATTAAAAATAGCAGCAGCAAATGAGGAAGCGATAGTATTGGATTCCTTCGCTGGCTCTGGCACGACTGCACACGCAGTCTTAGAAGCCAATAAGCGCGACGGTGGCAACCGGCGTTTCATCCTTGTCGAAATGGAAGACTATGCAGATAAGCTGACCGCCGAGCGCGTGCGGCGCGTAATCAACGGCTATACCTTTACCGGCACGCAGCGCACAGAACTTTTGCGCGACAACATCACTTGGACCAAGCTCAAAAATGCTGACAAGCTGACCGAGGCCGTTGAGGCCATCGAGACCCTTCACGGCCATGAGTATGACTCGATCAAGAAAACCGTCAAAAACGGGGAGCTGATTGTCACAGGTGAAAAGGCAGTAAAGGACAAGACCGAAGGGCTAGGGGGCAACTTCACCTATTGCACCCTTGGCGATCCGGTCGAGCTGGACAAGATTTTGAGTGGTGAGACCCTGCCATCCTTTGACGGACTAGGGTCTGTCCTGTTCCACATGGCAACGGCTCATGCCTTCAATCCCGCCGCTATGCGTGAAGATGATTTTTACCTTGGAACTGTCGAAGGCCAGCACCTTTGGCTGATCTACAAGCCTGATCTGGACTGGCTCAAATCGCCCGAAGCGGCTTTGACACTCAAACGCGCCAAGGACTTCGCCGCGACCGACACGGACGCGCGCCACCTTGTGTTCGCACCTGCCCGCTATGTCAGTCAGAAGATGCTTTCCGAGCAAAACATTCCCGTGGAATTTGTGCCCTTGCCGTTCGCGCTTTACCGCATCGACCGGAGCTAGGGCATGAGTGCGAACTTCCGGCAGCTCGACTATCAAGACCGCGTGCTTTCAACCCTTGAAGGCTATCTCGACACGCTCAAGGACAAGAAGGGCAGGGCGGATAAAATCGCCGCCCTTGCCGCCGCTGATCCTGATCTTGGATTGACCCCGCCAGACTTCGCCAAGCAGGCATGGGAGACCCTTGGAGCCGCCGGAAAACTGCCCCCCTCCCGCGCAGCCATTCCGTTTTCCCCGCGCTTTGACGGGTGCGACAGGCCGGTTCCGAACGCGGTTTTGAAAGTACCAACCGCAGGCGGCAAGACATGGCTTGCCATATCGTCCGTTTCCCGGATCATGGGACGTTATCTTGACCGCAACACTGGCTTTGTCCTGTGGATCGTGCCCAACGAAGCCATCTACAGCCAAACCTTGAAGCGGCTTAAAGACCGCCAGCACCCCTACCGGCAATCGCTTGACCGCGCCGCCGCAGGGCGTGTCAAAATCTTGGAAAAGACCGATCGGCTGGATGCACGGGACGTTGAAACCAATCTTTGCGTCATGCTCTTGATGCTGCAATCGGCCAACCGCGAGACCCAAGACTCCCTGAAAATGTTTCAGGATCGTGGCGATGTGCATGGGTTTTTTCCGCCCGAAGGCGAGCAGCAGGCGCACAAGGCGGCACTGGATTCCACCCCGAACCTTGCCGCCTATAGCGACATGTTCCCGATGGTAAAGGATTCCCTTGGCAATGCCTTGCGGATCATCCGCCCCGTTGTCGTCCTGGACGAGGGGCACCGCGCCATTGCCGACCTGGCGTTCAAAACGCTCTACGGATTCAATCCGTGTTTTGTGCTGGAATTGACCGCCACCCCGCAGGACGTGCAGCCACGCGGCGGCAGGAACCCCCGCGAAGGGCGTTATGCCAATGTACTGGTCGAGGTGACAGGGCGCGAGCTTGACCGTGAAGGCATGATCAAAATGCCGCTCAATCTTGACCCCAAGCAGGGCAACGACTGGAAAGCCACCCTGAACGCAGCCCTTGCCACACTGCGATCACTGGACGACTCCGCCAAAGCGTTTCAAGCCAACACAGGCCGCTATATCCGCCCGATCATGCTGGTGCAGGTCGAGCGCACCGGAGCCGATCAGCGCGAGAGCAACTACATTCACGCCGAGGACGTGAAGGATTGGCTCAAGACGGCGGGCTTTGATGATGCAGAAATCGCCATCAAGACCGCCGAACAGAACGATCTTTCACAGCCCGAAAATCAAGACCTGCTATCGCCCACCAACCGTGTGCGCGTGATCGTCACCAAGCAAGCCCTTCAAGAAGGATGGGACTGCCCCTTTGCCTATGTTCTGTGCGCCCTTGCCGCCAGCAGCAACGAAAACGCCATGACCCAGCTTATAGGCCGCATTCTGCGCCAGCCGGGAGCCATAAAGACGGGCGTGGAGGCTTTGGACGAATGCCATGTCATCACCCACCGTGCCGACACCGCCAGTGTCGTGGAGGTCATCAAGAACGGCTTGGAAAAGGACGGGCTAGGCGATCTTGTCTTGCGTGTCAGTCAGGAAGACACGACCGGCACAACCAAGGTTGCCCGCCCGATCAACCGCCGCCCCGCTTACGCTTCAACAGAAATCTATCTGCCCAAGGTCATGATTATTGAGGACGGCGCGCCCCGCGAGCTTGACTATGAAACCGACATTCTAGCCAGCATCGACTGGCGCGGTTTTGACCCCAGCCCGATTGCTGCCACCATCCCCGACAATGCACAGGCGGCAGAAAGCCAGCTACAGCGGATCAAGCTATCGGAGGAAGGGGACGAGCTGTTTGTTGGCGAGACCATTTCCCAGAACACCGAAATATTGACCTTCGATCCGGCCCACGCCGTGCGCATGGTATCGGATATTCTGCCCAATCCCTTTGTCGCCCGTGAAATCGTGGGCGATCTTTTGGACGCATTGCGCGCGCGCGACTTTGGTGAAGACAAGCTAGGCCGCTTTGCCAGCCTCATCGCCACCGAGCTTCGGCGCGGGCTGGATCATGCCCGCACCACGCGCGCCGAGGCTCTATTCAAGGATGAAGTGGGCGCAGGGCGCGTCCAGTTCCGCTTGCGGCTGGACGGGCGCAACTGGCGTATGCCCGACACCACAGAAACCATAGAGGCCGAGGGCGCGCGCCAGATTTTGAGCAAGACCGGCGGGCCGCTTGAAAAAAGCCTGTTTGCGCCCATGTATGAAGCCGAATTGAACAAGGACGAGCGTGACGTTGCCGTTTACTTGGACGGCGAGGGCGCGCTTTCATGGTGGCACCGCAACGTGGCGCGCAGCCAGTACGGCATTCAGGGATGGAAGAAGGCAAAAATCTATCCCGACTTCATTTTTGCCGTGCAGACCGAAGGTGCGACCAAGCGGATCACCGTTCTTGAAACAAAGGGCGACCAGCTCGACAATCTGGACACGGCTTACAAGCGCGATGTGCTTGGCTTCCTGTCCGGTCACTTCGCATGGGATGATGCCACCCCCGCAGGCGAGTTAGAGCTTGTTCAGAACAATGGCGAGACCGTGCAGGGGACGCTGATCCTCATGAGCGAGTGGAAGGCGAAGCTGCCGGAATATCTGAAAAGCTAAGTCTGAAGTGAGTTAAGATTTGGGGTTCTAGCAATCAAGGGGAAAGCTATGCAGTGCGATTGGGTGTTTTTGAAAAAGGACAGTTCAAAGGTTGAAGCCACGCTTGAGGGGCCGATACCGGAAATTGGTGATGGAAAATGGCACGAAGATGTGGGGTATGTAGTGCGCCATATCGTTACTGGCCGAACAACGACACCAAACGCTGCGATCATAGCGATAGAATATTTGGAAAATGGTGCGAAGTAAAAGGGTAATCCGAGGGCACACTATCAAGAACATATGATGAGGTTTTCAAGATGAAAATGAGCAAGCAACCCTATCCAATAACGACACTTTTCGGACTTCGTGCCAGAATTGACCCCACACCTGACTACCAACGCCCACCCGCGTGGACCTTGAAGCAAAAGCAGCTTCTAATTGATACAATACTGCGTGGATATGATATCCCCAAGATGTATTGGCGGAGAATAAGCCCGATCAACCCATTTGAATTTGAGGTGATAGACGGCCAGCAAAGACTTAGAACAATTTGGGAGTTTTGTGCAGGTGATTTTGCTCTAGCCAGAAACATGGACCCAGTGAACGGAAAGGCTTGTGCAGGACAAAAATATAATCAGCTTGATTTTGATCTTCGATCTGCTTTCGATATTTACTTCATTGATGTTGCGATTGTTGAGGATGCAAAAGAGAACGAAAACGAAGATGAAGTCCGCGATATGTTTCTACGATTGCAGAACGGAACAACGTTAAAAGCCCAAGAAAAGCGCAATGCTATGGTTGGAAAAATGCGAGATTTTGTTAAAAAATCAGCGCTACATCCATTTTTTGAGAACTGCAAATTCACTAATACACGTTTCACATTTGATCATATTGCTGCACAAATTACATGCCTTGAAATTAACGGTGGCCCAACAAGCGTTCGTGATAGCAACCTGAATAGGATGTATGAAGACAATATCTCATTTGATTCAAATGGAAAGGTAGCTAAGAAGGTTAATCGCGTTCTCGATTACCTCTTGCGCGCCTTTCCTGAAAAGACACCTGAATTAGAGCGTTATAATGTGATCAATTTGTATTGCCTCGCATCAACTCTTATTGAGGCTTATGTCCATTCTGGAACCGAAAAACAGCTTGCTAAGTGGTTCATTGATTTTGAGTCAGGTAGGCGTGCCAATGAGCAACTAAATGAAGATGATAGAGACACTGCTCTTGTTGAATATCGGTCTTTGACCAGCTTTTCGACGGATGGCGAAGAATCAATCAAGGGAAGATTGGAGTTTATCGAAAAACGCTTTTTCTTAGCGTACCCCGATATACAAACCATTGATACGATACGCGTCTTCACTCCCGAACAACGGCTTGCAATATTTCGGAAGGATGATGGCTATTGCCAGCTCAAGCTGCGCTGTGCAGGAGAAAAACTTCGGTGGGGTGAATGGCACGCGGACCATATATCACCGTATTCAAAAGGTGGGCACACAACTGTGTCGAACGGCCAAGTTTCTTGCAGCGCTTGCAACTTGGCAAAAGGCGGTAACGCCTAAATTCTAAGTCTTCGATGAGTGCATAAATCAAGACTTATGCACGGGTGATCCGCGTGAGTGAAATCAACCCCTTAAATCGTGCATAAGTCCCGTGCAAAATCACCGGCCTGTTTGGGCTTCATTCTTGACCAAGTATGTCAGAAACTGATATTATGTGACATATGGAGGATACGCCTATGCCCAATGTTCACTTGACAGACCCCATGCAGAAATATGTGCAGGGGCAAATCAAATCAGGTTCCTACGCTAACTTGAGCGAGGTTGTTCGCGCCGGAATCCGCCTTCTCATGGAGAAGGACGGCGCGCGCCAGTTCTATGCCCTCAAGGCCGATCTTGAACACGCCACAGCCGAGGCCGAAGCGGGCGGCTTTGAGACGTTTGATGCTAAGGCGTTCGAGCCGGATGCCTTTCAAGATTCCAGCAAAGACTAGCGGCACGGATGCAGTTCCAGCTTTCACATCTTGCCCGCTCTGACCTTGAGGATATCCGCGCTTATACCGTTGAGACGTGGGGACGTGATCAGTGGCTGACTTATTACCGCCAGATCGTCCGAGCGTTCGAGCGCATCGCCCAAGACCCCCAATCCGGCAAAGACCGCAGCCTGTTTGCCAAGGGAATGCGCTCGATCAACTGCGAAAAGCACGTCATTTTCTACAAGCCACTTGAGGCCGCAGATGGCGCGCCGGTCATATTGCGCATCGTGCATCAGGCGCGGCACATGCCCGCCCTGATCTATTATGACGACCTAAGCGCGGTGTAACGGCCATGACAGTAATCGGTTATGCACGTGTTTCCACTTCCGGCCAGACCCTTGACGCACAGCTAGAACAGCTTGGCGGGGCAGGGTGCGCCCGTGTGTTCCGCGAAACCATGAGCGGGGCACGATCCGACCGGCCACAGCTTACAGCAGCTCTAAAAGCCCTTGAGGAAGGTGATACCCTCATCATCACGCGGCTTGACCGGCTTGCCCGATCAACGCGGGATCTTCTGGATATCGTGCATACCATCGAAACCAAAGGGGCGACCTTGAAAGCCCTCACGGAGTCATGGGCTGACACCACGACCCCCACCGGCAAGCTCATTCTGACCGTTCTAGGCGGTCTTGCAGAGTTCGAGAGGACTTTGATTGCCGACCGTACCGCAGAAGGCCGCGACCGTGCCAGAAAGGCCGGAAAACGGCTAGGGCGACCCTTCAAGCTGACAACCCATCAACGTAGCGCGGTTTTGGATATGCGGGCACAGGGCGAAGATAATGCCGCCATCGCCCGTATTCTTGGGGTATCCCGCTCGACAATCTCCCGCATCAAGTAGCGATCCGCGCTTTGTAAGCAGGTGGTCACATATGGCCTGCGCACATCGCGCGCGGCGTTTCAGACCTTTTGCCGATTAAAGAGCAACCGCCACCATAGCGGCCTTCTTTGTGGCTTTCCTCACAGGAATCTCCAGCCCTCGCAACGGCATACGCCGTCTTTCCGCTTTGCCCGCCCCGCCCTTCGGTTGGGGTGCAAGGGCTGTTTCTTCCTGTCTCTCCGGTCGCCATCAGGCCGCGATGGACGCGGCTTGCAAACAGCAAAAGGAGAAACGCCATGTCGCGCAATCAGACCAAATTCGATGTCCACCAAGAGGTTACAAACCGCATCATAGACGCACTTGAGACAGCGGGAGATTTTCACCTGCCGTGGATCAAGAATACCGGCGGCAACTTTGCCCGCCCCATGAATATCGCATCCAAAAATCCCTACAACGGGATCAATGTCGTCAGCTTGTGGGTGTCCGCCCTGGCCTGCGAATTTCCGTCCAACATCTGGGGCACATATCGCCAGTGGCAGGAGCGCGGGTGCCAAGTCCGCAAAGGGGAAAAGTCCTCACTGGTCATCTTCTACAAGACCTTTGAAATCGAGGACCAGAATGAGCAGACCGGCGAAGCCGAGAAGGGTGAGCGCATGATTGCCCGTGCGAGCCGCGTGTTCAACGCCGCTCAAGTGGATGGTTTCGACATAGAGGTGCAGGAATTGCCAGAGCAACCAGTTTTTGATCCGATCAAGCGCGCCGAAGGTTTTGCCGCAGCGACCGGCGCAATCATCACCGAGCAGGGCGATAGAGCTTTTTTCAGCCCTGTGGCCGATCAGATCACCATGCCCGAACGCCGCCGTTTCACTGGCACGGACACAACCACCCCCGCCGAAGGGTTCTATTCTACCCTATGTCACGAGCTAGTGCATTGGTCAGGCACAAAGGCGCGCCTTGACCGCGACCTGTCAGGCCGCTTTGGTGATGATGCTTATGCGATGGAAGAACTGGTTGCCGAGCTTGGTGCAGCGTTCCTGTGTGCCGATCTTGGCATTACGCCAGAACCACGCAGCGATCATGCGGCCTATATCCGCAACTGGCTTGAGGTCATGAAGGGCGACCGCAAGGCGGTGTTCACCGCCGCCGCCAAGGCTTCACAGGCCGCGACTTGGCTCTTGGCGAAGGAAGGGGGTGCGGCGTGAGCTGCGCCGTCATCCAAGACTTGACAACCAGTCCAAAAGCTGTGGAAATCATTCAAACATTGATGACGGTTTCCTCTATGAAAAAGATTATTTTTGCGACATTCATCTTTCTCTACGCGTCGGGCATCGCCAACGCTGTGACAATAGAGCAATTAAATACTCTTGAGGGCGAACAAAAAAACCACGTTTACAATACAATTGTAATCGCTGTTATTGAAAATAGTTTTGATGACCCTGATGTTGTTACATGCGCGCGCGATTTCTTTTTTACAAACTACCGTGGCTTAGGCGGAAGCGAGGGTGGCTTTAGTTTTGTAGCGGCATCAAACATTCTTGAAAGAGAAGGCCGCACGGACATGCGCGTTCAGGACCTTGTATTCTCCCTAATCCGCAATCAATGTATTGAAGAATAGCGGTTTTTGCACAGTCGTAAATATCGTTAGAACTGAATATCATCCTTTAAATCTCGGTCCAGCATTTTGCCTGCCTTTATTCCCTGTCCGAATGAATCAGGGTCTTCGGCATAGTCTTGTTCCAGCTTTTCAAGGTCATCCGCTTCATGGCTTTCCATGATTGCAACCGCGCGCGTCAGCAGCAGCGCAGCGAAGCCTTCGATATCCTCATCACCGCCAACCCGCGCGGCAAGGGCTTCCAGTCGCTTGCCCCATTCAGGGGATAGGTCGAGAACGTAGCTATAAGGTTCCACTGGTCCATGGGTTCCAGAATCCCCGTTAAGGGCTGACTTTGCGGCTACGGTGTCGCTCGGCCAAGAA
>Ga0209390_10004953_pt1 | contig 19444 bp, 14 predicted proteins | sample BON01_FD_187212 | JGI IMG/M metagenome (GOLD analysis project Ga0209390, IMG submission 187212) | Freshwater microbial communities from Lake Bonney liftoff mats and glacier meltwater in Antarctica - BON-01 (SPAdes) (version 2) | ecosystem: Environmental > Aquatic > Freshwater > Ice > Glacier...
GCACAGCGGTTGCGGAAGGAAACGGTGCGTTCGATGGAATGGATCGCGAAACGGCTGCATCTGGGGAGCCGTAATTACGCCAATCACCTGATGTGGAAGGCGGGGCTGTAAAGTATGCAAGATTCTGGCAAGTGCCCTTCCTTTTTTTTGGCCGACTTCCGCCGCTGCTCAAGGTTTGATCACGAGCACGTTGAAGGCGCGACCGACCGGCATTGGTGCCGAAACACCTTTTTCGTGGAAGATTTGCCATTGCCCGGTCGAGATACTGGACTCCGAGCTCGTCGCTGCGGCTGAATTCGTCCGCCCCGCCACCGCTGATCGTGGCTCCGCGCGCGCCGTTGAGCACCTCGTTTGCGCGCGCATCTTGAACGACGTTCACGAGATTGGAAAAAAGCCGTTTGAATTAACCGGCAGGGTGGACGCGTCAATGTCGGCGAATGTCTGATAATGAAAGACCTTTTTTCCGTCGACGTAGGCGTTTATTTGGTCACTGGCCTCCGCGTCTAACGTATTTGCGGATTCCGCAAAAACCGACGTCAGCGCGAAGGGTGTCCGGGTCAGTTCCTGGCGCGGCGAGAGCGTCGTGAACTCGGCGGGCTTTCCAGTCGGCCGGACGCCGATCTCCAGCCAGCGCGCGGCGATGACATCGAAGATGATCAGATCCATCGGCGTGGTGAACAGTCCGTCGACCACCTCCACTGAGAGGTTGGTGATAGAACTTCCCTGCTGCACCCCTCCAGCAATCTGATCGGACAGGGAAAACTTCAGATCGAACGTTTCGGTGGGGAGGGAGCCGCTTTCCGAGAGACTCCCCTGTTACGTGATGCGAACCCCCTGACTGAAAAGGTCGCCAACGTTCAGAACAAGTAAGAGACAGATTGCGATGCAAACACTAGTTGTCTTTGACATTTTGGAAAACTAGCTAATGCGGACGAGCTGTCAAATCGTGATTGGCCGCAGAGAACTGCAGAGTGGTTGACCGACGAAGAAAAACCTTCCGTTGAGAACGAAACTACAGGCCCATCAGTGGGGCGGGCACCATGAAGGCGTGTTGTTCGAGAAGACTGGCAGAGCCGTTCCAGGAGAGGTATTGCGTGAGAAAGATGAAGAGCACGTAAAACATGACTACTGGCACCAGTGCGAGACGACTTGTCCAACGAAAGAACCAGTGTCGGGGTTGATCGTGGCGCATTGCGCGACTGACCGCCCAACCGGTGATCAAACGGGCCGGAAAAATGAAGAGCACGAACAGGAGGCTCGGCAGCCAGGCGATTTCGCGTGGCGGCAGCTCGATCTTCAACAGATAGAGCGGCAATGCGAACAACAGTGTGATCAACAGCGCCAGCCAGAATGCCACCGGTGCGCATTTGAACATTTGCCGGACCTGCTTCACTGCAAACAGATCCCGGAAACGTTGTGTCACAGCAAAGTACGTTTGCAGAAAAGGCAGGTAAAGCACGACGAACATTAACATGAGCATGCCGACAAAATTGAGGAGGATGCCGCCCTTTTCCGGATCGAGTCGGGCACCGACGATCAGCGTGCTGACCGGCAGGAACAACCATGCGAATGCTCCGAAGAACCCTCGCGCACCGAGCCAGAAATAATAGGGCAGTCGCAGGCTGACGATGTAATCGACCACGGCATTGCGCATGGTTTCAAACTTGTCGGCAGTTTTCAGCCATCGAAAAAACCGGACGGGCGCCGGCCAAAGGAAATGCCGGATTCTCCCGCCACGAATGCAGGCCCATACCACGTGCAATACTGCGAGCACCGTGAGGATCAGCAGACCGAGGTGCCAGGCGTTGGCGTTCGGGCTGCCGGGGGCCACGAGTTCCGCGTCCTTCCACATTCCAGAGATGAATCGGATCGGCAGAAAGATCAGCCACGTGCCGACGATGAAACTGCCGAGGATCGACGCCTTGCGGATGCCGACGAAACCGTTCCGCAGTTTTCCGGTGTGCGCGACCCGTCCGCTGGCGTGGAGAAGGTAGCCGAGGCTCAGGAAATTCAGGAAGGGCACGATCGAAAGCAGCGCCAGACCAACAACCAGCGAGATCAACCCGAACCCCCAGTCGATCCCCGAAGCCGTGGCGCGGACGCCACGTCGCAACGCGGACGCGCGTTCGATCACAGGCGGCGCGTCGGTCGATTCTTCTGCGGTTAACGGCATGTCGATGGTGGCGGCGTGGCTCATGGTTCTACTTCATCACTATATTGTTTCGAAACAAATCGGGGTTGCCGATATGGATAATAACCAGATAGTGCAGGGGAATGTTTCAAATATCTGAAACATTCCAACCTCAAACCGAGTCCTAAGACCGAATGAAACTCTGGGTACGCAACTTGATCTTCTTCGGCTTCTGCCTCGTGCTGGCCGGGCTGGTTGCCGGCCGGTTGTTGAAACAGGAGCCGTTCGTCAAGCCGGAGCACCACGATTCTGATGTGGTGGCGGATGCCGGATTTCAGGCGGCAGTTCAGAATGTTAATGAATCCTTTGCCACCGACTGGTCAGAATCCGGGCTTGAACCCGCTCCGCGTGCTGACGATCTGGCGCTGGCGCGCAGACTTTCGCTGGCGCTGACCGGCAGCATTCCGTCGCTTGAAGAAGTGCGCGCTCTGGAATCGGTGGAGGCGGCGGACCGCGGGCAATGGTGGCTCTCGCATTTGTTTGAAGACCGCCGTTACGGTGATTATCTGGCCGAGCGCATGGCCCGCATGTCGGTCGGCGTCGAGGGCGGACCGTTCATTGTCTACCGACGCCACCGTCTCGTGAGCTGGCTCAGCGATGAGATTATGGAGAACCGGCCGTACGACGAACTCGTGCGAACGTTGATCACGGCGGAAGGGATCTGGACCACCAAACCGGAAGCCAACTTCGTCACCGTCACGATCGATCCGAACAACGATGAGGAAGGACCGGACGAGAAGAAGCTGGCAGGACGAGTGGCCAAGGCCTTTCTCGGAGTCCGGCTTGATTGCGTCCAATGCCACGATGATTTCATGGAGGACAAGTGGACACAGAAGGATTTCCATCAACTCGCTGCCTTCTTCGCGGGTGCTGAAATGAGCATGACTGGTCTACGCGACGACGTGGACAAGGAGTATGAATATCGCTACCTCGGCAAGCGTGAGGACGAGCCGGTGCCGATGGTGGTGCCGTTCCGAAACGAGCTGCTGCCCGGTGAAGGGAAGCCGCGTGATCGAATCGCGACGTGGGTGACGCATCCCGAGAACCGCGCGTTCGCCCGCACGCTCGTGAACCGTACCTGGGCGTTGCTTTTCAATCGTCCACTGAACTTCCCCATCGACGACATTCCGCTCGAAGGGCCGTTTCCGCCCGGCATGGAGGCGCTCGCTGATGACGTGATCGCGAATGGCTTCGATGTGCAACGTTTGATCCGGGTCATCGCGGCGACGGATGCGTTTCAGCGTGACAGTCGGGCAGCAGAAGGCGAACACCCGGTCACCGAGGGCCAGGAACAATTATTTGCCGCGTTTCCCATCACGCGGCTGCGACCCGAGCAGATGGCGGGGAGTGTTTTGCAGTCGTCGAGCTTACGCACGATTGACGCGGAATCGCATGTGTTTAAACGCGTACTACGGTTCTTTCAGCAAAACGACTTTATCAAGCGCTATGGGGACGCCGGCGAGGACGAATTCAAGGAGCTGGGTGGAACGATTCCCCAACGATTGATCCTGATGAATGGCGAACTGGTTCACGAGCGAACGTCTGACAACATCGTGCTCAACGCGGCGACCCGGATCGGTGCGGTGTCGCCCGACAACGAGACCGCCGTCGAGACCGCTTATCTCACCACGCTTACCCGACGTCCAACGGATGAAGAATCAGTCTACTTCGTCGATCGACTCAAGAGCCGCGCGGAACAAAAGAAGGCCGAACTGATGGAAGACCTTTTCTGGACGCTCATCAACTCCACGGAATTTTCCTGGAACCATTAGTGAATTTCAAAATTCCAATGACTAAGCTCCAGCCAACCAACAAACCTGAACGACGAACGAATAGCGGCAACGTAGGACAGGCTTCCAGCCTGTCACCGTCGGTCATGGAAATGGCCCGGGCTCGCCGTGCTCCGGAGACAAGGTGTTTCCGGCAGCTTGCCGGAAAGGTTGCACTCGCGGCGTTGCCCGGGGATTGGGAGCTGGCAGCGTCCCGGCACTCTGCCCTGACATCACCCGTTCCACTCGGCGAATCGGGGAGCAAGATGTGCCCGTCGTTCGGGGCTCAAACAACGCGCGCGAGCTGTTCTCAAATTGAAGTTTTAACTCAACGCTCGGAGACAGGCAGGATGCCTGTCCTACGATTATGAATAATTCACCTGAATGCGCCTGCGGAACCGCCGATCATTTTTCGCGTCGCACGTTGTTGAAAACGATTGGAGCCGCCGGCGTCAGCGCGTGGTTGACCCCCGTCTCGCAGTTGCTTGCTCGGGCCGATGAAGCGGCTCCCAAGGGCAAGCCCGCGCAATCTGTCATCATTCTTTGGATGGCCGGTGCGCCGAGTCAGTTGGAGACGTTTGACCCTCATCCGGCGAGCAAGATTGCGTATGGCTCGAAATCGATCAAAACGGCGGTGGCGGGAATCGAGATCGGAGACGGGTTGCCTCATGTGGCTGAAATGATGGGCGACATTTCGCTCGTTCGTTCCGTGGTGAGTGGCGAGGCAGATCACGAGCGGGCGGTCTACAACATTAAGACGGGTTACCGGCCCAACTCGACGGTGACCCATCCTTCGATCGGCGCGATCATTTGTCATGAGCTGGAGGACTCCGGGGTCGACATCCCCAGGCACATTTCGATTCTACCGGATCAATGGCCTGCGCGCGGTGGCTATCTCGGTGCGCAGTATGACGCCTTTCAGATTGGTGATCCCAAGGAGAGAATTCCAGATGTCATCCGGCGCGTTCCGCAGGAACGAATCGATCAACGATTAAAAGATTTGTCGGTTGTGGAACGCGCTTTCGCCAAAGGTCGGCCGATCGATCTTAGCGAGCGGACGACGTTGCACCAGTCCACGATCAACGAAGCGCTCAAGATCATGAGCTCCGATCAGCTCACGGCGTTCGATGTTAATCAGGCGTCCGAGTTGCAGCGCGCCGCGTATGGCGACACGCCGTTCGGGAGAGGTTGTCTCGCTGCGTTGCGTTTGATTGAGACGGGGGTGCGCTGCGTGGAAGTCACGCTCAGTGGATGGGATACCCATGTCAACAACCATGAACTTCAGGGCAACAAGATCAAGGTGCTCGACCCGGCGTTCGCGGCGCTGATTCGTGATCTGAAAGAACGCGGTCTTCTGGACTCAACGATCGTTATGTGCGGTGGTGAATTTGGTCGCACGCCAAAACTTAATCCGCTCGAAGGCCGCGATCACTGGCCTTACGGGTTCAGCATGGCGATGGCTGGGGGCGGCATTCGTGGCGGGCACGTCATCGGCGAGACCGACCCGGAAGGTGAGAACAAGGAACCGGATCAACCCGTCCGGGTGCAGGATCTTCACGCAACGATTCAGGACGCACTCGGCATCGATCCAGAGAAGGAGATCATCACTCCCGTCGGGCGCCCGATCGCATTGAGCGACGGTGTGCCGGTGAAGGAATTGATGAAGACCTCTTGAGCCGTCGGACAAAACGGTCGTGGCCTGAATCTCGCAAATAGAACGGGAGCGCACGCGTCTAGTGCTCACCGTCCCGGCGAGGGCGTTCGTCTGACGCTCCCACGATTTATCCGAGATTTCTTGTCGGACATTTGATCTGGTCGGGGGTTATATGGGTGAGCATGACGATTGATGACGCTGAACTTTTGAGACGCTTTGCGAAGGACGGTTCGCCTGAGGCGTTTGAGGAACTGGTCTCCCGACACTCGGGGTTGGTCTATTCCGCGGCGTTGAGACAGGTCCGAAGTCCTGAACTGGCGCAGGAAGTTGCGCAGTCCGTATTCGTGACGCTCGCACAGAAGGCGGCCCGTCTTCCCGGCGATGTGATTCTCTCCGGCTGGCTGTATCGGGCCACCTGGTTTTCCGCGACCAAAGTTGCCCGAACGGAACGGCGTCGACAACTTCGCGAACAAGAATCGATTCCCATGAACGCCCACGCTCACTCTCCCGAGGAGGAATCTGTTTGGAAACAAATCGAACCCCATCTCGACGACGCAATGGAAAAGCTCGGCGAGACGGACCGGACCGCGCTGGTGCTGCGTTATCTGGAAAACAAAAGCCTGCGGGAAGTCGGCTCGGCCTTGGGAACGAACGAGGATGCCGCGCAAAAACGGGTCGCCCGCGCCTTGGAAAAACTTCGTGCTCTGTTCACTCGGCGGAAGATCGGCGTTTCCTCAACGGCATTGGCGGGTGCCATGTCGACGTTCGGAGTTGAAGCAGCTCCGGCGATGTTGAATGGAGCCGTCGTCGCGGCGGTGACATCGGCGGGCGTCGCCACCGTTGGCGGTGGATTTATCACCACAACCCTCACCAATATTATGACGATCACAAAAGCGAAAATCGCAGTTGCCACCGGCGTTGCAGTGGTGGCCACCCAGTTCGCCATTCATCAAAACACCACCCGCGAGTTGCGGGATGAAACCGAAGCGTTGCGAACGGCCAATATACAGCTCCAAAGCCGGGAACCCGGGATCGTGGTGGATCCCGATCTGGTGGCCGAGGTGGCAACGCTGCGTGGCGAAATGGCCCGACTCCGCGAAGACGCCGGGGAGTTGCTCACGCTTCGTGGTGTCTCGACTGTGCTCCGACGGGAGAACGACGAGCTGAAGGCGAAAATCAAGGCCGGGTCCGGCGACGACACTCCGGAACCGGGTGCCGATGTGCTCAACAATCCGATGTCCCGCATGGAGCTGGCGAGGGAGTTGGTGAAAAACGGGAACTATGAAAAAGCGCTGGAGCATCTCGTCTGGTGCTTTGACGAGGGGGCGAAAAACAATCCGAGTTTTGTCGGAGTCCGGTCCAGTTTTCTGCTGAATCAACTTGCCGAACTCGGGAAATCCTACCCGCCTGCGAAAGAGGCCCTGATCCAGCGGCGGGACGCAATGGAGGAAAAATTGAGGACAGGATCCGGTGACCGCATGCTGGCGCTTGATGTCGTTCGATTAAACGGTGCGCTTGATGATACGGACAGAACCGTGGAACTGTTTGACGAGATTCCTGCCGGTGATCCGCAACGAGGCGTCATGGTGGAGGTCGCCTACGACGAACTTCTAAATGCGAAGCGGTACGATGCGATATTCGCGGCAATCACACCGGAATCATTTTTTGGAAAGAGAGTGCAAATGTTTAACTCGATTCGGGACAACCCTCAGATTACCAACAACGAACAAGCAATGGCTTCCATGCTTGATTCAATGATCGGAGCCGGCGGCAAGGCCGTCGAGACGCTCGCCGGTGCGGGCCAGACCCAACGCGCGATCGGCTTGATTGATCAGGTGTTGCAGCAAGATTCGACCATCGAGACAGTCGAGGATCTGAAACGACACGCTCAGCGCGCGGAGAATACTGATGTGGTTCGATATCTGGAGAGTTTTTCCGGCCAGGCCCAATAGAAATTGAAAACATGGGGGCGAGCGAGTGGATCTCCGGGCCCATTGAGAATTCACGTTGAGACGAACCCGACGAGATCCTGGATTGAATCGACGATCAGGTCGGGCTTGATTTCGGACGCGTTGAAATAGTCCTCCCGAAACTTTCCTGTCTTCACGAGTACGCCAGTCATCCCCAGTTTCTGCGCGGCACCGATGTCGGTGTCGACGTCGTCGCCGATCATCGCGACCTCGTCAACGGTGAGACGAATGCGGGAGAGTGCTGCATCGAAAAATGCCTTCTCGGGCTTGCCGATGATGGTGGCAGTTTTTCCGGTGATATATTCCAGACCGGCGATGAACCCACCGATGTCCATCTGGAGTCCGGCGCTGGTCTGCCAGAATTTGTTACGGTGCAGCCCGATCAGTTCAGCTCCGTTCATCACGGCCCGAAAGACACGGTTCAACAGGTCGTAGGACCAGGCGTTTCCGATGTCTCCAATCACCACGGCCTGCGGGTCTCGAGCGGTGTTGTCGATGTGAGTGAAGTCACCCAGCACATCATCGTTCAACAACAGGAAGCAACGGTGATAATTCATTTCGGCCAGGTAGGTTTTGACCGCTTCAGTGGCGCTCAAGATTTCACCCGAACTGGCGGGAATCCCCAGCTTGTAGAGTTTCGACCTGAGTGCGGCGACCGACTTGGTGGTGGTGTTTGTCAGGAAACAATGAGGGACACTGGCGCGCTGGATCGCCTCCACAAACTCCCCGGCGCCGGGCAGGTGAGTCCCTCCGACGTAAAGGACGCCATCCAGATCGATCAACAGTCCGCGAATTTCTCGACCGGTGATTTTCATGCTTCAGAAAGTTAACCCTGAACGGGAAAATGAAAACCACAGATTGCACAGATCAACACAGATGATCAGCGAGTTGAGTGCATCTGGTGGGACACCCGGCAGGAGAATGGTCCCGTAGTGGAGTGTGTCAAGCGGTCGGTATTTTCAGTGCATTCCGAGGTTCTCATCTCCGAATTTGGATTAATGCAACTGACACGAACGACAATGATCAGGGTGATTGGACTCAAGTCTTCGGCTTTCCTGCCGATGACGCATCCGGCGGCCACGGTCATACGGACCGGATGGCAGGCTTAATCATTTCTGCCCATGAAGACATTGATCATCGACGACGATCGGGTGAGCCGGACCATCATAGTCAAGCTGCTCGCCAAGGAGAATGATGTTGAGTTGACCGAGGCGACTTCTGCCGAGGAGGCGCTCGAAAAGCTGGCGGAGGGGCTGACGCCCGATTTGATCCTGCTGGATCTTCTTCTTCCCGGAATGAATGGCGAAGACTTTCTGAAAAAACTGCGCCAGGAGCCTCGCTGGGATGGATTGCCGATCATGATTTGCTCCTCGTCCGCTGATCGAAGCCGGATCGAGCGGGTCGCCCGTTTGGGAATCGACGGCTACCTTCTGAAACCGATTGCGGCGAGTCGACTGCGGGAGACCTTCCGCGAAGTGGCGAAAGCTTGCGTCCGCCGTGAAGTCCTCGAACCCATCGAGAAAACCATCCGACGGCTTGAGTTTTCCCGTAGCGACTATCTGGAGTTGCTGACCGTGTTTAGCGCGGAGGCTGATCGGATGGTGGGCGAGATTCAAGCATCCGCGAAAGCGGATGAGAAAGACAAACTCAAAGACCAGCTCGAAACCCTGCAGGCGACGGCCGGAAACATCGGGGCGATGGCGATTGTGTTCGCGGCCGAAAAACTGGAGGGAATGGTCGATTCTACGGAAGCCAGTCAGCTTGCCGGAATGATTTCTCAACTCGTTGCCGACAAACGACGGACCGATAAAGAAATCAAGTGGCGGACGGAAGCCGCAAAGCCTGCCGAACCGGAAGCCGTTGTGGCCGATCCTGAGAATGTCTGAAAATGTTTCATGTGGCGGTCTGAAAAAACCACCCGTGCGCTCATTGCCGTGTCAACACCGCCAGCCACAACCCTTCATCGGGTGCGTCGAGTTTGACGACCTGATCGCCGGGAACGGACTGGCCACGGCTCAGCATCGCCTTTCCGACATTCAACCATTGCAAATTGAACGAATGGTTCTGGCCGATGAGGTTGACACCCACTTCGCCACCGTTGGTGAAGAGGATCACGTAAGACTGTCCGGGTGCCGTCGCTAGATAGGCTTCGTTCTCGTCGCGTTCACTCAGGAGGTCGTTGCCGGGGATCAGGTCCCACAATTTCACTTTTGTTTCCAGCAGGCGGATTGATTTCAACGTCGACTGTGCTTTCGCTGAAAGACCGAGCCCGGAGTCCGGTCGATGGAATCGCACGGCTGCCGCGCCGCCGAGAATGTGCCGCCAGACCCGCTCGAGACCGTCCTGATCCGTATGGCTGAAGGCGTTGCCATCGGCTCCGTAGGTTTTGACGGTATTTACCGGGCGCGGTGTGTTCTTGAGATATTGCTTCACCCACTGAAAATTGTCCCAGTGCTTTTGCCATTTGTGGTGATTGTTCTGCGACACGTCCACGAAGTCGTAGAGCTCGGGGTGATCGAACGTTCGTTGATGCTCCTTCTCGCGGAGGTTCCACGCGTCCCACATCTCCGTGACATAAACGCGTTGTCCGGCCGAGGTCGCCGCTTCTTTGATGTAAGTCGCCCACCAGCGACCCCATTCCTCGGCCCCGTTTGTTTCGTTGTCCATGCAGTAAAGCACGTGTCCGTGCTGCAACGTATAGGAGAGCATCTTGTCCACGAAACGCTTCTGAAACTTGAAGACGATCTCGTTGTTGCGAAGTGTCGGGAAGGTGTAGAAAAACGGCTGTTTGTTCGCGCCGGGATGATCGGGATAAGTCGCCGCGAGCCCGGATGATTCGTGGGTGTAATTAACGTTGTTTTTTGGGTTGTACGGATGAGGGTCCCAATTGTTTCGCGAATAATCGAAGCGATCCCACACCTCAATCTGTGCGATCACATCACGTTTCCCGGTTTCGTTAAGGAAGAATTCGAAACGCTGCCAGTAGGCATCGTTCCATTGTTCGAGATCGTATTTGCCATCAGGCAGTTGCTTGAATGGGGATAGCTCAAATCCCTTATCCTGACGATCACTCATGGTATTGCGAACGTAGTTGCCGCCGACTGACGCAAGCAGGTCGAGTTGTTCGGTTAATTGATCCTCCGGCCATTGAAACAAATTGTCATCGTCCGTGCCGCCGGCGAGGAAGACAGGTTCGCCTTTGAACTGCCAGTACCACGAATTGTCCGGCCAGGGACGGATGGCGGCATCATCATCGTCGGCGTGAGCGCACGGCGCCGCCTGGGAAAATCCGACGAGCGACAGCCCGATTGTCCCGGCGAGCGAGATTTTGGTATGGAGGAGCATCGGAAGATGATACGGCTCCTTGGTCGATAGGTAAAGACGGATACAGATGCACCGGCGCGCACGGCCCTCAATCCTCGCTTGCGTCAGGACGTTGAGTTGATTGAAACTGGCGGTCTCATGAAACCCACCGACCGACCAGATTCGTCGTTCTCCCGCCGACAGTTTCTACAAACCGCCGCCGCCGCCGGGGCGGCGATCACAACGGGTGGTGCGGTCATTGGTGCTCAGGGCGCTGAGGCTGAAGTTCAGCCTCAGTTGATTTCGCAGGAGAACTTGAAGGAAGGCTCGCGCGACTGGCAATTGACTCGCGTAAGGTTGGACGAGCCAAACGGTTTTCGGAACTCCGACATTGAGGGCTATTGCTCGAAGCAATCTGTGAGGGCAGGGGAGATCATCGACATCATGGTCAGCGTCAAACCGGCGGCGGATTTCGTCATCGAGATTTTTCGGACCGGTTACTATGCAGGGCGGGGGCGCGCGGTTGATGAAAACGATCGGTCCACTGAAAGGCGAAACACAGCCGACGCCCGCTCCGGAGCGAGGTGATCACGTGCTGCACGAATGCAAGTGGAAGCCGGCGGTGACGCTGACGATTCCCAAAGACTGGCCTAGCGGCGTTTATCTGGGGCGGTTGACCACCATCAAGGATACGCCGGATTTGGGTATTGGCAGAGCTACGTGGTCTTCATCGTGCGTGACGACCGGCCGGCGGATATTTGTTTTCAATGTTCGGACAACACCTGGCAGGCCTACAACAAATGGCCGTCAGATTTTTCGGTCTACACGCACAAGAAAGGTAATCAGGGGCCGTGGGCGGATGTCAGCTTTGACCGGCCCTACTCCAAGTATGCGCAGATCTATGAGAACCCGCAGTCCATCGGTTCGGGTGAGTGGCTGTGTTTCGAATTTCCATTTGCTTATTGGCTGGAGAAGCACGGGTATGACGTGACCTATTGCTCGAATTCCGACATGACAGATTCGAACTATGCGAGTGCAGGGCGGTTCAAGTCCTTCCTGAGCGTCGGCCACGATGAGTACTGGGACATCCGCCAGTATGAAAACGTAGTGAAGCTGCGTGATGCGGGAACGAACCTGATGTTTTTCTCCGGCAACTCGGTTTGTTGGGTGACGCCACTTTCAGAAAGCACGGACGGTCGGCCGCAACGCATCATGTTTCGTGGTGGTCCGTACGGCGGCGATTACCAATACGCTACTGAGAGGGAAGAACTCCACGGACCGTTTCCTCATCGCGGACCGGACGAAGGCTACCTGATGGGCGCACGCAATGTAGATCCCGTTAATGGTGGAGGGGACTGGGTGTGCGAACGGCCGGGGCACTGGATGTTTGAGGGGACTGGGATGCGCAAGGGCGATTCCATTCCAGGTTTTATCGGCTGGGAATATCACGGTGATCCGCCGACGGATATTGCAGGGCTGGAAGTCGTCGCAAAAGGGACGGCGCTACAGAACGGCGTGACTCCCCAGCAGTGGGCAGCCACGATCTATCCGGGACCCAAAAAGAACTTTGTATTCAACGCTTCCACGATCTGGTGGGCGCAGGGGCTTTCATCGCCGCCAGGGCACATGCTGCCCTGGTCGCACTGGAGCCGTCCCCACGGTCCCGATGATCGAGTGCAACGCATGACTCACAACCTGCTGCGCCGTGGGATCGGCCCTCGCGACTGAATTTTCTGCGAACCGGTTCCGCTTCTTATCGCTGAATCTGCCCGCGGATTTCTCCACCTGAATTGTCCTGAGTGTGCAGGTTGAAATAGGTCTGGCCGTCAATAATGTAACCGAGTTGATCCGGAGACAGGACGACCGATCCGCCGAGCGATCCGGACGTGCCGAAGGTACCGCCGTTGAATGACTGGAGGTTGATCAGAACATTTGCGGAACCAAACAAACTGCTTGGCCCATGGATGTGCGCTCCGGTGGCGACGCCGGTCAAACCCCGGTAGGCAACGACGAAATTCAAAGTGTTTCCCGAGAGGATCAGCACGCCCAAGCCGGTCGCGGGCGAGCTATTGGCGGCGGGCCGTTCGTTGGTGCCGTTGAGGTGGGCGGTCATCAGTGCCGGTGCGATCTGGCCACGAATTTCTCCACCCGGATTTCCGGCGGTGTGGATGTTGACATAGGCGAGGCCGCCCAAGATCTGGTCTCGTTGGGAGGCAGTCAGATTCAAGGAACCGGACAGGGTTCCGCTGGTGCCAAATCCCGCTCCGTTGAACGGTAACAAATTGACCAGCACACCGGTGGATTCAGAGGTGGTGGCCGGTCCGTGAATATGCGCCGCCGTGGCGGGTCCGCTCAGGGAATCATACTGGATGTTGAAGGCCAGACGGGTGCCCTCGAGCATGAACGAACCCGTGCCGGAACCGGATGTGACGAGCGGATCGGGTCGTTCCGCCTGGCCGCTCAACGAAATGGTCAACGGCACCGCCGCCGTCCGTGGCAGAATCTGGCCGCGTATTTCACCGCCGGTGTGCGTGCCGGTGTGAATGTTGACATAGGTCCGGCCTTTGATGACCTGACCGAGTTGCGACGGCGTGAGCGTCACCGGGCCCGACAGGCTTCCATCAATCCCAAACGCGCCGTCAACGAGTCCCGCCAGATTTACCAACACACCGGCGGATTCTTCCTTCGAGGCCGGGCCGTGAATATGGGATGCGATCGCGGTCGCGCTGAGGCCGGAGTAGGTCAGGTTCAGATTGAGAATATTTCCCACCAGAGTTGCGGTGGCCAGCCCGCGTCCCCGCGTGCTCACCCGATTGGGTCGTTCATTGGAACCACTCAGGTCGACTTGCATGAGAACGGGTGCGATCTGGCCGCGAATTTCTCCGCCGGTGTTGGCGACCGTATGAATGTTCACGTAGGTCAGGCCGGACAACATCATGGCCTTCTGCGCATCGGTGAGAAGGAGCACGCCCGACAACGTTCCCGCCGGGCCGAAGCTCCCGCCGTTGTAGGGTTGAAGGTTGATGAGGACCGCGCCGTTAGTGCCAACGCCCGCAGGCCCGTGAATATGCGCCGCTGTCGCGGCCCCACCGAGACCGGAATATTGAAGGCTGAACGTCAGGGAATTTCCATCGAGACTGAACAACCCAAAACCGGTTGCTGCGGTGTTGACGGCCGGATTCTGAAAATCACCCGCGAGCTGTGCAGACAGCGGAATCTCAGGCAAACCGGCGAGGTCGGACACGCGGAAGAATCCGCCGGTGCCGGAGGCTGGGAACGTCTGGGTGGTTCCATCGGTGACCACCGGGTCCGCCCACGGCGCGTCATCTATCGAATTCTTTTGCTGCACCGCAAACGGCCCCGCGCCACCGGTCCAGTCCAGATCGATCGTGCCGGGTTGCCCTGATGAGACGTCGGCGATCTGAATTTGTTCCGGCGCGGGAACAAGCTTGAGCATCCGCCCCGTCGCTCCGGAGGGGCCGAGCGCTTTCGAGCAGAACACGTAAAGTTCTCCGTTCGCATCCTGTCCCCAGCCTTTGAGCCAGAGCCCGAGCGGCCGGTCTTCGATTCCCAGTTTGAACTCCTTCACTGCGTTCGCTTCATCCAGATAAAACAGCCTGCCGTTGGGCGCGGAGAAGGAGCCCCAATCGCCAAACACATATCGTCCGGCAAGCGTGCTGATGGTGCTTCCCCGATAGACGAATCCACCGATGATCGCCAGGCCGTCGTCGTGATCGTACATCGCGATCGGATCGATCAGGCCGGGCGGCACAGGTCGGACGGGGGCGGTCACGACATTGCCCACGCCGTCAAACCAGAAGCCGCCCTCCCGGATGTTCCAACCGTAGTTGCCGCCGCCGGTCACGACGTCCACTTCCTCAACTTTTCCCTGTCCGACGTCGCCGAGATAAATGCCTCCGGTCTGTGAATCAAAACTGAACGAGAACGGGTTTCTGAAACCGTAGGCGAATATTTCATCCACCCCGGCGACGCCGACAAACGGGTTTTCAGCCGGCACGCCGTACTGACCGTTGGCGGACGTTCTTCCGTCCACATTGATGCGGATCATCGAACCCCAGATGTTGTCCGGCTCCTGTCCGTTGCCGCCGGGAACGTGCCCAAGTCCCACGTCGTTTGCCTGTCCTCCGTCGCCGAGAACAATGTAAAGATTCCCGTCCGGACCGAAGTGCATCGCGCCGCCGTTGTGATTCGACTGCGGCTGATCGATGCGCATGATTTCGCGCCGGGTGGACACGTCCACGCTGTCCGGGTTTCCGCCGTTGATCCGCCACTCGGCGATGACCCCGTGGTGGTTGTTTGCCGAGCCCTCGCCATTTTGAAAATCAGCCGTACCGCTCAGGGGTTCCGAAGTATAAGTATAAACGAGCGGATGGGCGGGGAAGTTTGGGTGGACCGAAAACCCCAACAAGCCGCGTTCATCGTAGGCCCCCAATGTCACCAGACGATCATGCACATTTAACAACGGCGCGGACAGTCGTCCTGAGGCGGTGACGATCCAGACGCGGCCATCCTGGTCATAGACGAACATCCGCCCGCTTCCATCGTCCGGGACCGCCATGCCCAACGGCGAGGCCATGCCGTCTGCAATGGTTTTCATGGCGAGCATGATGTCGCCCTTGGGAACACGATCGGGAATCGGGTTGTCAATGATGGTGCTGGTCACCGTGATCTCGACCGGAGGGGCCGTCGTGGAGTCTCCGCCGTTATCGGTGGCGACGGCGGTCAAAGTATGACTGCCGGGAAACAGGTCGACGCTGATGGAATAGTCCGGACCAATTCCGTCACTGCCAAGCGAGAGGGCTCCGTCAAAAAACTCGACCGTGGCAACGGTGCCGTCCGCGTCACTGGCGGAAGCCTCGATCAACACCGTGGCGGGAGCGGGAAACGAGGCGCCGTTGCCGGGACTCGTGATGGCGACGGTGGGCGGCTGGTTTACGGGGGCGGGCGCCGTGTAACCGATCTGCAGCAAGGCGGCGCTGCCCAATTCCCTGGAGCCGAATTCACGCGCCGTCCGGGAGGTCGATTCGCTTTGAGAGACCAGAAGCCAGCCGAAGTTTTGGCCCGGAGAATTCACCCACAGTTGAACGTCGTTCAACAGGACAGATCCCTGCCAGTTGTAATCCCCCAAACCGGTGACAGCGGTGAAAGCGCTCGCCGAAGCGGCCGCGTCTTGTAGCGCGCCCGGCGACGTCCATGCGTTGACGCCGTGCTGGCGGGAATTCCAGGTGGCCTCGCCGGTCGCGGCGGGGGCGCCGTTGTTGCCGGGGGAACCTCCCGATTTATTGCCTTCGCCCCAGCTATTTTGAAGACGAAAAACATCAAAGGTGGAATTGGCCGGGGTGCCCGGAACATTGATAACCGTGAGCCGCAACACCGCGGAGGTAATGGTGGAGCCGGCGGGAATCGTGCTGAGATCGAATTGGACAAGACCCCGCCGAACTCCGAGCGCTCCGTCCCGTCCGGCGGTGAACCCGGCGGTGCCGCCCGTATTGTTGTCCGGCGCGCTGGACACAATGAACGTGTCCGCGACGGGACTGAGATTGGCGGAATCGGCGTTTGCCATTGAAGGCAGCAACGCGAGCGAGCACAACAGCATCAGCCGGGCTACAGCCGGGCGCGGTGATCGGAGCGGATTGCAAATCGTTTCTGAAATCGTCCTGCGTTTGGTCGGAGTCAGTGCGTTGTGCTGGTTCATAGGTTTGATGTGCGAATCGGTTGAAACGTGAGTGGAAAATTTCGAGAATGGCCCGGGTGCCGGCGAATGCGGTGGATGACCGTGACGGTCCTCAATCCGTGAGTCTTCTTGGTGATGCGAAACGATAATTCTTGCCCGTATTGGCGACAGCGAAACAGCCGTTCCTGGGAATGGTTCACATAAGTGGGATGCGACAGGTGCCGTCCGGGTTCCCCGGTTTTTTGACAAAAATTCTGTTCGCCCGGAACGGGTTGCCAAACGATCATCTCGATTGGCGGGAACACAAACAGGCCCGCCGACATCCCATGATTGGAATCGGCCAATGAGCGACGATCTGGAATTCGCAAAGCTGGTGGACCGGCATTACGGCCCACTCTACCGTTTTGCCTTCAGCCTCGCGCGTACGGAAGCCGACGCCTGTGATCTTGTGCAAGAGACGTATTACATCTGGATGAGAAAACGCGGCCAGATCCGCGACAGCACCCGAATCAAGAGCTGGCTCTTCACAACGCTCCATCGGGAATTTCTCCAGACCTGCCGACGGAACAGTCGGCATCCTGCGGTGGAACTTGATGAAGTCGAAGGCGATCTCCAGCTGGTAACGGAGGCGAATTGGAACCAACTCGACGCCCGGCAGATCGCCCTGACCATCGATCAAATCGACGAGTGTTTCCGCGCTCCGCTGGCGCTGTTTTACATCGAGGATTTTTCCTATGAGGAAATTGCGGGGGCGCTTGGGATTCCGTTGGGAACCGTGAAATCCCGGCTGTCTCGCGGGATCACCCAGCTGCGGTCGCAGCTTGCCCAGGACATTCAAGTGCAGAAAGGAACTGGGGATGAATAACCGAAAGGCACAGGAAATATTGCTGCGTTACCGGCCGGGTTCGGTCGACGAGGACGACCGTGAAGTGCGCGACGCGCTCAAGCTCGCGTCTGCTGATCGCGAACTTGCCGGCTGGCTCGAAGATCACCGGATATTTCAGGAAAAACTGAAACAGAAGCATCGGGAGCTGCCCGTCCTCGAGGGATTACGCGAGCAGATTCTTTCGGAAATTCCCGCGCGCTTCAGCGCGTGGAGATCAAGGCGTCGCCGGGTTACGACCGCCGTGATGGCGGGTGTATTACTTCTGTTCGGCCTGGTGTTTTTCACGACAAGGGACGGCGTGGATGAGAACAGTTTTGCGACGTTCCGGCTGCGGATGGTCAAGGCCAGTTTGCGAGGCTATTCCATGGACATCGAGACCGGCAACGCGGCGGAGCTTCGGACGTTTTTGGAAAACCGGCGGGCCCAAGCCAGCTGGGAATCTCCGTCTGGCCTGGGTCGCTGGCCGTTGCTGGGCGGGGCCGTTATGAAATGGCAGAACCAGCCGGTCACGATGATTTGCTTCGGCAGGAATGAGCAGCCCGAGCGATGGCTGTTCGTCGCGAGCAGTAGCTCAATTCCGGACCCGCCGTCGGGCTCAGAACGGGTCTTCAAAAAGGTGAACCGGTTGAACACGATGAGCTGGAGCCAAAACGGGCTCACTTACGTTCTCGCGGGTGAATCAACGGACCGAGATTTGGAGGCGCTTCTGAACGGACGTGGCTGAGCGGGCTGCCGCGGTTACTTGTAGCTGCCGGGAGATTCGGTTCCCACGCTCATGCGTTCCATCACCCATTTCCAGTCGTCCAGATCGGACTCATACAAATACAGGGGCAGGGGGGCGGCGTCGGGTTGGGCGGGGTGAACCGTGCTGGGCCGGGCCCATTTGCGCAGTTCGGAATGTCCGTCGGCAAATGAGAAGGTGGCGGCTCCGTTGTGATGAGACGCCGGCAGATCGATCCACGAATGTTTGTCGCCGCGGTTCAGAAAATACGCGTCATTGATGCTGTCTGGATGTTCATCCACCAGGACAAAGAATCTTGCGGGAGAGGGCACTTGGTCGATTTTGAAAAATTGGACATAGTCCGGATTGTTGACGTTCGCACCGAATGTCGACGCGGGACCGGCGTTTCCCATCATCGCGTTCATGGAATAGCTCCGAACCCGACCGGTCCATCCGGTGCTCCGCTGAAGCTGGCTGAGCGCCCTGTCGGAGGGACACCGGTAAATCTGGGTGTTGCCGGAGACATACCGACCCAGGCTGCTGTGCAACAACATTGCTGAGTTGGTGTTGTCCGGGGTGAGCTCCCAATCGAGAATTCCGTCAGCCCAGTTCAATGGGCTACGTTCACCGACGCCCCGGCCCGTGCCGGCTCCGCCGATGTTATAAGGCAGTGCCCCGTCGAAATCTCCGGAGTAGAGCTGCCACGCGAGCATGAGTTGGCGGTTGTTTGAGAGACAGGCCACGGCCCGCGCCCGCTCTCTTGACTTTACCAAGGCAGGCAGCAAAAACGCCGAGAGAATTCCGATAATCCCGATCACCACCAGCAGTTCCATCAGGCTGAACCCTGCGGTGCAGTCGTTGTGAACGGGTTGTTTATGTATTCGGGACGGCCGCATGGTTGCGCGAATTTTTTTCAGGGATCGGGAAACGCCTTAAACATCCATACTGCATCGACTCAACCGTGTCAAAAACTGAACCGCTCATCCCTGGCTGTTCCCCCGGCTCATCCCCACTGGCTCCCACCCGCTCGCCTTGTAACACGTGCCCGCGAAGGATTCAGGATCGGTGAAACTCTCGGCAATCAACGGACGGTAACCAAATCGGTCCGCCCACTGCCCGGGCAACTGGCAGCAGGCCGCCGCCAGCCCTTGAGAGGCCAGATTGGGTTCCCGGCCTTTCTCATGAAGCAGCAGGTAACGCCGGTTTTGAACCACCAGTTTCAGCCGCTCGGATTGTGGCGCCAGATTCCACCCGA
>Ga0209390_10004955_pt1 | contig 19439 bp, 21 predicted proteins | sample BON01_FD_187212 | JGI IMG/M metagenome (GOLD analysis project Ga0209390, IMG submission 187212) | Freshwater microbial communities from Lake Bonney liftoff mats and glacier meltwater in Antarctica - BON-01 (SPAdes) (version 2) | ecosystem: Environmental > Aquatic > Freshwater > Ice > Glacier...
GGTGTAAGGGTGGGGTGTAGGGGTGGGGGTCTACGCTTCGGACATGAGTATTCCTGTTGCCGTCGACGACCTGGCTGCTGCCACTGGCGAGTATGGATGGGCGTACCTGCTGACCGTGCGTGACGACCTCCGGCCGCAGATCGTGGCGGTGACTCCTTCGTGGGACGGCGAGCTGCTCGTGATGGATGTCGGGCGGGGAACCGCTCGCAATGCGTCGACGCGATCGTCGATCTCGCTCTGCTACCCGCCTGTGGAAGATGGCGGCTACAGCCTGATCATCGACGGTGAAGCCACCGTCGATGGCGAGGCCACGGTGCGCTTCGCGCCCACTGGTGCGGTGTTGCACCGCCCTGCGCCCGAAGGATTCAGCGGATCAGTGACCGGGTGCGGCAACGATTGCGAGCCGGTCGGTCCATCGGGGGGCTGAGGACCGACCGGCTGCGCTCGGAGCCGCTCACGCGGCGATCAGGACGCTCGATCGACGAGGTCGAGGCGAACGGTACTCAGGACGCCACGACGGACGGTGGCGGTCGCCTCACGTCGTTGTCCGCCGAGCCACACGGCGACGTTCGAGTCGGCCTCGGCGTTGCGGATCCACTGCGAACTGGAGCGGACGGTGCTCACGGTGAGCGTGTTGCCGGTGCGGGTCGACAACACGGGTACCAGCCGAGCGAGACCGGAGATCCTTCCGGTGGTTTCGAGTACGACGGCGCCGGCCCCGATCAGGAGCGGATTGCCGATGCCCGACTGCACCGCCGGCCGCACGACGGCGTTCAATGCGGCGAACCCTCGTCGGGTGATGGCGTCGGTGAGATCACACACAGGTCGCTCAACCGGCTCAGGCGATCGAGTATTCCACCGCCCGTGCGCCGGTCGGGTCGTGGTCCAGCGGGTGAGCGTGGTGACCAGTTCGTCGTGGCGGCCGATGGGGTGTGCGCCGGCGACCACGACTCCGATGCCGCCTGCGACCCACGTGACCCGACGTGCGGTTTCCGGCGCGGGGTCGATGGCCCGTACCACCAGCACTGCGGCAAGCACCGGCATGGTGGTTCCGAGCATGTACGCGCTGATCCCGGGAAGCTGGCCGGTGATGCCATCGCGGGCGCTGGTGAGGATCGACCCGAGTTCGCTGCTGATGCACGGCCTCCACCAGAGCGTGGCGACGAACCCCACGACGCCAGCAGTCGCGGTCTCGATGCTGCGGTGTTCTGCCCAGCGGGGCCACGGCATCGACGGCGACATGATCGCGAGAATGATCAGGGCCCCGACGAGTACGCCGCTGATCTGGAGCGGACCATCGGACAAGGCGACGACGTTGGCGACGAACAGCCACCCGCCGAGCACCGCGCCGATACAGATCGCAACGAACGGCGCCCACCGCCCCCGCGTGACCACGGCCATCACGAGTGAGGGCAGGAGCAGCAACAGCGTGCACGGTTGCGTGGTCGCCCGGATCGCCTCGGCGAAAGCGGCGAGCATCAGCCGGGCTCGGCGAGCAGCGCCTGCACGGCCGCCTCGGTCTCGGCGTAGCGGCCCTCGCCGATGTGGTCGTAGCGAATGTGCCCGTTGCGGTCGAGCAGGTAGATCCGCGGCCAATGGGCGGTGGGACCCTCCTGCCACGAATGGAAGGTGCGCTTGTTCGTGTCGAGCACGATCGGCTACGTCACACCCAGTTCGGCCGCAGCTACGGTGATGTTGGCGACCTCGGCTTCGAAGCCGAACTCCGGGGCGTGGATGCCGACGATCTCGAAGCCCCGGTCGCGATACGTCTCGTAGAGCTCGGCCATGTGGGGGAGTGTGGCCTTGCAGTTGCGGCAGCCGAACGTCCAGAACTGCACGGCGACGACCTTGCCCTCGAGTTCTTCCAGCGAGGTGACGTCGCTCTGCAGCCACCCGTCGATGTCGACGAGTTCGGGATGCAGCCCGCGGTCGGGGAGCTCCGGCGCTGACACGGTGGTGGTCACGGGAATACTGCTGGCCCATGCCGGCTCGGCTGCGGCCGCCGGCTCGACAGGGTCGTCGGGCCCGCCGAGGGCGAACGCCGCGCCGCCAACGGCGATCACGGCGACGAGACCGGCAACAGCAAAGGTGCGGCTGCGACCCATCACAGCCCGGCGTACCAGTCGTAGCTGCGTTCGGCCCAGTAGTCGGCCGGCCGTTCACGGGCGTAGCGGATCACGCCGATGCGTTTGAGGCACTTGATGCCGTACTTGTTCGGAGTCGGGAGTCGCAGTGGCGCGCTGTGGTCCTGATCGAGCGGTTCGGTGCCCTGTCGCAATGCCAGCATCGCCTGGGGGTGCATTATCGAGGGCATGTCCCAGCCGACGTAATACAGCCCGTCGGGGGTTTCGAGGCTCACGTACGGGACGTCGCCGACCCGGTCGGCGTAGCGGGCGTGGAAGTCGCTGAAGCGGGTGCCACCTCAGTGGACGATGCTCGACCACTCCTCGATGCACTTGTGTTCGATCACCATGTCGCGCTGCGGCAGGGCCTCGAAGGTGGAGATGTCGAGTTCGTCGAGCATGTCGCCGTCGGGGCCCTCCACGCGCACGGTCCAGTCGGCGAGGTCGATCTCGTTGCGGATCCCCATGCGACCGTTCACCTGGATCTGGGTCGCCTTCGAGATCGGGTGTTCGGGCGCCGAGCGCGCCTCGGACAGGGTTCGCCACACGTCTTCGTTGAACTCCAAGGTGTCGCGCAGTGGCTTCGGGATGCCAGCCACGTCGGGTTTGTCCTGCAGCCACTGCCATCCGACATACGCGGCACCGAGACCGGCGGCACCGGTGAGGAACGACCGGCGCGACCGCGTGTGGAACTCCGCGACGGGAATCGTGGGGGCATCGTCGAGCCGGGCGCGAAGCTCCCGCTCGCGATCGGAGGGATCGGTGCGGTCGTCGGTCATGAGGACACCTCGACGTTGTCGCTGACGCTCGCGGCGCCGTCGCTGGTGGGAGCGGTTGGATCGGCGCCGACACTCGGCGATCGACGTTCGATCACGTAGCCGGTGATCATCGAGCGGAAATTGCCCCAGCCCGACCGGGTGACCTGGAGGAGGTGTACCACGAAGAACAGCAAGAGCCCGATCGTCATCGAGAAGTGCACGAGGCGGGCGCCTTGGTATCCGCCGAACAGCAGCGGCAGGGGGTACAACTGGGTCGGCTTGTAGATGGCGAACCCGCTCAACACGATGACGAACACCATCACGAGCACCACCGTGCACCAGATCCGCTGAGCGGCGTTGTACTTGCCCTGTGGCGGAGCGGTCGTTCGGAGGTGCAGGTCGTGCAGCACGACATCCTTCGCTTCGCGAGCGGCATGCCGGTCGGGGAGGATGTGGCGCCACTCCCTGGTTGCCAGGAGGTAGATCGCATAGATCGCTCCGTTGATCACGAACAGCCAACCGAACGCGAAGTGGAATGCCATCTCGCGGGCGAGGCGCCGATCGAGTTCGAGGGTCTCGTAGACCGCATCAGGGAAGAAGGCGAACCACTGCCAACTGCCGATGCCGAAGGCGTACACGTCCTCGGCCCAGTAGATGCGCAGCCCGCTCCAGATCATGATGAACAGCAGCGGGAAGTTGATCCAGTGCAGCCAGCGGATCGCACGTGGGTGGACGAGTCGAGCGATCGGCTCGTCAGGTGGAGTGCTGTCTGTTGTTCCAGCGTCGCTCGCTGCGGAGTTGGTGTCGATCGACATGGGTGCGACCGTGCGCCTGACCCAACCGGGCGTCGACGGCATCGGCCGTGAGTTTCGGATGCGTTCCCCAGCGTTTCGCATTCGGACACACGAAGGCGGCAGAGGTCGAGTGCTACGTTCGGCCGTCGACGAGGGGAGCGCACGCCATGGTGGAACGAATCGAAGTCGCGCGGGAGATCGCAGCAACGCCCGAGGTGGTGTGGCAAATGGTGTCCGACCTGCCACGAATGGGCGACTGGTCGCCCGAGAACGACGGTGGCGAGTGGGTCAAGGGGGCGACCGGGCCAGCGGTCGGCGCGAAGTTCAAGGGCCGCAATTCCAACGGGTCGAAGTCGTGGACGACGGTCTCGACGGTGGTCGATGCGGCACCGGGCGAGCGGTTCTCGTTCCTCGTCGTCGTGGGCCCGTTCAAGATCGCCGAGTGGAGCTTCGACATCGAGGCCACCGATGGCGGCTGTCGCGTCACCGAGACCTGGACCGATCGCCGAGGCGGGCTCATGAAGAAGCTCGGCGGGAAGGCGAGTGGCGTCGACGACCGGACAGCGCACAATCGTGCGGGTATGGAGCAGACGCTGGCGGGCGTTGCCACCGCTGCCGCGGGCGTATCGTCGCCCTGACGGCAGCGGCGCAGAGCGTCAGGGGGCGAGGACCGTGTCGATCACGTGGATCACACCGTTCGTGGCAAAGATGTCCGCCTCGACGATGTTCGCTCCGCCGATCGTGAACGGGCCGTCGCCCGCGAGCGTGCCGGCGAGGCCCGCCGCCTCGACGGCTGCGACGAGCGTCGTCAGGTCGTCGCGCCCGGCGGCGATGACGACGATGTCGCCCTCGGCGGCCGCCATCTCCTCGTCGCTCATGTCATCGCTCATCTCGTCGTCGGACATCTCGTCGTCGGACATCTCGTCGTCGGACATGGCATCAGTGGTGTCGGTCATCTCGTCGTCAGTCACCACCTCGGTGGTCGCAGGGCTGGAGGCGGCGTCGTCGGCCGAGTTGGTGTCGCTGCCGCAGGCGGCGAGTGCGAGTGCTGCGGCGATGGCGAGTGCTGCTGGCGTTCGGGTACGCATGGTGAACTCCTTGGTTCGGTCGTGGTCCCCGTTTGGGAGGACGCGCAACGTAGGCCCGGCACGCACCGAGACACTCAGCTGTTCGGTCGTGTTCCCGAAGGCGCTCGCAGCCGTTCCGCTGGCGTTTCTCGAAGGCGAAACGTTTACACAACATCGGGCGTCGCAGGCTTCGGTGACGCGGCCTCGTTGCCCACTGCTTACTGTCGGCTCGTGACCTTCTCCTTCGAATCCGCCACCGACGACGTGCTCGACGGTATCGATCTGTCTGGCCGACGTTTCGTCATCACCGGTGCTGCGAGTGGCCTCGGTGAGGAGTCGACTCGCGCACTCGCTTCGCATGGTGCATCGATCCTGATGCTGGCGCGCGACCCGCAGAAGAACGCCGATGCAGCAGAACGAGTTCGGGCCGCAGTGCCCGACGCCGAACTATCGCTCGACACCGTCGACCTCGCGGATCTCGCAAGTGTGCGGGCGTTCGCCGGTCGGTACATCGAGTCGGGCCAGCCGATCGATGTGTTGATGAACAACGCCGGGGTGATGGCGTGCCCGTACGGCCACACCGCCGACGGGTTCGAGATGCAGTTCGGCACCAATCACCTCGGCCACTTCGAGTTGACCCGACTGCTGGAGCCGGCGGTGGTCGCTGGTGACGAGCCGCGCATCGTGATGCTGTCGTCCGCGGCGCACGGCATTGCCGACGTCGACCTCGACGATCCGGGCTTCGAGCACTCCGAATACGACGCCTGGGTGGCCTACGGTCGGTCGAAGTCGGCCAACGCGCTGCACGCGCTCGCGTTGTCGGAACGTCTCGACGGTGTGCTCTCGCTCTCGGTGCACCCGGGCGGGATCATGACGAACCTCGGTCGTCACCTGAACGACGACCTGATGAACCAGATGCTCGACCGCGCCAAGGAACGCGCCGAGGCATCCGGCGAGTCGGGTGGCATGCAGTTCAAGTCGATCCCGCAGGGCGCTGCGACGCAGGTGTGGGCGGCGACGTCACCGGACCTGGTCGGCCACAACGGCGCCTACCTCGCCGACTGTGGGCTGGGCGTGGAGGGCGGCAACATCGGCCGCAACGGGTTCGCTCCGTACATCGCTGATGTTGCGACTGCCGGACGACTCTGGGAGCTCAGCGAGCAACTCCTCTCGCGCTGATCCGCAACAGCTACCGACCAGGATGGTCGAGCACGTCGCGCCACGAGTGTCGTGGTTCGAATCCGACGAGACGTCTCGCTTTGTCGTTTGCGTAGAACGTCTCGAATTCACCCATCTCGCGGCGCATGGGGACACCGTCGTAGAAGCGTTCGTAGACCTCGGCGCTCGTGACGCCGACCGAGGTGTCGTCGTTCGACACGTTGAAGACCTCGTAGCCGAGGCCATCGGTGCCCAGACAGCACTCGACCATGTGGCCGAGGTCGCGGGCATCGATGTAGGCGAAGATGTTGCGCCGTCGCAGCGCCGGGTCGGCGACGAATGCCGGAAACTTCGTCTCGTATTCGTGCGGCTCGATCAGGTTGTTGATACGCAGGCCGTAGATGTCGATGCCCGAGCGGGCCTGGAACGACCGGGCGGTTGCCTCGTTGACAACTTTCGACATCGCATAGCTGTCGTGGGGGACCGTGGGGTGCTCCTCGTCGATCGGCACGTAGGCCGGCACGAGTTCGCCGTCGGCGAAGCAGATCCCATACGTGGTCTCGGAGCTGGCGAAGATCACCTTCGGGATGCCGAGCCGGATCGCGGCATCGATCACGTTGTAGGTGCTGAGCACGTTGACCCGGAACGTCTCGTTGTCGGGGCGGATCAGGATCGCCGGCACCGCCGCGAAATGGACGACGGCGTCGTAGCGGGGCACACCGGTGCCGGGCTCGAGCTCGCCGTGACGGGCGTAACTGGACAGGGCATCGAACACCTGGCCGGCATCGGTGAGGTCGAGGAGGAGGTCGGGGACGTGGGGAATTCCAGCTGGCACCAGGTCTGCGTTGCTGACGGCGTGGCCTTGTTCGACGAGGTGGGCGATCGCATGACGGCCGGCCTTGCCGCTGCCGCCCGTGAAGAAGATCCGCATGGAATCGACGCTACCGATGGCGGCTCGGGAGTCCGTCGATCGTGCTGTGTGCTCGCTCAGCTCACCGTCGTCCACGCTCCGTTGTTCCTCGACGAGGTGATGGCTGCTTCGACGAATGCGACCCCTCTGACTCCGTCGACGGCGTTCGGGAACACGAGCGCGTGGGGATCTGGCCCGACGCCGGCGCGTCGGGCGGCGATTGCTTCGGCGGCGTCGGCGTAGATGTTGGCGAACCCCTCGTGGAATCCCTCGGGATGGCCGGCGACGATGCGGCTCGCCCGCCTCGCCAACGGCAACGTGCCCGGGCCGTTCGGAGTGCGGACCTCCGCTGGCGCGCCGAGCGGCTTGAACGCGAGCTGCGTCGGCGCCTCCTGCATCCATTCCAAGGTCCCCTTCGTGCCCGACACCCGCAGGCGGAGGCAGTTCTCGACGCCGGCAGCAGCCTGCGTGACCCAGAACGATCCCCGGGCTCCGTTGGCGAATCGCAGGAGCGCTCGAGCGTAATCGTCGACGAGACGGTTCTCGACGATGTGGCTGACCTCGGCGGCGAGTTCGCTGACCTCGAGCCCGGTGACGAATCTGACGAGGTTGTGGGCGTGGGTACCGATGTCGCCGAGGACCAGCGACGGCCCACCGCGCTCGGGGTCGTAGCGCCAGGGGAGGTCGCCGTTGCGATCCGGGTCTCGCTCGCCGGCCTTGCCGCCCTGGACGTACTCGACTTGGACCAGTTGGATCGCTCCGAGCATGCCGTCAGCCACCATCGCCTTTGCCTGGCGGACCATTGGATACCCGGTGTAGTTGTGCGTCAGGCAGAAGACGAGACCTGTGTCCTCGACGGTGGCGAGCACGTCCATGGCCTCTGCGAGGGTGTTGGTGATCGGCTTGTCGCAGATCACGTCGAAGCCGTGGCGCAGTGCCCCGATCGCGTACGAGTGGTGGCTGTCGTTCGGTGTCATGATCGCGACGACGTCGGCGCCGTCGGTGCGTTCGGCCTCTCGCCGTGGGTGTGCGGCGTGACGATAGTGGTTCGGCAAGCTCCGGCTGATCGGCGCGAGACGTGGTGGTGGAGACTGGCCGCCGTGACCTATGACGACATCGCCTCCATCTTCCTCGGGCCGCTCGTAGAGGCGATCCCTGAGCCGATCGTCGCAGCGACTCCAGCTCGGAGGTTGCGGGACGCACTCGAGCCGATCGCGACCCAGGGCTGGTGGTCGCGTCCCGCGGGCGAGCGATTGAACGCACTCGGCATCGACTTCTTCCCCGGCTACGTCTGGGGTCGTGCGGCGGCGTTGGGTGAGCCGACTGCCGCGGTGGTTGCCGCCACCTTCGGGGTATTCGAACCCACGATGATCGGTGCGGTTCATGAGGCGGGGGCCGCTGCAGTGCCACGCGCCGACATCCTTGCCGCACGAGCTGACGGCGCAGGCGAGAGCATCGAAGCTGTCGCCTCGGCGGACGAGTGTGCGGCCATCGCCGATTCTTTGCTCGCCGTGCTCGATGGGCTCGATGGTCTCGGTCGACCGTTGTTCAGCGCATTGCGAGCACTGGAGCGGCCCGACTCCGCCGCTGGTCGCTCGTGGCGCGCAGCGGAGCTGGTGCGAGAGCACCGCGGTGACGGACATCTCGCAGTGCTGGTGGCCGCCGGGCTGGGTGCTGCCGAGGCCAACGTGCTCACCGAGTTGTGGCTCGGTTTCGGGCTCGGCGAGTACAGCGGAACCCGCGGATTCGGTCCCGACGCGCTCGCTGGCGCGGTGGCAGGTCTCGAGGTGCGTGGCTGGCTGTCGGGTGATCGGCTGACCGACACAGGTCGCGAGGCCCGGGTGGCGATCGAGGCGTCGACCGACGCGGGTGAACGGCGGCTCGTCGATGCATGCGGCCCGTCGCTCGACGAACTGATTGCAGGTGCTGAAGCGATCTCCGCACGACTGATCGCAGCCCGAAGCTTCCCCGCCGACCCACGCAAGCGTGCCGGAGGCTGACGCCGATGGAGTCCGTCTCGCCCGATGACCTCGCCGCCTGGATCGCCGAGCGGTGCGTTACCACCGATCGATACCTGTTCGGCATCACCGGACCGCCCGGGAGCGGCAAGTCGACCCTCGCTGAACGCCTGGGCGCCGAACTCGATGCGCCGGTCGTGGCGATGGACGGCTTCCACATGTCCAACGCCGAACTGATCGAGCACGGGCGACTCGGGATCAAGGGCGCGCCAGAGACGTTTGCGGCGTCGTCGTTCGTCGATCTCGTGCGCCAGCTGCGCCAATCGAACGCGACCGTGGAGTGCCCCACCTTCGACCGCACGATCGACGAGCCGGTCGCCGATCAGATACGCGTCACGCCCGATGACGTCGTGATCATCGTCGAAGGCAACTACCTCCTGCTCGACGAAGCACCCTGGGGCGAGTTGGCCGATCTGCTCGACGCCACTGCATTCATGGACGTGCGTGACGACGTGCGCATCGAGCGCCTCGTCGATCGTCATGTGGCGTTCGGACGTGATCGGCCCGAGGCGCACGAGTTCGTGCGTCGATCCGACGAGCCGAATGCACGGCGAATCGAGCCGGGTCGCACGCGAGCCGAGGTGCTCGTCTCGTCGGCAGAGGCGCCGTCTACCTAACCTGCGATCGGTAGCGACGGAGGGGCCGACGCTGACGTGGACCCCCATGGACACTTCGAGAGGATCGAACATGGACCGATGGATCACCGACTGGCCGATCGGCGACCGCTTTCGCCATTTCACGAGGGCCAACGCCGGTGAGGTGATCGCCACGCCGGCGAGTCCGCTCGGCCAGGAGTACAGCTGGGACCACGCCATGGTCCTGGGCTGGCGTGACGGCTACGTGCGCCAGGGCTCCTACGACGCCGCCGAGTTCGACCCCGAGTACCCCGAGGCCAGCGCGTTCTTCGGCGGCTACTTCTACATCAATCTCAGCAACGTCCGCCTCCAGGGAGCACGCAGCCCGATTTTCATCGTCGAGCAACTCGACATGGCGTTCTTCGGTGACCATCCCGACGTGCCCGCCTATGTCGCGCATCCGTTGGACGATCGCCCCGACCTCGAGCCGGGCATCATGGCGAACCTCGGCTGGGTGATGTCGACCACCGAGTGGCCTGAACTCGACGAGGAGAAGGCAGCCGTCGCCGAACTCCGGGCCAATCGTCCCGATCTGACGACGCTCTCGGATGCCGAGCTGGTCGCCCGCGCACGCGAGATCCAGCCGCTGTTGCGCAAACTGTTCGACAGCCACACCGTCACGTCCGCCAGCTCGGGTATTGCTCCCGGGATCCTGTTCGCTGTCGGTGAGGCGATCGGCGACTCGTCGGTGCCGATGAAGTTGGTGTCGGGTATCGGCGAGGTCGACTCAGCGGAGCCGAGCTATGCGATGTGGGACCTGTCACGAATGATCCGGTCGTCCGACGAGCTGACCACCATCTTCGATGCAGGGGTGCCTGGCGTCGTCGGTCGATTGCACGCCTCCGACTCCACGGACGCATCCGATTTCAGCGCAGCGTTCGACCGGTTCCTGTACGAGCACGGCTCACGGGGCCCCAACGAGTGGGAGCTGTCGGCCGAAGTGTGGGAGACGAAGCCGACCCTGGCGTTGTCGATGATCGACCGGGTCCGCATGCAGACCGACGACGAGTCGCCGAAGAATCGGAACGCAGCGAAAGTGGCCGAGCGCGAGGCGGTGACGGCCGAGGTGCGCGAGAAGGTCAACGCGTTGGACGCCGAACTCGCCGCCCAGTTCGAGGGGGCCATGGTGGCGGCCAACATGTTGGCGTTCCGCGAACGGACCAAGACCACCAACATCCGCGCCGTGCAGGAGGCGCGAGCAACGTTCCGTGAGCTCGCAGGGCGACACGTGAAGTCAGGTGACCTTCGCGAGTTGCGGCACTTCTTCATGCTGCGCGACAACGAGGTCGAGCAGTTCATTGCCGACCCGGGCTCCTTCACCGACACGCTCGCCGAGCGGTACGAGCAGTGGGAGACCCTGTGGGATCTCGAACCGCCGTTCTTCATCATCGACGGCAACGTGCCACCCATCTCCGAATGGCCGCATCGGGGCGACACTCCGGTTTCGGTGTGCGGTGTCGGCGAGTCGATCCAGGGGGTACCGGGGTCTGCAGGTGTCGCCAGCGGGCGCGCCCGAGTGATTCTCGACCCGTCCGACCCAGGAATGATGGAGGCTGGCGACATCTTGATCGCGCCGTCGACCGACCCGGCGTGGACACCGCTGTTCATGGCCGCTTCGGCGGTGGTCGTCAACGTCGGTGGCCAGATCAGTCACTCGATCATCGTGTCTCGTGAGCTGGGTTTGCCGTGTGTGGTGTCGGCCACCGATGCCACCAAACGGATCCCCGACGGGGCTGTCGTCGAGGTCGACGGCAGCGCGGGCACGATCACCGTCATCGGCCTGCCTGCCTGAGTCGCCGATGACTCGTCCCGACCGCGCGTCGGAGGCCGACCAGCTGCCCGAGTGGCACGTCGAGGTCGACGGTTGCGTCAACTTCCGCGACGCGGGTGGCTGGGAGACCATCGAGGGAGCGATGGCCGTCGCGGGCGTTTGTATCGCTCGGACGATCCGACCCGGATCACGTCCTCGGGGTGTGCGGCCGTCGATCGCCTCGGCTTGGCGAAAGTGATCGACCTCGGCCAGCAGACGCAGTTCAGTCGTACCCCGGGGTTCGTCGAAGTGGCGAGGACAGCACACGTTAGGTTCGTCAGGATCTGATCGACCTGCGACGGGTCCGAGCGGACCGACCAGAGGTCGGTCGCTGGTTCCCAGCTGATCGTGACCGTGTCGCCGATCAGCCGCTCGACCAGCGTGACAACACCGTCGATCCGATGATTCACGTCCAGTACCACCGGCTCGACGGCCTGCTGGCGGGCGAAGGTGAGCAGTTGTGACGTCAGCTCAGCGGACCGTTGGGCCGCTGCGGAGATCTCGGCCAGATCGGTCATCACATCACTGTCCGGGTCGACGCTGGCCATGGCGAGCTCGACCCGTCCGAGGATGACGCTGAGGACATTGTTGAAGTCGTGCGCGATACCTCCGGCCAGTCGGCCGATCGCTTCGAGCCGGGTCGTTCGGGACAGTTCCAATTGCAGGAGCTTGAATTCGGTGATGTCCTGGGGCGTCCCGCACACTCGGTCGACGACGTCTCCGTTGTACTCCGGAGTGCCCTGCGAACGAACCCAGACTCTCGGCGGCCTGTACCTGTGATCATGGGAAATTCGAGGTCCCACGGGGTCCCGGACGAGGTCGCCATTTCAAGGGCTTCTGCGAGCCGGGTCCGGGACGCCTCGTCCGCACACATTTTGATGACGTCAGCCACCGGTGGGCGATCGGGGGGTTCGAGCTCGAGGATCTCGAACATCTGCGGTAACCAGTACCCGACTGTACGAACACCGATCTCCCAGCCGCCGATGTGCGCGATTCGAGAGGTGCGTTCGAGTGCCGCTGAGGTGCGTTCGAGCTGTGCTCGGACCAGATGGTCGTCGGTGACGTCACTGAACACCAGTGCGACCCCGATCATCGAGCCGTCGGCGTCATGGATCGGCGCTGCGCTGTCAGCGATCTGGTGCTCGTGGCCGTTGCGTGAGATGAGTACTTTGTGGTCGGCGAGACCTTCACCTGCCCCCGCATGACGGAGCAGTTCCACCGGGTTCGTCACCAGCCCACGGGTGACGGAGTCCACGATGAAGACCACGTCCGCAAGCGGCCGTCCCTTTGCCTCTTCGAGCGTCCAGTCCGTCATCCGCTCCGCGGTCGGGTTCATCTGCGACACGCAACCAAGCAAATCCGTCGTGATCACCGCGACACCAATCGACTGCAATGTGATTGCCAGGTTCTTCTCGCTCTCGCGAAAGAGATCTTGGGCCGTCCGGCGCTTGGTGACGTCGTGGTGCACGATGACTGCCCCGCCGGCGGCGGTAGCCACTGGGGTCACCGTCATCAGGAACCAACGTTCACTGTCAGCCCAATGGAACGGGTACTCGGTTGTGTAGAAGCTCACCTCACCGCTGAGGACCGCAGTGATACCGGACCGGGTCGAGGTCGGCGAGCGTAGATCACTCGACTCGGCACAGGCGGCGAGGTAGTCCTGGCCAACCGCCTCCAACACCTCCGCCGGAGCATTGTTCAGTTCGCCGAAGTGGCGCCACGCACGGTTCACCCACAAGATCATCCCGTTGCGATCGAGTACCACGACCTCGTCGACCTGGGCGTCGAGCACAGCGAACGGATCCACTGCTCCGTGCCCGCCATCACCCTCGCCCGTTTCGTCGACAGCCTTCACGACTTCTCCTTTCGGATCACAGTGATGTGCGCCATGTTGAGTTGCTTCGGCACCAGCGATGTAGGTGAGACCGAGTTCTGCGCCCACTCGGTCCCGTCGTCGCAAGTGACCGCCGCTCCACACGACGAATCGTTGCCTGCGTCATCCCCACACGCTCCTGTATCTCGACTACTCGCTCGCGATCATCTTCGTCCCGACAACGTCCGGGGTAGAGCATTCTGTGCCCGCTGGGCCCGACGTCGTCGGCCACGCGTCGATCGGGCCGTGGGTCGTGACTCCCGCCACCGACGCCCGGGAATCAAGTGCCGATGCTCAGGTCGAACGGGTCGGTGACGTGAGCGACGAACGCACTGGTCACAGCGGGCGGGCTCTCCTGGGTGAGTTTCTGATCGTCCGACACGGTCGGGCCCTCGTTCTGCGGATCTGCCGGCGTCGTCGGTCGTTGCAGCGGATCTGTCCGTTGCTGCTGGACTGAGAGGCGCGTTCGTGTGGCCGATGACATGGCCGGCCACAGCCCCTACGAAACTCGGAAGAAGATTGTTCGCGAAAAGTGCAAGGACCTTCGGGTCCGACGCTCTTGACTGACATGAGCATCACTCTTCACACCCAGTCCTTGATCCGCCGCCGCTTCGGACGCCGCATCGCCCTGGTCTCCCTGGCGGCGACGATGGTGGCCGGCGTCGCCACCGGGCCCGGCCCCGGCAGCGCAGATCCCTGCCGGCCCGGCTGTCTTCAGCATCCCGGTCACCGACAGCGGCTACACGATTTCTGACATATCGGTGATCCCACAAGGCACCTGGGCGAAGATCCTTTGGACGACCAACGCCCCGAAGTTCACGATCTTCATCACCGATCAGCAGCCGCAGTTCGTCAACGGCGTCTGGACGCATTGGTCGCAGCAGGTCGCCGGCGTCGAGCGCATCGACGCCACCGGCAATGTGTCGTTCAAGGAGATGCTCCTGAACCCGAACACGAAGTACTGGTACATCATCACTGCGGTGACGTCTGGCTTCGACAAGCCGGTTCAGTTGGTCGGATCGTTCACCACACTCACCCGGACGGTCACCGTGCACATCGACGGCATCCACGTCACCTATGACGGCGATCCAGGAGCGAAGGGCGCCGGTGACTTCACCTTCTGGTTCCACGAGAACGGCAACGATTGGACGACCCTCAGCAAGGACATCAAGAGTGACAGTTCCTTCGGAACGGACCTGACGATGGTGTACGAGGACGTCCGTGGTGATGAGGACCTGCGATGGGATGTGCAGGTGTTCGAAGACGACCGCCAGTCATGGGACAAGTACTGTGGCAATGGCGTGCTGCCCGGCCAGTCGTGGTCCGGTGAAGGCGTCGGCATCGACAACGCCTGTGGCACATGGCTGACGCTGGGGTTGTCATTCGACGCCAGCCCGGGCATCTACGGCGCCGGCAACGGCGAGTTCGAGACCAAGCCGGTCGAGTTCACGATGGCCCCGTGGAATTCGTCGGTCCACATGACGATGACCGGCACGATCGTGTCCAAATTCGCCTGACGGCGGCTCGGGCATACCGGGCAGGGTTCGTTGGCCGCGGCGAACGAGAAGAGGTCGGGTCCGAAGGGACCCGGCCTCTTCGGCAGTTCTGGTGTGGTTGCTGGTCGGGCAGTGCCTGTTCGTATGCTCTTCGCACTGTCGTACGCGCCTGGCTTCACGCGAAGCCCGTCGTGGAAGTCCCGCCTCTGTAGCTCAGTGGATAGAGCATCGGTTTCCTAAACCGTGTGTCGCAGGTCCGATTCCTGCCAGGGGCGCTGAATAACACCTGGTAGATTGTTTGTTGGTCGCAACCATTGACCCGAAAACACCGTTGGGTGGCATTTGGGTAGTAGAAGTTTCCCGATTGCTCTGCGAGGGACCCCATGGCGAACGGCACGGTCTACCGTCGCGACGACCGCAAGAAGCCGTGGGTCGCGCACGTGTCGTGGCACGAGGGTGACCGTCGTCGGCAGTCGAAGCGGTCGTATTCGACGAAGAAGGAAGCGCAAGCAGCGCTCGCCGAGACGATCGACTCGCACCGGCGTCAGGACTTCGTGGCGCCGACAGCGCTGCGGGTTCGCGACTTCGTCGAGACGTGGATCAACGCGCTCGAGACGCAAGGTCGCAAGGTGTCGACGATCGCTGGCTACCGCCAGACGATGAAGCTGTACGTGCTGCCCCGATTGGGGTCGCTCAAGTTGCAGGATCTCCGAGCCACCGACCTCGACGATCTCTACGCCGAACTGTTGCGGTCGGGCGATGTCAAGGGTCGACCGCTGTCGATGTCGACGGTGCATCACGTGCACACCGCGATCGGCAAGTTGCTCCACGACGCAGAGCGCAAAGGGCTCGTTGTGCGCAACGTCGGCCGGCTCGCCGACGCCCCGAGCATGGCCGCGGCGCGTGACCGGGCGCCCGACATGAACGTGTGGACGCCCGACGAGCTGAGCCGGTTCCTGCGCTACGTCGAGAACTACCGCGCCGGCGCGCTGATCCATCTCGCGGTGATGACCGGGATGCGTCGCGGGGAACTCGTCGCGCTGCAATGGGACGCGGTCGACCTCCGACGCTCGACGGTCAAGGTGCGATCCGCTGCCACGTACCTCGACGGCGTCGAGACGATCGACGTGCCGAAGACGAAGCGGAGCCGGAGAACGATCGACCTCGATCAGCGGACCGTGTCCGTGATCAAGCGACACCGTGCGACGCAACGCGAGGAGCTGTTCGAGCTCGGTGTGACGTCGTCGACCGACGACCGCGTGTTCGCGAACGAGATCGGCGAGCCGATGCGACCGCACAGTGTCGGCCAGGCGTTCAACCGCCTCGTCGAGTCGTCCGGCATCCCGAGGATCCGGCTGCATGATCTTCGCCACACGCACGCCTCGCATCTGCTCGCTGCCGGCGTGAACGCGAAGGTCGTGAGCGAACGGCTCGGTCACGCGTCGGTCAGCTTCACGCTCGACACGTACGGCCATGTGATGCCCGGTCAGCAGAGCGAGGCCGCAGAGGCCGCTGCCGCACTGCTCAGCTGGTAGCAGCGGGGAGGCGGACGGACGCTATCTCGAGGAGTTCCTCGACGGCTCGACGTGGCACGACGATTCGGCGACCGAGTCGGATCGACGGGATCGCTCCGAGGCGAACGCATTCGTAGGCGCTCGAACGGGAGATGCCGAGCACGTTCGCCGTCTCGGTGACGGTCATGGTGACGGTGCTGGAGTTCGTGGTCGACATCGGTCGCTCCTCCGGTTGGTCCTGGGAGGGACGTTGCGTCCTCCACCCAGGTAAAGCACCACGAGAAGGTCCCCGACGCGCCGCGAGGTCGGATCCCGAACAATGCGACCAGCCGCGAACGAATGGCCAGACGCCTACGAACCAAACAAGGTCGAGCCGACTACGCCCGCCGCAAAGCAATCATCGAGCCGGTGTTCGGACAGATGAAAGTGAAACAGAACGCCGGACAACTCCGACTGCGCGGACTTGTCGGAGCGCAAGGCGAGTTCACCCTCCACGCGATCTGCCACAACCTGCGCAAACTCGCCCACGCCACCCAGCCCGCCACCTGCTGAACGAGCGCCAAGGCCTCGAACCGTCCTCGAACGCCACACCATCGACCCGGGCACCAACAGCAACACCGAACCCACCGCCGATCCATCGGCCGACCGCCAAGCCCGCTCGCCCACGGTCGCATCTTCGGCCGCTACGAACGATTCAGACCCACGGTCCTAGTCGCAACCAGGAAGTGGTCAAACAAGAGAGCCGAGGCTCGAATCGCAGCCGCCGAGGGTTGCCAGGCCCGCCAGCTACCGATGAACGGTTGGGTGGACGCCCAGTTGTTCACCGAACTCGACGCTCAGCTCGGCGCGCACGCGGCCCACACATGCACACACTCACACTTCAACTTTCATAGCGATGGTCGACGCGAACGGGTACAACCGGCAAGTGCCTATGTAGATTCGTCGCCTGCAATCAAGGTGGTCACGGTGTGGGTGTCATCGAAATCGGCGCCACTCCCGGTGATTTCGGACTTTGAGAGTTGCCGACGTCAGACCGAGATCTCGAACGGGAGGCCGGCGTACTGCTCGGCTACCGACGCCTGGGCGCGCGCCGACGACGCAAGATAGTCAAGTTCGATCTCTTGGGCGCGCTGATCGAATTCGCTTCGTTCGGGGAACCGGTGCAGCAGGGACGTGAGCCACCACGAGAACCGTACGGCACTCCAGACCCGCCGCAGGGCCATATCGGAATACGAGTCGAGAACGGCGTCTGCGCCGTAGAGGTAGTGATCGATCAACCCGCGTGACAGGTAGTGGACGTCGGAGATAGCGAGGTTGAGGCCTTTGGCGCCGGTCGGTGGGACGATGTGCGCGGCGTCACCGGCGAGGAACAATCTGCCGTGCCGCATTGGTTCGGCGACGAAGCTGCGAAGTGGTGCAATCGACTTTTCGATCGACGGTCCCGTTACCACCTGCTGGCCGAGCGTCGGACCCAATCGGGTGGTGAGCTCAGACCAGAACCGGTCGTCGGGCCAGTCGTCGGGGTTGTCGTCGAGTGAGCATTGTACGTAGTAGCGACTGAGCATCGGGTTGCGCTGAGAGGCGAGTGCGAAACCTCGCTCGTGGTGGGCATACACGAGGTCCTCGAGCGGCGGTGTTTCCGACATGATCCCAAGCCATCCGAAGGGGTACTCCTTTTCGAACGTGCGCAGCACAGTGTCCGGAATGGCCCTGCGCGCCGCCCCGTGATATCCGTCGCACCCGATCACGTAGTCGGCTTTGATCCTGTCGACCACGCCATTCTTGCGGAAGGTGATCGACGGAAAATGCGATGTGGGATCATGGACCTCAACGTTGTCGACCTCGAAGACGAACGACGCGTCGCGTTCGATCGCGGCTGCGTAGAGGTCCTCCTGGATTCTCGTCTGGCCGTACGACATGAAGTGGGATCCGACATGTCGGTTGATGTCAACGAAGAATGGTTCTCGTCCGGCCCACACAATCGATACGCCGTCGTGAACGTGGCCCTCCGTGTTCATGCCGTCGCCGAGGCCGGCGGCGCGGAGGACCTCGACCGATCCCCATTCGAGCACGCCAGCGCGGATGCGACCGAGCACATGAGAGCGACTGGACCGCTCGATCACCACCGAGTCGATGCCTGCACGATGCAGGAGGTGGCTGAGCAACGCGCCGGCTGGTCCCGCTCCGATGATGGCGACGTTGGTGGTGATGCTCACGGGCACAGTGTTGCGGATTGTTGACAATCCAGCAATCCGCCGCCGAGATGTCACCAGGATGATCATCGATTGCCATGGCCACTACACGACTGCACCTGCTGAGCTCGGTGCGTATCGGGATGCGCAGCGGGCAGCGCTTGAGGCTGATCTCGGCCATGTCGGCATCAAGGGGACGATCCGGATCTCCGATGACCAGCTTCGCGAGAGCGTCGAGGGAAACCAGCTCCGCCTTCAACGGGAGCGCGAGATCGACCTCGCTCTATTTTCTCCGCGTGCGTCCTGGATGGGACATCACGTCGGCAACGAGCACACGAGCCGGTTCTGGTCCGAGCACTGCAATGACCTAATCAGGCAGGTATGCAACCTGTATCCCAACAACTTCGCGCCCGTCTGCCAACTTCCGCAGTCACCCGGCGTCAGCGTGGAGAGCTCGGTGCGCGAGCGGATGGTCACCGCCTATCCGCGCGGCCCCCAACACGGATAATTACCGTTATCCGTGTTTTAGCGCCGATTGACGCACGGTGGTGCTGTTATCGATTGGCTGGTAGTCCGTGGAACACACTCTTCGATGAGCCCTCGAAATTCCGCATCTGGTGGCTCACCGGATGGGTGACGGCGAGCACGAGACCGTCGTGATGAGCGCCTCCGACCCGGCGTTTGAGGACAGGTCTGGCACCGTTTGCCAGAGATGGTTAGGGGACACCGTCGAGGTGATTTGGAGGCGTCACACTGCGGCCGAATCGAGCGGCCGTCGGTTGAGTCGCAACACAATGAGCACGGCAAAGGGCTGGCGGAGTGGTTCGTCATACTCCGCTGGCGCTCAGACTCACATTCCGTCCGGCAGGGGTAGACGGCCGTAGCCGAGTACCCCTGCCTGGTCGGGCGCTGGGTGTGTCAGTTCGTGAATGCCTCGTCGAGCGAGCCGAGGGAGAACAGCAGCGTCTCGCCGTAGTTCTCGTCGACGCCGTCATTGTCGGTCGACAGCCACACATCGCCGTCGGCGGTCAATCCGAGGCCCTCGACCTTGTCGGGCACCGAGATGCTGGCATCGTCGAGATCGGCCAGGA
>Ga0209390_10004956_pt1 | contig 19439 bp, 20 predicted proteins | sample BON01_FD_187212 | JGI IMG/M metagenome (GOLD analysis project Ga0209390, IMG submission 187212) | Freshwater microbial communities from Lake Bonney liftoff mats and glacier meltwater in Antarctica - BON-01 (SPAdes) (version 2) | ecosystem: Environmental > Aquatic > Freshwater > Ice > Glacier...
TAAGGTGCTCACACCTTGGCCTTCTAAGTGTTTTTGAAAACCATCGCGGTTTTTGTGGCGCACCACGTAAAGATGCCAAACCGGGTCGGCCCAGTTAGGTACAGTGGGCAAAATCAAGCGGCTTGATGCCTGACTGGTCGCTACTTGATCGTCTGTTGCTGTGCCATGTGCACCAGTGCCAGTTGTGCTAGTTGTGCTAGTTGTGCCAGTTGTGGCGCTTTCTGCCAAACCTTTTTGATACTGTGCGGCAATCACTCGGCGCCTTGCATTCCACTCGTCTAAATACGCTAACTTCACGCGCAATATGGCGGCCTGTATGGGGTCTAGGCGGCTGTTATAGCCTTGCACTTCGTTCACGTACTTTACGCGTGAGCCGTAGTTGCGCAATACTTTAATGCGGTCAGCCAGTTCAGGGTCGTTGGTGGTTACCGCCCCCGCATCGCCCATGGCACCCAAATTTTTCCCTGGGTAAAAGCTCCAGGCGACGGCATCACCATGGCCACCTAAGCGTTTGCCTTTGTAGAGCGCGCCATGGGCTTGGGCACCATCTTCCAACACCCGTAAGCCGTGCTTGCGAGCAATCTCTAAAATGGGGTCAAGGTCTGCAGGTTGGCCATATAAATGAACCGGCAAAATGACTTTTGTTTTAGACGTGACGGCCGCTTCGATTAAGGTTGGGTCTATGTTGTAGGTGGCTTCATCGGGCTCAACCGGCACGGGTGTGGCGCCACACTGCGCAACCGCCAACCACGTGGCAATATAGGTATTGCTAGGCACAATCACTTCATCACCCGCCCCCACACCCATGGCACGCAAGGCTAAATGCAAGGCGTCTAAACCATTGGCCAAGCCTACAGCATGATCAACTTCACAGTAGGCAGCGTAATCTGCCTCAAACTGATCAACCTCTGGCCCACCAATAAACCAACCCGAGCTCACCGCTCGTTGAATGGCCTCGTCGAGCTCTGTTTTTAACTCAATGTATGGGGCTTTGAGGTCAAGAAAGGGAATCATTTTGGGGGCTAGTTAGAAGGTGGTTGATGAGTTAAGAGTTTATAGTTAGGTAGGTGATTTTTTAGCTTTTGCTAATTTAACTGAGTTTTCAATACAAACACGATTGCAACGACCTAAATTAAATAGCTTATCGTAGACCAAAATCATGAAATTTCAGCAACATCGATTGTTAACCATGTTGAGCCAGGTTGCCTTTCAATGTTAATTTGACCATTTTGATTTAAGCGATAAGTTAGTTGGCAGCAGTGCCTTGGGTGTGACAAAACAGCAGGGTTAAAGATTGCAACATTATTACCTACAGGTCTACGTACTGATTGCACCAAAACCCCTGGGTGCCCCTCTTTGTTTATACGCGCACCCACTGTCTGCGCGAACCCATAGTTAGACGGGTGCAACACATCTTTAAATGTTCGTGTTTTTTTTCTTAAATCAATTAATGCCGCCTCGCATGCAACCAAATACACCTTACGTTCTGCAACAACTGCTAGGTGCTCAAACCCCGCATCTCTTAATATTCCGTTATACCAGTGGTGGGCAGATTCCCATACTGACGTTTCTACCGTGTCTGAGCCATACCAAACACCATAAGTGCCGCCTGAAAAACGACTCGATTGCCAATGCTTGAAAGGCCATGTAATCGCATTGAACCAATCAGCTTGCTCAAAAGGTCGATCAATAACAGGCTTATTTGACCTATATAACGCGGGTTTGGCATCACTTTCTACTTTTTGGGCCAACAGCCATTCTGAAGGGTCGGTAGTTAAGTCATCAAACAAATCTTGTGACTGGGCCAGTGAAACGATATTTCTTTTAACGTCTTGACTAAAATCTATTAATGAAACTTCATTAAAAATATTGTTCATAGCTTATTCATACTCAGACTAAAAATGAAAGGTTATGCATTAATGATGACGCGCACGCTCTAAATAAGCGCTCACCATCAACAGCCCCGCAAACCCCCATTCTTTCATCACCTCAACAGGTGTTAAATTATCAAATGCCTTGTTTCGGCTGGTGGCCCATTTGTAGGCTAAATCTCGATTTTGTGGAAATAATAATCGCAGGTTTTTATGCATGCCCAATAGGTGCCCAACACGTTCGTACTGGTCGCGACTGGTACCGATAGGCTCACCCTTTCTATAGCGCGTCAGTGCCGCACGATTATTTTGGGCCAGACCAAGCAATGCAGCTTGATCTTCAGTGCTTAACTGCCAATGATCGAGCAACACCATGACCATTTTCGCTAAGGCACCACGGTCTTCTGATGCAATCGCAACTTTTTCAGCAGAGGCCGCCATGGTATGCCCTTAAAAAATATGATTTACATACTATACCAAATTACGAATAAAAGTAACAATAAATGTTTTAATAGTATTTTCATTAACCGATAACCCAACCCAAGTTCACTAAACGTTGAACCGTTTCGTCGAGTTCTGTTTTGTTCAACTGGTGTGTATATATTACTGCTATCGCTTGAGCATTTTCCCTAATAGAGCCATGATTGGTATACCGACCAAAGCGACACTCACTGCAGGGTGAGCACCAATGTAAATAGAATATACAGAGGCTAAGACACACGCTAAAGCCAGTAATCCACCAATAATCTGGCCACGCCTAAAGTCTTTACGAGTTGCTTCTAATTCAGCATTTTGGTAACTCATACGATGATCTTGTTCTTTTTCTGCCATTTGAAAAATGCGCTCAGCACCATTTTCAACAACATCATTAAAAAGACTTAAAACGCTTGGAGGTGGTAGTGGACCCGCCCATTGAGCAGTCACAGTTAGGGTTTCTAGTTCAGGTTGTTTGCTTATTGCTGGTTTTGGTTTTGACATACTCTCTCATGATGACCGTTTGAAAGTCGCCTCCAACCCTTACTACGTCTTCACGCATTCTTGAAAAATCAGAACCTTGCAAAAGTGGATAACGAGACTCGGCCATCGAACCTACAGGCGATGTCAAACCATCGATAATTCCTGCAATAAATGGACTTCTATTTCGCATGCGCACCTCTAGAGAATTTTAATGATTACTTGAACAAAAAGCTGACTTTTCGAATGCGTTTAAATCATAACAGAGCTAGGCTTTTTCTAATCTATCATGCCATCAGCAGCTGCTCAAGATCTCATAGGACAAATAGAAACAAACTAATTTTCACTGACTAGATCGCAGTTTCAGCGATTCAAACATACGTTTCTAAGGTTATGCGTGCCTAAAATTGGCAGTTAATTTTTATACGGTCCAGTCAACCATTCCCGCCCTTTAAGCATAGCTTGCCAATAAATAAAAGGCAGCATGTTTTTTTTGAGTATCCAAGCAAGTTTAGTAGCTTTGACGGGGTTGATCAGCCAAGGAAAGCTTGGCATGAGTTTGCCACCAAAACCAAACTCGGCTAAGACAATTTTGCCACGCTCAACGGTTAAGGGGCATGAACCATAACCATCGTATTTCGCGGTCATGGCTTGGCCGCGGCGCAAAGCGACGAGGTTGTCGGCGACCACCACAATTTGCTTGCGAGCCGCGGCGGCGGTTTTAGAGTTTGGTGACGAGCAGGCATCGCCCAAACCAAACACATTCGCAAAGCGGGTGTGCTGTAAGGTAAATTGATCGCTTGGCCATGCCATCAATAAAGCTTTCGATGGATGGGTAAAAGTCGTAGAGCGGTATGAGCGCGTCTGTGCCTTTGCCTAGATTTTGAACAGCAGCAGATTGAAAGGCATCCAGCAACGAGCGCTCGCCTCTAGAGAGGTGCTTGCCAGTCGCACCTACTTTGCGAATGGACTCAAATATTTTTTGAAGAAGTGTGAATTGGTAGGGAGCGAAAGGGTAAAACGCAGCAAATTCATCTGCATCTTTGTAGCCTTTGAGTGAGACCGAATTGCCAACAAATGACAGCTGGTTGTTGATCACGTCACCCTTGCCAGAGAACTCTTTCTTCAGCTCCGCTTGTGCAGCTTCGGTTTTAGTCAGCAGGCGCTCGCCAATCACCTCGTCGGTGTTGCTACTGGCAAGTGATAGGCGAGTGTGAAAGCGCCCTTGAATTTTCGAAAAGTCCTGAGACTTGGCTTTGTTGGCCTCGCCAATGGCAGCATCAATATCTTCTTGGCTTGTGACAATGACCCAAGCGCGGCCCTTGCATTGGGTACCTAGCTGCTCGGTGATGGTCTGCAAGCTCAGCATGAGCTGGGAGTTGGAGCCAATGAATTGGCCCACTTCATCCACCAAAAAAATGACTTTATGACTTGCTGGCTTGGTTGCTAAATAATCATTGACGATCTTGGCAAATCCTTCGATGTTGATTCTGTGTTCGTCGCGCGCGTTGTCGAACCAAGTGCCCGCTGACTGTGGGGTCATCTTCAAAGATTTGGCCAACGCGGCAACGATGTCATCGCGCAAGAAGTCCACTGCATCACGCTCTTTTTCCCAAGTACTTCCATTTGAATTGGAAAACTCGGCCTTGAAAGCGTCATACGCCCCCTTGGAAACTAAGTACCTTTCCATGTCAGCAATGTGTGGGGCGTCTCCGGCGTAGCCCAGTTTCTCGTTGAAAACGCGCAAAAAAACCTGCAAGATTGCATCGCGGTCAGTTTTACTATCGGCCTTTGCATCAATGTTGAACAAGATCACATCAGCCGTGCCCTTGGTGGCGCGTTGGATGTCGCCCATCAGCATGATGTCCTTGATCTTTTGCTTGTCAAAGAACTGATTGGCGGTTCGCGTCTCGCCGGTCAATGGGTTCTTGGCTTCAAGGTTTTCGAGAAGGTAGGAAAGAATTTTGATGAAGTGAGACTTACCTGACCCAAAGAAACCGGAAACCCAAACGCCCATGCGCTCGGTGATGACAGCATCATTGGGTTTGTCCATCGCGGCCAGGTATGCGTCAAAGAACTTGCCCAGGTAATCACTGATTTGTTTGGTGACGACGTACTCTTCCAGTTCTTGCCAAACGCTGGCAGCATCCATCTGATCTGCTTTGATGACGCCATTGATTGGTCTGTCGATGGGCTTGAGGAACAGTTCTTTGATTTTCATATTTGCTTTTCTTTCGAATCAATTATTTGGGTCGCGCTTAGGCTCTTACACAGACTCGGGGATCAAACGGAAAGCACGGTAGTAGTGGTCTTCCGCCAGCGTGTTAAAGAGTCGAAGCGAATGGCCGTCGTATTTGCCTGGGAAAAACATCAGCAGTGGCGTGTTGCCCATGATGGGATGCAGCGCTGATAAAAGCGTGTGCGTTCTCAGCATTGGGTAGACAGATCCAACGCCGGTCAGAATCAAAAGATCAAGGTTGGAAATGTCGAACTGAGTCGCAATTTTTTGAGCAAGCTTGTCCTCTTTTAAGACCGACCGAAGAGCTGCCAGCGTGCTGTCATCGCCCTTGGCTTGCTGCATGTCCATTGCTTTTTCCAAGAGGTTTCTTTCTTCAAGAAGACCCGAAACCAGAGCGAGCAAATTAACAGTGCCCGCCTTGACGCTGGGCACTTGTTTGGGCAAGGCGGGAAGAACGGTGCCGTTCAAAAAGTCGCGTACATCCATCTCTCGTTCTGGTGGATAGTCAAAAATCCAGAATCCGATTTCGTTACCTAAGCCCTTGCTATCAAGGAAGTCTCTAGACGTGATCCGCGGAATGATTTGGTTGAGACGTTCGTCAAGCGTGAGTTTCATTGCGTGCGCTCCATGCAATCAAGTAAGAATTTTTCATTCCGTTCATGCAGATACTTGCGCACGTCGGGGTGGAGTGAACGGGGTGAAATGGTCATCGTTTTCCGATCGACGAGATACTTCGCTTCAATCAAAATACGAGCGATACCGTTGATGATCTTTAGTTTTGTGTTCTCACTCCAAGCACCGACGGACTCATCATGATGAGAGCACTCAATCAAGAAGTCTTCCCAACTGGCTTGAGTGATGCTGGGCTCTAGCTTTTTTTGCGTGCTGACGTAAACGTTGCTCATGAAGTCAGCAAGGAGCTTGTTTTGCTTGATTGCTGCTGCGAACAAAAGCTGGTTGACGGTTTCGCTGTCGCTCTTGGTGATTAATTTCCAAGCTGTAGCATCCAGCTTTTCGAGTCTTTTTTGTATGAGCTTTGATTGGCGTATAGCCGTGCCGATCGAATCTTTTTGCAGGATATTTTCGACTTCAATGGCGTGCTTCCACGCTTCTGGATCGGGCTTGGTCAGCATGAGCGCTGCAATGCGCTTGCTCTCAAGCAACATCAGCGAACCTCTGGAAAGCTCGGTGTTATAGAGGCCCATTGGTAGCCTCCAAATTTACATACCCTGGCCCCAGTGCGGCACTTTCCACACCGTAAAGCGTCTGATGATTGCGCAGCCATAAATGGTGCTCTTTGCAGTCCAAGCCGTGGTCAGTCGTGCAGTCCACTGACCAGCGCCGCAGTGCATAGCCCACGAGAGGGGCTCGCATGTCAATGCTGAACATGCCTTTTTCCATTCGAAAGTCAGCTTCAACGGCTTTGGGATTTTTCAGCCCTGGGTGCGGGACCATCTCTAGTCGAACAATACGAGCCCATTGTGTGTCGGACTCAATTTGCTGGGCTTCTGGAATTGTTTTGTTCAGGTTCTTTGCTTTGACGATGCGAGTCAGCGAGAAGTCGGCAAAGCGCTCGCGTTCGCAGTCATAGGCGCGCAAATGCCAACGCAAGCCAGTGTCAGCAAGCGCCAGAGGGCTCAGAGTCTTCGTTGATGCACCAGAGGCAACAGAGAGGTAGCTGACTTTGACTTGGCGCTTGTTGGCAATGGCGCGCGTCAGCACGGCCAAGGTCTCAAGGTCTGGCTTGACGAGGTCGCTGGCGGTTTCGCATGGGACTGTGCAGCGCAGCTTGAGGTCTAGGCCATCTCCAAACCCGGATCTAAACCAAGTGAGCACGCGGTCAGCGGTGTGCTCGAACAGCGGCGAGAACTGCTCCGTGGTGGCGTAGCGACGTTGGCCAGGGTCGTAGACGATATTTTGCGGTGCCAGGCGGCGGTAGGCGATGAGGTCTCGCGCTGAGGCCGCCGGTTTGATGCCGAACCGGCGTTCAACGTCGGCGCGCGTCAGATCCCCGCAGAAATACGCCTTAATCTCGATGTATAACAAACGCTCCCGTTGCGCTTGGGAAAAGTTGTTATTGGTCACCAACGTTAAAGATTTACGCCCAGAGGATGTGGTGGCACGGTACAAATCACTGGCAGATATTGAACGCGGCTTTAAAGTACTGAAGTCTGACATTGAAATTGGACCAGTACATCACAGATTGCCCAATCGCATTCGAGCTCACGCCATGATTTGCTTTATTGCCTTAGTCATACAAAGAGTTATGCGAGCAAAGCTCAAAGCAAAACCAGTCAAAGATGTTGTATCGCCAGATCGAGCACTTTCAATATTGCGCCGCATTCAAACACACCGAGTGGTCTTGAACGGTTCAAAACCCATCTCAGGCATCTCAACCATCAACCCAGAACAGTTAGCCATATTAGAAAGCTTAGGGGTCAAAAAACCGACCCATACGACACGTTATATCAACTTGTAATGGAGCGAATTTAAGCGTACTCCATATAAATCAATGGGTTACGGTTGTAAGTGTCGAAGTCGGGTGACCCGCCTGATCTAAGATCAACTTCTTATACTGGCTTACCTGTACCGGGTGAAGACCAAACTCTTGGGCAATATCATTAATCGTCTTAATACCACGAATGGCTTCAAGCCCAACTTTGGCCTTAAACTCAGAACTGTGAATCTGGCGCTTCTTGACTTGACTCATTTTAGGTAACCCTTTTGATTCAGGGCTACAGCTTAAACTACTGTCTCAAATCCCGGGTCCACTATAGTTGTCAACAGTTGCTATGCCTAAACGAATAATTATCATTTTGATTAAATATTCTTTTATTAAAATTATAACTAGAATTACAGAAAGAGAATGCTTATAGATCTGCATTAATACTATTTGTGAAAATACAGTAATCAACCGTTTCACTAAACGTTCGTGTCGCCTGAGCAATGGCTGCTCGCTTCACCTGATCACCAATATCCTAAAACAACAATTAAACGGCAACAGGTCCAAAATAAGCATCACACACCTCGCTAGGCGTCGCGTCCATTTTGATTTTGCCGTGCTCAAGCCATAAGGCTCGGTTACAAGTTTTAAGCGCTAATTCACGGGAATGGGTGGCAACTACCAATATGTTGGTAGACTGCACCCACTCGGTAGCATCTATGGGTGCCGAGTAAGCCAGGGGGCTGCGGCTTGGGTATTGCCGAATGATCCAACGTCGAGGCCGTCTAATTCAAAGGGTGTTGGGTGCGCTTGCCGTTGATAACGATTTCGATTGAGATGTCGTGAGCAGTGGCAAGCGGATCACCACAGGTGTGAATCACCTCTTTCATCTTTGCGCGAAGGCAGATGATGCACCACTGATAAAAATTTGTAGCCACTATATACTGCCGTTAGTGTCGTTTTCATTGCACCTTTAAAGGGCCCGTGCATCAGGCACAAAAAATATTTTCTAACTATTCTGACGAAAACGCATGCGTAAAACTTTTTCCTCGTAATATTTGAGTGTTCGCCATCAGTTCGGAAACCTGCTTGTGCCTTGTTTGCTTGGTATTTTTTCTAAAGGTTTAGTCGGCTTATCCAAACACATAGCTTAAGATTATGATTTAATCTTAAGCATTATTTTTTTTGGCAACAATATGGATATTCTTCTAACAGGTGGTACGGGTTACATCGGTAGCCATACCACCGTGACCTTAGCTAAAAGTTTAAGTACCCTTATCAGCGATAAGCCTCATCACATTATCTTGTTTGACAACCTATCTAATAGCGACTTTGCTACCTTCGAACGTATTCAAGAAATTATTCCGGCTGAGCCCGCCTTAGTCAAAAACACCTCCATCACCTTCATTCAGGGTGACATTTGAGACACATCACTACTTACACATGTTTTAATCAATCACCAAATCGATTCAGTCATTCACTTTGCAGGGCTAAAAGCTGTGGGTGAATCGGTTGCCCAACCTGTTTATTACTATGCCAACAACGTTCAAGGCACGATTAGCCTTTTGCAGGCTATGCAAGCGTGTAACGTTAAAAAGATTGTTTTTAGCAGCAGTGCTACGGTTTATGGCGAGCTCCAGCAACTACCCCTAACCGAAACCCACCCAACCCGTGCCACCAACCCTTATGGGCGAAGCAAGCTACATATTGAAGAGATGTTGCACGACTTATGTTTAAGTGACCCAAATTGGTCTGTTGTCTGCTTACGTTACTTCAACCCCGTTGGTGCACACAGTAGCGGTTTAATTGGCGAGCGCCCCTCGGGTACACCCAATAACTTGATGCCTTATATTAGCCAAGTGGCCTCAGGAAAACGCACCCATTTGAACGTATTTGGTCATGATTACCCCACCCCAGACGGTACGGGGGTACGTGACTACATACACGTGGTTGACTTAGCTGAGGGGCATGTTGCGGCGCTTGAGTATGTTGGCAAGCATGTGGGCTGGGAAGCGATTAATTTAGGTACAGGCAAAGGTTGTAGTGTTTTAGAGCTTGTTAAAACGTTTGAGTCAGTTAACAACGTAAAGGTACCCTTACAATTCGTCAACAGACGGGCGGGCGACATTGCAACGTGCTATGCCGACACACAAAAAGCATTAAGCACTTTAAACTGGGTCGCCACCCGCAGCTTGGCTGACATGTGCCAGAGCGCATGGCAATTTGAAAAAAATTCATCAAAGCAATAAATCATATGACTGATAAAAATTCTTCCGCCACGTTAAGCAGCAAAAGCAAAAGCCCAGCCAACCCAACTTACCCAATTACCCCCATTATTCTCTGTGGTGGTTCAGGTACACGCCTGTGGCCCTTGTCACGGCAAAGCTTCCCCAAACAATTTGTGCCTTTAATCGGCAATAAAAGCTTATTGCAGCTAACGCTTGAACGCATTGACTTGTTTGGTTCTGCACCCATATTAATTGGCTCTGAAGCTCATCGCTTTATGATGCTTGATGTATTAGAGGCTTCGCGCAACTCAAGCAGCACTGTCATTCTTGAACCTATCGCGCGCAACACCGCTGCTGCGATGGCTTTGGGTGCTTTGCAGGTTTTAAAAGCGCACGCATCAGCGCCTCAAACTGCCAAATCATTACTACTATTTTGCCCTGCTGATCACCATATACCTGATCTACCACTATTTCACGATACCGTCATGCAGGGTGCCCAAGCTGCTTTAAATGGCGAAATCGTTACCTTTGGTGTGGTACCTACATACCCAAGTTCAGCTTATGGCTATATACAAACGCATGCACAGTCTGACCAAGCGCCCAGCGCTGTTTTTAAAGTCGACCGCTTCATAGAGAAACCGCAAGCACCAAAAGCCCAAGCGCTGATTTTACAAGGCAATGTTTGCTGGAATGCGGGTATCTTTTTGTGTACGGCTGAGGTTTTACTTAAAGCCTTAAAGGAACACGCACCTGATATCTTAGCCAGTTGCGAAGCAGCCATGAGTGCAGCTACTGAAACAATTACAAGCCAAGGCGAACGCCTTGTTCAACCGAATCTTAATGATTTAAAAACTTGCCGCTCTGAAAGCATAGACTATGCAGTGATGGAGCACGCCACCAACATTTCTTTGGTCAAATTCACAGGCCAATGGAGCGATGTCGGTAGTTGGAATGCCGTGGCCAACTTAACCCCAGCTGATGCATCGGGCAACCGTATTGAGGGCCATGGGGTCGCCCACTTAAGCCAAAACACTTTCATTCACGCCCCCACCCGGCCAGCTGTAGCCCTAGGCACTCAAGACTTACTAATCATCGACACCCCTGATGCAATCTTAGTCTTAGCCCAAAGCCATGCCGAGCAAGTCAAAGAAGTGGTGGCGCAACTACAAACTCAAAATAAATCACAAGCCATCACACACCGTAAAGTTGCCCGCCCCTGGGGCTGGTACGACAGCATTGATACGGGTGAACGCTTTCAGGTCAAACGCATTAGCGTTAAACCAGGGGCCGCACTGAGCTTACAAAAACACCACCATCGCGCTGAACACTGGGTGGTGGTGCGCGGTACCGCAGAGGTAACGCGCGGTGAAGAAACGCTTATGCTTTGCGAAAATCAATCAACTTATATCCCTATCGGTGAAGTACATCGCCTTAAAAACCCAGGTGTGGTCGAATTAGAAATGATTGAAATTCAATCGGGCAGCTATTTGGGTGAAGATGATATTGTTCGGTTGGAAGATGTGTATGGCAGGGTGGTACCGCTTTGATCATCAGCCATCTATAACAGTTAATGAAAGTTAATTTATGCGTTTAAGCCATATTGGTTGGAATCTTGCAGGCTTATCGCTGCCATTATTGATTGCAGTCGTTACCGTACCGCAACTCATTAGTAAACTTGGCAACGAGCGTTTTGGTTTGCTTGCCTTAGCATGGGGGTTAATTGGGTATGCAGGCGCGCTAGATTTAGGCATTGGTCGAGCGCTCACGCAGTGGGTGGCGCGACTTCGAGGCGAAGGCAACCTATTACCGATTAGCGGTATTTTAGCAACCGCAAACCGCATCACACTTGTCGCAGGTTTGTTGGGCGGCGTGTTAATTGCGCTGGCTGCACTCGCCGGGCTAGGGTCATGGGTCAAAGCGGTAACCATTGCACCCATCGAAATCACCCAAGCCATGCTTTTATTGGCAATTGCCTTGCCAGCTCAGGCCATCAGTGCCACTTACCGAGGTGTTAACGAAGCCTTTATGAACTTTAAAGGCGTCAGCCTGTTACGGGTTGCGCTGGGCATGGTTGGCTTTGGTGGCCCCTACCTGGTGACTTTCTACTCGTTGGAACTACCCTGGTTAGTCATGACTTTAGTCGCTAGCCGTCTGTTGGCGTTGTTCGTGTATCGCTGGCTTGCTCATTCTTGTCTTGAAAAAAGCGGTGTGATCATAGCTGAGGCTAAATACTCAAGCAGCACGGCAAGGTCACTGTTTTCGTTTGGGGGCTGGGTGGCTATGAGCAATGTTGTTAGCCCCGTTATGATGCAGGCCGACCGGTTTATGATCGGGGCTATTTTGTCAGCCGCTGCGGTTACTTATTATGTGTTGCCCTATGAAGTTGTTGTGCAAAGTTTAATTCTAGTTGGGGCTATTTCTTCTGTCATTTTCCCAAATTTAAGTAAACTCATACATGAGCAACCCGATCAATGGCAAGCCTATTTTCAGCGTTGGCTTTATATTGTTGCGGGCATGATGCTCGTGGTGTGTAGCATGCTGGCTATTTTGTTACCTACCGTACTCAGCCTATGGCTTAAAACTGAACTTCAACCCATTAGCATTATTGTTGGGCAAATTCTTTGCTTAGGCGTTTTTGCAAACTCAATAGGTTCAATGTACTACGCTTTGCTTCATGCCAAAGGTCGGGCTGACATAACCGCTAAACTTCATATGATTGAGTTACCCATTTTTTTAGCGGCTCTATTTTTTCTATTACACAAATTTGGTATCGTAGGCGTAGCTTGGGCTTGGGTTGGGCGAATGGTATTTGACGCAGTAGCATTAGCTTGGTGTTCGAAAACTTTACGCTCTTAAACGTTTAATAGTCATTATTAATTTAATTTTTATGTGAGTTGTGGTGCAAATATTGATGCAAATGTATTACCCCTATGTACTGATAACGTTAATCGTTTTGGTTTTCCTTGCGTTAAATTTTTACGCATATAAAAAATCTATTCAGTTGCCTATATATTTTGATTTGGCATTAGCCTTGGCGCTTATCATTTTTGCCGGGCTACGTAGCGCTGACGTTGACCATATGGGTTATCAAGGAATTTTTACTACAGTAGATGCTGCAGCACATAAATCGCTATTGCATCAGGCATTAAAAGCCAAAGACATACTTTTTGGGTTCATGGTGATCATTAAGTCATCACTTAATTTAAGTGTAACCACATTTTTATTGGTTTCAGCAGCGTTAAGTATCGGCATTAAATTTGCAGTTTTTAGATACGCTTTTGGAAACGCCATCTTAGGGCTAAGTCTATATTTTTTTACGTATTACTTTGTGCATGACTTTACACAAATTCGCATAGCAATAGCTTTATCATGCTGCTTTTTGGCTTTAGTCTTGTTGTTAAAAGAACATCGAGTTTGGTATGTTTTTTTCTGTGTTGTGGCAGTAGGCTTTCATGCTCAAACTGTTTTTTTTGTTGTTGCCACACTACCGCTGTTGACCCAATTAAAATATAAACATCTTCTAATTTTAATATCGATAGTCGTTTCTGGCTTGTTACTTGCAGGTTTTGATTTTTTTCTAAATATAACCCCATCACGATCAGTTTATTACCTCGGGGCAACAGGTTTAAAGCTTTCGGCAATAACAGCAATCACTTTAAATGCCATTTTAATCATTACAACCTACTTAAGCACAACTCATCAGTTAAAACAGTCATTTGATCAAGAGATCGCCAAAGTATCTATGTTGCTTTATATAGGTGGCATCCTTTTCCTTTTTATAATGCTTTACACCTCGGAAGTTTTTGCTTGGCGAGTCTATGAGATGTTTAGTGCATTCAGTATTTTTATCATTTTGACAGGCCTTCGCTCTAATCCAAAAAAATTAACCCTCATAGCCAGTATCGCTTATATTATTTTGAATACTGCAATTATCATTCGATCTGGGCTTCTTGTACCGTATTCAATTAATAGTAGCTTTACTGAGGCTTTGCATGGCTTGTATTAAAAGTGTAGACATCATCGTTGTGAACTGGAATGCAGGCCATCAACTGCTTGCGTGCATTCATTCCATTCAACAATACGGTATGCCATTCGTTAACCGTACGATTGTTGTTGATAACGGGTCAACAGATGGCTCTGAAATCACGGTTAAAAATCTTCCTAATGTTGAGGTGATCAGCGCAGAACAAAATCTTGGTTTTGGTAAAGCTTGCAACCTAGGTGCGAAACACGCCAAAAGCGATTACCTGTTGTTCCTCAACCCAGATGCCACGCTTTACCCTAATACGTTAAGTCAAGCCATGGCATTTATGCAAGACCCTAGTAACGCTCATGTAGGCATTTGTGGTGTTCAGTTGTTAAATGAAAGCAACCACATATCAAGAAGTTGCACGCGTTTTCCGTCTGCTAAAGGTTTTGTTTTACATGCCATCGGTTTAGATCTTTTTCTGCCTAAACTTGGTCACTTTATGAGCGAATGGAACCATAGCCAAACGCGCCAGGTAGACCATGTGATAGGTGCTTTTTTTCTGGTGCGTCGTACCGTTTTTGAATCATTAAACGGTTTTGATGAACGTTATTTTGTTTATTTAGAAGACCTCGACTTTTCACTTCGGGCGAACAAGGCTGGTTGGCAAAGTTTTTATTTAGCTCATGTGCAAGCATTTCATGCCGGTGGGGGAACCTCAAATCAAGTCAAGGCACGCCGACTTTTCTATTTATTACGAAGCCGTATTCTTTACGCATTTAAGCAATTCAGCTTCGTAGGCGCGGTCATGGTTTTACTTTCAACCTTGTTCATTGAACCTGTGTCACGCTCTATTTTTGCACTCTCGCGGCGCTCTTGGTCAACCTTTAAAGAAACCTGGTCTTGCTATGCGATGCTGTGGCAGTGGTTGCCCAGCTGGGTTTTAAAAGGGTGCACGCGTTGAAACCCATACGTGTATTAGCTTTACCTAAATACGGCCCGCTTGGCTCGGCAAGTCGGTTACGTTTTTTACAATACTTCGCCCCATTGCGTGTAGCTGGGCTCGTTATCGAGCAAAGTTCTTTACTGAGTGACGGCGCGCTGCGATCACGTTACCAGACGGGTGATTATTCACACCTTCAGCTTATACAAAGCTATGCTTCTCGCATTAAAGTGTTGTTAAAGAAAGGTCGTTTTGATCTACTCTGGATAGAAAAAGAAGCCCTGCCTTGGTTTCCGCTTTGGTCAGAGCTTGCCATGCTCAGCAGGGTGCCTTTTATTCTTGATTTTGATGATGCCGTCTTTCACAATTATGATCAACACGGTTCAAAATGGGTACGTCAACTGTATGGGCAACGAATTGACGGTTTAATGGCCAAAGCTGCATTGGTGGTTGGGGGTAATGCATACCTTTGTGATCGAGCTCGCCATGCAGGTGCGCCTTGGGTTGAGTTGTTACCCACTGTGATCGATTTAGAACGCTACCCGTTAATTTCTTCACCAAAAAAAATATCTACCGATGGCCTACCGCGTATCGTATGGATCGGTTCGCCCTATACCGTGCGTTATTTAAAATTACTGCAAGAGTCTTTACAACAATTGGCTCAACGCGTTCCGTTTGTATTGCGGGTGATTGGTGGGCAAATTGATATGCCAGGCATACACGTTGAAACCATAGACTGGGCAGAAGACAGCGAAGTGGCGTCGATCGCATCTGGCCATGTCGGTGTTATGCCCCTGTCTGACTCACTTTGGGAAAGAGGCAAATGTGGCTATAAGTTAATTCAATATATGGCTTGCAGTTTGCCTGTTGTCGCCAGCCCAATCGGGGTTAATACCGAAATTGTGCAAGAAGGTATCAATGGCTTTTTGGCCCATGACGCTTCCACTTGGGTCAATACTTTAGAGCAGTTATTGACTCAACCTGAACTGGCGACAAAAATGGGGCATGCGGGTAGAAAACGGGTTGAAAGTGAATATTGCTTAAAAGTGACCGCGCCAAAATTAGAAAAATTAATGCGCCAAGTCGTGACTCAATCACGCACAACAATTGGCAATGTTCAATAACTTCAAGTAAATGGTCTATTCAAAACCCAAACTTCTCATCGCCACAACCGTTCCCGAGACCCTTGCAACCATTTTGCAAGGGCAACCTCAGTATTTATCAAAATATTTTGAAACCGCGGTGGTTACCAGTGCAGGCGAGCAAACCCTTGATATGCCAAAAGAGGCCAGGTTTACCGTCAACATGCATCGTGGCATTAGCCCGATAGCTGATTTAAAGTCAATCATTGCCATGGTCAAGGTCATACGTACATTTAAACCAGACATCATTCATTCTTACACCCCTAAAGCGGGTTTGGTGTGTATGGTGGCGGGTTTTTTATGCCGTGTCAGTGTGCGCATACACACCTTTACAGGCTTAATCTTTCCCACTACCCTTAACCGCTGGAAGCATTTTGTTTTAAAGCAAGTAGACGCCTTAATCTGCGCGTGTGCCACCATGGTGGTGGCTGAGGGTGCAGGCGTCAAACGTGACTTAGCGCGCTTTAAGGTGACGAGCAAACTGATTCATATCATTGGCCATGGCAACATTGCTGGGCTTGATTCAACTTACTTTGACCCGAGCTTACCCGTGGTCAAACATGCGGTGACTGATCTTGATAACAATCTCGATCGCAATCTAGCAACAAACCTAGAAAACCATGCATCATTTACCCAATCAACTGATGCCTTTATCTTTCTATTTGTCGGTCGTTTAAACCGCGACAAAGGTTTAAAAGAACTAGCCCAAGCTTTCGTTGAGCTTGATGAGCAGGCCGTATTGTGGCTAGTTGGTAGCTTAGACCCAACCGCACCCCCAGACTCGAGCACGCTTGATACCTTACAAAAACACCCACGCATCAAACAAATGGGTTTTCTACATGACGTGCGAGGGGTATTGGCTCGGTGCAATGTTCTGGTGTTACCCAGCTATCGCGAAGGTTTTCCAAATGTGCTTCTGCAAGCTGGGGCGATGCAAAAACCAGTAATTGCCACTGACATTAACGGCAGTAATGAAATTGTTTTAGCTGGTGAAACAGGTTGGTTGGTTGCAGCTAAAAATGCTGGGGCCCTTAAGCAGGCCATGGTGCAGGCTATGCAAACGACTATAGATCAAAGGCTAAAAATGGGCTTGGCCGCCCGCAAACGTGTTCAAAAGTTGTTCGAGCGCGAAGACTACCTAAGCGTGTTGGTGAGCTTTTACCAATCACTCACAAAGCAAACTAAACTAATCGGTTCAAATCATTCAAGTAACCCAAGCAGCGCCAATCACCCAAACAAACCAGACAACCCTAGCAAACCCAAAACATGAAACGTTTATTTGACATCTTGGTTTCGTTTTTGTCGCTCGTGCTGCTCGCCATTCCACTCGCTGTATTGGCGTTTTGGGTTCGTAAGAAACTCGGTTCGCCAGTTTTGTTTACCCAAATACGCCCGGGTTTAGGCGGCAAACCATTTAAGATGTATAAGTTTCGCACCATGACCGATGCTCGTGGCGTTGACGGCAAACTGCTCGATGATGCCCAACGCCTAACCACTTTTGGTAAAAAGCTTCGCAGCACCAGTCTTGATGAACTGCCCGAATTATGGAATGTTTTAAAAGGCGATATGAGCTTAGTGGGCCCACGCCCATTATTGATGCAATACTTACCGCTTTACAGCCCTCACCAAGCTCGTCGACACGAGGTTAGCCCAGGCATTACAGGTTGGGCACAAGTGAATGGCCGCAACGCCATCAGTTGGGAACAAAAATTTAACTTAGATGTTTGGTATGTTGAGCAACTTCAACGTCAAAATGTTTTATCGTGTACTGCGCTCGATATTAAAATATTATGGTTAACAATTGAAAAAGTGTTTAAAAAAGAGGGTATTAGTGCTACCCAAGACGTTACCATGCCACCTTTTACAGGCTCAGAATAGGTTCACATGAAAGGGCCTTATATTGCATGTTAGTTTCATCACTGTTTCATCACAATTACATCACAGTTACACCTATGCTTAACCTCTGTTGCTCTAACTGACGCCTCACTCGCATTTACTCTGTAAGGGTTATGGTTTTAACCCTACGCTAAAGTGATTCATAGCGTTACTATCAAGCAAGTAGGTTCTAAACGTTTTAAATTTTCAATTTTCAATTTTCAATTTTTTTAAGTTCTTTCATCCATGCTCAATACCCCCTTCGCCCCTTGGCCCAGTTTTAGCGCAGAAGAAATGGCTGCGGTACAGGCTGTCATGGCTTCAAACCAGGTTAACTACTGGACCGGGCAAGCGTGCCGCCTCTTTGAAAAAGAGTTCGCGCAATGGGTGGGTGTGCCCCATGCCGTCGCACTTGCAAATGGTACCTTAGCGCTTGATTTGGCATTGAAAGCCCTAGATGTTGGGCCAGGTGACGAAGTGGTGGTCACACCCCGCACGTTTATTGCCAGTGTTTCAAGCGTGGTGAGCGCGGGTGCAACACCCGTATTTGCTGATGTTGAACTCGATAGCGGCAACATTTCAGCACGCACCATTGCGCAGGTTATCACCCCCAAAACCAAAGCCATTATTTGTGTGCATTTGGCCGGTTGGCCGTGTGACCTTGACCCCATTATGGCGTTGGCTGAAAAACACAATTTATACGTAATAGAAGACTGCGCCCAAGCCCATGGTGCTCAATATAAAGGCCGCAGTGTTGGCAGTATTGGCCACATTGGCGCGTGGAGCTTTTGTCAAGACAAAATCATGACCACCGGCGGCGAAGGTGGCATGGTCACCACCCGTGATGAAACCTTGTGGCGCAAGATGTGGGCTTATAAAGACCATGGCAAAAGCTATGAGGCTATTTACGAGCGCAAGTTACCCTCTGGGTTTGGTTTCAAATGGATTCATGACAGTTTTGGTACCAATTGGCGCATGCTTGAAATGCAAGCGGCCATTGGTCGAGTGCAACTCAAAACAATGCCTCAATGGTTGGCTCAGCGCAATAAGCATGCTCAAATGCTCACAAAAGCTTTCACACCCTTTACGGATGAGCAAGGCGCGCTTCGTTTACCAAAGATTGGCTGTGAAAGCGGTTGCGGGGCTTTTGCGTGTCGTTCGGCTCAAACCGATCTAATTGCTTGCCCACTGGGCTGCGTTCATGCTTTTTATAAGCTGTATGCGTATATCAAACCAGAGCATCTAAAAGAAGGTTGGTCGCGCGACCGTATCATTCAAGAAATGAACCATGCAGGCGTGCCTTGCTTGTCAGGTAGTTGTAGCGAAGTGTACTTAGAAAAAGCATTTGATGGCACCGGCTGGCGGCCCGCTAAGCGACTACCGAATGCTCAAGCCTTAGGTGAAACATCGATTATGTTTTTGGTGCACCCCACGTTAACGCAAGACCAAATACAACAAACAATTCAAGCTTTTACACAGGTTATGAGCCTAGCTGCTCAATTTAATGACGTCGTTATAGATTAAATTTGAAGCTCTAGGTTGTTTACCTTAGCATCACTTATACTTTAACTATTGATGTTACCAAACAAGCAGTTGTGTAAATTTTAAACGCGCGCCAAGTACGCTTCTGAGCGCAATACTATAGTGGATCCAATGTTTGAGACAGTAGTTTAAGCTGTAGCCTAAGTTAAAAGGGTTACACAAAATGAGCTTAGTTAAGAAGCGCCAGATTCACAGTTCTGAGTTTAAGGCCAAAGTTGGGCTTGAAGCCATTCGT
>Ga0209390_10004958_pt1 | contig 19435 bp, 2 predicted proteins | sample BON01_FD_187212 | JGI IMG/M metagenome (GOLD analysis project Ga0209390, IMG submission 187212) | Freshwater microbial communities from Lake Bonney liftoff mats and glacier meltwater in Antarctica - BON-01 (SPAdes) (version 2) | ecosystem: Environmental > Aquatic > Freshwater > Ice > Glacier...
GAGTCGGAGACTTCGGTGAGATGTCAGGTGAGTCGAGGAGCTCAAGGGACTCGGCGCGTAGTGATGACAGCGGGGCAAGTGCAAGGCAGCATAAGCCACGCGTGGTCGGCAGACATGTCTGAGCTAAGCCATGTGTGGAGGGGTAATCGTGCAGGGACGGGATCGGCTTCAGTGACAGTTCATGGGGCAAGATTGGGCAGCATGGCATATACTGCGCAAGCTCGGGAGGGGCAGACGAGTTGTGAATCTTCGGAATGGGAGTCAGAGACAGCAGTGCGGTGTCAGGTTGGGCAAGGAGTACGTGGGACTCGACGAGTAATGATGACGATTGGACATTTGGTGGGAAGCCTGAGCCAGGCATGGTCGGCAGATGTGGGGATGATGAATTTCAAATTTTCAAACAGCTCGAGCTTGAATGTGTTTGGAACTGGATCCACGTATATTACACTACAAGCAGCTCATTTTGGGTCGATCATGTTTTGCGCTCATGCTCGTGGTGGAAAGACTAGTTGTGAGGCAACGGGCTGGGAGTCGGAGACCTCAGTGCATTGTCGTGTTGGGCATGGAGTCCTCACGACTCAAAAATTGATATTAACAGCCAGCGAACGTATTGGAAGCCTGAGCCAGGCATGGTCGGTTGACGTGTCTGTGCTAAGCATGATGCGGCAGGGCAATGCAGTGGGGACTGGATCGCTGTCAGTCACTGTACATGGTGCAGGTATGGGAGTAAGAGGATACACAGGAGTGATCCGGCTGGGACAGACTGGTTGTGAGTCGACGGGCTGGGGGTCTGAGACATCGGTGCATTGTCGCGTGGGTCACGGGGCCCCTGGATCCCACCGACTGGCAATGACTGTGGGCGATCACTCAGGGAGCATGTCTCTAATATGGTCGATGGATGTTGCGGGACTGAGTATCATGTGTCGTGGAAACAGAGGATCGACTGCATCAACTTCGATGACGGTGCACGGGTCGAGCTTGGGTGTGTCCGCGTACTCTGCAAGAACTCGTCTCAGTCACACTGGATGCGAGGGAACAGATTGGGAGTCTGAGACATCGGTGAGATGCTTGCCGAGTCAAGGGTCGGCAGGGACTCGACGGGTGCTAATGACGGTAGGACAGCGCGGTGGGAGCATTAGTACAGCTTGGTCAGTCGACGTTGCAGGATTGAGCGTGACACGAAGGCTCAACTGGGCAGGGACTGGGTCGACGTCGGTGACGGTACATGGAGCAGGCATGGGACTGCTCGTGTACACACACAGAGGCCGGAATGGTCACACGGGGTGTGAGTCGACTGAATGGGAGTCAGAGACTTCGGTGAGATGTCAGGTGAGTCGAGGAGCTCAAGGGACTCGGCGCGTAGTGATGACAGCGGGGCAAGTGCAAGGCAGCATAAGCCACGCGTGGTCGGCCGATACACTCCAAGCAAGTTGTGTTTTTAGACAGAACCTAGCTGCAACTGGAAGTATTATGCTTTCTGTAATGGGTTCCATGGCTTCATCTATTTTCAGTCCTGCCGCTCGGGTCGCATCATCAAGTGCTGAAATGAGCATGTGGATATCAGTCTCGTCCGTGCAGTGTCGAGACGTGCAGGGTGTTTCAATTACTCGTAGACTAACACTGACAAGCGTTTGCCAGCAAGGTAGTCTTTCGAATGCCCTGTCATATGCCTTGCCTTCTGCCAGTGTTCTTGTGTCTAGCAGTAATGGTCCAACAACTGGAAGCGTATTTTTAACTTTGACGGGCAATTCGTTAGCTGCATATGCAGGCTCGCCGCTTTCGCAGGTTGGTCAAACTTGTTGCGAGTCTAGCCATTGGGCTTCTGAAACTTCTATTTCTTGTCAGCGGAGTAGTGGACGAACAGGTACACGACATGTGTCTATCACAATGAACAGCGCAACTGGTTCAATGAGTCAGGCGTCGTCCTATGACAGACCGTCTATTTCGAGCGTTGGTCTCAGCAATTGCCCTGCTGCTGGATCTTGTATACTTGAGGTCTTTGGTTCAGGATTTGGTTTCGTAGACTTTACACCTCTCCTTCGAGTTGGACGGACATCATGTACATCTACGCCATGGAATTCGGAATCAAGTGTGAAATGTCGAGTGCCAATGGGAACGGGTCGTAATAGTGGAATATCGACAACAGTGTCGGGCCGAGTGGGATCTTTAACTGCAGGGTTTTCGTATGATTCTCCCGTAATATTTAGTAATACCCTGCACGTATTGACCCAGTCTGGTAGAAATGATTTGGTTACCTCACTTACACTGAATTCTACTGTCGGAAACATTTCTGTAGCTTTCTACGGCAGAAACTTTGGGGTTTTTCCACATGACTGGGTTGTAACATTTGGCCACCCTTCACACTATGATTCATACATCTGCATGGTCAATGCTACGTATTCTAACGATTCATTCGTGGTGTGCTCAATTCCAGAAGGCATCGGTGCCAGGCACAGGTTCCGAATTATCGTCGACGGTCAGATTGCCAGGGGAACTGACGATTTGAACTACCCCTCCCCAACTTTGCGGGCAGAAGCTCTTCGTTTGGTTGCTGTTGGTCAGCCGTTCTCTGAAAATCTAACAGGATACTCGACAGAAATTGGCACAAGCTTAGTCGAAATATCAGGAGCGAATTTCGGTCCTTACGCTGAAGATATATCGGTCACATATGGACCACTGCCCTCAGCATCCAAGTACAGATGCACAGTGGAATCAGCAACCCACACTTCGATAATGTGTACAACAGATGCTGGAATTGGCCGAAATCTTGTCTTCAATGTCACCGTCGGAAGACAGACCGTCGTTAGTGCATCTGTTTTCCATTATCCTCCACCTATTCTTGATACTGGATCGATTTTCCTGTTGGAGAATTCTCAGCCTGCAGCATCAACAAGAGGATCGACAACAATGGGCGGTATAGATGTTATCGTCATGACTGGCAAAAATTTGGGTCCCACCGCATTAGACATACACATCAAGTATGGCAAACTTTTTTCATTCAATCACACCTGTGCATCAGTAGAAGGGTTCAGTCAATCAACAATCCGATGCATAACAGCATCTGGTGCAGGAAAAGATCACGAGTTCTCAGTGGAAGTTGGTGGTCAAATTGTCATCGGCTCGGATGTGTTCAATTACCCTGCCCCAGTATTCATTTCTGGCTCCCTTCGTCTTCTCGGACAGAAGTGCGCAGGACCAACCAAGTGCTACAACCTGCAAAAGGATGGACAGGGTAGGGTGAGAGCGATTGCGAGGTCAACCATCGAAGGCTTTAACGTAATTGAGATAGATGGTACCAATTTTGGTCCACGCGCAGATGGTGTGAGTCTGACTTACGGATCATGTTCTGATCCATGCCCGGCTTTGAATTACGTTCCAAAATATACTTGCACTGTAATTATCGGTCCTGGTGTCTCAAATAATCATACCCGTATCCAATGCATCTTGGCAAGTGGTATGGGAGTGGGACACGCTTTTGCGCTCACTGTGGACGGACAGACTGCAATTAGTGGCGATAGAATAACGTATCCAGATCAAATGATTTACAGTGGCACTGTACAGGTTGTAAATAACTTGAAGATAACCTTTCCAGAGTATCTCGTAATGGCTAGGAGTCCAACATCAGCTCTTGGGAGCACAACTCTAGGCATGGATTTGATCCAACTGCGTGGCAGAAATTTTGGTCCTCTTGCAGACGACGTAAGCATTTTCTACGGTCCTCCCGAACACCGCTTCAAGTATAAGTGTGCTGTAAAACATATACCTGGACAATGGAATCACACAACATCACATTGTGTGATGGAATCGGGTATAGGGGCAGATCATGCCTTCATTGTCAAATCGGGTCCTACCTTATCTATTATCAGTAAAGATACATTCAGCTATCCGAAGCCAATTTTGGATAGAATGACCCTTCGTTTTTCGGGATCTACTCCCAACGTCATAAATGCCACTGGCATTGAGACTGGGGCGTTGTTTTCTATCGTAAATACCACTAGCTCTACAGGAAATGACGTCTTGGAAATGGAAGGAAAGAATTTTGGTCCAAATCCCTCAGATTTGGTCGTTACTTATTCCCGGGCATTTTCACCTTACACGTATGCGACGCAGATTGCTATCGGACGAACCAACCACAGCAACATTGTGTTGCAAACATCACCAGGTTTCGGCCAATCTCTCTTCTTGAGTGTTAGAGTTGGTGGGCAATACGCAACGGGGCTTGACATGTTCAGCTACCCGCGCCCAATCAAGTTGTTACACAGATTGGCTGGTGTGAATAGCACTTCAGCATCGATGTCTCTAATTTTCTCTTCAAGTATCTCATTAGCCACTGCAGGAGTTGCGCAGCGCTTCTTGGTCAGAGCCCGTGACTGGCAAAACAGAGAGATTGGTTTGGGTGGGGATCTGTTCGAGGTCCGTGCTATTGATGCTTTTACGAGATTGCCAGATACCACAGTTGTTGATCATTTTGACGGCACATACTCATGTTATGTGCATGCCACAATAGCTGGTTTGTACACGGTTAGTTTCAGGCTTCAGCCTCTCCTAAAGGATCTTCACAAAAGTCCCTTCTCGATGCGGGTTCTTCCTTCCAACATTGTTGAACCCAATGAATGCACCACTCTGGGAATAGCTGATAGCTTTGAAACTGCGGGGGTTGTGGCTTCATTCCAGCTTGATGCAAAAGACAGGTTTGGTAATCAGATCGTGGAGGGGGACGACTTGTTCTACGCTGATGCTGTCAGTGAATCTGCGCAGAATGTGACATCAGTTATAGAAGTACCTTCGTTTGCAAATGGCCAGCGACAGCAGTCGGGCTTTATATTGATCACCAGAAGTGCAATGTACAGACTCCGGCTCTTCTACAATGGCATCGGCTCAAAGGAGAACCCTTACGTGTTCACTGTAATTCCAAACGAGGCAGTTTCCAGTAGCTCAATACAATTAGGTGGTTCCAGATACACTACAACTACTACGGATTATTTCGTCAGTTATCTGATTCAACTAAGAGATGCTTATGCGAACTGGCGAACGATGGGTGGGGATAGTCTAGTGGCTGCCATTTCTAATGGCCCGATTTCAGATGTAACGGCTTTGCGAGTCTCAGACAACAACAATGGCAGCTTTACCGTTCTAAATCAGTTGACCAGATCTGGTGATTATACAGTGTCGTTAGGTTTGGACAGTTTCGAAAACGAAAATGCTCTTCCTTTTAGTCCTGTATTCATCACCGTCATTGCTGGTGCGCCAACTGCCACAGTCAGTCGCGCTTATGGCGCATCACTGCGCGAGGGAGTGGCTGGTACACTTGAGATTTTTGGTACCTCAATCTTTGACAAATATGCAAACCCGTGCCGTGTCGGCGGCCTAAATTTGGTGGTAATTCTGTATCGTGTTGATGGGGGCTCGCATTTACCGGTGGACAGAGCTGCGATCATATACGCCAATGGGACGTATTCAGGAGAGTATTACCAAACATGTTCGGGTCAATATGTTCTTTCCGTGTTGGTCATGGGTGAGCCAATATTCTCAAGTCCTTTCTCGCTATTTATTGATGCTGCTGAGGTTACATCTCAGGATTCCACTGCATTCCAGACGCGAGACGATTATCTTCAAATAAGTGTGCAGTTGCCGGGCACGGGTGTGGTAAACGTTTTGAGGTTGTTGAGAGAGACTGATGGGATTGTTGGTGGAGTTTCCACTCAACAATTCGATATCATGATTCGCGCAAGAGATCGGTTTGGAAATGCAGCAAACCGTGCGGGAATCGTCTTCGATGTTACCACAAATCCAAGTTATCCCACTGAACTTCCGTCAAATAAGGGGCAAGGAAATTTGTTTACAACCTTCACTCCTACGGCAGCAGGCTCGCTTACGATCAATATCAAGTACAACGGCCTTCACATTAAAAGCAGTCCGTTCAGTGTGCAGATTAATACAGAGCTGGGTGTCACATCTGGCACCCATTGCTTTGCTCTCGGAGACGGCACATGCATTGGAACAGCCGGTGCTGATGGAGTTTTCCTTCTTCAAGCAGTCGATCAGTTCTCCAGATACAAAACCTCTGGAGGCGATAGTTTCTCGGTCCAAATGACCATGCCATCCACTTTTGGTGTCAACCGTATTATTGACAGGGGCACAGGATCATATATTGTAATAAGCTCGACAACAGTGAGCGGAATTTATTCCTTGGGTGTTTTATTGGCTGACAGCCACATCAGAGGCAGCCCATACTCAGTTCGAATCTTGCCCGCACAAATCAGCCCTCTGCACTGCACCGTGCATGGGTTTGCTGTTGGAACTGCTGGTGAGCCTAGAACTTTCGAAATTCGAGCCCGTGACAGGTTTTCTAACGTCCAAATTTACAGTCCAATCAATGGGCGTGATCTGTTCAACGTTGAGATGTTGGGTCCAGTTGGGTATGAATCTCAAATTTCTGATTTGTTGAACAGCTCATACATAGTCCGATATGAGCTTACTGTCAGTGGAATCTACAGCGTGTCAGTAACGACAAGACTAAGCTCTGACCTTGTAGGAGGCAGGCTTTTGAGCCTCAATCTCGTTTCCAATAGAGTGGATCCGAGATCTAGTGTTGTGTACGGCGCAGGATTGCAATTTGCCATCGCGGGAACTCGCACAAAGATTTTTGCAAATCTGCGCGACATTTATGGGAATGTTGCAAACGGTGCTATTGCAACTATTCGGGCATTTGCTAATGAAAGTTCTTTGGACGTGGAGGGAGAACCTGTTTCTGATGGCACTTTGTCTCTCACGTACAACGTGACTAAAAGTGCGATGTATACTATTTCAGTTCAGGCGTTTCAATCGATATCTGTAAGCTCTTTACTGAACCTTGATGGGTCGCCTTTTACAGTAGTAGTATCACCTTCTGACCCATTCCCTGGATCTTCCATTGTTCTGCTACCGATCATTTCAACAACTCGATTTGGAGAGGTGTTCCGCTTTGGGATCGATTCGTATGACAGGTATGGGAATGTTGTGAGAACTGGCGGTGCTCTTGTCTCTGCTGAAGTGATGCTGTTGTCTCTTACAAGAAAAGGCCAAACTCTTGATAACCAGAATGGATCGTATTGGTGCGCTTTCGACAATCTGAATTTGGGAATATATCAACTTGAGGTTCGAATGCAGGGAATCTTGATTGGCAATGCAAGCCAATGTGTTGATGCAGATCAGGCGGCGTGTGCTTCCCGAGGCACTTGTGCTGAATTGAAACTTATCATGTTTGCGCCTTCAACAGCCTGCTGTAAATGTGAAGGCGGAACTTGGAGGCCGCCATTGAGAAACGTAAGAATCATTCCTGGACCACTGAATGTTAGCACAAGTTATATCGTTTCACGTACAAGCCTTATTGGTACAGCTGGACAAGTTTCAAGCATTAAAATAGCTTGCCGCGATCGATACTTCAATCCAACTTTCTACAGTGACTTGCCAGTACTTGCACAGATGCAAGGCGCTTCTGGGCGTACTGTGTTACGTGAAGTAGGTACAGAACTCATCATCTCCTGGAACGTGACCATGGCAGGTTCATACCGTTTGCTTCTCACAATGGGGGACTTCAACATTGCAGATAGTCCCTTTGTCATTGACATGCGACCAGGTTTATTGCAGCCGCTGAAGAGCAGCTTTTCTGGAATTGGATTGAGCGTATCAACTGCAGGAGTTGTATCGAATTTTATGATCGTCACCAAAGACACGTATAGTAACATGGTGCGCCTAAGTCCATTCGAGTCTAGCCCTCCATTTTCATTCGAGATACGTTCTGGCAACGACGTGTACCAGGCTGATGTTGTGGGCATGCATAATGATTCAATGCTGGTCTCCTATGAGATCACCCGCAGCGGCCAATATAGAATGGACGTGTATTTTGGACTCAGAAAACTGTCAGTGTACGCATACACCCCACTCAAAGTGCACACTAATGCCATTGATGTTTCAAACGTAATCATGACTTTTTTGCCGACGTCTGTCGTTGCAGGCACATCTATTCTGTTGGTTGTTGCTGTACAAGATGTCTATGGTAACAAGATTTCTCATGGAGGAGCAAAGTTTAGCATCATAGACACAATTCAAGTATCTCAACGAGTGTATCAAATGGTAGACTGGACGAATGGCACGTACTCGTATGATTTATTGTGCACTAAAGCAGGGGATCATTATGTGAATGTGCTTCTAGGATCCCAGCGTGTGACAAAAGATTCGAGTCGCGTGCGTGTTGATCCACAAGCAACGCCAAGTTCACAAAAATCGTTTGCTCTTGGTCCAGGAACCGTCGGAGGGGTCCGTGGTTCTGCGCTTACGATTGACCTTTTCTTCCGAGATTCGTACGACAATGATGTGCCTGCGAGTACCAGTGCAGTCTTAAGTATGGAAGTGCAGTATGCGGCTGGAGGACAAACTTTGCCATTGCTCTTGCCAAATGGGGCATCATCGTACAAAATATTTCAATACGTGGCAACAAAAAGTGGCGAAGCAACTCTCAGCATCTTGCTCTCGGGTATAAGTCTTACAGGGAGTCCTTATGCTTTGCGATTTGGCACGGAACAAGAGCTGAGTAACACTCCAGGGTACGGTGTGTTGTCTGCGATCCGATCATATATCAGAAACCTGACGCCTGATCACTCTGTCATCACGGCTGGTTCTGTTTCTACCTTGCTTATTCAGTCTGTAGATCAGATTGGCTTTGAAATGACTACGGGTGGGACAGGATGCGTCGTTACGGCTATTTCGGAGGAAATGTCGCTTACTTTCTCGGGAACCGATACGAATGACGGGCGTTATTTGGCAACATTGTATGATCTGACTATATGTGGCAAATATGTGATTGCAGTCACGTTAGGAGGCGAAAACACTTCAGGGAAACCACCTCAGCCCAGCTCCAGCTTCATCGTTGATGTTCTCCCTGGAGAAATCAGTCGCCAGCATAGCCTCGTGCAAAATAATCTGGCGCCAGGAACGGCTGGTACAGATGGCACGTTCACGATAGAGGTCAGAGATGCGTATGCAAACCTGAATGCCAGTGCTGGTGCTGCTCTCATTTCTTTGATAGGCCCTGCTACCGAAAACAGTCTGCACGTGGTAGACAACTCGAATGGTACTTGGATAATATCGTATAGGGTAACTGTCAGCGGACAGTATGAGATTGGTTGCAAGGTGGGTTCTGTCCAGTTTCAGCCTGCATATTTGTCTATTCTCCCAGGGCCTGTTTCTGCGACCTCTACTGTTTCTGAAGGAAATGGACTCAGCAGAGCATTTGCCGGAGAACAGGCTGAGTTCAGGGTTTTAGTTCGCGACGTGTTTGGCAACTCACAGAAGTCAGCCGGTGTTCGTGTGTACACTTCGCCCAGAAATACCACCTTTGCAAAGAGTGTGCAATCTATCCTCGACGGTGAACAGGTCATTTTCAATTACCTGCCGACAGTGAGTGGTGATTACAAATTCTATATCATGGTAGGTAACACTGCAATCAGGACCACTCCATGGACTGTAGACGTCTCGGCTGGAGAGGTCGATGCTGTCAAATGCCAAGTTGACGGAAAGGGGAGTCGAGAAGCAACCGCTGGCGATCTTGCATCCTTTGTTATTTCAGCACGCGACCAGTACTCTAACCCCTTGACATATGGAGGCTTTACGTTTGTTGTCCATACGAAGGAGGAAATTGCAACTCGGCGCCACAGCTGCGCAGACATGGGTACTGGAAAGTATGACTGCAGCTACACCACCACTACATCTGGCAAGTTGATGCTTTCCATAATGATGTCGTTCGTTCACGTCACAGGAAGCCCGTTCAATATTCCAGTCAAGCCCAGCTTGTTTAATGCAGGGAACGCTATCATTAGGGAACCATCGATGGGCATGGCAACAGCCGGTCGATACGACATCTTGGTTATGACAGCTCGAGACCGGCTTGGCAACTTTCTTGAAACTGGCTGGGACAATTTCATCATTTCTATCGAGAACGGGGGGCAATCACGCGCAACTTCTCATGTGACAGATTATAAGAATGGTACGTATTCTATTCGTTACATTTCAACAACAAGCGGGAGATACTCAATCAATATTATGTACCAAGGTACGCCGGTAGCAAACAGTCCATATGGACTTTTGGTAGTTGCTGCCGAGGCTTCGGCTTTGACCTCGAAAATCACCTTCCCAGCTGGCTACAGTTGTGTAGAGTCAATTGGAATGTGTGGTCGGGTTGCTCAAAAGTTCCCCATACTACTGAACTTGCAAGATATTTATGGCAACCTACAGTTTACACCAGCACAGGCATCTGTGAAGGTGGCGCATGGTGGTATCACTTCTGACTTGTTCGAAGGAATTGTCCAGAATGGCCGTGTATCTCTCACGCTCGTCGGTACACATTCAGGTGCGTACAGAGTGTCAGTTACTGTCAATTTACAAGCTATGAACGATATTCAGGTGCAATTGAGTCCTTTGCTCTTCTCAGAAAACGGGTGTTTTGCTGCAGAAGGAAACGGATTGTTTATTGCAACTGCAGGTCGGGATTCTCAGTTTATGATTAGTACTCGCGATGTCTTTGGAAACAAGGTAGAAACAATGCTCTTGCCAACCATCAACATTCGCGCTCGGAACGATTTTCAAGAGAAAGTATCAATCAAGTATCAATCAAGGACACGTGTCTTTGGCAGCGAATGGGATGTTTCTCTTCAAATCAATATTAGTGGTACCATGTACGTGGAACTTGAAGTAATGAACACCTTTGTCGCCGGTGTGCCGTTCAGAGTTGCTGTGCAGCCGTCAACCTTATCGGAAGCTGTGTCAATTGCCGAAGGACCAGGTATCCAGGCTAGTGTGCATTCGAGAGAGACGTGGTTCCGTATCAAGCCTCGAGACAGGTACAGTAATGACGTACAAATTTTGGATGCAACCGTATTTGATGTTCTCGTTTTACACCAAGATGGAAGTCCACAATATCCTACTGTAGGATATGACTTGAGTGGCTGGACCGGCAAGTATTCTCCGATCTCTGTGGGGTCTGCAACATATAGACTTACCGTAAAAATTAATTCAATCGAAATCTCGGGTAGCCCTTTTACTGTCAAGATTAGAAATTCAATCAGCAAGACCGTATCTGCAATTCAGTCCTTTGCGAGTGGTACAGCAACACGGCTTTCAACAGCCGGTATGATTTCAGTTTTCACCATACAAGCTGCGGATGACTATGGTATTTATCAGACACATGGTAATACTGAGTTCTCTGTCGAAATGGTAATTGAGGAAGAATTCATTCGAATTGATCCTCAAGACAATTCCGACGGCACCTACACCTTGCAATACCGTGTCACAATGGCTGGACAGTATGTGCTGGCTGTGATACTCGGACAAAATCACATTTCAGGAAGTCCGTTCAAGGTCCTCATCATGCCTGAGATAACAAGTGCGCAGGATTCCCGTTTCGTTGGGGAAGGACTGACAAGTTCACTCGCTGGGCAAGAAGGCAGCTTCACAGTAGAGGCTCGGGATAGATTTGGCAATATTCAGCTATATAGACCTTCTTCCAGTTTGCCCTATGACATCGTTATATCTGGCCCAACCACCAAAATTGCAAGCATGAAAGACTTCAGAGATAGCAGCTTTGTTGCTGTTTACAATATCACTGTGAGCGGTACATACTCCGTAGAGATCAAAGCGGGCGCCTCGAACCCTGCAAAGCGTTCTCTAGTCGTAGCCCCAACTTCGCATTGGCCGGGGACTTCCTACATTGATCCTGCGATGCTGAGAGTAACAGCTGGTGGAAATTCTCTCGTCAAAGTCAGCATCCGTGACCTCTACAACAATGCGATTGTTGCTCCTACCACTGATTTGGTGCTCACAAGCATTCAGTGCACAGTCGCTGGTGTCGGTCCACTGCCCGTCCTTGCAAAAGATGGAAACTTCATGATCACGATGAATTTGACCTTTTCGGGTCGTTACCAATTGGCCCTTACTGTTGCATCGAGTCTCACATCTACCTCGCCTTACCACCTTGTTATTTTGGCAGGAAAATTCTCTGCCGCATCTACAACTGTTTCGGGGCCTGGTTTGGTGGATAATGTCGTGGAACGTGCTTCTATCTTGATGTTACATCCTTCCGATGCTCTTGGAAACGCTCTTGAAATAGATGTGCGTGACGTAGCAGTGTCTCTGCTTGGACTCGATACAAATTTGCAAGTTTCGATTAGTCAGTCACAGGATGCCATCTCGATCAGGTATTCAGAACCAATGCCATGCCAAGCTTGCAATCTCAGCATCCAGGTGCGTGGTCAACATGTCAAGGGCAGTCCCTTCAAGGTTGTTATTAATCCAGCCGAAGCACCCCGCCTGCAGACTGCCACCTTTGCATCGCATCTTGCAGGTTTGACTGTGACATTTGATAGGCCCACAGACGAGGGTGGAGGCCAACTTGCAGGATTTTTTGATTGCATGAATGTTCTGGAGTTAAATTCATACCGCATGTCTGGAAATAATAGTCAATGTTCGTGGATTTCTTCGAGATCCTTTTCCATCCTCTTTGGAAAGGACGCAACAATGGTACCAGATTCTCGTTTGGCTATCAAAGAAAATACAATCATGGCCGCCCGTCGCAATTCTAGATACTCGTCGGGAACTGTTCCTGTGCTTTTGCCTGCTAATGCGATGGCTCCTGAGCCTATTATCGACGGCCCTGGACGAATTGCATCGTGCGACGTTCTCACCTTGGATGCGTCATCAACATATGGAGATGGCGGGCGGGACATGTTGTTCCAGTGGGGTTTAGAATTGGGCCCCCGTAATCGTGCAGTATTGATGTCCATTTTGACTTCTCTGTCCAGCACTCAAAGGGTAGTTACAATTCCAAATTCAACGTTACTCCCAGGTGTATCATATGCATTTTCACTTACAGTGAAAAACTTTGTTGAAATGCAAAAAACTGCCTCGAAAACAGTATTCGTAGGGTCTGCCAATACGCCTCAAGTGCTTGTTGTTGGGCAGGCAGAACGTTTGATGCGAGGCTCCAATGCAATCGAATTGCGAGGACGTTCCGCTCTATCGAAGTGTGCACCTGCTGCTGATAATGTTTTGGATTTCGTGTGGACTCAAATCTCGGGGGCTGTTATACCGTGGCCTGCTGAAAGCACTAGGACTTCGTCGAGTTTGTACCTTCCAAAAAATACGTTGGTAGCTGGTCAACAGTACACATTGCGGTTGAGTGCACAACTCAAAAACGATCAAACGGGCTTCTCCTTTGCTGACATTTCTATTGAAGTAGTCAACAGTCCCGTGTTTGCAGTTCTTGATGGTGGAGACAGGACGCATTCAGCCAGTCTAGACCTAAAAATGGATGCCGCAAACTCTATCGACCCCGATGCTAGTTCTCAGCCCTTTGTATTTGCCTGGAGCTGTTCTCCACATCCATGTTTCAACGATGTCTCTGGGGTTCTCTCTAGTACTGATAGTGAGATGACGATACCGGGTGGTTCACTTGTGCCAGGTGAGTATGTCTTTGCAGTGATGGTCTCAAAGGATCCAGGCCCACGGACGAGTCAAGCTTCCGTTCAGATATCAATCAAGCAGGGCACGATCTCTTCTGTAAGCGTGACTCTGAATGGCGTCGGCCAGGCCAAGGTCTCTGCGGGCGATCGTCTGGTTCTCAGTGGCCAGGTGGAATTTGGCGCACAATCTCGTAGCATTGCGTGTAACCCTAGTTATGCGTGGTCTATTGTAGCGGGTGACGTCGACTTAAACGATCCGAGCAAGACATCTACAAACCTCGTCTCACCCAATTTGGTGCTAATGGGTGATGCACTTGTGCGCGGTCAGACATATGTCATTGAGCTGTCAGGTGCCTGCCAATTTGAAATTGCAGGGTGGTCCAGGCTAACCATTCAAGTGGACCAGGGCCCTGTGGGTGGTTCTTTCTCATCGATGCCAAAATACGGCACTGCTCTGAAAACGACTTTCTCCCTGGAATGCAGTCAGTGGATTGACGAGCTTGAAAATTTGCCGTTGACATATGTTTATCAGGCAGCACTTTGGAATCAAATCAAACCTCTCAGCGGACAGATTGCTAGCAACAAATTGCAACTCTTATTGTCACCACCAACAAAGCCCGGATATGATAATGAAACAGTCGGGCTCAACGCAATCGTTTGTAACACTTTCGCTTCCTGCACAGCATCTGCTGTAGTAAATGTTCTGAACAAAAATGATCAAAGGCCACCGAGCGCAAAAGAACTATCAGGCCTTATTTCAGACGCCGAAGGAGTTGGAAACACAGAGATGATTGTTGGGGCATCCGGAGCAATCTTCAACCAATTGAATGTAGATGCTCGGAGACGTGCAGGGCGGCGGATTGATCGGAGGCAGGATGTGGAGCTGCGAAAAGAATTGATACAAGCCCTGTCACTGGTGTCAATGACTGTGGTCACGCAAGAATCTGTTTCGTTCGTGAGCACAGCACTGCAGCCAGCCATGGATACAAAGGACCTTACATTCCAAGACGTCCATCAGACAGGACTGGACATTGTCCAACGACTCTTGCAAACGTCTGTTCAGGCTGAACAGGTTAGTGATTCTGCATCTCAGAATCTTGGCAAAACGCTTTCAGGTATCGTTCAAGCAGTTTCCTTGCAAGGACTACCACGGCGTTCGGCTGGAGGTGTGGATGTGTACGATCGTGTCCACTCGCTCATGACAACTCTTGGGCATGTGCGAATGCTAGGCCGTGTGCCATATGAGGCACCTGTAATGATTCAAACAGAAAATTTGGAGCACCATGCTGGCAGATTTTCCCAAGAACAGCTGCAAAAGCGCACAGTGCTGGCGTCGACAAAATGTCTGTCTGGTGTCTGCAACTCTGTTATTTTGCCCCAAGCCTCGCCAGGAGGACTGGGTATTATCGATGCACAGTTGCTCGTGTGGAGTACAGAGAGGCGACCTGCAGAGCGCGAACTCATTTTGACCAATATCACGTCAGTCCAGCTCCTAAATGGCGCAGTAGTATTGTCTGGTGAGCTGCAGAGCCCACTCCAAATATCGATTCCAGTGCGCGCGTCGGCAGTAAACGAAAAGGAATCCGGCGGATATGGTGTTCCCGTGTGTCAGTTCTGGGATGCGGACAAAAATGCGTGGAATGGCGCTGGATGCATTGCCGTAGGAAAGCTCGGCGACAGTTTGGAGTGTGCTTGCTTTCATACGACTGACTTTGCGGGTCTTTTCCGACCGGCGCTCTTTGATCTCGGCAGAAGCGATTTGTTCCTGACGTCAGTAGATGTTTTGTATGGGCGGGAACCAGACAAAATGTTTGTAATCGTGAGTGTATCCGTAGCATGCTTCCTGGCAATTATTTTAGTGGTCTACGGCTATTTCTACGATGTTGATGTCTCAAAATCATATACGCCTAGTTTGCGAGCGACACTTTTCCAGCGCGGGTATCTGCATGCTGCGACAAAGCGCCTTGAACAAAGATTTCGCTCATTGTTTTTAGACCTCTGGGCACGTAGGACTGCACATCTCCTGCAAACCCGCCATGGCATTGTGGGCATATTTTTCCGACAGCCCAAAGATCCGTATGATCGAGCGTCGAGGATTGCATGTGTGACTGTCCACGTAGTTACTTGCATGTGTCTCAACATTATTTGGCTCGGCGCCATAGGCATGCCTGACGGGGATATGCTTGCGATCGGGATTTTCACCGGACTTATTATGATCCCAGTTTTGCCAATGTGTGCTGTGGTATTCAAGACAGTTGCACCGGCGCAACGGGATCGTCGAAAGAAGAGCAGAAAGAAGGCAGAGGTGCGACCAAAAAATTCAGACATCTCTCCGCTGCGAATAGCATCGCGCCGTTCGCGAGTTGAAGTAGCTGGCACAGTAGAAGCTGTGGACAACCCTGGAACGGGTCATGAGGAACGTGGGCCAGGTCCCCCGATTGAGCCAAGGCCCACAACTGCGATACCGCCTAGTAGAAATATTGATTATGGGCAACTACAAGAAGCTGTCCCGCGCACAAGGGAGCAACGTGGTCCACGCACTCCTGAGGTAATACACGCACCATGTTGATTCAAATGTGTACTAAATTTCCGTGTGTTTCTTTTGATCTCGTGTACACAATTTTGCTCCTCATTGTTTCCTGATTTGTATTTTTTTCTGCTTTAAGTTTGCTCTCTTGCAATCTGACTTTGAGATGAATGAGCAGGACTTGGGTCAGCGTCGCCCACGTGCTACGGGTTCGACTCTTGAAACTGCTGGACAACTTGTCTCCAGACCGGCAGAACTACCCCCTGTAAGATTTGCTTTCATGACAACAGCCAGCGAACGAAATGAAACTGCTGGCATGGGACTGGAGCTTCCCGGGAGGAAATCTGCTCCTCAGAGACAACAAGCGTTGCGTGCGCTCCCACGACAATTCATCGTCATGGCATATTGCTCGATGTTTGTCTTGACGTGTATGGCCATTGTTTTAGCTGTTGTTTATGGCAACACCTTTCAATCAGCAACCTCTTTCGCCTGGGGTATTGCAACTGTAACCTCGGTTCTGTTCGAGTTTGTGTTAGTACAGCCCCTCTGGCTGACTGTGACTGCATTCTTACAAGTGCGTTTGCATCTGATCAAGACAGTCGAAGACGAGTGGACGAGTAATACCACGGATAATCGTGTGCACGACGAGCCTCGTGAAGGAAGGGCACAACATGGGTCTGTTCCCGAGCACGTCGATGGTGGCCAGAAGCAGTTTGACTCTTTGGATTCGGTCCTGGAAGAGGATGCAATCGAAAGTATTGAATTGCCAAGCTTTGACCTGATACCTGGAAACATTGGGGATGTTTTGGCAGATAGACTTGATGCCTTCATCGGCGGGCTCCTGGCTCCCACTGTCACTTCTACATATAATTTCGTGCGTGATGTATCATTTGTCGAATTTAGAGCCGCATGTGTCGCAAGTGGAATGGGCCACGACGACGAACGGATAACAGAACTCTGGAGCACCCTCGAGCTCGAAGCCCGCGAACGAGTGCAAGTGCGATCATTGTTCGAAACCCTATCATTAAGCGAACTTGACCGGCATATTGCCACGCTTTTTCTCAGAATGGATATAGTAGACGAATGTGTGCTTGGTGACGAAGTCAGGCGTACATTAGGAGGATATATGGAAGATAGTCAAGTGGCATTGCTGATACCTGATAGCGGCGAACGATTGACATTTGGAGAGCTGCGCTCGCGCTTTGGAACCTTGATTGATTCAAAGCAGGCTGATGCTTCTATAGATGTGGACATTGAAGAGGATAGAGACGACATTGTGCGTATGCTAGAGACACAATTGTCCATTGTTCTCTCGAGGTCAGATGTGCGCGGGGCAAGAAGGCAAGTTCTTTTGCCGAGGCAAAGGCCATATGTTGTGCAGTCTGTGGAAAACCTAAGCGAATTTGAGCTTGCTCCCCAGGACACGTAGTCGTGGATCAAGCTGAATGAGGAAACAAGTGGGAGAGAATAGCATCCGAAGGAGAAGGGAACTCTCGGGGTTTATCCTAGTTCTCGGCGAAACTATGAAACCCCGCATCCTTGGGATACCAACTATCAGTTTTCAATAAAGAAATCTATGTGTAAGCACGCCACAACTGCAACACACTGGAAAACAGTGCAACACACTGTGTGTGTATATGTGAGCGAGAACGCTACCAGAGGTTTCCGTTTGCGTCTGAGACCATAGACACGAAATATGTGCACGTGATGTTTAATATGAACAAACAGTGTGCTGAGCAATTTGTCTTGCTCCTCCAAAAAAGAATGTAGAAAAATTACCGTTTTAAAGAACTCCGTTCTGAATTCTTGAACTGTCTGTTCTAGAGCCTCGAACTGCTCGCGGACTTCTTTCAAAGCTGGGCGTTCTACTCACGAACTGTCTCATGTCTGGGTGGTCGATAGATTGTCGATAGATGATCTATTGCTGATGAAGCCTCAAGTCGGATGCACGACAGTTCGCCTAATTCGCGAATACAAGAGCGTCAAGACCATCATGATCCCAAGAACATCATACCAAACAAGACCAAATCAAGCGACGCATCATATTTATGACAGTCGTCCATTAGTACCATAGTTTACAGACCAGTACCTAAGACACTAGAGGCCGCAGGCGCATTCCGCAGATCAATATGTATATCATCTCCTGAGATGGTAAGCTTATCTTTAAGCTCGCACCACACTTCCAGCGTAGAGCTCCGTCCTTCAACAGTCTGAACCTACACTTAGCCTCACAGCTTGTCGACACTCTCCCAGGTATCAACATCAATCGCTATGTGTAAGCACGTCCATACTGCAAACACACATTGAACTTGACCACTTGCAAGCCATCTTTTCGAACTGGCACCCGAAATACAAGGCCTCTTGATCTGCCTTCGACCATTGTCACTGATCTTGACCGTTGCCCCGCTTTTTACAGACTTGCGCTGTTCCACTCAGCCGTTCTGATCAACGACAGTCTTTGCTAGAAAGATCTCATAGAGGAATTAGAAATCTAAGAAGAGCTCTAATTTCTACCTTGAGACAGCAATGTTGTCTCAGGCTGAAACAGTCAGTATGCGTTGTTGTCAGAGGTGGCGGAGGAGGCTGATCCGTATGGGTTTTTAGATGGAATCCAGTCCCGCTAGTTTGCTGAAGGCTAATGCTGTCTCATGTGGCTTGGATTTCTGTGGACTGACACACGGGGAGGCGTGACCGAGTATATATATATACATATAAATCGATAGCAAACTTTGGGTGTCTAGACTAATTCTTATGAAGTAATAAAATCAACATCAATCAATCAGATGTTGTCACAACGCAGGATCAATCTTAAACGATCTGTTTCAATCCTCTGTCACAAACTTGTAGAAGCATGATCGCGCTAATGAGCCTTGTCGCGCTCGTTTCGTGGGCGGCTCATCATCATCCATCCATCTGCGTCCAACACGTCGCTCTCTCTCTTCAGTAATTCAGATCAACGCAACCATTAACTTACACGGGCAGTGCGCTGTTTTTCCTCCGATCGGCGGTGGGTGAACCTCTGGCCAAGCTAGCTGCTGGCCTAGAAAAAGCCCAACAAGCAAACATTGTCGCGGGAAATGTTGTATCAACTGTGCTTGAAATCATGGAATCATAAGACGACCTGATTGACATTGCAGATGCAGAAGAAGATGTGCGGTGGGAATCCACCGATGAGGTGCCCAAGACACCATGAAACAAGTACATCGAGTCTATAATTTGCATAGGGCGCGCGGTGCCGAGATAATTATATAAAAAGGACAGGAGGAGAGCGGAAAGAGAGCATAAGAGAAATAACGAACAAAAATTCTGGAGCCACCGATCCACCTCGACCCAGCCACCAATTATTTTACCCCTTCGATTGAGCCACGACGGATTTAAAATCTTTTTGAAGCCACGGAAGGTCAAAGTCACGGTC
>Ga0209390_10004966_pt1 | contig 19401 bp, 19 predicted proteins | sample BON01_FD_187212 | JGI IMG/M metagenome (GOLD analysis project Ga0209390, IMG submission 187212) | Freshwater microbial communities from Lake Bonney liftoff mats and glacier meltwater in Antarctica - BON-01 (SPAdes) (version 2) | ecosystem: Environmental > Aquatic > Freshwater > Ice > Glacier...
AACCCCGCGGACACTGGCGGAGTTAAAAGCGAACATCGCCTCCTTCATGCACAGCATCCAGAAGCAGCCCGGGAGAGTGATGCGCTATTTTTTTGGCCGACACATCTCCTACGCCACCGGTTAACTTGCGAATGTATTTAAGGGCCGCATTAATACCGCGCATCAATTTAAGCCGCGCCTGATGCGCTTCGGAGTTCGGGTCCATGATCCGTTTCATGTCGGTGAACCCGGCGGGCAACTGTGGACGTGTGAAAAAACGAAGCGTCATCACCTGGCCGGCGGTCACGGGAATGTTTTGCTGCAACGGGGAGTCATGCCACGTGCGCGCGTAACGCGAACCATCCACGGGATCGGCCGGTCCCGCGTCGGACGCCGCATCCGAACCGTACCTCAACCAGCCGTTTGGCATCGTGCCCGCGACCGATTCGAAGCTCGGATTGAGGATAAACGAGTTCGTCGCGCCGAGCGCGTCCCAGAGGAGCTCCTGTTTATAGATCGGATTGCCCGATTCAACGGATTGTTCCCAAGGTCCCATCAACGACAGTTGAACGGTGCCGCTGTTCTGTGGCGTGAATTGCACAAGAATTTCCGTCCACCCAAAGTGAATTACCGAGAAAGTGCAGGTGTAACTGCGCGGCTGATCCTGCGCGGCGATCCAGTTCATACGCTGCATGTTGCCATTTCCCTTCAGCACGACGGCGTTGTTAATCGATCCGACCCCCGCGTCCGCCAACAGATCGAAGCGCGCGCCGGTCGCCAGCTTGGGGGGATTTTGGGCGGAAACTTGAAATACCAGGAGATAAACGGCGACCACCAGAAATCGCAAATGCAACATCCGGCAAATATGGGGAGTTCTCGGCCACCGTCAACGAAGCAACGCGACGGCCCAGATCTTGATCGTAATCCTAATCTTGCTCTTAATCTCACGCCTGGATTCGGATTAAGATTATGAGGAGGATTTTTGATCCAAATTCACATTCTGAATAACTCGTGCTTGATACAAGACATTTGTCTGGTATCGTCTTTCTCCCATGGCCCCGCCGACCAAAAACGGAGAAACCCGCGAACGCGTCTATCGCTTTGTCCGCAAACAGCTCGCGGACGGCGTGCCGCCGACGGTCCGGGAGGTGCAGAACGCGTTCGGGTTCAAGGCCGTTCAAACCGCCCGCGAACATCTCGAACGGTTGGTCACCGATGGGCGATTGCTTAAACGCGCCGCGGGTGCCGCCCGTGGTTACAGTTTGCCCGCCGGTGACAGCGTGAATGTGCCGTCGTTGATGGTGCCGATTCTCGGTCGGGTGCAGGCGGGTGCGCTCAGCACGGCGGTTGAGGATCGAGAGGGGGAGATCCCGGTCTGGGCCAAATCGCCGGATGGTTTGTTTTGTCTGCGCGTACGCGGTGACAGCATGAAGGACGCAGGGATTCTGGACGGCGACATTGTGGTGGTGCGTTCGCAACCAACGGCAGATTCCGGAGACATTGTGGTCGCACTGGTCGGTGATGAAGCCACGGTGAAAACGTTGCGCATCCGGCGGAATCGCATCGAACTTCATCCGGCGAACCCCGACTTCGAGCCAATCATCCCGCCACCTGATGAATGCTCCATTCTCGGCAAAGTCGTCGAGGTTCGGCGCTTCTTTGAAACGAGAGGATTTCGACGATGATGTCGCCTCAAAATTCTGGAAACGACAGGTTCAGCAACGGAGCGCGGGGGTGTCGGAGACCACCCGCAGCAAGCCCCCCACTTACCAAGCCGGTCCCATCTGCACCGATGGCACCTCGAAGTGCAGGGGTGAAGGCTCGGATATTGTCCGGGTGCGAAGGCAATCGTTGTGGGGCCAAACGGGATGCCTCCTCCACTCGATCGAACTTCGGAGCCTGCTGCGGCTGGTTTTCAACACCGCCGCGCTCCGCTCAACATCACAGCATTTCCAACTTTTGAGCCAGTCCCCGATGAACCACAACATCACCACCACCAGAGGCGTCATGGTTGCCAGCCGGTTGCTGGATGAACTCGACAAGCAGACCGGTCCGGACTGGAAATTCGAAAATTTGCTGGGCCGCTTCGTGGAACTTTCAGGACCGGCCGCCTCGGCGACGCTTACCACCACGGCAGCGCTCATTCTTCAGGCACAATTGTTGGATGAACCTGTGGCCTGGGTTGCGGTGTGTGAGTCGACATTTTTTCCGCCGGACTTCGCGGCGTCCGGTGTGGATCTTGGCGCATTGCCGGTCATTCGGATCAACGACCTTCGCAAGGCGGTTCGGGTTGCGGACAGGCTGCTTCGTTCTGGCGGTTTTGCGCTGGTAGTGATGGATCTCGGTACTCAGAACGTTTTGCAAACTTCCGCACAAACACGGTTGGCCGCGCTCGCGCAGAAATATAATGCGGCATTGTTGTGTCTCACTCGAAAGGAACCGGAGAGCCCGTCGCTGGGCTCGCTGGTGTCGTCGCGGGCATCAGTGTGCCGGGCACGAACGGATTTCAACCGTTTCGAATGCGAACTGCGGGTGGTGAAGGACAAGCGACGAGGACCGGGGTGGCGTCGAAAGGAGACGTGTCGTGGACCAGCGGGCTTGTGTTAATCTTCCGGCATGGCCCTTGCAGATTTTGTTTCGCAGTCATCCCGACTGGCAAAATCAACCGGCAGTCGTGGTTGATCGAGATAAACCTCAGGGCGTAATCCTGTGGTCCAACGAACGCGCGCGAAAATTCCGCATTTTGCCGGGCATGCGTTATGCCGCCGGGCTGGCGCTTGAACGTGAACTGCGCGCGGGCGTGGTGCCGGACAACCAGATCACCCGCGAGGTGAACCGGCTCACGCGGCGACTTGGAAATTTCACTTCCGGCGTCGAACCCTGTCCGCGCGAGCCCGGCATTTTCTGGCTGAACGCCAACGGGCTCAGTCATCTGTTTCCTTCGTTCGAGGCGTGGGCCACGGCGATTCGTCAGGATTTGAATCAGGCGGGGTTTCGCGCGTTTGTCTCGGTAGGTTTCACGCGTTTTGGCAGTTACGCCGCCGCCAAAGCAAGCACGCGAAACATCATTTTTCAAAACGCGGAACAGGAACAAAATTACCTGCGGGCGGTCGCCATCGAGCACCTTGGTTTTACACCTTCGCTGCGCGACAAGCTGGCGAAGCTCGGTATCACCACGGTGGGCGGTTTCATGGATCTTCCCGCAGCTGGAATTCGTCGACGCTTCGGTGTGGATGCGCAGGAGCTGCATCGGCAGGCGGTGGGTGAAGGTTGGTCGCCTGTGAAGGCAAAAATAATTCTTGAACCGGTCCGGGAAACCGCGTTGTTCGAGTATGCCGAGACCAACTTCGACCGGCTGGAAACCAACTTGCAACCGATGGTTCGCGCCATTCTTTCAAAGTTCTCCGAACGCCGGGAAGCCGTTTCCAAACTACGGTTCTCACTGACATTGGATGATGGCAGCATACGCGACGAACAATTGTCGCCCGCGACGCCCACGCGCGATGAGAAACAGTTGCTCGCACTGCTTCGTCTGAGAATTGAGTCGCTTTCGTTTACCTCAGGTGTGGTGGAGATGAAAATCCAGGGAGCGGGTGTTCCTGAGTCGCAGCAACAACCCGAGTTGTTTCGACAGTCGGCTTCGCGCAATCTTGAGGAAGCGCACCGGGCCTTCGCGCGCATCTGCGCAGAGCTGGGCAACGACGCCGTGGTTTATGCACGGCTCACGGAAGGACATCTGCCCGAGGGCTGTTTTGAATGGAAACCGTTCACGCACCTCTCTTCACCCGATCCGGCCCAAACCACCGAGCCGCCGCTGGTGCGCCGGATTTATTCATCACCGGTTGCGCTGCCCGCGCGTTCGCGACCTGAACCGGACGGCTGGCTGATCACCGGTGGCGCGGATGGACCGGTGGAGGAAGTCATCGGTCCGCACGTCATCTCCGGCGGTTGGTGGCGACGGGAGATTGACCGGGCGTATTATTACGTTCGCACACGCAGCGGCCGCTGGCTCTGGATCTACCGCGATCAACAACGCAAACGCTGGCACCTACAGGGGGAAGTGGAGTGAAGGGCCTCACGCCAAGACGCAAAGAACGCGAAGGGGGAACGGGCGTTGACGCGAATTACACGAATGATCACGAATTGTCTGAGAAAGGTGGAGCGAGGGAAACCGAACTTCGGCTTCCCGTACCCCACCTTCCTGTCATCCGTGGTTAAAAACCGTTCCTCAAATGACTGACTACGTTCCATTGTGGTGCAAGAGCAACTACTCGTTCCTCGAAGGCGCGAGCGATCCCGATGATCTTGTCGGGGAAGCGCACCGGCTGGGATTGCGTTCACTCGCACTGACGGACCGCGATGGAGTCTATGGAATGGTGCGAGCCCATCAGAAAGCGAAGGAACTGGGCGTGCACCTGATCGTCGGTGCCGAGATCACGCTCTTCGACGAATCCAACATCATCCTGCTGGCGATGAACCGACCGGGTTACGCAAACCTCTGTAAACTCATTTCCAAAGGGCGACTGCGTTCCGTGAAAGGCATCAGTCACGTGAGCTGGGAGGAGGTTTGTGATTACGCGGAAAACATGATCACGTTGTGGGGAGGGAAACGCAGCCTGATCACCGGAGACGAAGAACCCGACGCCATCGCCCGGCAGCTTACCGAAGCGTTTGGAGACCGTGTTTATGCGCTGCTCACCCGACATCGCGAAGCAGAGGATGCGTTTCATGAACGTCGTGTTCGCGATCGAGCCAAACGATACGGGATGCAGACCGTCGCCGGAATGGAGGTGCTGTATCACACGCGCGCACGGCGTGAACTTCAGGACGTGCTGACCTGCATTCGCCATGGTGTGACACTCGCAACGGCGGGGCGCTTGATTCAACCGAACGCCGAGCACGCGTTGCGAACGCCCCATGGTTTTTCCGACTTGTATGCGGACGACGCGGAATCCGTTTATCACACGAACGAGATTGCCGGGCGTTGCAACTTCTCACTCGATCAGATCCGCTATCGTTATCCTTCCGAACGATTGCCGTCAGGAAAAACCTCGTCCGAATGGCTGCGTGAACTGACGTTCCGTGGAATCAAAGAACGTTATCCCGCCGGCCCGCCGGACAACGTCATCCCGCAGATCGAGAAGGAACTGCAGCTCGTCCGAGAGCTCGATTACGACGGCTACTTCCTCACGATGTGGGAGATTGTTCGCTTCTGTCGGGAAAAAGAAATTCTCTGCCAGGGACGCGGTTCGGCGGCGAATTCGGCGGTGTGTTATTGCCTCGGAATCACCGCCGTGGATCCATTGCGAATGGGGCTGTTGTTCGAGCGATTCATTTCCCGCGAACGCGCCGAGCCGCCGGACATCGATCTGGACATCGAGCACGACCGACGCGAGGAGGTGATTCAGCACGTCTACGGAAAATACGGTCGCACACACGCAGCGATGGTTGCCAATTTTATCCGTTACCGAACGCGTTCGGCCCTGCGCGATGTCGGGAAGGTGCTGGGCCTGACGGAGGTTGCGGTCGAGCGAATTGTTCGTCATGTCAGTCATTACGAAGCGCCGTCGAGGCAGTCGTTTGTGGATGCAGGTTTTGATCCGGGAAACCCGGTTCATTCGAAACTGCTTCAGCTCACGATGGAGATTCAGGACATGCCCCGGCATCTCTCGATTCATCCCGGCGGATTTCTTCTGGGCCACGAGCCGGTGCATGATCTGGTGCCGATCGAAAACGCCACCATGCCTGAACGCACGGTGATTCAGTGGGACAAGGACGACGTGGAAAGTTTGGGTCTGTTCAAAGTCGATCTGCTCGGGCTCGGCGCGTTGAATGTCGTGCATCGTTCGTTCGATCTGATTGCCAAACATTGCAACCGACAACTCACCATGGCGACAATTCCAGATGGCGACGAACTGACCTATGAAATGATTCGCAAGGCGGATACCGTCGGCGTGTTTCAGATCGAGAGCCGCGCGCAGATGTCGATGTTGCCGCGATTGAAACCGCGCAACTATTACGATCTCGTGATTGAAATCAGCATCGTGCGGCCGGGCCCGATCAGCGGCGGCATGGTGCATCCCTACCTGCGACGTCGCAACGGCGAGGAGGAAACCACGTATCCACATGAATCGCTGATTCCGGTGCTGAAAAAGACGTTGGGCATCCCATTATTTCAGGAACAGGTGATGCAACTGGCAATTGTGGCGGCGGATTACACCCCCGGCGAAGCGGATCAACTGCGTCGCGACATGGCGGCATGGCGACGCTCCAGACGGATTGAACGCCATCGCGAACGACTCGTCGCGCGTATGATTGCGAAGGGCATCGAAGAAGAGTTTGCCGTCCGTGTGTTTGAGCAAATTCGTGGGTTTGGTGATTACGGTTTTCCGGAGAGCCATGCCGCCAGTTTTGCGTTGATTGCGTATGCAACGTCCTGGTTGAAGTGTCACTATCCGGCATCGTTTCTGTGCGCGATGCTGAATGCGCAGCCGATGGGTTTTTACAGCACGGCCACGCTTGTTGAAGATGGCAAACACCACGGGGTGGAAGTGTTCGCGGTGGACGTGCAACGTAGTGAAGGCGACTGCATCCTTGAGCCGCTGGCAGGAAGTGGTGAAGGTTTTGCCGTTCGCATGGGGTTGCGATTTGTGAAGGGTTTGTCGGTCGTTGATATTGACCGGATCGTTGATGAACGGGCGCGCGCTCCGTTTACTTCACTCGATAATTTCTCGACGAGAACCCGGCTGTACGAAGGCGCACTGGAGCGACTCGCTGAGAGCGGCGCACTGGAATGTTTCAACCCGTCACGACGCGATACGTTGTGGGATGTGTTTGGCTTCGAACGCAAAGAAGGAGCGGAACTTGATCTGGAGAGTCGCGAGTCACCGGCGGGGTTTGATCCGTTGAATCCGTTTGAAACAATCAGCTGGGATTACAATTTTACCTCGCACAGCACGCGCGGACATCCGCTGGCCCCGTTGCGCGACGAGCTGACACGCAGACGATTGCCCGACGCCGCGACCGTTCGCGGTCTCAAGGACGGGGCCATCGTCAGCTACGTGGGGCAGGTCATCTGCCGGCAACGTCCCGGCACGGCGAAGGGCGTGGTCTTCATGACGCTCGAAGACGAGACCGGTTTTGTGAATCTCGTCGTCTGGGAAAAAGTGTTTGAGCGCTACAAAATCATCGCCAAGACCGAGGCGTTTTTGGGGGTCACGGGAAAGCTGCAGGTGCAGTCCGGCGTCACGCATCTGGTGGCCCGCAACCTGTGGATTCCCAAGATCAGCTCACGCCCCGTCGAACGGAAGAGCCGGGATTTTCATTGAGGGAGTATTGCCGCGAAAAGGCGCAGAAGACGCAAAACAAGGAACACGAAAGGACCGGCAGGAAGTAGTCGGTTATACGAAGCCTAGCAATTTCCCGCCGTGCCACGTAATGAAGGCGAAGCCCCACGCGAGAACGAACATATACGCAAACTGGAAGAGCGGCCATTTCCAGCCGTTGGTCTCGCGGCGGACTACGGCGATGGTGCTCACGCATTGGAGGGCGAACACGTAGAAGACCATCAACGTCACGCCGAGCAGCGGGGTGTAAAGTCGCGAACCGTCCGCACGATCCTGTTCGGTCAGGCGATCAGCGAGACTCTTGATTCCTTCCTCGTCGTCGCTCCCGCCGAGGCTGTAAATCGTGGACATCGTGCTGACGAACACTTCACGCGCGGCGAATGAGGCGACGATGCCGATGCCAATTTTCCAATCGAAACCCAGCGGAGCAAAGACCGGTTCGATCAGGTGACCGATGCGACCGGCAAAGCTGTGTGCCAGGAGTTCGCCGGATTCTTCCTTGTCCAATTCATCGAGCTTTTCTTGCGTAACACCGTCGAAGTCGCCATCGGCGTTGAGCACGGCGGCGGTTTCCACCTGCGTTCGCTGGGCCTCAAAATTTTGGCTGATCGTGGCGCTTTTGGGATAGGTCTGCAGGAACCAGAGGATGATGCTGATTCCAAGAATAACAGTGCCGGCTCGCCGCAAAAACAGCTGCGAACGTTCCCACATGTGGCGGACGACCTGTTTGATCAGCGGCCGTTTGTAGGGCGGCATTTCGAGAATCAACATCGGAGCCTCGCCCTTGAGCAACGTCTTTTTGAAAATCCACGCCATGATGAACGCAACGACGGTTCCCAGCAGATACATGGAGAACAACGTCAGCGCCGGGAGCCCGATGAACCCGAGAACTTTGGTGTCGGGAATGCACGCCGCAATCAACAACGTGTAAACGGGAAGCCGCGCGGAACAGCTCATCAGCGGCGCAATCAGAATCGTCACCAACCGGTCTTTCGGGCTTTCGATCGTGCGGGTCGCCATGATGCCCGGAATGGCGCAGGCATACGAACTGAGCATCGGAATGAAACTCTTGCCGTGCAGCCCTACCTTGCACATCAACCGGTCCATGAGAAACGCGGCGCGCGCCATGTAACCGGTATCTTCCAGCAGTCCGATGAACAGAAAGAGAAACAGGATTTGTGGCAGAAAAACGAGTACGCCGCCAACGCCGGCGATCACGCCGTCCACGATCAGGCTGCGCAGTTCCCCCTCCGCCATCATGCCGTTGACCCATTCACCGAGCGCGCCAAATCCGCCTTCGAGCAGATCCATCGGGACCGAGGCGAACGAGAAGATGCTCTGGAAAATCAGGAGCATGATCCCGACGAAAATCAGGGTGCCCCAGACCTTGTGCGTCACGATCTGGTCCAGCCGGTCGCTGAACGATTCGCCGGACAGGTCTGCCTGCGTGACGGATCTTCCGCAGATTTTCGCGATGCGACCGTAGCGCGCCTCGATGGCGACGCTGCGCCACTGGATGTCCTGCTTTTCGAGGCGTTCCCGGGCGTCGCGGACGGCGTCCAGAATGATGTTGGGATAGTGCGAGTCCTTGGCGGTGGTGACCTTTTCATCGGTCAGCACCAACAACGCCTCGGCGTGCGCGGACGTTTTACGCTGACGAAATTCCTGGGCGAGCAAATCGACGATCGGCCGCAGCTCCGCCTCGGCGCGGTCCGGCAGTTTGACGAACAGTTCGGTGACCGCGACGCACGACCGGTGCTCGAAGTAATCAACGATTCGCGCCCGCAAGCCGTCGATGCCGTGGTTGGAACTCGCGATGAGCGACAGTACCGGGACGCCGAGTTCGTCGGAGAGTTTTCCGGGATCGATCGAGTGCCGGTTCTGTTCGGCGACGTCCAGCATGTTCAGCGCGACAATCGTCGGGTAGCCCAGTTCGATCACCTGGGTCGCGTAGTAAAGATTCCGTTCGAGGTTCGAAGCATCGACCACCACCACCACCAGCGACGGGGCCGGGACGTCTTTCAAACGATGAAAGAGAACGTCGCGCGAAATTTGTTCGTCCAACGACTTCGGGCTCAGGCTGTAGGTTCCGGGAAGATCGAGAATGGTGATCGGTGCGTCCGCCGGGCCGCCCCTGAGTTTGCCCTCTTTGCGCTCGACCGTGACGCCGGCGTAGTTGCCGACTTTGGCCCGCATGCCGGTCAGCGCGTTGAACACCGTCGTCTTGCCGCAATTGGGATTGCCGGTCAGGGCGACGTAACGCGAGGCTGAAATGGAATTGGAACTGGCCATCAATCGGAAGCGTCGGACGGAGAATTACTTTTTCGGTTTCACCAAAATCTGTTCCGCCTCGTGACGGCGCAAACTGAGGTGGTAGCCGCGGACTTTGATTTCGACGGGATCGCCGAGCGGGGCGAAACGAACCAGCTCGATGGGGGTGCCGACAAGCAGGCCCATTTCCATGAGGCGCGGTTTGTCGGACGGGGGGAGATTGATCGCGGAGACGGTGGCGGCGACTCCGGCCGGCAGGCTGGTCAGCGGCTGGGAATCGTCCGGCATGTCAGGCAATTCTTTGCCGGATCTTCGGGCTGATCGGCTCGACCATGATGGTTTGCGCGACGCGGGGATTGAGGCCGAGCCTGGCGTTGCAGACTTGGCACAACAAGTTTGCGCTCTGACTGATCAGCCGGATCTCACGTTCCTCACAAAACCCCATTTCCCGCAGCCGGTCGTTCAGGTCGTTCGAACCCGCGAGCTGTTTGATACGCACAAACGTGCCGACCGGAACGCTGTTCAGCGGGCAAAGATCGCTCGCCGGACATTCGTCCTCGCAGTGGCCGTGTTGATGCGCGTCGCTCATCGGGACGGCAAGTTAAGGATATTGAGACTGAGTTGCAAGAAGGATTTCCAAGCTGAAATTGTCCCGAATCGGCATTCTTTTGCGCAGATTCACCCGCGTAACAGCAAAATAAGGTTCGAGATCCACCAGTCTGGCGACGCCAGGTTCAGACAAATGACCTGAATCGCGACCTTTTTCCCAACCTGCCGACCTGCTGGGCCGTGAAAGCCCGTCAGCCTCCGTATGGGATGCCAGCAAACCGAGCATCCGCTCAGCTCAACCACGCCGTGCGGCACGTCATCTCCGGATATCAAGCGCTACTCAACGAACTCATCGCAACAGTCTCGTTCCGAATCATCGAGTTCCATGAAAATGAGTTTTATTGATGGTAAAAATGCGACCGGCCATCACTGCGTGCAAAAACGTTGGCAGGTGCGCCCCTCCACAAGAATTGATTCAGATTTGTTTACGCGACATTGATCGCTTCTTTGTTCCCGAACCGGCTGCTGAGCGCCCAATGTGGCGGCACATGGACAACGGCGGGCAACGCGCCATGAGCATAAGCACGTAGAGGATCTTGATCGCAATCGGGATCCGACGGCAAACCTCTCTGTTGGTCTCCGCCAAAACTGGGGCGGCGGCAAGATGGGTTGCAGCCAGCATGACGTTGTTTGTTCTCATCGGCGATTTATCGTTCCAAACACCGAAGGGAACGGGAATCGATAACCCCAAGGCATCGTCATCGCTGGAACCGATGGTTAAACAGGTCATTTGGAAAAACCCGAACAACCGCTATATTTAAGGTTGTCTGAAAAATCGCCGATGATATATTCGGCTCACGGTTCCCATATGAGCAGCGACACTTCAGATGCCCAAAGCGGCAGCGATCTCGTTCGAAACTCTACCCTGTATAGAGAATTCCAGGCAGAGCGCGGGGAGATCCTGAAACACAAGTGGATCGAATCCGAAAAAGCCGGGTTTGACATCGGCTTTGAGCGAGCTTTGACCGATTGGATCATCAACCACCGCACCAAGTGGCGGCGGAACCGGGTCACCGCTGGAAAGTGATATTCCCCGGCGGACTTCAAAACGTGCTTTACCCGCCTCCCCACGTGCAGGCAGTCTGCACTGCGCATGGCAGACCAGAATGTTCTCCTCAGCGCCAACGCAATCACCAAGGCGCTCGTCCGGATCGCGCACGAAATTTCAGAGCACAACGACGACACTGAAAACGTGGTGGTCGTCGGCATTCAAAAAGGCGGGGTCCATGTCGCGACCCGCGTGGCAGCCCTCCTCAAGCAGATCTGGAAACACGAAGTGCCCCACGGCATGATCGACGTGAGCATGCATCGCGACGATCTCGACCAGAAACTCCCGTCCCAGGTCATGCCCACCAATCTCCCGTTCGATCTTGACGGCAAATCCATCGTGCTGGTCGACGACGTATTGTTCAGCGGACGCACCGTTCGTGCCGCCCTCGATGCGTTGTATCATTACGGCCGACCGAAGCGAGTGCAGCTCGCCGTGCTCATTGATCGCGGGCATCGCGAGTTGCCGATCAAGGCTGATTTTGTCGGAAAGAACGTCCCTACGTCACTCAAGGAACACATCGATGTTCGCCTGTCGGAAACCCACGGTGAAGAAGTGGTTTATCTCGTGCGCAAATGACCTGGACAAAAAAACATCTGCTCGACATCGAATCTCTGACAGCCGGGGAAATCACCACAATCCTCGACACCGCGAAGGAATTCAAAGCCGTCGGCGAACGCGCGATCAAGAAGGTCCCGGCCCTGCGCGGCAAAACGGTCGTGAACCTGTTCATCGAACCGTCCACCCGCACCCGCGTCAGCTTCGAACTGGCGGCGCTACGATTGACGGCGGACATCATCAACTTCTCCGCCGAAGCCTCCAGCTTTCGGAAAGGCGAGACGCTGAAGGACACCGCGTTGAATCTCCAGGCGTTGAACGCGGACATCATCATTATCCGTTCGCCGTCAGCGGGAGCCGCCCATTTTTTGTCCCGTGTGCTGAACACCAGCGTTGTGAATGCTGGTGACGGTGCACACTCTCACCCGACACAGGCCTTGCTGGACGTTTTCACAATTCGTGAAAAGAAGGGCGACCTGAAAAATCTGAAGGTCACTATCCTTGGAGACATTCTCTTCAGCCGCGTCGCTCGATCCAATATCTGGGCGCTGACCAAACTCGGAGCGAAGGTCACTCTCTGCGGCCCGCCGACGCTTGTGCCTGGTGTGTTTGAAGAAATGGGTTGCACCGTCACGCACGACGTAAATGATGCAATCGCCGACGCGGATATTGTGAATCTTCTTCGCATTCAGCACGAACGCCAGCGCCGCACCATGTTCCCCGGCACAGGTGAATACACATCGCTCTTCGGCTTGAACAAGACGCGCTTCAAACAACTCAAGCCCGACGCCTTGATCATGCATCCCGGACCGATCAACCGGGGCATCGAAATCGACAGCGACCTTGCCGACTGCGAGCGCTCGCTGATCATGGACCAGGTGACCAACGGGCTCGCCGTGCGCATGGCCGTGCTCTACCTCGTGAACGGTGGACACGGCCCTCAGGGCATCGCCGCCTGATCCTTGGCACCACCGTTTTCGTCGACGACTTCGTCCTTCGCAAAACTGAACCAAACCCAATCGCCCTCGGTTTGATCAGACGCGACGGTTCCTCCGTCATCCACTTCATTCCAACCTACGGACCAAAGTGCGTAACGATCTTTGGGTAACAACCGGTAGCGATACCGGCCTCCGCCGATCAAGTCGTGCGGCAGATTCCCGATGACCCCCGCCCCCAGTTCTTCAAGTGATGAAGGGATTCTTCCGTGCTTTAACCGAAACCGCTCCAGCGCGATCACGATCCGGGCCTGATCAATCTTGATCTGGGCGCGACAAGTCCCAATGTAAGCCTTCACGAAATTTGGTAGTGCCATGGCGACAAGGTTGTCACGCGGGTGCCGCGAGGCCGCGATCCCCTCAAGTATCGGCAGTGCGTTTTCCAACATTGCGGGACGGGCGACCCTATTTCGGCTGTCATACAATTCGACTGCCACATCCTGAACCGTCCGGCAGTACAGTGCCCGTGCCTGGTCTGCCCAACCGTCCAGCAGAAAGCTTCTGCCGAGCTTCTCGACTTTGGCGACGGCCGGGCTGCCTGAAACCGGGCGGAAACCCTGCGACGAAAGCATCGAACCGACGTTTGAATAGAGCTCGATTACCGCCGCGCGCTCACTGCGCATGACGTGCTGAAACGCACCGGCCCAGTCCGCTGCCACCAGTATCTAATCCAGCTCCACGAGTTGTTCCTCGTTCCACATATGATCCACCAGCCCCTCCCAAACGACCGGCAGAGATACTCTGTCGATTGCGACTCCGATCATGGCCTCGACGAGCGTAACGCCGTTTTCGAGTCCGCGGGACATGGCGAAATTGACGCGCAGGCGATTCAGAGCCTCCGCCCCGTTTCCCGCCGCCAGATCCGCAGCAGCCAGCAGAGCCGCTGTTTGAGCGACCTGCCTCATCGAAACGAAATTCAACGAGGGTGGAGCAAAACCGTTGGTGGGGTTGACTTCAAACTGCGTCATGGGTCTCAGCGCAGCCAACTCGATCAGCTTCAGGTCAGTTGCGTTGGTTCCGGCCCAGGCCTGAATGGCCTCCGCTGCGGACCGCGTATTCGTTGGGTCGGTTGAAGCGGAAAAGCTCAGCCCTTCCGCAATGGCTTCGATGTCGGAACGGTGTTGTTTGTCAGGGTCAGCCAGATGAGAGGTCAAACCGGAAATGCCCCACGAGGACACCCGACGTTTGAGGTCAGACGGAGAGCCTTCCCTGCGGATGATTTCCCGAACGCCGGGCGCTTTCGCGAAGTTCAGCTCGTCCGGAACCGGCTCCGGAATGAAGGATTTCCAATCCAGCTTCTCCCCTTTTGCTGCAAGTTCCGCCTTCACCCGCGCCCATTCTTGCCGGCCAACTTCTTTTTGGTGAAGGAAGTATAGCCACCAGCCTCCCGCCAGGAAACAGAGGAAACCCACCAGTAGCAGCAGCAGTTTTACCCAGCCGTTGACCGCCGAAAACATCAGCTGAAACGGGTTCTGTTGTTGATGGTCTGATTGCATTTCGATGAGTTAATCTCGGAACATTGCAATAAGTTCCGGTTTCCCAGCAACCCCGCCGCCAGATCACGGCTTGTTTGTCGCCGCAGTCCGGCTAGATTGCCCGCGTGATCTACGACACGTCACTCGATCAACTTCAACAGAAAGTTTGGGACGGCCATCGCATCAACCGCGATGAGGCCCGGCGCTTGTACGGTTTGCCGCTCGAAGAACTCGGCGCGCTGGCCGACCGGCGGCGGCAACTCATCCGCCAGGAAACCCATGGCGGTCGCGGCAACGAAATCGTTACCTACATCGTAGATCGCAACGTCAACTACACCAACGTCTGCAACGTCTACTGCAAGTTCTGCGCATTCTATCGCACCGAGAAAGACGACGACAGCTATGTGATGTCCATCGACGAACTCGACAAGAAAATCGAGGAAACCATCGAACTTGGAGGCACGCAGATTCTCATGCAGGGCGGCCATCACCCGAAGCTGACGAAGCAATGGTATCTAGATTTGCTCAGTCACGTCCGCGAAAAATTTCCCGGTTTCAATGTGCATGGATTCAGCCCGAGCGAGTTTGTCGCGTTCGCTAAATTCTTCGATGAACCGGTTGAAACAATTGTCTCAGATTTCGTCGCAGCGGGACTCGGCAGCCTCCCTGGTGGTGGTGGTGAAATCCTCGTAGATCGAGTTCGCAAACGAATTGCACCGCTCAAAGCGAACACCGCCGACTGGATGGGCGTGATGGACATCGCGCATCAACACGGCCTCGCCAGCAGCGCCACGATGATGTTCGGCCACGTCGAAACCGAGGAGGACCGGCTCGAACACCTCGAAGTCGTCCGCAACCAGCAGGACGCGTCGCTCGCACGCCTCCCATCTTCCATCTCCGAACTTCCAACTCCTGCGGAGCGAGCCATCGCCTATGCCAAATCACTAGAATCAGGTTCGCTCCGCGGCGGCGCCTTCACCGCGTTCATCTGCTGGACGTTCCAACCGGACAACGCCGTGTTGAAGGCGCCGACCGTCGGTGCCCACGAATATCTGCGCACCCAGGCGATCTCCCGCATCTATCTCGATAACATTCCGAGCATCCAAAGCTCGTGGGTGACGCAGGGCCTCGACATCGGCCAAGTCGCGCTGAAATACGGAGCCAACGATCTCGGTTCCATTATGATCGAGGAAAATGTCGTGAGCGCCGCCGGCACCACGTTCAGCATGGGAGTGAACGACATGAAACGCCTCATCGAAGATCTCGGCTACGAAGCGAGGCAGCGGGACAACTGGTACCGGCTCGTGAATTGACGGGCTGACTACAGGGGCGGGATTTTACGCGAATTCCGCTAATTTGCACGAATGAGTTTCAGAAGGGAGATCATTTGGGACGCCCCCGTTGGGGCTCGCCGCGTCAGATCAACCCGGCCTCAAAACACGTCGCGCGTTCCACCGTCCGCTCCGCGCCCTCCGTGGCTCCGTGGTAAATCAACCGCTCCCTACCTGCCGGTTCCGCCGGGCTCGATCACGCATTTGCCGGCTTCCCAGCGGCTGACGAGTTGCAGGGCTTCGTTCGCCTGTTCCAGCGGAAACCGGTGCGTGATCATCGAGGCGAACGGGTAGGCTTCGGGAAAGCGGGCGAGGAATTCCAGGGCGGCCTTCATGTGTCGCGGTTCGCTGGACCAGGAACCAAATATCTGAAGCTGTTTGCGCGTGATCACATGCGGGTTTAGTGAGATCGGGCCGGCGTCGCAGTAATGTCCGAGCACCAGGTATTTTCCGCCGTCGCGACAAAGGTCCCAGCCTTCGGCCACGGCCTGCGGCGCACCCGCACATTCGATCACCACGTCCGCCCCGTACCCGCCGGTCAGTTGACGCACCGCCGCCAATCGCGCTGCAGGATCGCGCACTTCATCCAGATCAATGACTTCGTCCGCACCAAAACGTTTCGCCATTTCAAGCCGATGTTTGGGCGCGCCGATCACTATGACCCTGGCCGTCCCGGCGGACTTGGCTACCGCGAGCGCGCTGATCCCGACCGGTCCCGCGCCTTGGATCACCACCGTATCCTGCCAGTCGATTCCGGCGCGCTCAACGCCGTGAATCGCGGTGACGAGCGCGCAACCGGCTCCGATGACAGATTCGTTTTTCAGTTCGTCCGGCAGTTTGAAAATGTGGGCGCGTGGCTGGAGGCTGTGGAATTCAGCGTAACCGCCGAGAAAGTGCGGGGCCTGATCCGACCGGTAGCCGATGCCGTAGGCCTTTCGCTCGGGACAACGCGTCGGCTGCTTTTTCTCCGCGCAATAATAACATCGTCCGCACGAGGCGGTGGAGGTCCAGGTCACGCGATCACCGATGCTCAACCGTTGTCCCGACCAATCGCGCTCAACCCCGTCGCCGAGCTGCTCAATCCGCCCGACCGTTTCATGGCCGAGAATCACCGGCAGTTGAATGGGCAGTTCGCCTTTCCACAAATGGACGTCCGTGCCGCAGATGCCGGCCATCTCCGTGCGGATCAGCGCGGCGCCAGGTGATGGTTTGTCGGGAAGCGGATACGACTTCAGCGAGAGAGGTTGGCCGAAGGATTCGAGAACCGAAGCGCGGGCGGTGCTCATACGGGAAGGTCCGTCCGGATATCCTTCAGTGCGGGAAATTCTAGGCGCCATTGCCGGACGATGTTCGGGTCCAGTTCCGCCGAAGTCACTCCCTCGTTCGCACCTGCGTCGGCGATGATCGTTCCGTGCGGATCGACCACGATGCTGCGTCCGTCGTAGTGAAACTTTGGATCGTCCCCGCAGCGATTGACGCCGATGACGTAGGCTTGATTTTCAATGGCGCGCGCCTGCAACAGCGTGACCCAGTGCTGCGTTCGTTTCGACGGCCATTGCGCGATGACGACCATCAGTTCGGCCCCGCGCTTGACCGCGAGCCGAAACGCCTCCGGAAATCTCAGGTCGTAGCAAATCAGGGGCGACACGACGAAACCACCGAGTTCGAAGAACACGACGTTCTCACCTTTTTCGTAGTGCTGGTCTTCGCCGCTGAAGGAGAACGGATGCAATTTGCAAAACCGCGCGAGCGCCTTTCCCGAGGATTCCATCACCACCGTTTCGTTGCGTCCCTTGCCGTTTTTTCCCTGCCGAACAAGTCCGGCAATCACAGTCGACTGATGAGTCTGCGCCAGTTCGCTGAGGAACGATTCGGTTTCGGATGAAGCCGCCTCGACCGTAACGCCGAGGTTCATGCTGAAGCCGGTCGCGAACATCTCGGGCAGCACGATCAGGCTGCCGGGCGGGATCGAGTGTTTTTCCAGCAATGAACTCACCTTCGCGAAGTTCGCGGTGCGATCTTCCCAAACGACATCAAGTTGCACGAGAAACGTTTTCATTGATCAGGTTATTTCAAAATTAATTCGCGGCGTCCAGTTGAAGGACAAAAGTTTATTCTCCCTGCAGGATGGTTTGAACACCCTTGGTAAATCGACGGATCCCTTCAACCGCCGTTTCCGGAGTCAACGCGCCGTAGGAAATCCGGACCGCGCAATCTTCCCGGTAACCAAACGCATCGCCGGGAATGACCGCGATTCCGTGTTCCTTGATCAACCGTTCGACCAGCGTCATCGGCGGCAGGTCGGTTTTCAACTTCAAGAAATAGTAGAACGCGCCATCCGCCGAAGGAATTTCGCAGAGTGATCCGATCATCTGTAGTTCGTCGTGGACCAGTCTTCGCACCGCACGAATGGATTCGGTGCGGGCGTCACAATACGTTCTGCCAACGCGGAGCGCGGCGGCGGCGGCGAACTGGGAGATGACGGGCGGACAGATGATGTTCGTGTCCTGGATCTTTTTGACGGCGTCCAAAAGAGTTTCGGGAATCACCTGGTAGCCGATGCGCCAGCTGGCAAATCCATAAGCTTTGCTCAGCGAAAAAAGCGAGATCGTGTGCGGCGAGCTGCCCGTGATCGAGCCGGGTGAAAAATGTTCAACATCGCCGTGTGTGAAGTATTCGTAGGCCTCGTCATGAATGTGAAAAATCCCGGCCTCGCGACATATCTCGTTTACCGCGCGCAGATCGTTCCCGGGGTACATCGCGCCGGTGGGGTTGTTGGGTGAGATGGTCACGACCGCCCTAGTTTTTGGAGTGATCGCCTGACGGATTTTCTCCGGCTGCAATTGAAAACGCACATCGGTCGGAACGAGCACTGGCTGGCAGTTCACCATCGTGATCGCCATCTCGTGGTTAAAATAATACGGCGTCTGCAGAATGACTTCGTCACCCGGATCAGTGATCGCCAACAACGCGTTGAGAAACGCCATGTTGCCGCCGGCCGTCACGACGAGAGCATTCCCTTCCCCGATGGTGATCCCGTTCTCCTTGGACAATTTCTTGGTAATCAACTCCCGCAGCGGGGCAATTCCGTCAACCTGTTTATAAATGTGATTGGTCGGATCATTAAAAAACTCTTGGATCGCCGCGGCACATTCACTCGGCGGACCGTAGTTCACCACGCCCTGCCCGAGTGAAATGGTTCCGGGATGATCACGAACCAACGCCCCGACGACGGGGATCACCGGGGATTGAACGGCCAACAAGCGCGCGGCGGTGGAAAACATGGGGAAAGTGTAGGGAAGTCAGAGGTCAGATCCCAACGAAATGATCTCACAAATCAGCGAGCATCTTGTCCAGATTGCCGGGCTTGGCACCCTTGGTGGCGGACACAAAACCGAGCGTGACCGCGTGGGCCGTCCCGTCGGGCATCGCGTAGACGACGATCTTGTCGAGCACCATGTCCGCGCGGGGCTCACTACAGAGCTTCACCATGTCGCCCAACGTCTTGAAGGGAATGGACTCCTCTTCGTAGTCCGGCGTGTCAGTGCGGATAAAAACCGCCTGACCGATGGCATAATCCGAAGGTTTCATGTGCGCCTAGTGGTGACTGTCGTGGGGACATTATCTCATGAAGAACGATCTGTCCACGCTCGAAAACGGGATGTCGGAACTCCATGAGAATGTCCCCCTGGTAACTCGATAAGAATGTCCTCCTCTGTGGCGGGTTGCGGTAGCAACCCGGCCACGACATGGAGACATTGACGATGAACGGGAAGGAACGGAAACGAC
>Ga0209390_10004967_pt1 | contig 19392 bp, 13 predicted proteins | sample BON01_FD_187212 | JGI IMG/M metagenome (GOLD analysis project Ga0209390, IMG submission 187212) | Freshwater microbial communities from Lake Bonney liftoff mats and glacier meltwater in Antarctica - BON-01 (SPAdes) (version 2) | ecosystem: Environmental > Aquatic > Freshwater > Ice > Glacier...
ACGCCCCGAGACTGGTTCAAGTGCACAAGACCTGAGCACCCTGCCCATGGGGGTGTGATGCTCTGCACGGTACAGTGTAGGCCTGCTTCGGCATGCGCCAGAAAAAGCCCTCCCAGAGGGTGCACTCGAAAGAAACAAGACAAGACAAGACTTGATAGCAGACGCCTATAATGTGTACGTTCAGCTTTTACTGAAAAGTCAAACCGCATTTCAAGAGAAGACTTGACATGGAGTCTGGGATGACCTTTTCCTCTCGGTGGTGCGTAGGGTGCTTGCTAGGCACGCGTTCTCTCCAGAATGCCCCTCAACATCCGCTGCATTGCACGAGCCACAAATTACCATGACTGCCTATCCATACAATTAACAAGTGACAAAATTCTGTTGATTCTTTTGTGCAAATGCGGCAAGAGAATGGTAGAGAGACCGTGCCTTTGGCAGCAACATGGGCCGCCGTCTTCTGTGGTCTACGTGTGGTCCCCATGCATGCACCACACAAATCAAGGCACCAAAGCAAAAACAAACCAAGCCAAAACTCAAACAAAGAACTTCGGATCTAAACCCACTTGTTTTGCTTCTTTGGTCCCCCTCATCGACCTCTAAAGCAGACCACCAGAACTCCAAGCGGGCAGCGCGGCGAAATGCGAAGATGTGGGCCGTGCTCTTGGAGAAAGCCTTTGTTGGCTGTCCGCGTCCACAGCTCCATACATTTCGCAACGTGTATATGCTCTGAAACACATTCTCGAGATTTCTTCCTTTCATTTCTCTGAATCCCAAATTTCCACCAGCCAGACCCGTGCCCGAATTCCTCCAGTCTGGCCTTCTGATTTTCCGGTCCACACCACGCACAGAACAAGACTTTCCCGCAATAAATTTTTCGGGGCGGGCAATTCGAGGGGTGGAAGCGCTTCCTTCTCCCGAGACCTGCGCTCAACACCACCAAAGGCATTCCCGCACCCAGCCCCTTGGCAAACCATGTCGTAGCAACTCAAGCTACCGTTTTTCATGCCTCAAACCACGATTCACACCCCTGTATCCACACAGTACCCTCCAAGGAGCGGGAGGTCTCGGGGATGGCCAGCCGTTGCCAAGAAATTTGGGAAATTTGTTCAAATCAAGTCTCGAAATAAGACGGGCGCCTACAAAATGTGTTGCTTGTGTTGTGTATGCCCCTTCCTCCTTCTTATGCTGCGCAATTACATGTATGACTAATCCATGCGTGCTGCCACTAACGAATGCTTGGCGTGCACGACACACATTGCCGTCGTGTTCTAGCCGTCTCCCACCAGCAGGCAATATTATCAACGAGGGATCGGCTCCTTGCCCTTGGCCTCTGTCGCTGCGCAAAACTTTGGTCAGTTAAAGGGCAATTGAAGCACCAAAAAAGCAGCACGGCCATCGCATGCCTTGTGCGTGGAGGACAGGCGGGGCCAGCAGCCCCCCCCTCGTGCATGATGCCAAGTCGTGTGCACAGCCTGGCGCTCCACCTGCCCGGCGATGCCGCCGGTCGCAGTGCTACACATGCTATAAAACATGCTCTGACTCCGCATACCTCCCCAGGACTTATGTTTTGGGGCTGCTAGTAGGCCATGCCACCACATGTGCCTTTGTCATGCGTGCCCGGAGCCCCTTCCGTCTGCATAACTGACACCCACTCACCACCCCCCTCCTCCTCCCCCCCTCCCAACACTCACACAGGCAATTCCACCACACGATTGCTACCTCGACCGACCCGCTCGGTCCCACGTCCTTCGACCAAATTTCGCTCTCCTTCACGGCTACTACCCAAGAGGTCTCCTTTTGGCAGGCGGTCACTGGTCCTGCCTGCAAGTTAACCCTGGAGCAAAGGCGACGACACGACGACAACGACAACGAGAAGCACCTTCTAAGCCAGCACGCCGCTGCCGCCGCCGCACTGGCTAGCGACACTGAAATGCCACCTCAACAAGGCACGGTGTGGCCCTCTTCTTCCGCCGCACCAGAAAGCATCAGCAGGAGCAACAGCGAGGGCCTGCACGAGACCAACATGGAGACGATGGTGTGGAACTTGCTCAAGGACGAGCTGCAGCAGCAGCGAGCGGCAGCCAGCACCAGCACCAGCACCACCAGCACCAACGCCACCCACAGCCCTTCCTTCTACCCTCCTCCCGGCCTCAGTGACGGCGGCTACCACTCCCCCGATCCTCGCTCCCCCGTGGCCGGCGGCAGTCCCATCGCCGCAGCAGACCCCGCCTTGGCCCCTGTGCCTCCCCCCAGCAGCGAAGCCTTGGAGCTGATGGCCCGCTTGTGCTTGGAACGAGTCCTGGGCCGTGCTGAGGGGATGGCCCGTCGTACGGAGCTGGGCATAGCCTTGCGAGATGCCCTCGGCCCTGCCTACCAAAAAGGGTGGGTAAACGTGGCGCTGGCCGAGCTGGAACGGAAAGGCCATGGGCGGCTCACGCCCGACGGTGTCTTCTTTCGGGCCTCCAGCCCTTTGCTGGGCGCTGTGGCCAACATGCGGCTGCGCAACAAAGGGGTTGCGGTGGCGGCTGCGAGCACCACCACCACCACGATCAGCAGCAGCAGCAGCAGGCGGGGGAAGCGGGGCTTTTTGCTGATTGACGGCGGCTACTACGAGTGGCTGCAGTGGCACGTCCTCCAGGGCCGGGCAGCCACGCACGCCATTGACGTCCGCCTCCTGGTGCAGCGGTTGGAGAACCTGCTGGGGTTGTCCTTTGTCCGAAGGCTGTACGTGCAGAGCACCGAGACGGGAGCCCGTGGGACCTTCCACAAGATGCTGGAGGCCAGCGCCGGGTTTGAGGTGGAGCTGCACCGGCTTCGGGACTCCCCCTCCTCGCCGCCCCATCGGGGCGTGGGCGTGGCGATGACGGCCCAGGTGATGAGCTCGACATTCAAGGCTGCTTTTGACGCGCTGGTGGTGCTGACGGGCGGGGCCTCGGACCTGGCGCCGGCCTTTCGGATGGCGCAGGCAGAGAACGAGAGCAGGTACCGTAGCCGGCAGCGTGTGCAGGAAGTGGTGGCCTTGGGTGGGACCCGCACCAGCCCCGAGCTCTTTCCTTACCTCTACCGGCCTGCCGATGGCTCGGCCTTCATTTTCGAGAGCCTCATGGCCGCGTGCGTCGTGCCTAAGAGTGAGCTGGGGCGTGGGGGTGGTGGACCCCTTTCCATCTCCTCCTCTTCCTACTTCTCCCCGCAACGCAATGCCCGCTCCCTCTCCCCGCCCATGGCCCGTGGCTGGTTGCCCGAGCCAGGCTTTGAGAGCAGCTTTCCTCCTCCTCCTCCTCCCCCTGAAGCCCCTGCCAAGGGCCGCTCCGTGTCCTACTCCTCCTTCCCGCAGCAACGGGACCACCGCAACCCTGCGGTGCACGAGCTGGGCAATCTTGCGGGGAGCCCTCTCCGTGCTGCGGCCATAAGCGACTTGAACCTCAATCTGAGCCTGAGCAACAGCAGCGGGAGTGGTAGCGGTGGCAGCGGGAGCGGCAGTGGGGGTTGCAGCAGCAGCGGGGGGGGAGGGGCGGGGGCGGGGGGTGGGGGTCGTCCTCGACGGTGGTGCAACTTTGGGCATCGCTGCAAATACTTTGAGGATGTGGAGGCGAATGCCATGCATTTTCAGCGGTTTGCTCACGTCTGCCAGCACGATTTGTTGTGTCCCTTTGTTTTGAACTACGCCGCGCACCGTTCGACGGAGGAGGGGAAGGCGCATTTTGCCATGTGGAAGCACTCGTGCCCGCATGGGTTGGACTGCCAGTATTTTGCGCAGCCCGACAAGCACCGCCGGCACATCGAGTTCTTTACCCACAAGGCCAAGGTCCTTAACGCTGCGGCTGCGGCGGTGGCCCAGCAGCAGCAGCAACAGCAGCAGCAACAGCAGCAGCAGCAGATGTACCAGCACCAGCACCACGAGCTCCAACACCACCTGGCAGCTTTGTCCCTTTCTCCGCCTCCTCCCTCGGCCTCACCCCTCTCTGCCCTGGCTGCCCGGGCGCCGCTGTCCTTGCCTGCCACGCTGAATGAGACAGAGCAGTTGCTTAGTCGATTTGTTGGGGATTGGGATCCGGAGGTCGTGTCACAAATGCTGCAGCAACACCACCAACAGCAGAGCCAGCAGCAGCAGCACCACCACCATCAGCAGCAGCATCAGATCCTGCTTCCCCATCCACCTGGCCTGCAGACGCAGCACTCCTCCTCCTCCACCCACTCCTCTTCCTCGGGCCCCCTGAACTACCCGGTGCTTGCCTCCAGCGTCTCGGGCGTCGACGATGAGGTGAGCAGCCAGGGCAGCGCCGGCGCGGCCTCCAACCCTTCTTGGTCCCCGCGTGGTGGCACTTCGACCTATTGGTAGTATTATGTTTTCGTTTGTTTATCTAGTATAAGTATGAATGATGTTTTTTTGTGTTTTTTAATCCAGCTGCTTTTTGAGAAAGAGAGAAAGGGCATTGGGGGCTGTCTTGGGATGGGTCCCAAGAGAGCTGAGAGAGAGAAGAGAAAGTGTGTGTGGTCATCGTTTGTCGTAACGATATATTATGGTGTAGTGCAAGATTTTAACAGAAAGGGCTTGATTTTCTTACAGCCTTTGTGGTTGAGTGAAGCGGGGGCATTGCAAGAATAGTAGAGGAAGGGGTGAAAAGTAAAAGACAGTTTTTCCCAAAAGGAAAGGCAGTTTTGAAATTTACAGACTTTCCCACAAATTGATATAGAAAAGTAGAGAAGAAAGGAAGAAAGAGAGAGAGTAGCATCAGAACGATGTATCAAAGTCCAGTAAGAGTCATTAAACCGCGCACATTTGCCGCAAACACACACACACACACACATTTCCCTCGAGAATTACGAAAAAGAAAATGCGTAATGCAAAGTATGGTGAAAAGAAAGAAGTGAAGAGCTTAGTAGAAGCAAGTTACAGGGAGGGGAGGGCAAGATTCCTTTCCCTCCTTATTTAGGGTCACATTTAAAAAAAGGGGCGGGGGATTTTAACATTATTAAAGAATGCCTGAGAAAGGTTTGTTTTCGGTCGAGTGAGATTCCACCAGCTTTCAGCAGAGAGTCTTAGCACAGAGCAAAATAGATTAACATACAGACAAACGACGGATATATATAAAAACAACAAGATAAAAGAATAAAAGAAAAATTGGACCTATGGCCCAGTGATCGATTAAAACAAAACACTTTGCACAACGTATCTTTTGATTTTGGGGGGGATTTTTGTTTCCTCTCATTCCAGGCGCACACACACACACACATACTGACACACACGCGAACGACACAAGAGCAAATATCATCTAAACGCCCGCCAGCCACGATGGCTGGACGGAATCGCAGCTCCCGCTCCTGCCCTTGCCCACCGCGGCGTACTGGGCCTGGTGGGTTTGCGGGTTCCAGGTCTCGGCAGGCGAGCGAGTAGAATGAGGGGTGGACACCTTGGCCCCCATCATAAGAGGGTTGGCGCCGCGGGGGCTGCTGGCACGGAAGCTGTTGTTGCGGACGTTGCCTGTGAGGTGGTGGTTGTTGTAGCCGCCGACGAGCTGGACTTCGACTTCCTCGGCGTCGTCGTTGTCGTGGTAGTGGGCAAGACGCCAGAGGGTAAGAGCGACAAAGAGAGCGAGCACCGCCGAGCTCAACATGGAGATCCACGCGTAGTAAAGTCCCACCGCCTTCAAGCCTGGTCCGCTCTGCTTGACACAGCCATCGACCGTGCAAAACACATGGAAAGCATCGGGTCGAATGCACTTCCAAGCAATCACGGCAACCGCACTAAATATGCATTGAGGAATAGCAGCATAAGCCGAGTACCGCATGTACTTGGAGTTCCCATCTGCCGTCCGCGCGCACTTCGCCCGGATATGAGCAAGAACTACGCCCGCCCCCGCCACAGTAGCCACGGCCATGCAGCACTGCACGAGAAGGAGGAGCGTGTACGGCAGGACGTCGCCTTCCTGAGCCATATTCCAGCTGGCATAACCAACCGTGACATGACTCGTGGTCAGGTCATACGCCACATCCCTCAACCCATACCCAGCCTCTATAGTCTGATGGTACGTCTGCCCATCCACCTCACGGGTGCCTTGGAACTGCGCCCGCTGCCAGCCATGCGACGTCAAGCCCACCCACAAGAGGCCAAAGGAGATCGCCCAGAGCATCCGCGCGGTCCGCTGCAAATTGAGTTCTTGCGGCGTCAACTCTTGGGGCTTGGGCGAAGGAGGAGGACCAGGGCGAGTCTTGGCAGCCACGTAGCTGGGCAGGGCACTCAAGGTGGCGGCGCCGGAGGACAAGGCACTCTTGGCCATGTGTGCAGCGCCGGCAGCCGCGGCCTTGGCCTGCATGGCTTGCATCAGCAGCAAGGGTCTATGCCTGTCGGTGGAGTGGGAAGGTGGATCGTGTGAGTTGGGGTTACGGATGAAGCGGTGCTTGTGATCGTGGTATCGTAGCTTGGGGTTGTGTTCGCTCGTGAGCTGCGGGGCGAAGGCAGGCAGACGTCGTGCCGCGACACGTAAAGAACACGACGAAACGCTTTTGAGGCGTTAGTTGATGATGCTTCTTTGGCCGACCTCCCTCTTCTCCCTTTTTCCTTTTTTTGGGGGGATAGTTTTGTTTCTTTTTTGTTTTTGTCTCAGGGAGCAGCCTTGCGGCCTTAGTGTCCCTTTCTAAAAGCAACAATCAAGTTTCTCGTTCGTTTACGTTCAAAAGAATACATACCTGCGGCCAGCAAGGCCTTTTTGCTTCATTTTCCTTGGTTTGTATGATAGTGGTAGTCGTCCCCTTTTTGTGTGTGTCCTGGCGGCGTGGAAATACGTTCGCGCCTCAGGCCGCCCTTCACGTCTGATTCTTCATCTTCCCTCTGCTGCTCATGCTTCTCTCTGCTCTTCTATTTTTCATCTTCGTATTCTCTTTTGCGCTCTGTCTTCTTCTTCGTCTTCTGCAGCTGCTTACTTCTTCATTCTGCTCATCGATCACAATACTGGTCACAATTTCCATCCACTTCTGCCTTTCCGTTTTCCCCCCGCCATGACCACCCTCCCTCCCTCCCTCCCTCCCTCCCTCCCTCTCTCTCAACCGGGACCATTTGACTCGTTCACGCATTCTTCTCCTTCATCCTACTCCTCTCCACTCTTCTTTCCCCCCACCACAGCGGCGCCCCCCTCCCCCTCCTTCGCCAGCGCCTTCTTAAACAACCCTCGCACAAAACCCTCCATTTCCTGCCCCGCCGTATAATAATCAGTACTCGGATTGTTGTATCGTTTACAATTCCGGCACATCCTAAGCAAATCAGCCAACAGCATCTCCTTATTCCTATAATACCCCGCCCCTCCCTCCCTCCCTCCATCCTCCTTCATCACCACCTCCCTCCCTCCCCCCCCCTGTCTCCCCTCACTCCTTTCAACCACCACCCCTTCCTTCAGCCTCTTCTCAATAAGAGATAAGTCGATAGGATCAGTCACTACATCTAGGTAATCAGGCACCTCGCTCGTGTCCACCGGCTCGAGGAAAGGCCATGCTGCTCGGTGATTAAACACTTCCCTTAAAATGTTATTCAAAATTAACTGCAACGCCACCCGTTCCCTGTCCATATCCCTCTGCGACACAGGAGCAAGCTGACTCAAATTCCACCCTGCTTCCCTTACTCCAGGCACGGCCATCACGTCCTTGACCCGCCCTCCCTCCTTCCCTCCCTCCTTTAGGGCTTTGAAGCAGGCCAGGCCAGGGTAGACGACGTGGGATTTGGCTTTTTCCTTGAGCCGGGCGTGGATGAAGGCGCGTTGACGAGAGATCATGTTGGGGATGTCGAGGTAGTTGATGGTGGGGTGGACGTAGCACTCCATGAGATGGGCGCCGTCGTAATCTTTGATGTAGCCGGTCCACTGTTCGAGGGAGGGAGGGAGCGAGGGAGGGAAGTGGGGTGAGGTTTTGGGACATTTTTCCCAGGCACATGGAGACCCTCCCTCCCTCCCTCCCTCCCTCCCGTACCTGCGAGCGGGGCATGCCCAAAGTCTTTGAAAATCCTTGCTTGCGGAAATAGCCAATCGCATAGTTATCAGCGTAGGTGAGAAAGTATCGGAGGCCTTCTCGCTTGGCCTGCTCCTTGAGGTGGTTCATGAGCAGAGTACCGTACCCCTTGACTTGCTGTAAAAAGCGGGGGAGGGAGGGAGGGAGGGAGGGGTTTGAGGGAAGGAGGGAATATCGGAGGCCTTCTCGCTTGGCTTGCTCCGTAAGACGGCTCATGAGCAAAGTATCATAGCCCTTCACTTGCTGGAGAAAAGGAGGAAAATGAATATGTGAGTGAGAACTCTGCCTTCCAGAATGACTTTTCCTCGCATCCTCCGCTCCATCCCTCCCTCCTTACCTCCGTGGCCGTAATCGCACAAAACGCAATCTCGGCAAAACGCTGCGTAGGATAAGGACGATAACAAATACCACCAATCGCAAGCGGACCACGACACAAGGCGACGGCACGGTGGCGGCGATCGAAGACGAGACGGACGATGTACTCTTTGGGCATCTTGGGGAGTTGCTGATGGAAAGAAGGAGTGAGGGAGAGGGGGAAGGTGAGTGTTACCACTCCACTCATAATCCTACTAGACACACACACTTCAACATGAATTTCTTCATCCACTCACACAAAACACCCACAAACACAATACTACATACACCCCTCCCTCTGCTCTCCCTCCTACCACACATACATACATACATACCTTGGCCACAATATTCTTCAACGCCACCAGCCTCCAAGACAAAAACTCCTCCAAAACAAAAAATCCGGACACAACCTCACCCACGCACAATCCCTTCCTCTCCTCCTCCTCCTCCTCCCTCCATACATATACATACCTTGGCAAAAATGTTCTTCAACGCCACCAGCCTCTCCGAGTTCTCGGGCGTCCCATCATTCTCCACCAACCGAAACGTAATATCCGCCGGCAACCCCGCAGGGCCCGTGTCTGCAGCTGCTGCTGCTGCTGCTGCTGCTGCTGCTGCTGCTGCTGCTGCTGCTGCTGCTGCTTGGGGCGGTGGTGATGGTGGTAGGGAGGAGGAGGAGGAGGAGGAGGAGGAGGAGGAGGAGGAGGAGGAGGAGGAGGCAGCGGCCGCGGCGGCATTGCCCCCGCCGCTGTTGCTGGCGGTCTTGCCTCCGGTGTGTGGGTGGTGGTGGGGAGGCTCCGCGGGTTCCATGGCTGGAGCGCTGCCATTGTCGTAGTTGTTGCTGCTGTTGCCGTTGGTGGGTTGCTGGTCGACCTCCTGTGTAGGGTGGAAAGGGGGAGGGGAGTGAGTCTCGAGGCAGAGATGGTTCCCCCCCTCCTCCGCGTCATATAATCAACACGTACCATGTCTGTGGCTTCCGACGCCGTCTTCTCCGACTCGACCACCCCAGGTCCGTCCCCGTTCATGGCGGGTGCCGCTGCTGCTGCTCCTCCGTTTGCTGCACGAGCAGGGGAGCTTCCTTCCTTGGCCTCGGCCGTGTTCGTCGTGCTGGTCGCAGAGCTGGCGACCCACGGCTCCGTCTCATCGGGTGGGGCCATGACTGTGTGGTGTAGGGTGTAGAGGTGGAGGGTGTCTGAGTATTGTGCGGTGAATAGGAGCAGCACAGGCCAAGCAAGGAAGAAGAATGCCCTGCCTTGCTTCTTTCACGCGCAGCACTCTGGCTGGCCTCTCGTCCCCTGCGCCAACGAAGCACTCCCCGGGCCACCCGTCCGCGGCAAAGACAACAAGCGTGGTACGGGCCTTGTAATGGTGCCTGTGGTGGACAAGGAGAGGGAGGGTGTAGGTGGAAAGACAAGAGAGGCGAAGGCAAGGAGGCTCTCTAAAACGAAGACTATCTCTCATCAATCGATGATGTTGCTGCCTTGTGGTCCCAAAACACAATGCACACAGCGCACAAAGAGCACCAAGGACGCTACTGTGGATGAGCATGAGCTTGGCCAGTGCGTGATTGATGGCGTGTGCTTTGCTGGTCTCGGCGCAGCAGCATTCATCAATCCCCTCGCTCCCACAAACCAACTCTCACGCAGCCACACATCCACTTCCCCAACCACAAACAACAACACAGCGCCATCATGGCAGCCGCAGCAAGAGCAATGGGGCAAGCCTGGACGCGGCTCGTCTCATCAGCAGCCACGGGCATGGCAAGGAGAAGTAGCGGCGGCCTGTCCTCCTTCACCACCACCATCACAAGCACCCGCCCTATCTCCTCCTCCGCCTCCTCCCCCATGTCCGCCGCCACTGCCAGCACCACACCCACCGCAGCGACCGCGGCCGCCAGACCACCCAAGCACAAGACGCCCCGTAAGCGGTAGGTTTGTCATGCTTTGACATTGTGAACGCCATTCCATTGGAGGAGTTGGGCTGGTAGAGGGAGGGAGGAAGAGGATAATGGTGCGCGTCCGCGAAATCCCTTGTAGCAAAAGCCTCGAGATCGTGTGACACAACATCGCATGGATGTTTGCAGCAAAGGGAGCCGCTTTGATACAGGCTCCCTTGACTGTCAACATTTGTACAATGCTTGTCAAACGTTTTCGGGGCTCTTCGTTGAGGAGGTCAGGAGGCAAGGAGGGAGGGAGGGGAGGATGTGGCGGATCAGCCTCAATGCATGCTCTCCCTCCGTCCGCGTCATTCTATGAGCAACGCTCTTATTTTACGTAAATGCATTCAAATCTGCTTGCTTGAAACAGAATACCTCTGCTCACGACTCTCCCCACTGACAATCTAACCCTTGGCCCTCCTCCCTCCCCTTACCAAACCCCCAAAAACAGAGCCTCCTCCACCCTCGCTGAGCTCAAGCTAGCCGAGCACACTAAGGGTCTAGCAGCCAACGCCGAGAAGAAAGTCCCGACGTTTCGACCGGGCGATTCGATTGAAGTGAAGATGGTCACGCATTTGACCTCGACAGAGACGGATACCTATAGAGGGGTGGTGCTGAGCGTGCGGAAGAATGGGGCGGACACCCGGTTTACGCTGGCAGATGTACGTGGGGACGGAGGGAGGGGGGGGGGGAGTGATGGGAGGTGTGTCTGTGTGAATGTCTAAGCTTGTGTGGGTGATTGTGTGCGCCAATTGCGTTTCAGGTGCGGCAGCCGCTCTTGTCTTTCCTCCCTTCATTTACTGACAAATCACACCACAAAAACATACGAACGCACAGGTTTTTCTGGGTACGCCCATTTTGAGTGGCATTCCGCTTTACAGCCCTTTCATCAAGAGTCTCAAGGTTAGTTTGGGTTGGTTTGGTGCAATGCGATAGAAAGGAAGAAGAAACGAATCACCTACGCAATATTTAATCTCACACACACGACTCCCATCCACCCACCTACCAAAACAAACAAACAGGTGTTGCAACCCGCCTACATCCACAAGGGCAAGAAGCGCGTGCGACGGTCCAAGTTGTACTACTTGTGGGAGAAGCGGGATCCCAAGGTCTTTTCCATCTCTACTTAAAGTGAGAGAGAAAGCAGGGGTAGGGGTAGGAAGGAGGGAGGGAGGGAAGGTGGGAGGCATTTGGTCTGTTGGGCTTTTGGGGATAAGGCATTGTTAGATAGATAGAAAGACGAGGAAGCAAAAAAGGAACAAGAATAAGAAGAGATTTAAGAGGGTCTAGAATGGAGATTGCAGATTGTTGCATTTGCGATCTCGATCAGGCGTCATTTCGTGTTTTTCGTCTGCTTGTTTTTCTTTGGTTTCCTTCGTGTTCGTTACTTGTCGTTGTGAATTGTTCACTTCAGCTCTTTATTCCGTGCGTGTCGTCGTGTCAGTGTGTTGGTGTAGTGTGTCATCGAGCGCAGCGCTCTTTTTCGCTTTGCTTCATCTTTTTTCCATTTTCTTGCTCTATGAATTCATTATTTTTGTTTTGTGTTGACGTTTTCTTCCTTCTCAAGACAAAGAAGGATTGGTCTTTGCGATTTGCTTCGCGCTCGTTGCTTCTTCAGTTTAGTTTCTCAGACATATTGGATGGGTAGATGCTCTTGTGTGGTGTGGGTGCTTTCATTTTTGGTGTAGTCTTCCTCCTCCTCCTCCATTCTCTTGGTGGTTCAATCCATCCAGTGTGTATGCATCACGTATTCTATTCTCTCTATGCATCACGTATTCTACTCTGGGCTTTGGCCACCAGCCGCCCTTGCTGCTGCTGCTGCTGCTGCTTTTCCAATCACACAACAGGGAACCGTAAAATCGCAACGGCTTTCCTGTTTACTTCAGTTCCTCCACCATTCTCACTCTAACTTACTTATGTGTGTATGTATGTGTGTGTGTATGCTCTTCCTTCCTCTCTACGCTACATCCTTCCCTTTCCTCCTCCTCACGACATATCCATCGCTCCTCCTCGCACCGCTGCTGCTGCTGCTGCTGCTGCTGCTGCTGCTGCTGCTGCTGCTGCTGCTGCTGCTGCTGCTGCTGCCGCCAGCTTCCCCCCACATTCAATACACACCACCCTTTCAAACGCCCCCGCGTAATCAACCGTCGAGCACAACGAGCAAAACATCTCATGGCAAGCCTCACAACTCCTCAGGCAGGTCTTACAAACCCCCCTTTCACAATGCCGACAACGCCCAACGGAGATCCAACAATCCGGATGCCCGGCCGGCTGCTGCTGCTGCTGCTGCTGCTGCTGTTGCTGCTGTTGCACGCGTGGTGGGGATTGAGACATATTCATTGCTCGTTGTCGTCCTCCGGCCCACAGGGCCATCGCAGCCATCTCTTGTGGGTGGCGGCTCGTCATCATCATCTGCTGCTGCTGCTGGGTGCTGCTGCTGCTGCTGCTGCCGCTCTTGTTGTTGTTGAAGGATGATGAGAGCAAGCAGACATCGCAGTCCTTTTGCTGCTGTGGCGGTTGCTGCTGCTGCTGCTGCTGCATCATGCCTGCTCTCGAAGCCGCGGCGGCAGGTGGCGAACGCAACTGAAGCAGGGCATTAGTGACGCCGCCATACGCGGCCGTCTGCCGCCGCGATTGGCCTGCGAGCGTGGGGGGTGTATGCTGTGCCGGAGCCGCCTGCTGCTGCTGCTGCTGCTGCTCTGGGGTGTGGTGGTGACTCTCCTCCATCACTTCCTCCTCCATCTCCACCTCCTCCACCGGCATTCCCTGAGCGGCTGCGCTTGTGGACGGCGCGAATGGCAGCCCCACGAATTGCGAGGGCGGGAGAGTTGGCTGCAGACGGGCCATCTTCCACGGGCGGGAGGACATAGGCCTGCTGCCTCCTCCAGCTCCGTCCTCATCCATCGCAGCCCCGTGCGGAAACGACGGCAACGAGGAGGGCTGCAGCACCCCCAGGGCCACCCGCTTCCTCCCCACGCCCACGCCCACGCCCAAGCCCATGGAGTGAGGCTCGAGAGGGTCGGCCGTCATGCCTACTGCTGCCACTGCTGCCGACGAAGAAGCAGCTGATGGAGCGGCGTTGTGGTTGTTCTCGCGAGACCACCAGGAGGAAGGCCACATCTTGAGCCAAACCCAGCCCCGCGCGCGGGCACCTTTTGCCTGTAGACGTGTGCAGGGGGTTGGGGTGGTCGTGAGCGTGTGTAAGTGTGTGTTTGTGGCTTTCATTTCATAGCTAGCTCAGCTCTGCCATGCCGGGTAGGCAGAAAAGAAGAAAGCGACGTGGCGCGAACTGGCCCATTGTCATGTTCTTTCGTGTCTTGGTTCTTTTCTCTTCATTTGCTTTTGGTTTTGTGCCTAATTCTGCTGTGCGCTGTGGTCGTGCCTCTTCTTCTCTTTCTGCTCTTACTTTTTTAATAGGACTCTCTCTGAAAATCACGAATCCTTTCCTCTTTCTTAGGGCCGGCGCTGCTGCTGCTCCTACAAAACGTGCATGCACGGCGGCCCAGACCTTACTTCAAAGGGCCACTATGCGATGCTTGCCACTTTCTTACTCTAACCACCAACAGCACGACGCTCCCTTCCTTTCGATCACACACATGCAATACGGCACACTCACTCTCTCTATCAACCCCTCTCACCCCCTCCCTCCCCTTTCTCACTCCCTTTTTCTACTAAAAATACTACTAAACCCAACATCAAATACGCACACCCCTATCCATCCTCCTCCTTACATCCACCGACGCTCCTCCAACGGGTCACACTTATCAAAGCTCGTCAACGAAGACTTAGGAATTCCCTTCTTGAATGGAATATTCGCCCCAAACTTAAGCGTTGCCCCGGGCGAGAGCTTATAAGGGTAATCCGGCATCCACTCCCCCCACTTCGCCTGATTCTCCTTGAAATTCTCAATGTCTACCTTAATGTTACACGCCGTTTTCTGCCCAATATTTTCGATGTATCCCTCCACCATCACCACCCTCGGGCCTCCGTACTCCGTCCACACCTTCGGCTTGTTATACACACAAAAATTCAACAACACACCAGCCGCCGCATCCGCGCCCGGGACCTGCGTGCATTCCGCCTTGCGGGGCGCCACAGCCTTGGGGGGAGGAGGGCTGCAAGCGGAAAACTTGGCGTCGATCCCCACTTCGGGGAAGCCGCTGGCGACAGGGACAGCGGCACCGAGGTTCACGATTTGCTCCGGTGCGTAGTAGCCGGGATAGGAAGGGAACATGTCATTCCCCTCTTCATCCAGCCAGTTGGTCGGGTAGTGGTCGCCGAGCTCCTGGTCAATATTCTCGATCTCAATCGTCACGTTGCACACACCGAACTTGCCCGTGTTCACCAAGATCAAATTTGTTTGCACCACCCGCCCAGCATTCCGGTCCTTCCAGCTCTTCGCATCCTTCCAGCACAGAGCCAACTCCGACTGCCCATCCACCCCCGTATAATACCCACACAAATCCCAATTAATTGTATCCATCGTCGTCGGGGCCGCCCCATCCTTCATCGCCAACCTACGATGTCCCTCCTCCGTCTGCGGGGCCTCCTCCAAATCCTCATTCTCCACCCCATGAGGGCTCAATAAATCAGTCACCTTCTCAATCATCGGTCCCTCCCACATCAACTCCAACCCCTGCGGCGGCGCAAGCACAGCCACCCCTCCCGTGCCACACGGACGGAAGGACACGACAGAAAGCATGGGCAGCACGTCCTTAGCCAGGCCACGCGGAGACGCCGTCAACCCAAACTCACGAATCTCCCCGGGCAGGAGGGCCTTGCTCTGCTCCCCCGTCGCCAATGCCGCCGGCCAGGAAGACGCAATCGAAGCCTTCTCGAAATTGTGCCCCACCATCAAATCGCAGATGGGCTCATCCCCCGTGTTCTCCACCCGGCCCGCCAACTGGACAATGTCATTGCTCCAGACACTCGCCCGGTCCACACACAGCTTCATTTGGAAATACCCAGCCAAACCCGAGGCCTGCCCGCACCGACCCGGGCTCACTTCTACGGGCGCCGGCCCCTCCTGTGGCTGCGGTGGCTGCTGCTGCTGCTGCTGCTCCTGCTGCTGCTGCTGCTGCTGCTGCTCCTTCCCAGCCTTGTTGACAGGCTCCACGGAATGGTACGGCCCGTCCTCCACGCGCTTGACAAACCCAATCGGCAAAATCGTCACTGGAGGGATATCACCCTCCTCGATGGGCAGGTTTTTCTTCTCGCTGCACAACCTAAAGCTCATTACAGCCACCACAGGGTCATTTCCGGGATCAGACGAGTTGAAAGGCGCCACCACCCCCACAGGCGTAACCTCCCCAGGGTGGACATGCCCAGTGTAAATCCCCTCTTTCACCCATTTAGGCCACACAGAATCCACACCCTCCGGCCCACCCGAGACAGCCACCATGATATCACACAAGTCCGCCTTCGGGTCCTCACTTACATTCTCCAAAAACGTATTAATTTGCACCAAATCCGTGCCCCAATGCAAGATAGACTCCACACACAAAGCCAACACGCCCGTCCGAATCGTGTACAGCGCGCAGTAACCCTCAGGGATAACATCGATCGCCTCCCCCTCTCCTCGCACGGCACCTCCACCAGTCTGTGTGCGACGACGGTTCTCCTTAGCACCGATGTTACCGGGCACAGGGACAGCCACGGGGATAGACACAAGCTCTTCGGAAGGGGAGGGGGGCTGGATGCTTTCAATGGGCACGGTGGTGAAGGAGGTCAAATTAGCAGTTGCCGTGGCGGGGGGTTCCTTGCAATCACGGAAGGAGACAATTTCGATGTATGGCGTTGTTTTGGTCGGCGGGCCAGTCATCCCCACGGCGGTCATTTGCTGGGGGCTGAAGGACACTTCGTAGGAACCCTCGCTTGCCCAGTCAGGCCACAAAGAGTATGCTGTCCCGGTCGCGGAAGGCAGGGCCGGCTTCAGCAGGATGTTACAGATGGTGGTCTTGCCCGTATTCATCATAAAGCCGTTGAGCTGCTGCACGTCCTCGCCCCAGGTAACCAGGCTCTCGGAGCACAACGACAGCTCTGCCTCGCCCTTGCGGTAGATCCCACACACACCAGCAGGGATCGCCATCTGCTTCGGAATCGCCCCCGACGCATCGAGCTTCGTGCCCGCCGACGTGTCAGACACCTGCCGTTCCTCTTCCACCGCTGCTGCCGGCGTCGTCTCCGTCTGCTGCTGCTCCTGCACCTGCTGCTTGGCAACGTCCTTAGGCTCCGCAGCCCCCAACAAGTCAACCATGCTCACAATCACCACCTCCAAAGGCGACGGCCGCACAACCTCCCCCGTGGTCGGGTCACGCACCACGTCCGCCGTGCTCGGATGCCCGCAAATATCAAAGTTCTCCAAGGCCAAAGCAGGGCGGGACCCATCCGCACGCGCAGGAGACGTAAGCCCCACGGCGATTGACTCCCCGGGTTGGAAGTTGTCTTTGTGATGCCCTTGTAACACCCAGCGGGGCCACATGGACAGGTACTGCGCGTCTTGCTCGGCGGCCATACGCACAGTGCAAAGGGGGGCCTTGCCGGTGTTGAGCAGCAAACCATTCACTTGCACGATGTCCGAGCCCCACCGAAGCACTGACTCCACGCACAAGGTCGCTTGGGCCTCATCCGTCCCCATGGCAGGCTTGGTGTAGATGGCGCATTGCCCCTCTTGCGGGATCAGGAAGTCGTGTCCCGCAAGGATGGGCGGCTGCTGCGACATGGCGCGGTTGGCTTCGGCTTCTTCTCCAGTGGCCAGGAACTCGATGGCCTCGGGCATGAGCGTTTGGAGAGGGACGAGGCGGAAGGTCACGTCGCCCGTGGCCAGGTCGTAGACGCTGTGCGAGCAGTCCTTGAACGCCCGAATGTCAATGCGCGGGAGCTCGGCAGCGTTCGTCTGCGGCCCAGGGCGGAGGGTGAGGCCGATAGCCGTCACTTGCCCGGATTCGATGAAAATCTCGCTCAGGTTCTCCAAGGCCCAATCAGGCCAGAAGGACGCCATCTTCGACCCCCCCGGCACCACGGGCTGAATCAGCAAGTCACACAACTCGGTCGTCCCCGAGTTGACCAGAAACCCGTTCAATTGCTTGAGGTCCGTGCCGTACTCCACCACGCTCTCCACGCACACGGCCAGCTCCGCCCCATCGAACCCACGCGTGTACACACCACACTGCCCAGCCGGGACAGGGTGGCCCACCGCAGCCGGAGTAATCAAAGAATGCACGTCCACGCCCTTCAAGTCCAAGCCCGCAGGTGCGCCAGGCACAGAAGGCACAGGATCGACGGCCACAGGCGGCGCGGGCGTGGGAGGGAAGGGGAGCGGAGGGGTTGCCACAGAAGGCTCCACCACCTCGGCTGCTGCTGCTGCAGGGGTTTGGTTGTTGTCCTTGTTGCCGTTCCCCATCCAGTTGTCCCAGAAGGCGCCTTGGGTCACCGCCAGGCCACCAATCAGGGTGGTGGCTACGAGGAGCAAGGAGGAGGAGGAGGGCGTCCCCCGCCGGGTTGGACGCTGTCGCTGGAGACGCATCGTCACTGTGTGTTTGGGAAAGGGGAATGCGGGGAAGAAATGAGAACGAGGGACAGTGGCAGTATGTGACAAGGCAAGCACAAGGACATGGATAGGTAGGGGGAGAGCAATCATGTGACAGAAAAGATTACACAGACATTGAGCAGAGGACGACAGTCTCGTCTGGCGAGGAGGAACAAGCAAGGGTGGCGCATGTCAAGTTCCCGACGGTTGGGCTTTGAATGAGCCGTTTAGAAGCTTTGGTTTTAGGGCTTGTGTGATAAGGGCACTAAGACACGAGCAAGGCGTGATGAGAGACAATCAGCAGAAGCAGACGTTAAAGGTTATATTTTTAGGTCAAAGGGGCGCACATGGGTGGAATGCTGCCCCGCCTTGGACAATGGCAGCTTGCTTGGTTCGGGAGGTCGGGAGGTCTCTTTCACATTCCATTTTTGAATTTTGGGCGCGAGGTTTCAAAAACCTCCTCCCTTCTTTCGCTCTAGACAACACAATACAAGACAACCACGCCCATTTATTTGTAGTTTGCAAAGAGGGTGTTCGTGTACTTTGCGTCTTTCATCAGCTCCTTTTTCCCTCCAATTTCACTCCTCCTTTTCTACCCCTCCCGCATGCCTCCCCCCGAAGCCCCTTCTCCCCGCTCTCGAGCTCATCACCCAACCCCACCCACCCACTATCTCAAACAACAACAAAGACACAAATAACCAAAACGCAAACTCTTCTTCTTCCTCCTCCTCTCTTCATTCCTTCTTTATTTCCCCTCGTCTTTTTCCCTCAAACCATCCACAAAATAAAGGGACCCCCCATTCTTCCTCTCTTCTTTTTTTCTTCGTCGTTTCTCGCTAGGCTTTCCCCTTCCGTACACCACTCCTTCTTCCTCCTTCCGTCCACCCCTCTCTCCTCCTTCTGTCCCCTTTCTCTTATCTCTCTTTCTTAATTGACTTTGGATATATGCGCAAGCGTCGCCTCCAATTTGTCGGACTCACGAGAGGGGAGAAATCAATTAAAAATAAAAACGAATGACTTTTTGTTGCTTTTTTTGGTGTTTAGCTGCCCTTGCCTCCGTTTTTGTGCGTGATGTGTGTGTGTGAATGAAGGAAGGGAAGGACAAGGAAGGAATGGAGGGTCGTACGGTGATAAAGTTACAATCGAAAATCGACGACCCCACCCTCCATCCACCCACCTCCCCCCCACCAACAGGGGTGTGTGAAAAACGACAATGATTTGATCCTCCTTCCTCCCTCCCTCCTTCCCTCCCTCCCCCCCTCCCTCCTTGCTAACGCATTCCTCTACTTGCGCTTCTGCAAGGCGGCCGAGAGCCAGTCCAAGCCTTCGTACAACCCATCACCGCTGGTGGCGCAGCAGGCCTGTGTGTGGGGAAGAGGGGGAGGAAGGGAGGGAGGGAGGGAGGGAGGGAGGAATAGAAAGAGAGTGTGTGAGTAAATGCATGGGTGTTTTGTTTGTCGTTCTACCTCATGCATAGCTGCAAGCATGCCACCTACATCACTTCGGCTTCTCTTCTCGTACGCGCAGGACTTACACATAAATGCAGAGCACCCCCCCCCTCCCTCCCTCCCTCCCTCAC
>Ga0209390_10004968_pt1 | contig 19387 bp, 22 predicted proteins | sample BON01_FD_187212 | JGI IMG/M metagenome (GOLD analysis project Ga0209390, IMG submission 187212) | Freshwater microbial communities from Lake Bonney liftoff mats and glacier meltwater in Antarctica - BON-01 (SPAdes) (version 2) | ecosystem: Environmental > Aquatic > Freshwater > Ice > Glacier...
AAATCACCATCGTGTTTATCATCAAGAAGAAAGCACACAAGCGGCTGTACCGAGCCCAAAAAGGGCCGAACCAGGGGGCGTATGGAATGGCGTGGTGGCGCATTTTGCTCGCGTTCTCTTTGCTGCCAGGCGCTCGCGTTCTCTTTGCTGCCAGGCACGGGACCCGCCGAGCAAAGTTGGCGTGTGCAAAGAGGGGATTACTGGAGGTCCTAAGTGCGCGCTTAAAGCTGCGGTGGTTGTCAAAAGGACATCCGCTAATTTGGGTAAAGAAAGGGCGCTTGGAGGCAGGAGGTTGCTTTGCGGAAAATTTCAACAGCAGCCTTCCATTTTGACATGGCCTTGTCCTAACAACCCACATTGCCACCCACAAACACAAACATGCAGACGTACACAGACAGGACGACCAGGACGACGCAGGCGCACGTCCTTGTCGGGGCAACGGGGCAGGAGCCGCTTTCAAAGAAAGGCACACAAGACACCCCTTGCTTTATCATCACAATGCTCCATCTCACCCCCATCCCACCAACACCAAACACACAGGGTGGAGCCTGACAGCCACAGCGACAGCGGCGTCAATCTACCTCCTCCTCAGGCGCACGAGGAGCCGCAGCATCGACAGGCGCCACCGCTGCTGCCCCATCCCTCGATTCCGCCTTATCGTCCTCGGGTTGCTCCTGCAGCAGCAGCAGCACCACCATCGCAGCTACCACCACCGCAGCAGCAGGCAACAACACCTTACAACTCTGTCAATGCACCGGCTGCTGCTCCCCGCCCCCCGATTCCCCGCTATCGTCCCGGCGTCCCCTCGGCTGCACCACCACCACCATCATCGCAGCTACCACCGCAGCAGCCGCCAATAAGCAGTCCGCCCGACATGCAGGGCTATTCTTTGCCCGCCGTTGCTCAGGCGGCGGCTGCCCCACGTCCCATTCCTCCGTATCGCCTAGGTGTCCCACCCAAGGCACCAGCAGTGTCGTTGCCACCACCACCACCACCACCCCAGCAGCACCCGCAACCAAACAGCAGGACCCAAGTTGTTATGCAGCCCGCTCTACCTTATCGTACACCCGCCGCTGCCACTGCTGCTGCCGCCACGCCACGACTACTGCAGCTAACACCACCACCACCACAACAGCAGCAGCAGCCAGAAAGCAGCAGTCTTGTTGGATTGCAGCCTTCTCCGCCGCAGCATCCTCCTGCCGCCGCTGGCACTGCTGCCATTGTGCCACGTCCACCACCACCACCGCAGCAACAGCAGCAGCAGCAGCCACCAAGCGTGCTCGAAAGCATCCAAGCCAAGATGCAGAGCCTTCAACACCTCCCTCTCCACGAAGTCATTTCCGTCGCGCAAGCCCTCCTACCATCAGGGACCATCCTTGACCCCTCCCTCCTCCCCGCCCTCGGCAACGGCCTCCCTCTCCCTCCGAATCTTCCTGCCAGCATGGGCGCCATCACCACCCTTCTCCCTCCCTACCTCCCCTCGAATCCCAATGCTCCCGCGCCCCCGACCCTCCCCCCCTGCTGGCACTGCAAACATGAAATGGAGACCCGCGACCCAACATATTTCTTTCGCTACCGGTGCAAGCTCTTCCCCTTTTGCCCGGGGCAACGCCGCACCTTTAAACCAAACCCAGCAGTGTTCCTCCAACTCCGCCACCCCGAGCTGACAGAACTGCGTGTCTCCTTCCCCGACATGCCTGAAGCCGCTGTTGCCTTTGGTGCTAACTGGCTTCGGGCCTTTTTGAAGAAACATAATTTGAAAGAGGCCGTGCTTGATAAGATGAAGGCTATTCGTCCTGTTGCTGCGAAGGATCGAGGGAGGGGGGGTCCGTGGGAGGTGGTGTTGGATGTGCAGGAATGCGAGATCTTGACAAGGATTTTGAGGACTCACCTATTTCTTGATTTGGTGAGGGAAGTGCCTTTGTCCACGCTGCGGTTTGCGATGCAGATGCACGATGCCGAGGCTACAGCAGCAGCAGCAGCAGCAGCAGGAGGAGGAGCAGGAGCAGGAGCAGCAGGAGGGGAAGAGGGAGGAGGGGCTGGGTTTTATGCGAGTTCGGGGGAGGTGGAGAGAAGGTATGCTTTGTTGCCTCGACGGTTTCAGAAGAGTTTGTTTAAATTTCAGAAGGAGGGGGTTAGGTTTGCTTTGAGGCGGAATGGGAGGTGTTTGATTGGGGATGAGATGGGGACGGGAAAAACGTTGCAGGCGCTGGCGATTATGGCGTGTTATCAGGAGGAATGGCCGTTGTTGATCGTTGTGCCGGCGTCATTGAGGTTGCAGTGGGCGGAGGTGGTGGAGGATTGGATTCCTTTCTTGAGGCCGGCGGATATTCATGTGGTTTTTGGGAATACGGACAAGATCTTCGCGACGAGTGAGTGTCCGCCTGTGGTGATTACGTCGTATGAGATGCTGCGGAATTTGGAGGCATCCATGACGCATATCGGGTTTAATTGCATAATCTTTGATGAGTCGCACAAGATGGCAACGTCTCGCACGCATGCCCCTCCTAATAAAGTCACTGCTGCCTCTCTGCGTGTCGCGAGTCTGGCGAGTCGCGTCTTGCTCTTGTCGGGGACGCCCTCCCTCAGTCGGCCCTTTGAAATGTACGATCAAGTCCGCCTGCTTCATTCTGATCTGCTCAGCATGCCCCAGAAACCAGGGGAGACACGAACGAGTAAATGGGACTACGGACGGAATTACTGTACAGGGGTCTATTGGCAAGTGCGGATGGCAGGCCCACCAGTCCCAGTCGCTGAATATGATGGAGTGAGATGTGGGGAGGAGCTTCATTTCTTGCTAACAAATGCAGTGATGATTCGGAGGTTGAAAAAAGATGTCTTGGCTGAGCTCCCTCCGCTGTCGCGGACGATTGTCAGGATTGAGGAAGGGAAGAAGAGCAAGATGTTGGGGCAGGTGCTGAGTGATCGAGGGAGGGCGGGAGGGAGGGCGGGAGGGAGGGCGGGAGGGGGGAGGGTAGTTGTGGATGGCGGGGCGCCGCTTGATGTCACGGCAGCCGCAGGACGGGCAGCAATAGAGGGAGCAGCAGCAGCCGTAGCAGCAGCAGCAGCAGGAGGAGGAGCAGCAGTAGGAGCAGCAGCAGCAGCAGCAGTAACAGCAGCATCAGCAGCAACAGTAGCAGCAGTCATGGCCGGTCAGAGCAGCAACGGCGGCTTGAAGCGCACCTCTACCGTGACTAGCACAACCAGCAGCTATCATGAGTACAGCCAGGAGGAGCTGCTGCAGCTCGAGGAGGAAGTCCGTTTGGAGGAGGGGGAGGAGAGGGGGGAGGAGGAGGAGAAAAGGAAGTTTGTGTGTCGAAGCGATTACCACGAGCTGGGAAGGGTTAAGCTGGGCGGGGCGGAGGAATGGTTGGAAGATCGTTTTTTGGAGGGGTGGTTGGATGCAGGCGAGGGGGACGGGCAGGCGGGGCAGGCATCCGTGTCAGTGGGAGCAGATGCGCCTAAGTACGTGGTTTTTGCGCATCACCTCTCTGTGCTTGACAGCCTTCGAGCGACGATTGACGCTGTTCTTCGGAAGCACCAAGCCCAACGCCAATTACCTTTTGCTTGGTCCCAAATCGGCATTCAAGGCTCTACCCCCGCCGATACACGCACTGACCTCGTCAAGCGTTTCACACACGACCCTCGGTGTCGCGTAGCACTCATCGGAATTACTGCGGGAGGGGTGGGGTTGGACCTAGCTGCAGCATCAACAGCCATCTTTGTCGAGCTGCCTAACTCCCCCTCTTGGTTACGACAGGCTGAAGATAGGTTGCACCGGCGGGGACAGAAAGAAAAGGTGCAAGTGTATTATCTGGTCTTGCCGCCTGGAAGTTTGGAGGATAAGGTGTGGGAGAACATGAGGAGGCTATTGAGAGAGAATACGGCGGTGGTCAATTCGAGGGAGAAGGCAGAAGAGCTGGAGGTAGAGCGAGTACAGGAATTAGGAGCGGCGGAGTCGCAGCCCTTGGACCCGGAAACGGTCCAGGGGCTTCTGCATGAGGGATTCGTGAATCATCAGACGCAGGCGGGAGGTGGGGGGAGGTGGGGGAAGTGGAGGGGGAGGGATACGGCGGAGGAGGAGGGGATGTCAGACGACGAGGGGGAGGTGGTGCTGGCTGCTGCTGCTGCTGGTGGTGGTGGTGGTGGTGGTGGTGCTGCTGTTGTTGCTTTTCTTTCTTCAGTATCGGCGATGGAGGTGGAGGGGCCTGCTACTGCGCCCCCTTTGCCTGCTGCCTGCGCTGCTGATGGTACTGTTTCTTCCGCTCTCGCCCATGGAGATTGGGTAGGGGTACCTCCTGCTAGTGACGGCGGTGGTCGTATCGATTCAAGTCCTCCTCCTCCTCCTCCTTCCTCTCTTCTTCTTTTTCCTCCCTCCCCTCCTGCTACTGGCAGTGTAAGCGTGTTGGATTACGAGCGGGAGCTGGAGGCGGAAGCGGGCATGACGCAAGAGGACGAGGATGAGGAGGAGGGCGAGGAGGAGGAGGAGGAGGAGGAGAACACGCTTTTGGCACAGCCTGACAACGACGACGAGACGGTCGATGAGCGATTCGAAGGAGAGCAGGAAGAAGAGCTAGGAGCAGCAGCAGCAGCAGCAGCAGCAGCAGCAGTAGTGTCAGGAGCAGGAGCAGCAGCAGGAGCAGGAGCAGCAGGGGGGGAGGAGCAGAGGCAGCCAGCCGGGTTTAAGAACGATCAAGTGCTCTCCTCCAGCCAACTGCAACGACGAGAGCAGCGGCAGACGTTCCCCTCCTCCCTCCCTCCCACCCCTTCCAAGCCCGCCCAGCAGCAGCATCAGCTCGACGCCACGACCGACACCAAAGACGGGATGGAACAAAACCAGGAAGAGCAAGAGCAGCAACAGCAGCAGCAGCAGGAGGAGGAGGACGAGAAGCTGCTGGAGAGCGACGAGAAGCTGCTGGAGAGCGACAATGAGGGGGAAACACCTAAGATCACCATCCTCCGCAACCTCTGCTTCGAAGTCAGCAAGCACACGGGCTGGGTCCACCTCCACGAAAGCCAAGACGGGAGCAAGCCCCTCGGCGTGCACGTGGATCCTCTCGATTATCACCACCTAATCAGCCTCGCCGAAGCCGCCCTCTCCTCCCTCCCCCTCCTCCAGCACATCCGCGTCCAGGCAGAAGAAATAACACTGGAAGGCCTGCCCCCCCACACCCAAGTCGCGCCTGGGGAGAAATGGCAACTGCTCAAACTCCTGACTCAATTCCAAAAACAAAGCGCTCGCATCCGTAACCAAGTGTATGGGTATGTCCTCCAACCCGTTGATGGTGGTTTGCCTGAATGGATTCGCTTGCACCGGCCCACGGCGCAGGGGAAGGGAAGGAAGGGAGGGAGGAAGGGGGGGATCCCCCCGCGGGTGTTGTCGCTTTGGGACCCGGCTTTGGGCTATCGAAGGCATTTGACGAGTCAGGAGCTGTTTGATCCATCGAGGCATAGTAGGTTGACACGGCATGTGGTTGTGAGGTTCGGGTTGTATTGGCAGAAGGATATTTATCAGCCGTTGGATGTGAGGACGCATGAGCCACTGTGTTTTTGTTGTGGACGGGTGTTTGGGTTCCCGGGGGGGCCGAAGACGTTGCAGGATTTGGTGTGTTCGGCGGATTGCTTGGCCTATTTTTCGTGTTTGTCCCAGGGGGGGTTTAGGAGGCAGGTGGGGAGGAGGGATAGGGGTGTGTGTGAGATGTGTGGGTTGGATACGTTGAGGCTGTTGGAGCGAATTAGAATGATTGGGTGTTTGAAGGCACGGGAGGAGGCGATTTTGGAGGATGTGCCTAAGTTTAAGGAAAGGCCTGTGTTGCTTGCTAGGTTGGTGAGGGACCCCAAGGAGGGGTATGTCTGGAATGCGGATCATATCGAGATGGTGGCGGAGGGGGGGGGGTTGTGTGATACTACTAATGGAAGGGCCTTGTGTGTGTTGTGTCATTATGAAGTGACTAAAGAGCAGGCCCGATTGGGGTTGGGGAGGAAGAGAAGCGCGAGGCAGAGGAGGGTGGAGGAGGTGCGGAGGGAGGAGTGGGAGATGACGCAGGCGTTTGTGATAGAGGAGCAGATTAAGGAAGAGATGGAGGAGGTAGGGAGGGAGGAGGGTGAGAAGAAGGAGGATGGTAAGACGGAGAAGGCGCCGAGGAAGAAGAGGGAGAAGGAGCCGAGGGAATTCTTGGAGCCGGAGCCGCTGGGGGTGGAGGAGGGGGAGGAAGGGAGGGAGGACGGGAAGAAGGTGGATGAAATGCAGGAGGAAGAGAAGGGGGGAGGGGAGACGAAGGAGGCAGAGAAGAAGAAGGAGAGGGAGCCGAGGGTGTTTTTGCAGCCTGAGTCGTTGTGGATGGAGGAAGGGGAGGAAGGGGAGGAAGGGAGGGAGGACGGGAAGGAGGCGGGCGAGGAGGAAACAGAGGACCAGAACAACAAGGAGACTGAGGATAGCAGTAGTAGCAGTGAGAGCGACGACAAGGAAGAGGGGATGGATGCACGCCAGCGGAAGCGCGGGCGAGGTCATGGTGGAACCAGCCTAAGAAGAAGGAGACGAAGGGGAAGGTTTAAAAGAAGATGACGGGGGCGAATCAGAAGATGATGGAGGAGGAGAAGAAGAAGCAGCGCCGAGGTTAAAATAGGAATTTCAATGTATTTGTAGGCATGTGACTGCAAGTTGACAAATAGAGGATTGTAAAGAAAGTAAGCCAGCAAGTAAGCCAAGGAGAGACAAGTCCAGTCGCCGCGGGTGTGCACATTTCTTCATTGTCACTTACTTCTTTACAAAATCTTGCCAGCAAAACTTTCCTTCCTTTCATATACAAATACTAATATCACCATCCTCCGCCCCCTCCTCCCCCGCCCGCCTCAACACCCGACTCCTTCCATACTCCCAAGCCAAAAACCCCAAGCTCGTCGGAAGCGCCGCCGAGCTAATCGTCCTTAGTTGGGGTAACCCATACCTTCGAATCGACGCCGTCAAACTCCCCACGCCCTCCGTTTCCCAATGTGGCGTCAAATGCGACACCGCCTCTTCACACAACCCTGCCAGCCCACCCGCAACCCCCACCATAGCCACTCCCAAGGGCTCCTCATGCCTCGCCCCTGTCAAAGAAAGAAGAGCATCTTTCATCACTTCAAAAGAACCAAACAACGATGCATGCGCCAGGGAATGAGCGAAGGCAGTGCCCCCCCACACATTCGTCACTGCATACTGCGAACTCACCAATCGTCGTCCATGTTCCCATCCAACATACATAATTCCATGACACGCTCCCGCAAACCCCCCACCTACCACCGCTGTCGCCGGCAACAACAACGTTCCTTTCCACGTGTTCGTCGTTGCCGCGGCCTCTGCATCGGGATCAAGACCCAAAGCCTCGTCCAGAGTGTCCTTGGTCGACTCATACAGTTCAAAGACCGCCGTCCCCAAAAGTCCACTCTTGATCAACGCCGGCGCCGCACCTCGTAGTGTCTGTCCGAAGACTTGGGCCTTGTGCCAAGCGGCGGCTCCGTGACCCTCCTTGTGCTGCTGCTGCTGCTGCTGCTTGCTGTCCGTCGTAGTCACCTCTTTGTGCGAGCCCCTCAGCACAGAATAGGCATCCCACGCCGTCGACGCTTGATCCGTCATCTTGGCCACAGCCTTGAGTGGCACCCGGCGGGGAAAGGAACCGAACAAAATGGATCGATAGATGCTGATGGAGCTTCGAATAGCCGCCCGCACGAGTCCTGCCTCGGTGACACCCTCGTCGTCCCCCTCGTCGTTCTCTTTGGACGATGGTGGTGGGTTTGGTGAGGAGGCCAGGGATGGGATGGACGAGGCGGGCGGCATGATTGTCTTGGTCGTGAAAGGGGGGGGTGGGATGGGATGGACGAGGCGGGGCGGCAGTGACTGATCTCGAGGTGGTCGTGGAAAGGGGGGGTGGGAGGTCGAGAGCCTTCTATTTCTGCTGTGATCTACCACGTCCAGCGGCTTGATTCAGCAAGCCCAAGCTAATGCATTGCCTGTGTTGTTTGTGTGTGTGTGTGTATAGGGTGGTCAGCGCTGTGTGCCGTCGCACTGTCACTGCGCTGCCGCGCCTCGCTAATGGCCTGCTTGAAGGCTCAAGGAAGCAACGGCACGGCGACAAGGCCCCTAAACCACATGTCTCACATTTCAAAATCATATCTCACAATACACACACAGTGCTGGACGCCCGCCGCTGCCGCACCTCGCCAGCATGCGTCCCGACCTCGTCCAGCTCTTGGTCCTGCCGGCTGGCATGCCTTCCTCGTCGCAACAGCAGCAGCAGCAGCAGCAGCAACGACCCTGGTACGTCTCCCACATGCGGTGCTGAGCTCTCATTTGCGGCTCTGGGACACTCTCTAACATGCTCTATACACCCACACAGCTCGACCAGCCAAGTGCCCGGCACAGCGACGGCGGCGCGGAACCTCTGTGCGCCCTTGATGCTGATGTCGATGCCCTCCTTGCTCGCACTCAGTCCCGCTGCTGCTCCTTCGCCGGGGGGTGCGCCGCACCAAGAGAGTACACTTAAGAAGGTAAGAAAAGAAACAGGCAACGTCGTATTGAGCGATGCACAGTCTTTAAGGCATATTTGTGGTTGTACTTGAATGCCGAGCAAATGTGGCGGGCCTGCCTGTTGTACACGTGCATGCCTCGTCGTGACACAAAAAAGGCGTCTTGACACCTCTTCCTTTCACGGCCCCGCCCGACTGCTATACGTTTAGTCATGACCTCTACTCATTGCCTCGAAGCAAGCAATGTATAACATGCCTAGCTTCGAAAATAGGAGGTTGTACCATCCTAACCCCTCATCTCACCCAACCCCCCTCCCTCCCTCCCTCCCTCCCTCCCCCTAGTTCATCGTCAGTGGCACCGTGGCCTGGATCTACGAATTCGGCATCGGGCACTTCCTAGAGTTCACCAAGGTCCTGAAACAAACCAAGCAAGGCTCCTACCTCCAGCTGGTCAAGGGGATCATGAGCGAGAAGGGCGTGGTGGGTGTGTGGGATGGTTTCTTCCCCTGGGGGTCCATTCAGGCGATTGCTAAAGGTAGGAAACGAGAGGGGGTGGACTTGGGCTGGCTCGTGTGTGTGTTAGTGTATGAAAGTGGGTGCAAGGCTCCTACCTCCAGCTGGTCAAGGGGATCATGAGCGAAAAGGGGATTGTGGGTGTGTGGAATGGATTCCTTCCCTGGGGCTCCATTCAGGCGATTGCTAAAGGTATGTGTATATGTGTGTGTGTGTGTGTGTGTGTGTGTGTGTGAGATGCTCTTTGGTTACCCTGATTTCCCCCCCTCACTTGCTGGAAAGGAAGCAAAAAAAGCAGCATAAAGCCTATGAGCAAACGTCTCACGTCCTCCTTCCCCCCCTTCCTCCTTTCCCCCTTCTCCAGGCGCGGTGTTTGGGGGGGCGCATGCCTTGGCTTTGGGGCAGGTTGCGCCTTTCGTGGAGCGAGGAGACCTGAGTCCGCTGGTGGCTGAGACGGTGGCGGGTGGGATTGGAGGAGGATTCCAAGGGTTGGTGCTGTCCCCGACGTTGTTGCTCAAGGTAGGATTTCCCATTTCTTTCTATTTTTATTTTCTGAAGTCACTCAACCCCCCCCTCCCTCCCTCCCTCCCTCCCCCTTCAGACCCGTTGCATGACTGACCCAATCTTCCGTCAAAAAATGAGCATGTGGGAAACCAGCAAGCAATCCGCACGGGTCGGGCTCAGAGTAATTTCAAACGAAGGCCTAGCCGCGCTAATGAAAGGCAGCTTGACCTTCTCCCTTAAGCGTGTCGCTGACTGGGGGACGCGTTTTTATTTCGCTGTTTTGTCAGAAGACTTGCTCTTTCAAAAGGGAGACTCAGCCTACGTCCTGTCGAACCAAGAGAGACTGGCTTCTTCCCTGATTGGAGGTGGGTTATCCTCTCTTCTCACGCTGCCGCTAGATGTGATGGTGGCTCAGATTCAGCAAGCGAGCAAGGCAGGGCAGAAGGTGTCGGTGCTAGCGACGTTCCAGGCGGAGTTTAAGAAAGGAGGATGGGAGAGAGTGGCGGGATTTGCGACGAAGGGCTTTGTGGCACGCACGCTGCATGTGGCCTTGACGACGGGTAAGTCGAAGGAGGGAGGGAGGGAGGACGAGAATGTAGATTGAAGTAGAAGAATATCATTAGTCAAGCACCATACTCAACCCCCCCCTTCCTCCCTCCCTTCCTCCATCCCTCCTTCCCCAGCGCTAATGAAAACGTTGACGTCGGTGGTGTACGAGAAAATCTACGGAGCTCCTCCCCCCGTCCCTGCTACGAAGCCTTAAGGGGAGGGAGGGAGGGAGGGAGGGAGGGAGGGAGGAACGGAATATCAGCTTTTGACTTTATTAACAACTAGAAATGAAGATGCCTTTTTCGTGGTAAGGGAGGCGCGGAGGGAGGGAGGGAGGGAGGGAGGGAGGGAGGGAGGGGCAGTGGAATGGAGGGATGGAAGAACATTTTTGTACGTGTGTCAGCAAGCAAGCAAGTCAATGATCAAAACAAATGAAAACACAGAGTTATATCGTGGTGGTGGTGGTGAACTGGAAAAGAGAGGAAGGATAGTAGGGGTAGAAATAAAGGTAAAGGCAAAGCACGCGCGAAAGCGAGAGAACACGAAACGAAAGGAAAGGGAACAATGTGGTGGGGTTTCTCGATAGGAACGATACAAAAGAATGAATGGTCCCTGTACAGTCTAATCTCTGCTCCTCCTCCTCGTTCCTCTCTTCCCTCCCTCCTCCTTCTCTTTCTGTGATTCTTGGTCTCTTCAGTCCGTGTCCTCCTGCTCCTCCTTCTCCTCCTTCTCCTCCTTTTCCACCTCATCTCTTTCGTGCTTGTCTCTTTGTTGATCATTTCTTCTTTCTCTTTCCAAGTCCTTTCAGTCGTGTTCTTCTTCTTCTTCTTCTTCTTCTTTTGATTGTATTCGGTATTCTGCTGGTGTGAGTGCTGCTCCTTCCCTCCCTACGTATCTCTTCACCCACACACCCCTCCCCCCACCTACTACTATTATAAATTTCCTCCCACCTGCTCCTGCTCCGCTCTCCTCCGTCCACACAAAAGCCTTCTTCGTTTTCTTCTCTTTTCTTTCTCAGTGTGTTATGTGGCCTTTTTGGACTTGCCTGATGAGAAGGATTGTTCTTGCTGCCGCTTCTTCACGGGAGAGCTCAGGGGGCTCTTGATCCCCCGCGCTTTGCTGTGGGAAGGAAGGAAGGGAGGGAGGGAGGAAGGGAGTGAGAGGAATGGAAATACAAACGAGGATTTGCCTGATGAGAAGGATTGTTCTTGCTGTCGCTTCTTCACACGAGAGCTCATGCGGCTCTTGATCCCCCGCGCTTTGCTGTGGGAAGGAAGGAAGGGAGGGAGGGAGGAAGGGAGTGAGAGGAATAGAAATACAAACGAGGATTTGCCTGATGAGAAGGATTGTCCTTGCTGTCGCTTCTTCACGGGAGAGCTCATCGGAGACTTGATCCCCCGGGCTTTGCTGTGGGAAAGAAGGGAGGGAGGGAGGGAGGGAGGGAGGAAAGGTGTGGTGAGTCTTCAAGCTCTTGATGACAATCGTGAATGAAAAGGACTGGCTTCTTGCTCTCTGAGACAAGGATAGGGAGGGAGGGGGGAGAAAGGGAGGGAAGAAACAGAAATAAACGTACCGATAAACCAACGTCAGCAACTTGTAGAACCAGAAGAAATTCAATCCAGCAAAGGCAAAGACGATACATAGCTGGAAATAGAAGACCCCATCCCGTCCATCGTACAAATGCCGGTTCGCAGGCGCTAAATACGTGTAAGCCAAGAGCGGAGAAACCAAAATCCGGACCACAAAAAACGCAACAAGCAACGCAAGAGTCAGCAGCTTAAACGCCAACCCATCAGCAAGCCCCACAGTGTTCATCATCCAGGCCACGTGTAAAATCGGCGTGGACCCCTCAGCGAGGTAGACCATCATGGTATACCATCCGGAGGCCACATCGTTTGTTTGCAGCGTGTGCCAGTGGGATAGCAAGCCGGCAATGTGGTGAAAAAGCACAGCGTAATCATACACGGCTGGAGTGACCACTTCAACAATCAAGTCGTAGAGCATATACCCCGTCATAATGCGCATTGTGTCTTTCTCGTAAATGTCTAGCATAGGCGAAATTTTGATGGCGGAGAAGTCGTGCCCGAACAAAGGCTTGAGCACGATCCAGTACCGAAAGGCCCGGTAGCTCATAATGAGGGCGTGGCCTGTTATTTTAGGGGAGAGATATAGAGCAGGGGAGGAGGAAGGATGAAGTTAGTGAGCGTTGGAGATGATTTGCGGCAGTGAATGACGGCGTACACTCTCTCTGCGTCCTACAATACCACGGCGCACACACAGCTAATGGAGGGGGGTACGTCAGCATGACACGTGGCAGCAATCCGACCCACATCCATACATGTACACTCACACGGCAAGCCCAACCATTCCACCAAACCACTTCTCTCTCTCTCTCTCAAAACGTACCTAGGGCCACCATGCGGTTATCCCAATCCGTACGGGCCTGCTTGGGCAAGCGTCGGTAAGTAGCCGAGACCTGGCGCAGCACCAGCCCGCTTCCAAAAAAGGACAGCGTGCACAGCAACCCATAGGCCAGCGCCAAGGGCAAGGGCACGCCAAACAGGGCATCCCCGTCGATGGCTTCCACCTTGTAGAAGCGGGCGAGGCCCGAAAGCAAGTCCTTGTACATGGTGGTCGAGGGGAAGGCTCCTGGGGCTCGGACGCTGGCTGCTCGAGATCTCTCTGGCTGGCCTGGCCTGTGTGAAAAGTGTGTGTGGTGGAGCGACAGAGAAAGGGTTAGAATGAGATGTCGGGGTCAGGACGCCAGGATCACGTGGGTGACGAGCTGTATGAAGCTAGGATTGTGCTGCGCCTAGCGTAAGGTGTCCGGTAGTGTGGCAATCGAAGGTCTTCGATTCATCACCGAACTTCAATCCACCATACACACCACACACTCACACCCATTCCTTTCCACACCCCTACGTACAGGCGTGGCCCGACTACCTAGCGGCTTGATGAGTGGGTGAGGCCTGGTCTTCTTCCTTTGCCTGATTTGCTCCTCCTCCACTCCATGACAAGCGAGACGACCGCGGCGTCTTTTCCTTCCTCCTCGTGCACTAGTCCACCTAGCTCCTCGTACCTAAGGACCCGAATAAGACCTAGACGTGTGCCTTGCCAGCTTGTCGTCGCCATTATGGTGACCATGCTGGCGCTGAGCGTTGTGCTGGTGCGTGCTAGGGCAGCACTTGCCGTGGCAACGACAGCAGCTCCCTTTACACACCTGGCCCGCGCCCGGCGACGGACCTGGACTCCTCTCTTCCTTGCCCCTTCATCGCAGCCGCCATTACAACCTCACACAATAAGACCAAGACGGCAGCCCAGCGCCACTTGCTTGGCCGCGACCGCCAAGAAAGCCATGAGCAACGCCGCTGCTGCTGCTGCTGCTGCTGCTGCTGCTGCTGCTACCCCCGCATCCGAGCCCTCCACCAGCACTAGCAGCAATTTCTACCAACCCGAAAGCCCCTTCCAAAACCAACCTCCCGCCTACTCCCACCTTGTCTTCCCAGGCGGAGATGCCAAGGCAGCCAGCATGGCTTTCCACCACATGGACAGCAATGTCTTGCACGTTCTCCACGTCCGTCTCGAGGCCCGCGAACCCTCCTCCACCTCCCCTCCTTCCCCTTCCTCCCGACCCCTCCTCGTCGCCGAAGGCGACATCACCAAGGAAGGAGAAATTACTACTGCTGGGCAGCAGCAGCAGAAACAACAGCAGAAGAAACCGCACAAGGTATGGTGCACCCGCGCGTGGGTGGGAAACGGCCCCGGCCAGCGTGAAGCGACCTACGGAGTACTTGCTGAAGGCCTCGCAGCCGCCCATGCGTTGGGCTTAAAAAATCTACAAGTCTGCGTCCCCTCTGCTCAGATGGCCCGGGAGATATGTGGGGTGTCCCCGTTGAATGAATACACCAGCAGTAGCAGCAGCAGCAGGAGCAGAGGCAAGGCAGGCTTGCAAGCGGCCCATCGGAAGATTCAGTCGTCGATTCGTTATTTCCCTTCTTTTGCTGTGTGGTATGACCCCGTGGACCTGCCGGAGGGCGAGAGCAGGAGGGAGGAAGGGGGGTGGATCCAGCCTATTGCTGAATTGAGGGGGAAGCACGAGGATTGGGATCATGTCTTGCCGCACTTGCCGTCCATGACGTTGACCCCTGCTGCTACTGCAGCCTCCTCCACCTCCCTCCCTTCTTCCTCCTCCCCTTCCTCTCCCATTGAAGAAGAATCACCAGAGCCAGCGCCAGCGCCACCACAAACACCAAAAGCCAAAGCAATAGCCGCAGCAGCAGCCGCAGCCGCAGCAGCAATCACTCCTTTGATCGACCCACAAGCCGAATACATTTGCCGTTTTGACGGCGGTGCTCGTGGCAACCCCGGGCCCGCTGGCGCCGGTGCTGTGATCTTCCAAAAGACACCGAGGGGGAGGGCGGGAGGGAAGGTGAGGGGGGTGGCGGTGTGGTTGGGGGGGGATCCACCAGTGACGAATAATGAGGCGGAGTACCAGGGAATGATTGCGGGGTTAGAAATGGCGAGGGAGTTGGGTGTGAGGAGGGTGTGTGTGGAGGGGGATTCGCTTTTGGCGGTGAGGCAGATGCTGGGGGAGTATAAAGTGAAGAATGAGAGGTTGTTGGTGTTGTATAGGGAGGCGATGCTGTTGAAGGAAGGGTTTGACGAGGTTAGTTTTAAGCATGTGCGGAGGGCCATGAATGCTGCGGCGGATGCCCTGGCGAATCAGGCGTTGGATGAGGAGAGGAGTGGGATGTTTGGGGCGCATGGATTGAGGATTGACGTTTCACCACCAAAACCAGTGGCAGCAGCAGTACCACGAGCAGGAGGAGGAGGAGCAGCAGCAGCAGGAGCTGGAGGAGGAGGACGTCGTGGGTTTTCGACTGCAGCGGGCACGCCATCCACGCATGTTTTTAATCCTTCTGCTGAGTATTTGCTGCAATTTGATGGTGGCTCTCGAGGGAACCCCGGCCCAGGTGGGGCGGGCGTGGTGATATATGAGAAGGCCTCCCAAGCACGAGTGAGAGGGTTGGCTTTGTGGTTTGGAGATGACCCGCCCTTGACCAATAATGAGGCGGAGTATCGAGGGTTAATTGAGGGTCTGCGGGCGGCCAAGGCTTTGGGTATTCGCCGGTTGTGCGTGGAGGGGGATTCGCAGTTGGTGGTGAGGCAGATTATGGGGGAGTATAAGGTGAGGAATGAGAGGCTCAAGTTGTTGCATGGTGAGGCGATGGAATTGAAGGATAGTTTTCCCGAGTTTGAGATACGGCATGTGGAGCGGGCGTTAAATTCGGAGGCGGATGCGATGGCGAACCAGGCGTTGGATGAGCAGAGGAGTGGGACGTTTGGGCCGCATGGGCAGCGGTTTGAGGAGGAGTAGAGTGGGAGAGGGAGGAGGGAGGGAGGGAGGGAGGAGGGTTAGATTAGATGGAGGAGGAGATTGAGGTTACCTACGAGATAGGCATAAAAAGTATACTAGGTTTCTGTTTTCTCGTCCGTTCTGAATTTGCTTTTGCGCTTTTGTTGGTTTGGATTTCAGTTTTGTGTTTTGGAAGAGGCAATGGGCCGAGAGGGAGGAGGTTGGCGTCTGTGGCCTGCCGGGCCGTTGCCTTCTTCCACACGGCGACGAGCACTTGTCTACTCATAGCTAGAGCACATCCACCGCGCATTGCTTTCTAACCCCGCTCCCTACACACCTCGGCACAGGCAAGAGCTACCCGATCGTCCACGCACCGCCTTGGTTTCGGCAAAGCGCCACACGGGAACGATGATGAGGTCCCTCCTCTGCCTCCTCCTCGCTGCCGCAGCAGCAACATCAAGTGCTTCTACTCCTCGCCTTGCCTCCGCCGCATTCCAGCCCCCCGTCTCTTCAGCCAGCAAGCGTACCCACCCCTTTTCTGCCGCAGCAGCAGCCCGACGACAACAACGACATCAGCGTCAGCCCTCCCCCGAGCTCAAGCGCACCCCCTTGCAAGCAGCGGCCAGCAGCAGCAGCAGCCTCTCGGACCTGCAAGCATGGACCAAAAAATGGCGAGCGGACGAGCACCAAGACGTGGGCCCTACGCCCAAGGCCACTACATTTCACCACGCGTCGCTCGCGGAAGTACTGGCCGAGGTCTTTGACCAAGTGTTGAAAGCGGAGAAGGCTGAGAAGGGCATCCCCCCACCACAGCACCTGCTTCTGTTTCCCGACGCCGAAAGCTTGTACGACGGGCATTTGATGCGACAATTTGGTGATCATTTGGACTTATGCAAGGAGTGTTGTGAGCTGATGGGGATGTCTCAGAATACTATTGTCATGCATCCTTCCACGGCCAGCCCTGCGTTGCAGTGCCCGGTGCCCGCTGTCTTGATTAAGGGCATCGTGCAGACAAGCGAGGAGTTCTCGGATGACGACCCTTATTGGAACGTTGATGATGATGCCGGGTTTGATTTCTCCGCGCTGTACAACGATGATGATGAAAGCGCTGGGGCCGCGGCTGCGAGGGAGTTGGAGAAACTTTATCAGGTGCCGGAGGAGGATGGACCGATTATGGAAGGGATGAAAGGGTGGGTGGATGCTATTATTGCGGATTTGGGCGTGTGTCCTTTTACGGTGAATGCGGCCAAGGCTGGGTTACCACAGGGGGTGATTCGGTATGATATTGATAGGAGTGTGTCGCCGGAGGAGATATATAGGAAGTACTGGCAGGAGGTGGCGTTGATCTCGAAGGATAGCAAAGAGACGCAGGATGAACGGAGTCTAAGCACCACGCTGTTGATAACCCCTAATTTTGGCTTGAGGAATCGGGAATTTTTTGAGACCTTTAGTAATACCTTGACGCAGCCGTTGGAGGCTTTGGGGTTGGAGGAAGAGATCCAATTGGTATTTTTTCACCCCGAGTGGGTCTTCCGAGATGGTGCTGATAGGATGGGACAAGATGACGCGGCTAACTACGCTCGTCGTTCTCCCTGGCCGATGATCAATATTCTGCGTACCCCACAAGTAAGGAAGGCCCAGAAGGCGATCCCTACTGGCTTGGTGTACCGTCAGAATGAAGTGACCCTCGATAACATTGGGAGTGGCCGGCTCAGGCGGTGGTTGGTCGAGAGGGACTGGGGGGAGGTGAAAGACAATTTCCGCGTCGACCGAAAAACGGTTCCTATCCTTTCCACAGCTCAGGATTTGTTGCTGGGGTTGACTCCGGAGGCCTTGAGTGAGGACATGGTGGCAGTTGCTCCTCCCTCGTTGGAGGCAGCTGTCAGGGCAGCCACGGCGAAGGAGGAGGAGGCGGAGGAGGAGCAGCAGCAGCAGTTGCAGAGAATGATGGCAGATGAGGAGGAGGAGGAGGACGGGGAGGAGGGAGAGTTTGATATTGGCGAGAAGGAGACCGTGGCTTCTGCTTCAGCTGCTGCTTATTCGGCTGCGGCTGCCGCGCAGGCCGCTGCGGCGAATCGTCGTTTCTTTGAAGGTGGGTTCGAGAATGAATTTGGGGAGGCTGGAGAAGCAGCAGCAGCAGCAGCAGCAGCGGTGGAGGAAGAAGAGGATGATTGGGACACGCCTTTGCCGCAGTCGCAGATGTTTTTGGAGGTGGAAAATGACCCGACGAGGGTTAAAAGGCCGATTGGGGAGATTATTCAGGACTCAAAGGCGGTCTTGGCGTTGCTTAGGAAGAGGTTAGCGCAGAGCGTGCCCTTGTCTCCGGCAGAAGTGCATGAGTTTGAGGAGAGAGCGAAGAGGATGAGAAAGGATTAGAAGGAGAAGGGGAGGGGAAGAGGGAAAGAGGGAGGGAGGGAGGGAGAGGAGTATTTTTATATGACCCTTCTTTTTTGTTGAGATTGGGAAGTGACAAAAACCAAAGACAAGAAAAAGAGCAACGATTAAGAAAATTGCTGAAAAGCAAAAATGAGGAGCGTTGGAATATATTCAATTTTTACTGTTTTCTCTTCTTTCTTGACGTCATCGCGGTGTGGGTGTGGCGAAGGGCCCGCACGAAACTAACACACCTGTGTTTTGTAGGAGAGAGGGAGGGAGGGAGAGATTGTGAGACCAACTGCTTTCCTTCTTTTCGCATAAAGAAGACTCACCCCAACCGAATACAACATGAGTTTGGAAAAAAAGGTCCATACCTGACGCACGGTCGGGCTTTTGCTTAGAAGGTTCGGGCAAGCGGCCCAGGCACACGTGGATGAAAAAACTCGACACCGACTCGTGACCGAGAAAAATCCACCGGCCTTCATATATGTCGTCGTCCTGGTCGTCGCTGCTGCTGCTGCTGCTGCTACTGCTGGTGTGTTGGTGGTGGCTCGAGGGAGGGAGGGAGGGAGGGGGGTGTATGGTGCGCTCTGGTGGTGGTGGTGATCGACACACACATACACAAGGTAGAAAAACGAGCTCCGAGGGGAAGGCGAGATGGTGGTGGTGAAGAAGAAGAAGGAGGAGAAGAGGCACACGTAGAAGAAGAAGAAGAAGAAGAAGAAGAAGAAGAAGGCGAAGAAGAAGAAGAGTCAATAGCATACATACGCCGGAAAGATAGGGACGTCAGGTGTGCTGCTGCTGCTGCTGCTGCTGCTGGCCGGAAGAGATGGTAGTGATAGAAAACATGCCTAATAAAGGGGAGGGATAAGTAGTAGAGCTGCCGCTGCTGCTGCTGGTTGGTGGTGGTAGGACCGTAGGACCGAAGAAGAAGGGGAAGGAGGAGGAAGGTAGTAGGAAATTAAGCACAAAGCAGGGACGGAAGGCATTGATGGCTCTTTTGTTGCTGTTGCTGGTGCTGCTGCTGCAAGGGCGAAAGGGGTCAACATGCACGCAAAGGAAAGGAAGGAAGGGTAATGATGTTGCTGGTGCTGGTGCTCGTGGTGGTGTGGCTGAAGAAGGAGAAGGAGGAGAAAGGGATAGAAGTAGGAACGCACATATGCAGGGACGAAAGGCATTGATAGCTCATATGTTGCTTGTGGTGGTGCTGCTGCTGGGAGGGCAAAATAAATAAGCATGCACGCAAAGTAGGGGGGAAGGTGTTGGTAGTGTTGGTGCTGCTGCTGGTGAAGAAAGGGAGGAGCGGGATGATGCCGCAAGTCCCTCGTGAACGCAAATGGAAGAGAGCTTACGCTTGTGCTGCTGGTGGTGGTGGCGGACGAAGAGGAGGAAGAAGAAATGCAGGAAAATCAGGAAGTAGAGGAGGATGAAGAAGAAGGGCTTGGGTATAAATAATAAAATTCCCACCGTGTGTTGTGAAAGAGTTTGTGCGTGCTGCAGGGAGATATCGCCGGCCAGGCAAAGAAGCAGGGAAGGCAGGAGGAGGAAGGGGATAAAAGAAGGAGGAAGAAGAGACATGCTTGG
>Ga0209390_10004969_pt1 | contig 19386 bp, 15 predicted proteins | sample BON01_FD_187212 | JGI IMG/M metagenome (GOLD analysis project Ga0209390, IMG submission 187212) | Freshwater microbial communities from Lake Bonney liftoff mats and glacier meltwater in Antarctica - BON-01 (SPAdes) (version 2) | ecosystem: Environmental > Aquatic > Freshwater > Ice > Glacier...
CCCCCTTCCCCCCCCCCCCCCCCCCATTCCTGCTGCCCTTTTCTCGTAATAGACCCCAGCGCGCCATAGTTGTGAGATGAGATGAGGCATGGAGGAAGTGCCTGTCTCCACAGCAACCGTCACACACAAGGAACGCAAGCGGAGAGCGTTCTGGTAAAACCTACTGCTGCTGCTGCTGCTGCTGCCTCTTCTTCTCTCCTCTGCTTCTTCCTCCTGCTTGTCCATCACTGCTGCTGCTTTCCACACAGCGCGATAAAGGCGCTCGGCGTACTCATTTGCCATGTCTGTGTCTTTTTGTGTTGGTGTTGGTGCCCCTCCTCCTTTTCCGCTTCCTCCCTCCCTTCCTCCTCCTTTCAAAGCACACACCCAAAGCAAACATTCCTGAACCACCCCCTCTACAAGCATTACAAACGAACCCCCCTCCTCCTCCTCCTTCTCCTCCTTCCGCTGCTGCTGCTGCTGCTGCTGCTGCTTCTGCTGCTGCTCCTCCTCTTTTCTCGGCAGCGGCCCTTCTACTAAGGAACGCAGGCAATTCACCGCCGCTCCACACACAAGGCGGATAAGCGTCGGGTCACACATAGGTGGAGGATGACCAAAACCATACCCAGTACTTGAAGACTCGTCTTCTTCTTCTATTCTCTCCGGCGCAGAAGAGGAGGTAGAAGAGGAGCTTTTTTTCTTGCTGCTACTGCTATTGCCAGCGCGCGCCTTCGTCTTGTTGCTGGTGGAGGCGAGAGGCTCACGACTCGTGGCCTCAGCACCCCAATCATCCTCTCCCGACCCCAGGATCATCAATCCCTCGTCCTTGTCCTTCTTATTCTTCTTGTCGCTGCTGCTGCTGCTGCTGCTGCTGCTCACCACTTGCTTTATCCGTCCTGCCAGCATGCGTGTCAAGGCCTGCACGTCCAAATGCTGCCGTAGCTCCACCCCACGGGCAATGGCATGGTACAGAATCCGCTCAAAGCCCAGCTTGCCCCCTGCTGCCGTTGTTGCAGCAGCACCACTACTACTACCGGAGGCGACAGTGGCAGCATTTTCACCACCACCGGCCGGGATGCATGACGCCAGCGCGTGTGTGATCAGGGACGTGGCGCGGTAGAGGGTCAAACGCACGGCTTCCTGCTGCTCTGCTGCTGCTGGTGTACTGGTGAGCGTTTGCAAACAGGCCTGGGCAACCTTGAGCAGGGCGTGGACGTCGCGTTTGCTGCTGCTGCTGCTGCTGCTGCTGCTGCTGCTGGTCGTCCCCGCCCTTGCCACCCCTCGGACCCTCTCCACAAACGCCTCCCGCTGCTCCCGCGAGAAGCCAGCCAGGGACTTGACAAAGCCCTCATTGCCCACGAGGGTTAGGAGCCCCTCAGCGCCGCTGCCGCCGTCGTCGTCCTTGGCGTTGGGGGCAGGCATGGCCTGTGGGAGTGGGGAGGGTGATGTTGATGATGATGAAGGGGAAAGTGAGCTGGGGTTATAAATAAAGCCATGCGGCGCTTCTCCAAACTTCTCTCCGCCGTCCTGACCACAAGCACGACGAGGACAATGCGCTTGTGTTGTGGTATTGCACAGCGTTGGGGTGTAAAGGGCCGCGGAGCTCGCCGCCAGAAATTCATGTTGCGGTTTCCCTCCGAAAAAACGAGTGCCTCACCCATCACGCGTCCACTATCCAATGACCAATGACCTAAAGTCACCACAACACACACACAATCAAAACCACAGCACGCCATGCCAGGCAAACGTTCCCGACCGCCCGTCCAAGTGGTGGTGGCGCCTTCCATCCCCTCTCCGTACCAATACAAGCAGCAGCTGCAGCGCGAGCAGGACCAACAGGATGGGGGGAGCCGCAGCAGCAGCAGCAGCAGCAGCAGCAGCAGCAGCAAGCGCCCCCGCCCCGACGGCGCACCCTCCAACCCAAACGCCGCGCAAGAACGCGCCGATTTCAAGAAGATGTGGAAGAGCGTGATGGACCTGGGGGCGGCACAATTAACCGGACACGAAAAAAAAACGTACGATGCGCGACGGATCGTTGAGTTGGGTGGGAAGGCCCCGACGGCCATCAAAACCCCTTTCAACATCCTGATTGGCAAACTTGCCAAGAACAAGCATCGAGACGCGCGTCGCGACAACGAAGTGAGGGAATCCGGATTGGTGGTGGCCAAGAAGCGGCAGTCTGCGGCGGCGTTGGCGAATGGGGTGCTGGATGATGGGGGGCGGCGGTCGCATGATAGTAGTGGACGGATTGGGGATTCACCCTACCCTGTCCTAGGCAAAATGAAGGGTGGGACGTTATTTTTGAATCGTGATACGATCAATACGGCCACCGCTGCTAGACGAGGAGGCGGTGGTGGTGGTGCGGGAGGGAGGGGAGGGGGGAGAGGAAGGGGAGGAGGAGGAGGAGGAGGAGGAGGAAGAGGAGGGGGAGGGGGTGGGAGGGGAAGGGGGGGAGGTCGCGGGGGGAGCAGGGGAGGTGGACGAGGCGGTGGGAGAGGGAGACGGTAATGCGAAAATCAAAATTGAAAGTGTCTTTTTAAAGAAATTAGAACACCTAAGTAGAACCGACAAAATATCGTGGCCTTTATAGGCAACCTCCTTCTATTCGTTCATCTCGCTCCTATGTATATGTATATGTTCATTCCTTCGCCCCCCCCGGCCGCTGCAAAAAGATGGCAAAAAATAAAAACTCCACCGGCAGGAGCTTCTTTCCTTCCTTGGCCAGGGCCGCCTCGAGCCGTGTTTTGAGCACTTCGAGCATATCGGGCTTGACGTCAGGGTGATTCTCTTTCCACGTCCTATAAGAGGACCAGGTATCCAAGTATTGCACCAATCTCTCCGGGGTCATGTTTTGCGTTTCCTCCACCGTCTGTTTTCCTACTTGGACAAAGGGGCTAAAATCCGTCCCGGCGAACTCACGGTCGAGCAAGGCACGATCACAATCCCACACGTCATCAAGACTCGTATACCACTCAATCATCGCAGCGTCCGCCTCGGGCATTTTAGGGATATGACTGCGCGGGTAACCCATCACCACCAGCACTCCACCCGGCCGCAAGAGCTTGTCGACGCCTTGGAGGAATTTGGGGACGTCAAGCCAGTGCATGGCCTGGGCGCAGGTCACGACCGAGGCGCTCCCCGCCGGCAAGGGAATAGCAAGGGCATCGGCCTCGGCGTACTCAATGTTGCTGCCCTGCGTCGCGTTCGCCAGCTGCGCCACGCTCTGATCGAAGCCCTTGGCGTGCTTGAAATGCTTGGCAAGCTTCCGCAGCACCTGCCCCGTACCGGTGCAAATGTCGACCAGAGTCCCGTCCATGCACCCCTTGTGTCTCAGTGTGACCTCGACGCCCGCCATGAGCGAATCAGGATAATTGGGTCGAAAGGCCGAGTAGCCCTCCGCCTGCGCGAGTCGGCCAAACGGGTCGCCCTTGGCCAGCATGGGACGATTCAGGGAGGCGCTGTGCATGGTCCCAGTAGGAATGTTGCTGGCGGACCTAATCGAGGCAATAAATAACCTCCTCTGTCCTTTCGGCAGCAGCAGGGAGGAAAGCCGCCGGCTGCAGGCGTGCATCACCCTTGCTTGGTGGCACTGCAACTCCACAGAAGGCGAGGCGCAGAGTCCTGTGGTTGTGTGTGTGGGGTTGGCGGTGAATGTTGGGGGACGTGGAGAACGCAAGATATGCGGCGGCGGCATTGGAATCATCGCTGATGCGGCGGCAACTGAACACCCGATCCGACCTGCTTGCGCCTTTGCTGACACAAACACTTCACTTCTCACGCCCCTCCACACCCACTCCCACCACGCGCCCACACACAAGCACAGGTACACTTGACAAAACCATGCCGGGTGGGCTTTCCTTGGCACAAGCCGCCCGCATTTGTGAGGGCGCCGTGGCGGCCTGCACGTCCCGTGGCTTTGCGCCCATCACGGTCGTCGTCATGGACCCCGCAGGCCATCCTATTGCGATGCAAAGGATGGACAAATGCGCCCCTACGGCCTACCCCAAATTCGCCCAAGCCAAAGCCTTTACCTGCGTCTCGTTGGGCATTTCCACGCGCGTGTTTCGTGACAAGTATACCGTAGCCCAGGACCCGGCAAAATTCTGCCAGATGCTCAGCATGGGTGACTTGACGGGAGGACAGGTATGTCTTTGGGGGAAAATGGAGGATGGAGGATCGAAGGATTCAATCTTCCTGCGCCACATTCACCTACTATGTACTTATTCCCCTTCCTTCATTTTCTTCTTTCAAACACGTGCAGATGGCTCCGTTTCCCGGGGGTGTGGTGATCAAGGCCGCGGAGGGCGGCGACATTGTGGGGGCGGTGGGAGTGAGTGGCGCTAGTGCGGACGAGGATGAGTATTGTGCTCTGGTAGGTGTGCAAGAAGCGGGCTTGGAAGGGGTGGTCACCGAGCCCGTGCAGCATGCGCTCAAAAACTGAGTGAGCTGATAAAGAAAAAAGAATAATATATGTATTGGGAAGTAGAATCGAGGGCACGCGCTTGTTGAGTGTGTGTGTTTTTCCTCGTTGGTGCGAGTGTCTTATCATTTCTCTCTCTCTCTCTTCTTTCGCCACTCTTTCTCCGACCCCCCCTCCGCATACACACACGCCATCTAGCATTTAATTATACAAATTTGTCCCCTTTTCGACCTATTGTCTGAACCTAATGTTTCTCATCACCCCACCCCTCCTCCTTCACTCCCTCCTTCTCATCCTCTTTCATTCACCCCCCTTCCCGTGCAGCCACACCACACACCTCCTCCCCATCCTCCTCTCCTCCTCCCCGCTCACTCATCATCCGGCGGCAGAATCGAAAACGGATGCGGGTCCAAGGGCTCAAACCCCCGCTTCCACTGCTGGTAATGACTCGTCATCTTCCACACATAATAAAACTCAATACAATCCTTCGTACTCTTACTCCGCAACATCTTAGCAATCTCATAGAAGTTCTTCCCCACCAGCATTATCGCCCCCTCGAAACACGCCACCTCAAACGGGCTCCAATGCTCCATCACCGTCCGCCTTCGCACCGGGCACATGAGCGCCCCCAGCGTATTCGGCCTCTCTAACGGAATCTCCCCCTTGACCGTATCATACCCATATGGCCCAAAGCTCACTTTTGGGTACATTAAATCCCCCACCAAATTCACGTAGTCCTCTGCCATCTTTTGCGCACGCCACCGCTCAGGGGCCTTGCCGCGGCCGGGCCCGCCCCCGCCTTCGCTTTTGCTCTTCTTGTTGGTGGTGGTGCTGGTGGTGGTGCTCCCGCTGGGGCCGCTGCCCGTGCTGTCGTTGTCCCCCAAACTCCTGATCCGCCCACTACTGCGTCCTTCTCCGTCCTTGCCACCGCCGCTGCGTCCGCCGCCGGTGCTGGTGCCGCTGCTGCTGTTGCCGTTGTTGTTAGTGTGATGATTGTTGCCTCCGCCGTCTTCCTTGCGGCTTCGAAGGCTCGTGCGCGCGCCGCCCATGATGCCTGGCTTGCCGCCCGATTGCTGTGTTTCGTGGTGTTCGTGTGTGTGGTGATGCGCTTGATGAGCAACGTGTCGGGGCATATGGGCGTTGGGGTGCTGCGTCTCGTGTTTCTCACTCACCTTGTCACCCTCCTCCGCGACTTCCATCACCACGCTGCTGCCTCCTCCGCCGCTCTCCATGGTGGTCATGCTCCTGCTGCCTGGCTGCGCGCTTCCGTCCCCGGGTCTTCCTGTTTTGTGGAGCGGGTAAACGAGTGAGTAAAAGCGTTGGGTGTGGACGAGCAGAGACTAGCAACAGGCCAATCTCGGCCAGGCCCCTGTTTTCGGCCTCGTGGGCGGCCCGCGGCGAGGGGAAGGGAGAGGAGGCTGGCAAAACTTGGCCAAATTGAATACAAATCGTGCGGAAAACAAAACAAAAAGCACAGGCAACAAGACAAAGGACACGTCCACGCTCAGGAAGTGTGCGCGCCTATTTGTCTAATGTGCTGGGTCCTTTTGTTTTGGTCTTTGGGACGCATCGAGCTGGGGCCAGCCTCCCCTCCCCCTCCCACCCCTCCTCGCCAAAAGAGAGCCGTCGCTTAGAACGCGGCAGCCGCTCCGCGTACCCACCCAGCCATCCCGCTGGCAAATGCTTAAAAGAAATGCGGGTCCAGTGCCCGGTGGACCTTGGAGCGGGAGAGCGTGGTGTTGAGGCTCTGTATGCAATAAGCAAAAAAGGGAAAGTCAAGGCGGGAAGGCACAATCAAATGACGAACGACGATGCGGCGGATGGGCGGATGACGATTTTTGGTTCGCGCAATAATATAAGCGGCACGGAACGGGCTGCTCTTAAGGAAAAAAATTGAGTCCCTTATTAGTTTCCCAGCCCCCCAAAACGTACCTGGTCGCTGTACCAAATGTTGCCAAACGAAGTGCTAAAGGCCTGCGGGATGGCGTGGCGTTCCGTGACCACTGTGGCTAGAGAGGGCGGGCGGGCTCCAATCACACTCTGGCTGGTTCGATAGAGGGGGTTCTCGGGCTTGGTCTGGTGGTGGTAGGCCCGCAAGTACATCTCGGCGTGGATGCGGGTAACGCTACCGTGGCCGCTCTCGGTGGCATCGCTCTCTTTGTCAGTCTTTTGCTGCTGCGCGCTGTCGTCGCTGTCCTCGTCGTTGTTGGGGAGGGAAGGGGCGGCGGCTGCTGCGGCTGGAGCAACACGAGAGGAGGCAGGAGGAGCAATGCCCTTGCCGATTTCGTCGCTTGACTGTACTTTGTAGTAAAAGAGAATATGAGATATAGATTTTTGCGGCGAGATAAATAATAATATAAGTATACACTTACCTACCCGCTGGAAAAGGAAAGGGAATTGTGGCGTCGAAGTGGGCTGAGCTGTCGTCTCCGCGGCGGCGATCGCCTGAGACGTGCGAATGCGTTGGAGGGCCCGCAAATCCATCCCGTAGGCGGCTGTATAAAAAATTGCGTGGAATGAGTTGCGAGAGCAAAAATGTGAGTCGGACGGATGGAGAGGTGCGGGCAAGGAGGGGAACAAAAAGCGAAGCGGCTCGCAACAGGGACGTCAATCAAACTTTGACCCACCATTCGTCGTGCTTAAAATTGTGCCTTTTGATATTTTATGCTGACTTTTATTGGGCTCGGGGACGAGGGACGACGCCATGGTGCGTTGCCGTCCTTTTATTTTGGGATGGGCGGGGGGGGGTGGGGAGGCGAAGGAGGGGGGAAAAGCGACGCCTGTGTGCTAGGCGGAAAAGGGTGGAGGAAGTGTGACAGTTACGAGTGTGAAATAACATGTTTTCCTCAATTTTGTGCTGGATTGATGCACTTTACACGTAATCAGAGCCTGTAAGGAGGCCTAAAATGAAAAGAAGGGGAGGAAACGCTGCCGTTGGTTGGAGGTCGCTCAACTGCCAACTTGGCGCAACTTGGAGGCTCAACCGACAGCAACTTCTTCGATGCTTGCGCCCGTCTTGCTGCCACTGCCCTGCCTGCCACACACTGTCGTAAACAATTGATCTATGATAGATTAATCGTTTACCACAGTATATGGGTAGTGCTATATGGTAAGCTCAAGGACGGCAGTGTGCAAGGCGCGGGCGAAGTGCGCGAAGGAGAGCGTTTCGGCCGTCGCGCGTGACCCTATGATTCGCTCCTTCCTTCACTTTTGAGAGGTCGCCCCTGTCTTGCCCTGCCATGCCACTCGCCACTCACACACTCACCTACCCCATGCCCAACATAATCAAACAGGGCACTCCGTGGTGCTGGTGTGCAGCATGGCGGGGGGTCTCCATAAGCCAGAGCAACAGCATCTTCCGCCTCCTCTGCCCCGTCCGTCATCTCATCGTTCCTTCCCACTTCTTCACCACACCGGACAGGGCCGTCCAGCGAAAGCCTGGGCCCTCCCCGCCTAGATAAAGCAAGATGGGCGAGAAGTACATACGGACGTCGCTCTCCTTTGAGCACCTGATCGACGGTACGTCTTGTCCTCTGTCTCCTATCTCCTTCTCCCAACCGACCCCCCCCTGGTCCGACCCGGCCCGCCCCTACTATGCCCCTACTATGCGAGCAAACGGGGGAAGACCCTGGCCCTGCGGCAAGGACAATGTGAAGGAGGATGAGACGGCTGGGGAATGCGGGCATCCGGGGCATCCGGGGCTAGGCAACACCCCATCAATGTCTCCCAGCATTCCCTCCCCACCCCTGCTCCTCCTAGAAGCATCATAGGAACGAGAAGCAGTCCCCAAGCATACATGTACATGCACGACCCATGATTCCTGTCCTGTATCTCATTCGAATCATCCCATTCACAACCAATTCCAGCCTAAATCGACGAGCCAAACTCACACACTTACCCCAACCCCACCCTCCTTCCCAAAAAACAGACCCAGGATGGATGCCCTACTTCCTAGACTTCCTCAGCCGGCACGACCAATCCCACCCCCTCCTCTTCTGGCTCGAAGTCGAGGTCTTTGAGCTGGCCGCCGGTGGCGGGCCCTCCCTCGTCACGCAAGCCACCCGCATTTTTGAGTCCTACCTCGGTCCCGACGCCCCGCACCGAATCGAAATCCCCCCCACAATGCTCACTTTCCTCGAAGCCGAAGTCCAAGCCAAAGCCCCCAACATCAACGTCTTCTCCGCCGCGCACGCCTTTGTCTTCCGTCGGCTCCGTCAAACATGGTACCCTGCTTTCCTCCTCTCCTCCACCTATCAATCCCTCCTCCAGCACCTCAAGTACTCCTTCCGGACCCCCCTAAAAGAGATTTTGATGGACGAAATCCAATCCCGTTATATCGAAGCCTTCCTCCTCAACACCGACGCCAAGCTCGGTCCTGCCACGGTGGGGAACGTTTATCTCTGGAAGAAAATTTATCACGATTTAAGACCGCTCGGCACAAGGCTGGCACGGGATCGGCTGGTGGGGCCTGCAGGAGACGCAAGGAATGCAGAGGACCTGCGGTTGTTTATCATGGATGCCAAAGCGGCATACGAGGCCTACATTCAACCCTCCCCTCAAAGAGGTATCCCTGGCGGGCCTCCGTTGAGCACAAGGGTGGTTCCTCCTGGAGGGGGGGAGGGAGGGGGGAAGGGAGGGAGGGGGAGGGGGAGGGGGAGTACACCGAGTGCGACGGCGTTGGGGCCCGAGTTGAGGCATCGGCTGGCGGAGTGTTTGGGAAGGTTGGTGAGTCAGTCGAGGTACTATTCGGGGGTGGGCACGGGGGGGATAGGGCAGATTGATCGGAGTATTATTGGGGAGTTGACGTCGCATTTTATTGAGGCGCAGAGGGTGATTCTTGCGTGGTTGGAAGTAGAGGTGTACCCGATGTTTCAACGGTCGTGGTTGTGTGGGGTGTTGTCGGGGGATGTCCAAAGTCGGCGGTCGGCGCCTGTGAGGAGGAAGAGGAGGTTGAGGACGTTGTTTAAGAGTGTCAGGACTTTTCGGCATGTGTATGTGCCGCCTTGTCCAAGGTCGGAGGGGCGGGGGTTGGTGTTGGTGAGCACGGAGGGAGTGAGTGAGGCGTCGGTGCCACTGACCCATGAATTTGTCTGGGGGTTTGACGTGGCGGTTTCACCGGTAGTGCCGGCGTTGCGGGCGTCGGACTTAAGGACGGATATGGAGGAAGGGGGGGAGGAAGAGGTGGTGCGTGAGAGGGTGCGGGGGTTGAGGTTGGATGATGAGGAAGGGGAGGATGGGTCGGGAGCGGTGGGGGGGGCGATTTTGTCGACTAAGACTGGGGATGGCGATCGGGGGATTTTTCAGTTGGGTGAGTCTCCGAAGGATACGAGTAAGGAGCAGCAGCAGCAGAAAAAGGGGAAGAAGCGGTTGTTGCAGTTTCGGAGTGCGATTCGGTCGTCGCAGGTGATGGGGCTGGGGAAAGCGAAGCACAGCAAGGGAGGCGAGGAGAAGAAGAAGGATGCGGCGGTAGCGGTGGACGACAATGAAGAAGAAGAGCGGGCCACCAACCTCTGCGCCGCCATCGAGAGCAAGCTAGTCAAAGAGATCCAGCGTGTGGCCTTCCCCTCCCTCTGCCTCATGCCTTTAGAACGCTCCACCTTCGTCCTCTTCTCTCCCAAGCTCGTGGTGCCCGACCCGACACTCCACCATTTCGTCTTGCCCATCCCGCGGAAGGACGTCGAGATGCAAGCACACTCACAAGGCGGCAGCAGCAGCAGCAGCAGCAGCAGCTCTCCCTTCATCAAAAGCCCTCGGGCCGCCATTCAATCCCCGACGGGCGACGGCAGTGAAATGGAACCCCCCGATCTGACAACTGATGATGTCCTCCACCTCTATGGGGCCTGCCTAATCGAATGGGCCCCCGCAGGAGACGAGGTCTTGTTGCCACGATGCCTTGCTATAGTGAGCACGGAGCCGCGTGTGGCGTCCTTGCGTCGGGCGGTGATAGCCTTGAGGGAATCAATGGGAGGGCCTGGAGTAGGGGGGTCGCCTATCACCCCGGATACACCTAAGAAGACCCCGTGGCAGTTGGAGGATGAGCAGCAGGAGCAGACTCAGCAGCATCACGCGCCGGCGCTTTTGGATGCTGATATGTTTGTGCGGCGGAGAGCAGGGGAGGAGGGAGGGGGGGAGGAGGAGGGGGAGGAGGAGGACCCTGTTGCGTATTGGTCACGGGCGTGCACGAAGGAGGGCGGCGGGGCCTCTACTTCCATGGCGCTGTTCTCTCCTAAAGCAGCCTCGGCTAGCAATGCCTTTGGTGCCACGGGGGGGTTTCTCTCGCCGACTGCAGGAGGGGGGTTATCCATGACCGGCACCAGCAGCAGCAGCATCCCTTCAACCTGCTCCTTACCTCCGCCTTTGGTCCGTTCCTTGCCTAAGCACGTCGACGCCTCCTTCCTCCCCCTCTTCCAAGCCCTGAGCCCCGAAACCCTTCTCAAAGCCGTCACTGCTATCCTGCTCGAACGCCCCGTCATCCTCAAATCCTCCTGTCGATCCCTCACGATGCTAGCCTCCGAAGGCCTGCGTCGTCTTATCTACCCTTTCGCCTGGCTCCAGCCCTACCAACCCCTTTTACCCGTCGGTGGGATCTGTAGCTTTTGGGACGAGATTCGAACGAGGGCGGGAGGGAGGACGTGGTTCGATTATGCCTTTGAAGAGGACGGGTTAGATGATTCGATGGTAGGTGCGAGGGGAGGGAGGGAGAGTTTGGCGGAGCCCATGAGTGCGTCCTCGACCGGGAGGCAAGTACCGGGTTTTCTGGTGGGACTTGAGGCGTGTATTGTTGAGGCGGCGCTGACGGCTACTAAGGTTGTTTCGCCGGCGTATAGTGAGGAGGATGGTGGTGCTGCTGGTGGTAGTAGTAGCAGCAGTGGGGCCTGTCATGCGTGGGCGTGTGCCAGTTGTGATGTGCACGATGGGGGGCATTTTGCTGGTGATGGTGGCTTCGAAGACTCACCCTTCAGTCCCGGTCGGTCTTCCCCCCTCTCTACGCGGTCCACCCCTCGCACCACCCGCGAGAGCAGCAGCACGCGTGGCAGTGGTGGTAGCAGCTTGGGCGGTTTGATGGGGGGAGGGATGGGCAAGAGTACTAGCACCACGAAATACGGCGAGCTTCCTGGTTGTGTTCGCGCGTCTGCACGCGAGCTGTTGTCATGTGCCTTTATCATCGATCTTGACCATGATTGTGTGGTGGAACCCCGTCGAGGCAACCATGCCGCGACGGCCCTCCCCTCCTTGCCCGAAGCGGCGTCCTCGGCTTTGCTTACTTCTTTGCAACGCATCGTTAATCCAAGCGTGGCACCACCAACAGCAGCGGGTGGAGGGCTGGGGCTCTCTCAAGGCTATGGCTATCGCACCGTGTGTGCCGCCCGGGCAGCCGGCGCGGCAGCAGCAGCAGCAGCAGCAGCAGCGGCGGCGGCTGCGAAGGAGGGCAGTGGGAAGATTAAAAAGCTGATGAGGGGTGGAGGGGAGGGGGGTGGTGGTAGGAGCAGCTTTGGTGCGTCTCCGGGCGGTCAGAGGGTGGAAGCGAAGGGAGGGAGTGGGAATGAGCAGCTGCATGGGGCGTTTGTGACGTTCTTCCGGCAGGTCCTTTTGGATCGGTACCGGGAGTATACCATTAGTTATTTGGAGGAGCAGATGGTGGCGTTTCATGCTGATAGCTTCCTGGCCTCGCAGCCTGAGCCGTCTCATGGGTTTTGGACGGATCTGTTTCAGACTCGTCTTTTTGCGCATTTTCTCTTGGTGGAGCATCAGCGCGTGGCGGCTTCCTTTGAGGAACCGGCGCTGCAGCCTCCGCCTGGGACGGGCCAGTCGAAAGGAAGGACGACGGCGACGGTCGAAGGTGTCGATGTTTAGGGAGGGAGGGGAGGGAAGGAGGAGGAGGAGGAGGAGAAAAGGGGGGGGGTGAGGGAGGGAGGGGAGGTTTGGATTCGCGAAGGCATGAATCATAAAATCAGATCAAGAAATTCCACCGAATGCAAATAAATAAATGAAAATATCGAAACTATCCCTTATCCTTTCTTGACGCTCCACGTTTGTTTCTGATTGCGCTGCCCTCTTATTCGCTTTTTTACTTCGTGTCTTACAAAATTGTTGTGTGTACTTTTTTCAATCTTCTATTCCCCTCCTTCCTTCCCTCAAACTAAACCTCCCCTTCCAACAACTGCCTTAGCTTCTCCGCCTCCTCCGCGCTCTGCAACGCCTCACTAAACTCCTCCAGCATGTCCCCACCCATCATTCTATCTATCCCATGCTTGCTCAAACTAATCCTATGGTCCGTCACTCGGTCCTGCGCAAAATTATACGTTCGAATCCGCTCCGATCTATCCCCCGAGCCCACCTGCGATTTGCGTGTCGAGGCCTGCGCGGCCATGACCTTGGCTTGCTCTCGCTCATAGACCCGCGCACGGAGGATTTTGATGGCTTTGTCCTTGTTTTTGTGTTGGGAACGTTCGTCTTGGATGGCGACGACGATGCCCGTGGGCATGTGCGTGACGCGGACGGCGCTCTCGGTGGTGTTGACGTGCTGCCCGCCTGCGCCACTCGCGCGATAGACGTCAAATTTCAAGTCGCGCGCGTCCAGCTTGAAATCCACTTCTTGCGGTTCGGGCAGCACGGCAACCGTCGCCGCCGAGGTGTGAAGCCGGCTGTCGTTCACTGGCACCCGCTGCACGCGATGCACCCCACTCTCAAACTTGAGCACAGGGTACGCCAAATGACCCTGCACCGCCGCCGCCGCCTCCTTCAACCCCCCAAATTCGTTCCTGGACGCACTCAGAATCTCGAAACGCCATTTCTGGGCGGCGGCAAAGCGCTCGTACATGCCAAAGACCTCCCCCGCAAACAACGACGCCTCGTCCCCCCCCGTCCCGGCCCGCACTTCCAAAATCACGCCCCGGTCATCGTCTCCATCGTCCTTGGGCAACAACCGTCTTAATACCCGCTCCTCGAGCGCCGCCACGGTTTCGCGGGCGCTGGTCACGTCCTCTTTGGCCATGGCTGCCATTTCGGGGTCAGGGTCGCCTTTCGCCGTCTCTTCCAAAAAGCGCGCGTCCGCGCGATGCTTTTCCAGATCTTCAATCAACTCGACAAGCTCCGAAAGCTCCGCGAGCTCTTTGGACAAAGCCGCCAAGCGCACGGCCGCCGGTTGGCTGCCTGGCTGGTACTGCTGCTGCGGTTGCCCACCGTCCGCGGAGGCAGCGGTGTGCAGGCCATTCAACTCTTCCTCCACCTGGGCATGCCGCACCCGCATTTGGTCCAGCCGGGTCAGCACGGCCGGGGTGAACGTGGAGAGGTGACGCCGGCGTGCTTGTAGTAGTGGTGGTGCTAGTGGCAGGGGTCGGCGCCGTGTGCCGATGGAGGGTGGGGAGGTGAAAGTGCTGGCAGTTGTCGCTGTTGCTTGTCTGTTGGTGGCACAACAACCAACCCGCCGCCGCGCCGCGATGTGCACCAGGCGCAGCATTTGAGCTCTAATTCTTATCTTCGAGGCCTGTGTTGTGTGGCGTGTATAAAGGGGTGATGAGGCTTAGAAATAGAAGGATACGTGAGGGGTTGGGTGGGGACGACAAGCAGCATCATCTCTCACTTCTCCTCCATCACGATCGCCCGAATTGAGGCCCATTTCGCCTTGTGGACACAGTGCCACGCTGCCTGCACAAGCGCTCCCATTGAAAAGCTTGTAGCTGCACCGCTATTTGTGAAGCTGTCCAAGCCGTCGACGGGCGCTAGCCCAAGCACTCCCGGCCCGGAGAAATGCCACATCATCGTCGGCCCCGTTCATGGGCTCAAGTTCTGTCCTCCTTGTATGTCTCACTACACGGCGCCACGCTGCTGCAAAGCACGCTTCTTACCACAACCCCATCGTCTCCTCCCCCATCAATCCAAAACAGGCCGTAGCCAGGCGGGCGCCCATTCTTTCCAGACTACTGCCGGGCAAACCCTCGACGACACGACCCCATCATCATCAACATAACCCCCCGGCCCCGCGCTCCACCACCACCATGTCGCGCACAAGACGGATGGACCTGCGGCCGCTCCTGGCGCTGGTCTTGTCCAGCGTGACCCTTGGCAGTACCACGGCCGAGTCCGTGGTGGCATCCCGCACGCTCTGCTCCATGCACAGCGTCCTGTTTCCCACGGGCACGGATGCCGACGGGAAAGCTGCCGCGGCCGGCGCCCCGGAGGTGCATTGGAAGGCTTCCGAGCCCGGCAGCCCGCCCACACCGCTCAAGACGCAACCCAAAACCGTGGCTCGAGACAATGCGCCCGTGATGGACTGGTCGTTTGAAAGGGGTAGCATCCAACCGGCGGGCATGTCGAGCTTGAGCCTCTTGACACGGGAGTGGATTTCGGACGTTTCTCCTTCGGCCTCTATCTATCGCTTCGACCACGAGTTCACCCTCCCAGCCGAGGCCGATGTGAAGTCGGCCAGGATTGACGTGGCCTTTTCTGGTGGCGCCGGCGTGGTGACTTTGCAGCTGAATGGCGAGAGCGTGTGGGTCTCGGAGGACCCGCTCTTGAAGGTGGCCCCGGGCATGCTGTCAGCGACGCTCTCTTTGCCGGTGCTGACGCAACGCACCAACACCTTGTCCCTCGTGGTGCTATCTGGCGCGCCGGGGAAGCCGGCGTTGTTGAATGTGTGGTTTCCGACGGCCACGTTTGAGGCGACGGGGACGGTGTGTGGGACGGGCACAGGAGGGGAGACTTTGCGGGCCTTGACCAAGGAGGAAGTTGAGGTGGGTGTCAGCGGCGGCGCAAGCATCACGGGCCTACACACTCGCCTGGCCCGTGGTCTGTTTACTAAGGCGGAGATGGAGGAAGCGCGTGCTGTGCAATCTCCTACTTTCACCGTGTTGGACGAGGACAATCGGGGGTTGCTGTGGAAGGGGAACGACGACGGCGACGGGGAATGGGATAGTGTTTTCACTGATGAAGACGCGTGCGGCATCCCCACGCTCTTCCCCACGGCCGTCGCCAACGCCTGGGAGTGCTGGTATCGCGCTCCGGAGGTGACTGCACAAGGGCCTTGGGTGCCCGTGGCGGAGAAGGATGGGAATGGCTGGTTGAGCTTGAGCGAGCCTGGGGTGGGCAACTACCTATTTTACGAGACCAACTTTACCTTGTCCGCGGACGCTGACTTGCAGCAAGTCTCCGTCTTGGGGCATCACGCCAGTGACCTGACGTTGCTTGGGGTGTATTTGAACGGCGAGCCCGTGTGGGTGAATTCTGACCCGTTTTCCTCCGCCTCGTCGGCCTTGGAGAGGGCAGCAGCACCAGCGGGAAGCAAGGAGGCCATGCTCACCACCACGTTCTTCGCCATTGAGGACGAGTCGGAAGGCGTGCCCGAGGGTGGTGCCCCGCTCAAGATGATCTGGCAGCATGGCAGCAACACCTTGGCCTTTGCTGTGCTGGCGGACCCGGTGCGTGATCTCCGTACCGCGTTGCAAGTCAATTTTGACAGCGCGTCGTACGGAGGCTGCACGGCTGTGCCCGTCACTATCAATAGGGGCGATGCTCCTGGGTTTCGAACCACCTCCTTTCCTACTGATGAGGTGCCGGTGGAAGAAAGGCCTGTGTGTAGCGCGGCGGCGCGGTTGGTGCTAGAGCTGGAGCTGGGGCAGGTGAATGCGACTTTTACCGATATGGCTGTGGATGGGGCGGGGGAGATCATGTATGTCACGTGGGAGGATGAAGACGGGAATGCCACCTTGTCTCGGATTTCGTTAATAGAGGGGCAGGAGAAGGGCATGCCGCATGCGTGGCCGTTGACCAAAATGAAGGCGCCTGAGGCCGTGGCGGTTGGGCCGGCGGGAGAGGTGTATGTGGTGGAGGAGGGGTTGATCAAGGGGTTTAAGAAGACGGGGGAGTCGCTGGGAGCATGGGGGCCGGTGGATGAGCCGAGGGGCTTGGCTGTCCTCCCGTTTGCGGGGAAGGCGGGGAATCAGACGTGGGTGTATGTGCTGGATGGGGATGAGGGGGTGAAGGGGTTCAGCACCACGACGAAAGAGAATGTGACGCTGGCGGGGTGTTGGGCGGTGGCGGTTGAGGGGGAGGAGAAGGAGGTGTGCTTGACAGCGCCGGTGGATCTGGCCATCTCGTTTCAGACGGGCGGGGCTGCGACGCTGCCGACGCTGTGGGTGCTGGACCAAAGCACGGGCACCGTGGAGCTTTTTACCATGAACGGGACGCACTTGGCCACGCTGGGCGGTGGGTTCGAGGGCCCCCTCTCGCAGCCGTCGGTGATAAGCGTGGATTCTTATCGGGGCTTGGCGTATGTTTTGGACTTGGAAATGCAGCAGGTGACAGTCTTTGATCGGCGAGGGCAGGTCTGGCATCAGCTCTCGGAGGAGGGAGGGGAGGAGCAGTGCCCTGGTGTCTTGACCCAGCGCTTCTTTGACAGCACCAGCACGCGGGGGTACACGGAGCCGCTTCCCCTGGATGTCCCGGCGGAGGTTGGGCTGCCTTTTGAGGTGTCGCGTCCGGCAGCCTTGACGGCCGTGCGGTATTATCACGCGCCTGGGGAGACGGGAAATCACACGGCGACGGTGTGGACGTCCAAGGGCGATGTGATTGCCACCCTAGCCTTCCCCGAGGAGAAGGAAGGGACGGAGGGCTGGCGTGTGGCGTATTTGAAGGATCTCTTTAAATTGGAGCCTTGGACGGAGTACCTCGTCTCGGTGAATGTGAACAGCGTGGCGATGGGCATCTTGCCGTATGGTGCCAAAACCAACGCCACAGCCGCCGCTGAGGGGGAGGGTGCCGGGGGGGTGCTTTTGGATAATGGCGAGGATTTGTCGTCCTTTGGGGGGCCTGTGACGAGTGCGGCTGTTGGGGTTTTCCCTACTGAGGTCGTGGACGAGTACTTTGTGGATGTGGAGATTCAGACGCTCAAGCCGGCCTTGTCCCAGGCAACCGTTGCCGCGGTGGCTTCTGTCTTTACGGAGGCGGACGCCGCCTCTTCCGCTGCTACAAATTTCTACCTGAACCACGTCTCGGAGTCCAAAAGTGAGCAGCTGCACGGCCTCCGCTTCTCGGGCTATCCTGCTTTCATGGGCGACTGCGCCCACCACCTCGCCGACCTCCCTCCCGCCCTTCTTTCGGACGTCAAGACGGCCTTTGGGAAAGCCAAGCCCATCGGCATCAATTTCTGGGGCGGCTCCTACTCCTTGGACCATTTCAACGACTACCTCTCCGAAGGCGCCGCCCTTGCTATCGAGGCTGGGGCGGACAGCATTGGGATTTACATGGGTGGGGAGATGCCCGTCTCGGAGCTCTACCCTTTCCACTCACCCGACTGGCCGCCAGGAACGCCGGCGTCTCTCACGGAGGTGGCCAAACTGTCTTACTTTAAGAAGCTCTTTGCTGATCCTGCCATCAAGACGTACGTGATCAATGCCAACGCTGTGGCGACGGTGGGGCTGGGCCTTAAGATCAAATTTGGGACTTACTCGGCCGCGGACGCCGCCAAGGAGACGGCCGAATTTCGGGAGCTGGCTTCTTACCTGGCCACGACCTACAAGGGGACAGGCAAGACCTTCATCCTCCAAGCCTGGTCCCTCGACACCTTCCTCAGCAACGACGCCCAGACGGAAATCTCTCCCGCATTGGCCTCCCGCGCTGCTGCTTGGCTGAACGCACGGCAAGCAGGGGTGGAGGCCGGCAGGAGCGACGCCGGAGAAGACCCTTCTTCCGTGGCGGTCTACCATGCGGTGCAGGTGAGCCGAGGCGTGCTCGCCAAGAGCCAGGGGAATGCCATCCCTTGGGCGGTGGACCGGGTGCTGCCTCTCATCACGGCGGATCTTGCTAGCTGGTCGGCCTATGAGGCCAGCAGCAGCGCAGATGTGGTGCTGGCAGTGGCCTCGGGCGTGGCCACCTTGAGCGCGGCCGTCCGCCCTCCTACCAAGGCGTATGCATTGGACGGGCTGCGTTACCCTGTTGCTACTTCTCCCAAGGTCCGCGTCTTGCTTGCGGAGATTGGGGAGCCGGACGCCGGCCTGCAGGGAGATCCCGAGGCGGCCAAGGCCGTGTTGCCTGCGGTGGTCAAGGGAGCGGTGCTGGCAAACGTGCCGGTGGCCTTGTTTTGGGCAGGGTATGATGGGGGTGTGCCGACAGAAGGAGGGGCGGAGGGGGAGGTGGGGATGGGTCCGTGGAGGGAGACGTATGCAGGGTATTGGCTAAAACGCCCGGATGGGACGCCCTCGTTTGCGATGTGTTATATCCAAGCCCTGCAACAACCAAGCGGGTAAATGCGAGGTTTCGAATGAGTGAGTGAGAGCATGTATTGAGAGAAAAGGCGGGCCTGTCTGTTTTTGTGTAGTGTGTGAGAGGGTGGGAGGAAGGAGAAAGACGTATATCCAGCTGTTTTAAAAATTTGACGCATGTCCACATCAAATTGTCCTCTCGGAAAGAGGCGCGGAGAGCGAGCAAAAGGAAAGAAAGAAGAAAGAATATCAAGAGCATGCAGTATATTTCATTTTATGAGTACTGTTTTCTTTCAGTTTATTTCAATTTCTAACAGTGAGTGTGCAAGCACTTGCAAGCATGATTAATCGATTACCTAAGGTCATTTGCTGAGTGGCCCTGCGGGCGGCGGGCCTCGCGATGAGGCAAGTGATGGCGGCGGTTGTTGGGGGTACATCTGTTTGGTTCTGGTTTTTACTGTCAACGTGATCCAGCCCTTCAACGCGCCGCCCTTCGTGAGTGGAAAGCGAAAGCGCCGGTCATCTCTCAGGTTCACACTGCTGCCCTCGACAACCTCGTCGACTGGCAGGCTACCATAAGAGGTGTAGGAGACGAGAGGAGCCCCCGCCTGCTGCTTGTGGAGGAAGCCCAGGGCCACAGGAACGACGGTTTGCCCAAGTTCTTGGCCTCGGCCGTCGGAAATTTTGAGGAGCAAGTGCTCGCTAAATCGCAGGGAGGCCACTGTCTTGAGATGGACAGGGAAAGACGACCAGCCGTGGTGGCTCAAGGAGCTGGTGGAGGACTGCCCG
>Ga0209390_10004977_pt1 | contig 19353 bp, 22 predicted proteins | sample BON01_FD_187212 | JGI IMG/M metagenome (GOLD analysis project Ga0209390, IMG submission 187212) | Freshwater microbial communities from Lake Bonney liftoff mats and glacier meltwater in Antarctica - BON-01 (SPAdes) (version 2) | ecosystem: Environmental > Aquatic > Freshwater > Ice > Glacier...
TCGCGCCTCCAAAAGCCTGATGAGCATTGAATTGTTTGCTATTGTTTTTGAGTGTTTTGTTGGCACCGAAGCGAAATTCACTCATCGCGCAGACTTTGATTGACCCGCTCGAAACCTGCGAAATCCATTTCGCGGCCTGATATGGCGGGCGATGCGGCTGGGTCAGCGAATCCCGGCATCCTGGGTCAAATATCCTCCGCCGCCAACACGGTCCGTCTGTCTCGATGGGCTTGAGAGTGCTGCCTCGGCTATCGTTCACCCACGCGAAGGGGCGGCTTACGCGGACGTCGGCAAGTAGTTCAACTATGTCATGGCAAATTGTCAAGTCAAAACATATCAGCTGCTGATACACTGGCTACGATCACTCCTTACCGCGACGTCGGCCTTGCTACCCTGCTTGAACTGGATGGCATCGTCCTGGAGCAGGAGGATGGCTTCTGGATCAAAGTCGAGGTGAGGGCGGTAGAGGCGTCACAAGACATTCCTCATGGCATCCGGTACAGCCTGACCCTGCACGATAGGTACGGTACGAGGGTGCTCGGCTACGATAATGCACACGCGGTGAAGCTTCCGAAAAAGTTCAAATTTGCAGGACACCGCTTGCCGTACGACCACCAGCATCGTACGTCCGGTGATAGGGGAGTTCCATATTTTTTCGAGTCTCCGCAACGTTTGCTGGAAGACTTTTTCGCTGAAGTTGATCGGGTTATCAGAGAGGCTGGAAAATGAAAGCTATCGTCATCGGTGTAATGCCACAGCAGCAGATCCGCGCGCGTATGATTGCTATCGCGAAGGGGGAGTACAAGCCCAAGGCAGGCGAACCCAGGATATGGTTCACTTCCATGAAGTCGGTGGCGGAGGTTCTCAGCGACCAAAACCGTGCCTTGCTCAAGGTCATTCGTGAATCTAACCCGGATTCGGTCGCAGTGCTTGCCAAGATGACCGGGCGCCAGCCAAGCAATCTTTCCAGAACACTCAAGACGATGTCCCGGTACGGACTGGTCGACCTGAAGCGGGAGAAGACGCACCTGCGACCGGTGGTCAAGGCGACAGATTTTCGGATCCTTGCGACCGCTTAGAGACCGGGCTATGGAAGCAATGACGCTTGGATCAATTTGGTGTCTGCGCCCATAATGATGTCCGTCTCGACGGGTTCGTGCTGGCGGAACAGTGTGCAGCGTCGTCTGTCTTGGCTGGACCTTGACTGTGGCATAGCAGAAATCAGTAGCACGCTTGTAAGTCTTTGAATCTATTGATAGACGAGCGATTGCAAATCCGATCAGCCCGGTTCGACTCCGGGTCGCGCCTCCAGTAAGCAGCCTGTGTTTAGGCTCGCCAGGGTAAACCTAATCAGGCGTGCTCTGATTCATGGCCTTCAATCGCCATTCGCGCAATGAACCCAGAACGTGTTTCGCCTGAGCTGCGGGCGCGAGCATCTAGACGGTGCAGCACGCGACGCGGCAAACTGATATTCACCCGCTCCAATGCATCGTCCAGCATGGCTGGGTCTACCTTTACCAAAGCCCACAGCCAGCCCGCAAAATCAGGATGGGCAGCACGCAATACCTCAATGGGGGAAGGTGTTGGAATGGCTTGTCCTGCGTCCAGCGCGACTTCAATCCAGCCGGTAATGGCTTCCTCGGCTTGAATCATGGCCTCTTCCAGAGTGTCCCCAGCCGAAAAGCAGCCAGGCAAGTCAGGGACCACCACACCCCAGGCGGTGGTGTCATTTCCAGGTTCAATGGCAATGGGGAAACGCATATAGTTCGCCTTTCAAATGCCGGCTTGCCGCCGGATAGCCTTTACCAGCCCGTGCCCCAGGTCCTTCTTGGGGTGCGGCACCACGACATGGCCCGGGCGCGTCAAATGCTTGAAGATGTGATGGGAGCCATTCACCCGGTCCAGCTTCCAACCAGCACGTTGCATCTCGCGTATCAAGTCGGCGCTTGTCATTTCGTGTGTATGTTACACACTATTGGTTATTTGAACAAGTTGTCCGTTTGGGAAATGTCCCGGCTGTGAGCGCGGCGAACTGGACTGCATTTTGAGTCTCCTGCGGCATTCCGACTTGAGCCAACAATGCTCCGGCTATTTTGGTGGCAAGTAAATATTCGGTGAACCCGCAGAGCCTACTGGCAAAGTGCGGCGGCGAAGTTTTTGCGTAACGGATAAAGCCAGATGTCTTTGGCCGGGATGAGGACCTTGTGACTGGTGGATTTTTTCCCGCGCCCTGTCGTTCGGCCGACATTGATCCAATTGGCGGCCTTGTAGCAAGTGCCCTTATGGCGCTCATGTTCCACGAAGGTCTCCAACAATACTGGTCGGAAGCCGTAGCGGCTGAGCCAGTCATTGGGTAACTGCCGAGCGGCAAGGGACAATATTTTTGAAGCCAAACCTCGCGCTCGGGGCCATACACGGGGGAAGGAAGGCGTCATCAAGCCCGACCTGTACGAGCCAGAACTCAACACGGTGTACGCCGCCATGCTCAAGCATTACCAATGTGCCCCCCGGCCAGGATAGTTGTCGCCGGACGGTCAGGATAGTGGACGCGGACCATGCAGGCCATGCTCGTGGCGTTCGAGAGTCGGTACTTGAGTCAACTCATGCGCCACCACCGTAGCAAGCAAATTCCGTACGACACCGCGCATCCGTGGCAAACACCACAACCATAGCCCAGCGCAGATCAGTCCCGCATTGCCACAGGGGCGCGTCAAGCCGAATTCACGGTGGGACGCGCCCCCTTTTTTATCCTCAAATAGGGTGTGTCTCCGAGACTATTTCAATGCGGGACGTAACACTGCACGCTGCGTGTGCCGCGATCCCTGACTTTAATCAGGGCTTGTTGTTGGAATTCAATTGAATGAAAAGTTTTTGTCATAAATGGTGCTCCTGTGCGGATATTCCGCTGAAAATTGGAGGCGACATCTAGTCTGACACAGGGGGGTACGCTGGCTTCGCCGCATCGCCTGTATCGCGCACCCACTTGCGTATCGTGTTGCGAGACAGCCCCGTGGTCTTGGCTATCTCCTGCAGCGACAGTTTGCCGCGTGAATACAGCCGCTTAACTTTGCCTAACATTTCCATGGCGATCACCTTTGATTGCTCCTGCCCAAACAATGGGCAGAGCCAGTAAAACACCTGGGTCAATTTTGGGTCGGCACAACCTCGATAAGTGGGTCAGTTTTCGGTCGTTGTCAACACCGCATGCGACTTGCCCAAATCTGGGCATGGTGCCTGGACTAGTCCCATGGTCTGCAGCAGTGCATGAGTGATACGCACCGAATCGCAGACGCGTTGCAGCGCCGCGGTACAGGTCGACGCATCAAACGATCGACAGCTTTTTTCTACCTCCAGGCACGCGCCAACGATAGCGATGAGCCCCAGACTTGCAGCGGTGCCCTTGACAGAATGGGCCGCAGCCTCTAAGGTGTCGCCACGTTGGTGCCCGAGGTGGTCGCACAGAAGCTGCAGCGAACGCGAATCATCCAGAAACAACGATTCGAGCAATGATCTGTATCCGGAGAGGGTGATCGCAGCCCACAACTCGCCGATGTGGACCAGATTGAGGTGGCGTTCGACATCGCCAGCGATAAACCGCCTGCGTCTCCGCGTTGCAGACTGTATTGCGACCGCCTGAGTCGCATCGGTCGCTGTCAACGCGGGCACTGCCGCCCCAGCAGTATCACCAAGATGCGGAGCTGGCAGCCTGGACGCCTGCACTCTGTCAGGTGCTGCGCCCCGGGCCCCAAACAGGCGCAACAGCAATTGCTCAATCTGCGCCAGGGTAACAGGTTTGCTTAAAAAACCTTCCATGCCTGCCGCTGCGGCGCGCGCCTGGCAGTTGGTCAGGACGTCTGCCGTCAGCGCCACAATCGGCACCCGGCAGGCCGCGTCGTCGCCCGCACGGAGCTGGTGGGTCGCCTGCCAGCCATCGAGTTTGGGCATGTGCAAATCCATCAGGATCAGGTCTGGCGCTTGTCGTCGTGCCTCGGCAACGGCCATTTCTCCGTCTTCTGCGAAGCGAACACCATGGCCCAAAAGGCCAAGTAGAGCCGCCATGTAAAGACGATTGACCGGATGGTCTTCTGCCACCAGAATATCTAGGCCGGGTAGGCTTGGGTCCCGCAGGAGCGGTGCGTCGGCGATAGTGTCAAGCGCTGGGCCATGCGCGACAGCCATGTGAATATCAAGCGTAAACGTGCTACCCACGCCAATCGCGCTGGTCGCCGTGATGTCGCCGGCCATCATGCGCGCAAATGTGCGGGAAATTTCCAGTCCAAGGCCTGTGCCGCCATAGAGCCGCGAAACGCTGGCGTCGCCCATTTCGAATCTACGGAAAATTCGAGAAATGGTCTCCGCGTCCATTCCAATGCCTTCATCGGTCACCTGGGCCCGAAGATTGACTGTGTACACATCGCCAACAAAAGCACCCGCGGTCTGGTGCAGCCGCAAAGTCACGCGCCCACGCTTACTGAACTTGATAGCATTCGTCAGCAGATTCAGCAAAATCTGCGTGAGGCGGGTGCCGTCGGTTATGACCCAAGTCGTCAAAGCCCCTTCAATGTCAAGCGTTAAGTCAAGTCCTTTCTGGACGGCGCTCGGCCGCACCATGTCTGCGACGTTGCGGATCAGCTCGGGCAGGTTCGTCTGCACCGGCTCGATCTTCCCCTTCCCTTCGTCGATCGCCGAAATGTCCAGCAGATCGTTGATAAGTAAGAGCAAATGAGTCGCTGAGCTGCGCGCGACCCTGACGTACTGCGCCTGCTGGAGGTCAAGTGCCGATATTTGCAACAGGCCCAACATCCCCATCATGCCGTTGAGGGGCGTACGAAGTTCGTGGCTCATGTTGGCCAGGAAGCGGCTCTTGCCGCGGTTGGCCTCCTCGGCCTGACGATTTGCATCGCGCAATTGCGACGCTATCCGTTCCTTCTCTCGGTGCTCCGCCGCTTGTTGACGGTGGCGCACCACCAAAGCGGCGGCAGCAAGCAAGACCATCAGCATCAGCACCAGCGTCAGCAAGTTGATTCGCTGATTTTGTTGCAGCAAGACTTGCTGCTGAGTCTCGACCCACTTGGCGGTTGTTCGGGCAGCGACCTGACTCAGCGACTGAATGTCAGGGCCGATTGTTTCGAAATTGCGAGAGAGCGTGGTGAGTACGGCCAAGTCCAGTGGTTTGCTTACAAACGCCGTGTCAGCTTGCGCCATCAAGCTATCAATTTGTTGGAATACAAGTACAAAACGTGTATCAGACGTCAAAACGCTGCTGCTCGGATGTTCGTCGAGCAGCCTGCGATGGCTCATCAGAAGATCCAGCCGTAGTTGCAGAGCTGCAATATCTGGCTTAAGCTTTGAATTGTCAGCAATTCGGATCTCGTGTCTCAACCGCAGGAATTCGCGCTCAAATCGAAATGCCATCACTGCTAGAGAATCCGCACGGATCGCAGTTTCTCGCCGCAGTGTGCGTCCTTGCTCGAACTGGAGCGTAAGCAGAGTCGCCATTGCGACCGCCAACAATACGGCGATCAATGCTGACCACAGTAAATCGCGGCTTTGTCCATCGCGTGACACCGCTAAGGCCCATAACATCGCGGTTACTCGACGACTAGCCGTTTCAACTGCCATGCGCTGCGTTCGTAAAAGGTTAATGATTGCAACTCGCTGCGCGAGTCATAGGGGTAAATTATGAAAATGGGACCTTTTGTGCGAACCGGCATCGGTGCTCCGTTCATGCGGGTGGCCATAAGCACATCGAATCGCTTGGCGTCAGCAAACGGGATCGTGGTTTGGTAGTCACTCAAGGCGAACGCCTGAAGGGTAGTCCCACGCGCCTTCACTAGAGACAAGACGTCGCGCAGGAGGGGTCCCGAATACATCGTGGGTTTTTTCTCCCATGGCGTCTGCGCCACCATCGTCTGTTGCGGCAGTTGGTCGAACATGGCCAAGTCGAATTGCGCACCGTTGATTGAATTCACAGAGCCTATCTTGCCCGAGATAGTCAAAATCACCTGATCTTTGGGTCGGTCAAGGGCCCGTGCCGGACCCGTGGCCGTAAGGCCGACGAGTGCGAACGCGGCTATGCATAAACTGGTGTTTAGGCCCATAAATTGATTCTTGACAAAATTATAATATCTGGCGCTGAAGGATCGACAACAGGAACTTTTCCGACGGCCACCTGAGAATTCACCGACATCCACAACAAGTCAGGTCGCGTGTACGTCACAAAATCAAGCGTCGTATCAACTACCAGGGATATACAGAGAAGGCGCCTGTGACCAAGTCAATTGGCTTGGCGCCCGGCCAGCGAACCAAAGCAACCACGGCCGCAGAATAGCCCAAAGGGCAACGGCCGCAGCGGTACGACCCTCAGCGCAGGCCTGTTCCATTCGGCGAGCCAGTTCACTGGCAACATCCTCTCGCAATAACGCAAGCACGCTTTTCAGGCTATGCGCCACCCGCTGAACCGTTGCCCAGTCACTGAGCGCACAGGCGTTGGAGGTGGCTTGCGCATCTGCTGGAAAATAGTCTATGCATCCCGCTACGAAAACGCCGTACATTTTTTCGTCACCGTTGAAGCGCGTACGCACGGCTTCAAGCTGGGCAACATGCGGCGGGAAATCCAGTACCGAGCTTACGGTGTCACGCAAAAGATCCAATGCGAACGGTTTCACAAGCACGCACAGCACCTGTTGCTGGTGCAGCTCCAAGCGTTGCTGGGGGCTCACATCTGACGCGATCACCATCACCGGCAAGCTGTGCTGCCAGGCCGAACCTCTGCGCAGCGCTGCAATAAACGCCATCCCGCTCTCGCCCGAAAATTTCAGCCCAGTCAGCAGCAGGTCAGGGGCACCATGGACGCCCATCCAACAGTGGCCTGCAGCGATTGATGCACAACCGTGAAAATCGAGGTCTAGTGGCTCCAGGCAGAGCGCAACCAGCTGGCGTGACACTGCGTTCTGTTCAATCAGCAACACATGGCGCCTGCTCATTTCAATCCGATCCTCCTGACCTTGGATCAGGAGCAACCATCTCAGCATCAAACTGTTGCAACGCCCGGTCAAGCGCCAAAGGCAACTCAGATACCAAATCTGACTTGTGGATCACAGTCACATCCTGCAGAGCGAATTCATATGGTGCGCGCTGATCCACGTCAAGTGACGTAATGACCAATAACTGACTGCGCGCGAATTGTGGATGCGAACGCAACGTTGTGATCAATGTCGCGCCATCAACGCCAGGAAGCAGAATATCGACAATCAGCGCATCAGGCTCGACCTGTCCATACATCGCCAGCCCGGCGAGCCCGTCATCGGCCACAGACAGCACCAATTGTGGAAACTTTAACTCAATCACCAACCGCACCAGCTTTTGGTAATAAACAGAATCCTCAATCAAAAGCACCCTGTGAGCGTGGCTTGCGATGGCCGAGGACGGCAGCGGCAGCGCAGTTTTTGGCGCTGCACGCATGCGATCCGAAATTTTCACGACAACTTCCTTGCCGGCCCGCCACAGATCGACCGAGGTCCTGGAAATGCGTCGGTGACCACCGGAGGTCTTCCATGCCTGCAGCTCACCGCGATCCACCATCATTTGTACGGACCTCACTGCGAGACCCAGAATGTTCGCGACTTCCTTCGTTGTGAAGTGCTCTGACCGCACAGAATGCCCCGATTTGTTTATCATGATTCGCATTTTCGCATATTGTAGCTAGTACGGAAGCCGATTTCCCATAATACCTGTCGAGCGCATCCTCGCGCTCAGCCTGTCCCCCTGCCAGAAAGCTGCGGCAATGTCGATCCGTGCAGGCTGATTCTTCAAGCAGACAAAGCGGCAAGTTCGCTACTGGTGATCGGCTGTAATGGGTCAAGCTCCATTGACGGGGCGCAGTCCAGCAGCGCCAGGCCTTCGAAAACTTGATCGACATCGAGCAGGTGAAGATTAGCCCATCGAATCACTTCGCTGGGCGGCAGGGGAACAGCGCCGCCAAGGCGCTTTTGGTGCAGAAGGTGAATGGCTTCGGCCTCGGCGCTGCCGGTCAGCAGTAATCGAGGTTGGGTTTGCCGCAACGGCCCCTGCAGCATGCAGTCGGAGTAGTGACGGGCCCGACGCGGTGCCCCGCCAACGATGAGGGCCAAGGGAGAAAGTCGTTCCTGAAGCGCCCACCTTGGGCGTGCGGCGGTAGGTGCAGACACTAGGTTCCGGCACCGCAATTGCTGGGCGACGTTACGCGCAAACCCTACCGGAACGGTGGACTCGATGATCACGGTGGCCTGTGGATTGATCTCCACTGCGCTTTGGATGGCATGGGTCAAGCTAGCGGTGTCGATGGATCTGTTCCATCGACTGAACTCGGCAGGCGTCGCGATGACCACGATGGACGCGCCCTCAATGGCGTCGCGCTTGCTCCTGGTGGCACGCAGGCTTTGTCCTTTTTGTCCCATCGCGCCCTGTATCGTGCGATCAACGACGGGCATATGGCCATTGTTGATCATGTTGACATGAAGCGCGCGGTCATCCTGCAGCACGACTTCATGATCAAACGCAAGCGTGAGTGCAGAGTAAAGGCCACGCACGCCAGCGTGCACTACCGCAATTTTGCTGCGACCGCCGAGGTTGCCGTTCATAGGGTCAACAAAGTGCGAGCAGGCCGTAGTGTTCTGGGTTTTGGCCTGGAGACGGGCAAGCTCATGCGATGCTTGTTCTCCGCGTACCAGCGCAGAGCCTGGTGGAAGCTAAGTGCGGTGCAATCTGGCCAGGGTGCATCGATGACGCAAATGGCGGTTTCCGAGGCGCGCCCTGCCAGCGATTCCTGCGCGAGCAAGGCACCGCTCGTGCGGATACCGAATCCCGGCGCGGTTGCCTGCGTTGGTTCGAGACCGCGCGCGATCTGTTCATTGGCCAAGGCCAAGGAGGCGCTAGCGTTGCGCGGAAAGGCCGCCATTGCGCCCCAGCCAGTCGAGCTGACGCGGCCCAGCGTTAGCTTGAAGGCGGCAAGGTCGCCGCTGCGCTGCTCCGCCGCGTGTGACACGTCATTGACGGCCGTCTGCCCCACGGCGCCGGGTTGTGACCCATGGGCGCGCAGCGGGTTTAGTGTGGCCTGCGGGTGGTGTGGCAAGTCGGAGTTCTGAAACAAGCTGTCGTCTTTGCTCGGATGCGCGCCGTAGGCCGAGGGGAGCACAACAACCGTGGCATCTTCAATGCTCTGCGCGGGGCACGCATGAAGGGCTTTTTGCAATCGAATCGAACCGATGCGCCCAGCGCGCCGACATTGCGGACGGCATTCGCCCGCCCACTTTCTGTGACCGCCCGGGGCAATGGCGAGCGGTTTCGGCGCTGGCCGAGGGATGGGCACCGTTGGCTTGCCAAAAGGATTCCTGTCGAATTGCATGATTATGAACCGTACAAAAAAGGTTTCTTCGGTAGAAATTATCAATAAAACGATAAAAAGTGTTTGTCAAATGCATTATATGAAAAAAATGCGTTTTGTGTCGGTATTTGGAGGCATTTTTTCGTTCATCGTATTTGTTGCCATGCAATCCACCCGGAGCATCAATGCCGGCCATGACGGGCTGATTCGGAGGTGTCGGCCTTTTTTTTGACAATTCCCCGGTGTCCTGGTCCCGCAATCACTTCTCGCTGTGCAAGCGCTGTCCCCGGCGGAATGTGTGGCGACTTGCCCTGTCGCCCGGCGCCCATGAACGGGGCCAGTGCATGGGTACCTATCCGGGGTGCGCCTGGGTCAGGCTGAACACCGAAGCCTCTTCGCGGCGTGCCAACCCGGTGTCCCTTGTCCCCGTAAGCCCGCCGTGTCGTGTCGTGGTTGGCACGTGCCGTAATCAGTCAGGGGCTAGCGATGTGCGCGGAGGCTTGCCTTCGGCCGGACCCTGTGGTGCCCGGCACGTCCAGGGCCAACAGGCAGGCCTGGGCTCCACGCGGTCAGCCCGCTAGCCTTGTTGCGGTTTCAGGGTCAGCGCTGTTGCCCGGCCTTGCCGTATGGGGGAGTCCTTTTTTGGGGTGCATCCGGAAGCGGTTGCCGCCATCGAGCTGCGCAGCCTGCATGGCGGACTCGGCGTGCCGTAGCAGTGCAGCGGCATCGACACCATCTTGCGGAAACTGTGCGCAGCCAATGCTGCCTCCCACCATCAGCTTTTGCTTGCCAACCAATAACGGGGCAGCCAGGGCCTTGATCATGCGACTGGTGATGAGCGTAAGGTCAGCCGCATTGCGTGGCGCCGACAGTGCAACGGCGAACCGGTCTGCCTCCGATTGGGCCAAGCAGTCACAACCCCGAATGACTTCCTGCAGACGCGCGCTCATGGTGAGCACCACGGCTTCAGCGACACCTGCATCCTGGGTATCACGTAACCACTGTAGTCGATCCAGCACGATGGTCAATACGATGACACGTGGGCCGCCACGCCACGCCAGTGCGATTCGCTTGCTGACCTGATCCTGAAACAGGTCCATATTGGGCAAGCCGGTGTGGGGATCGTGGTGCGCGATGTTAAGAATAGCCAGCTCGGCTCCCAGCATCAATTGACGGTTGGCCAGCACTGCCACGTAAGCCACGGTCTCGCCCGTGTGGCTCTTGAGTGCGGCTATCGACATCCACTGAGGCAGGGCTTGCTGGTCTTGTGTGGTGTGGTTCACATCGCCGCGCCAGTGACCTTTGCCTTGCAGCGCATGCCAAAACTCGGCACCCAATGCTTCGCTGGCCTGATGCGAATTAAGCATGGCCGGCATTTGTCTCAGTACTTCATTGCTGCCGTAGCCGCCGTACTCCAGAAACGTCGAGTCTGCAGCCAGTACATGCCCCAGGAGATCGTGCACTAAGGCTCCCTGGTGCAGATTTTGGATGCACTTGAACTGATGGTCTGCATCAATATCGCCCCGCGCCACGGCAGTCAGGTCCCGCATAATCCAGCAGACTCTGGCTTCGTTGTCTTGGGAGAAACAAACAAACCGCGCCGAAAATAGTCGGGCCTTGGCGGCATCTGCGGCCGGATACATAAAAAACTCTGTGGCCGCAGACAGTAGTTCTGTGTTGCCCGACGCGATCTGCTGCAGCATCACCTGCAGATGCGAAAGGTGAAACGGCGCAATGATGCGCTGTATTGTGTTGGGTGCCGTGCCGCTCAATTCCAGGACAGACCGCGCGCTGTCGGTCATCTGCAAGATATCACCCTGCGCGTTTATCACCAGGCAAACCTCTTGAAACGAGGGGTTCACATGGGCCAGCACGGCGCCAGCATCGGTACACCGCGCATGCATGGCCTTGAGCGCATCATGGCGCTCAACCAGGACCAGGTGGCGCCCCAGAAGATCCTGAAAGTCTTCTGCGTACTGATTTAGCTGGCTTTGCAGCGCGTTCACTGCAACATTCCTCGCCGCCACGGGACGGTCTTCATGGGGCTGAAGGGGTTGATGAGGCCGTCATCGGCCCCCATGATGCTGTGTGGCTTGACCGTCGCTGGTTGCCGCCGCACTGAAACCTTGGCCTCCCATGTACGGTGGCTAGCGAGATCGCCCAGCAGCAGGGCGGTCCCACCTGTTGCGCGAAAAGTCGTTGCAATTTTCTCTGACATGGGTGCGCCTTGCTTTTGGGGCGCTTCTTTCACATACGTTGTGTGGAGCCGGATCCATCGCCGGCGGGGTACAAATTTCTTTTTCATTATTTTAATCAAAATAACAATAAATAGAGTTCGCGTTGCGGAGGACCTTCATGTGCTTGCCCAGGTGTCGTGTTTCCCTGCGAAAAAGGGCGACGTGGTCGTCGCCCTTGCGGCGATCTTCACCGCAAGCGTATTCGATGGCGCTGCCCATTGGCCCACCTGCCGGGCTGTGAACGGGCCGGCCTCTGCGGGCAACCGGGGGAGGGGAATGCGCGCAAGAATTCTGCCGAAGTGTCTGTGGTGGGCTGAGTTTTTCCGCTTCGGCATCGTTATTTGCTGCTAATTTATTTTTTTACCAAAAAGAATTGACGATTTGGATAAAATCAGCATTGCACTCTCCCAGGCCAGCAAAATGACAAGTGAAACTTTAGCGTTAGATCAGCCCGGCATGGCGTTCGGCGGTAGCGCCACCGCACAGTTGGCGTGCCTGGTCGATGATTTCAGGCGCCTGCACCAAGAGCGCAGTCGGGCGCTCGCCAATGTATCCCTGGCCCAGCAAGACACCCTCTACCGGTTGGCGCAAGCGGCCGAACTGCGTGATGACGACACTGGTATCCACATTGTGCGGATCGGCTTTATTGCCGAACAGTTGGCTCGGTTCCTCGGCTGTGAAGCATCCTGGGCGCGGATGTTGCGGATGGCGGCGCCGATGCACGATATTGGCAAGATTGGCATACCAGACAGTGTATTGAAGAAGCCTGGCGCGCTCACGCCGCAAGAGCGTGCAATCATGAACCAGCATCCAGCCATGGGCTCAGATATCCTTGCCGGTTCCGGCATCGCATTGTTCGATCTTGCTGCCGAAGTCGCCTTGTCTCACCATGAGCGCTGGAACGGCGCCGGCTATCCCTCAGGCCTTGCCGGGGAAGCAATTCCATTTTCGGGGCGCATCGTGGCAGTGGTTGACTTCTTCGATGCGCTAACGATGGATCGTTGCTACCGACCTGCTTTCCCGGATGCACAAGCGCTATGCATGCTTGACGACGAAAGAGGAAAGGCATTCGACCCCCATATCGTCGACGTCTTCAGACGTCATGCCGATCAGCTGATGGCAACCCGCGACAGCGTCAACCATGGGCAGCTCAGCTTCCGGGAGCTTGCCGGCACGCCACTCGACGATCTACTGCTGCAGCACCCTTGTCCATGATGGAGATCGTGAAGGCGCGTCTTCTCTGCAAGATCGGCTGACCAGCAACGCGTGCCTCACCCTTGGCCAGGGGCTGGCCGCTGGCATTTTTGCGGCCCTGTGCATTGTCAGCTCGGACGCTACCGGGTTTCGCTGAACGGTTGTTGTCTGGCGGTGCTTTACTGGCCCCAGGCGGAAACTGGCTAAACGCCTTATGGGTATGCGGGAACTTGCGCCAGACAGGGGAAACCGTACCCGCAGCCAAGGCTGGCAATGTCTGTTGCTGTCATCGACGGTGTACCGGGCAATGGCGGCCCAATGCAAAGCAGCCACCCGTGGCGTTGCGCACTTCCCTGCTTTTACGGCGATCTCCCGGCTCTGCCCCGGTGTTTTTCTGCTGGCGCTGGGGCTGCGATGACAACCACCATGACGCGCGTTTGCCTCCACGTTAGGGTCGCCCGTTGGCTACCTCCTGAATGACATGCCCGAAAGCCAAAGTGCGCAAGACAAATTCATGAAATATGAAAAAGTTGACATAAATATGTTACTTGCGAAAAAAATTCTCGACCGGTTGACATTTTTTAATAAAATGAGCCATCGAAAGTGTGAGAATCTTATGGTTAGTCAAACATCCAAGTACGACCTGCCCCTCTCGGCGTTTAACGCTAGTGAATCTGCGCAGATGGAGTGCCTGCTCGTCGATCTGAGGCACTTGTACCACGAACGCAATCAGGCACTTGTCAAAGTCTCCAGGGCGCATCACGACGCGCTTTACCGCCTGGCGCGGGCGGCTGAGCTGCGTGACGACGACACTGGCATCCATATCGTGCGACTTGGCTTCATCGCGGAGCAGTTGGCGCGGCTTCTGAACTGCGAAGAACCCTGGGCGAGGATGCTTCGCTTGGCTGCGCCTATGCACGATATTGGCAAGATTGGCATTCCGGATAGCGTGCTCAAGAAGCCAGGAGCGCTGACACCATCGGAGCGTGCCATCATGAACCGGCATCCGGCGATGGGCTCGGAAATCCTGGCCCGCTCCGGCATTGCTTTGTTCGACTTTGCCGCTGAAGTCGCCTTGTCACACCATGAGCGCTGGAACGGCACCGGGTATCCCTCTGGTCTGGCGGGCGAGGCCATTCCGCTGTCGGGACGCATTGTTGCGGTGGTGGATTTCTTTGACGCCGTGACCATGGACCGGTGCTACCGACCTGCGTTTTCAGACACCGAGGCGCTGCGCATGCTGGGCGAGGAAAGGGGGCGGGCATTTGACCCTGACATCGTCGACGTTTTCACGCGCCATGCCGATCAACTGATCGCGACACGCGATCGGGTTAACCATGGCCAGTTCAGTTTCAAGGATCTGGTTGGCCCCGGTGCCGACGGCCTACTCTTTGAGAGCGCCGGTCCATGAGCGAAAGCGTAGGGACTGCGCCAACATGCCTGGGTGGTTTTGTGGAGCAAGGCTGCTGCGCGCCTCGTCGTGCGTGGCGCGTCCTGCCGTTGGCAGCCGTGTTGGCGTACTTTCCGGCAATGGCCGCCGCGGGGGGGGGGCAGGGTGCCTTCGGCGGTAGCACTTTTCTTGGACTGGTGAGCAGTGTAGACCTGCCAGCCACCGCCAGCTTGAAGATTGTTGCAATTGGCCTGCTGGTTGTCTGGCTGGTCTGGCGCAATTTCTCTGTTCAAGCCCGTGCCCGCCGACAGGCTAAAGCTGCCCGGGACACCGTCACACAACGCGAGTACGAGATCAGCGCGATCTTGTCCAATGTAAACGCCTTGCTGTTCAGCACCGATACAGAGGGTGTACTGCGTTTCACCAATGCAAGCTGGTCTGCGCTGCTGGAAAAACGCTCCGAAGATTTACTCGGTCAGCCGCTGGCGAACATCGTCGAACCGCAAAGTCGAAAGTGTGTTGAACGCCTGTTTACTGCGCCGCTGCCGTCTATGGGCGGCACAGTGAGAGTCGGAATGCGCGGGCAACGGGGCGAGAGGCGTATGTTCGACCTGACGGTGCGTGCCTTGCCGGATACGGCCCCGTGTGCCCGAGGGTTTGTCGGCAGCGCCATCGATGTCTCCGGGCTGGTACGGGCACGGTCAAAACTGCGCGCCCTGTTGCAGTTCGGTGCATCGATGATCGAAAGCAGCCCGCTTCCAACCGCAGTTTGCGACAACCAGAACCTTCTGACTCAGGTTAACAGGGCCTGGGAAGCACACACGGGTCTGAGCCGTGGGAATGTTCTTGGTAAGCCCATAATTCTGGTGTGGCCGGAACTGATGCTGCCCGTCACTACAGAGGAGGATGCACGCACACTGGAAACTGGGGGCGTGGTTCAGTATGAGGTACGCTGCCTCCGCCATGACGGCAGCCAGCGTGATCTTTTCGTGTCGCGTTCCGCTATGCCACCAGCCATGGACGGGCACCTCGGCGGCTCGCTGCTAGTGTTCATGGATGTGAGCCAGTTCCGCGAGGCCGAGCGTCAGACCCGGCTGGCTATTGCGGCCGGCGAGAGCAATTTTCATATGAAGTCGGAGTTCATTGGCAACATTAGCCACGAGCTGCGTACGCCGCTTCAATCGATTCTCGGCTTCGCCGAACTCGCCATCTCACGCGGCCGCAACTGCGAACCAGAGGCCTTGATCGACATGCTGCGCACTATTGAGCTAGCCGGCCAACGCATGCTGGCGCTGGTCAACAATCTGCTGGACCTCTCCAAAATGGAGGATGCGTTTGGCGTCCTTGACATTGAACGCCACGATATTCGGCCTTTGCTGCGCAGTGTAGCCGCCGAGTTTTTTCCGCTGTTATCGAAAAAGCAGCTGGAGCTCAAGTTCACGGTGCCGCCTGTGCCTATCGTGGCCATGGTCGACCCGGTGCGCTTTCAGCAAGTGATTCGCAACTTACTGGCGAACGCAGTCCGGTTTTCCCCGCAGGGCGGGAAAATCGACCTGATCGGACAGATGGCCGAGGATGTATACGCCGAGATATTTGTCATCGACCAGGGACCGGGTATTCCAGAAGCAGAACTGTTCGCGATATTCCAGCCATTTGTGCAGTCGAGCAAGACCAAGACTGGCGCCGGCGGCACCGGCCTGGGACTGGCAATCTGCCGCAAAATCATGGCGCTGCATGAAGGAAGCATTAGTGCCGAAAATCGACCTGGTGTTGGCGCCGTGTTCCACATTCGGATTCCTGTAGCGCGCTTTGGCGACACCATACCAGCCAGTCTCTGATGCAAAAGTACGTTCAACCAGTGCCACAGTTTCTGCCGTCGGCATGGCTTGCCTCGCGTAATGCGCTGGCACAGATATCAAAAGTTTCATCGCCCTCATCAACCCATTTCAAATCTGACGCCATGCAAGACATCACACACTCAGGCTTCCCGGAACTGCTGGAAAGCCACAACCAGGGACTGCTCTGGGTGACGCGAAGCCTAAACGTCCAGTATGCCAACCGCAAGGCTAAAAAGCTGCTCGGCATTTCCGCCACGCACACGCTGGGGGACACGAGCCTGGCGCAAGCGGTGGTCGAGGTCATTGCTGGCGGAGCGCCGCGCACGTTGGCTACGATGGGCGTGGGTAACGGCGGCGGCGGGGTACAGCCCGAACTGCGTTGCCGTGTGACAAAGGGCCTGACAGCCGACGACGCCTTCATTCAGGTAGAGGACCCGCAGGCGATCGATCCGTCCGAGGCACTGGAAGACCTGATGGTCGTGCTGCGCGCGGATCTTCACGCCCCACTGCATTGGGTCGAGCAGGCGCTCAGGCTCGCGCGCGAGGAGGGTTGCGACGAGCATACGATCGACGCGCTGGCCGACCGCGTCGAGACCCTCGTTGCGGCGACCCGCAGCCTGCTCGATCTTGCGTCTATCTGGCGCGAAGGTTCGTTGCGTACCAACGACCGCATCGAACTCCTGCCGTTGCTGCATCAGGCGTGGGCCGAGGTGGAGCCAACGGCACTCAATCATGCATTCAAAGTGCGTTTTCGCAGCCCCTTGGACACCACGGAGATGGCGGCCTTGTATGGGAGTGAGACCTGGTTACGCAGAGTCCTTGTCGAGTGTCTCGCGTCGGCTATTCGCAATGCGCCAACGGACTTCACCCTGGAGATCGTGTATCGCCAGCAAGGTGCCCGGGCTGTGATCGTTCTCCGGGACTGCGCCGCCTTCTCCGATGGCCAGCATGGGTTTGGCACGATGGAGGGGCAGGGCGCCCCTAAGGCGCGTCGGCGGGCGCTGCCGTCGATCCGACTGCCTGTTCGCGAGCATGTCGGCCTCAAACTATGCCAGCATGTGCTGGCGATGCATGGAGGGCGGCTGCGGGAAGAGGAGGTGGAGGGGCAGCGCAACTTCATCATCGACATTCCCAGTGGCGCCCCTTACCACTCGCAGAGTGGCCAGATTGACATCGGTCAGGCGCAGCAATATGCATTGGATCTGGCAGAACTGATGACGCGGCTTCGACAGGTCTCGGGCAGCGCATCCCTCAATACATATGGAGTACACCCATGAAACGCATACTGATCGTCGAGGACCAGTCGGATATCCGCAAACTGATCCGAATGACCCTGGAATTTGAAAATTACGAGATCTTCGAGGCCGCCGATGGCGTCAGTGGTTTGGCGCTGGTGGTGTCGGAGCGGCCAGACGTGATTCTGCTGGATGTCATGATGCCGGGCGAGCTCGATGGCCTGCAGGTCTGCAAACGCATCAAGTCCGACCCAGCCACAGCGCATGTCAAAGTGATTTTGTTGACAGCACGCGGACAGGAGCGCGACCGCGTGGCGGGCGAGAGTACGGGGGCCGATGTGTACCTGGTCAAACCATTCAGCCCGCTCCAACTCATCAGTGTGATCGAAGGCCTGTTGGCAGCCCTGTGAGACATGCAATCGCTGGTGTTTCATTGGTTCAAGTGAATGCGAGAATGCTTCGCACATGGTTGAGTGGCTTGGTTCTATTGGGCGGGTCGGCCGCGTACGACTTGGCGTTGGCGCAGACGAACAGACCTGCCCAGTTCGCTGCTGGCGCTGCCAGCCTTAGCTCAGTCAGGATTTGCGCTCGCTGCTTGGCGCTGCGTTGGTGTGAGCCTGAACTAGGACCTTCAACTTTTGGGGCAGGCATTCTCCGTGCGAAGGGTTTTCAGTTCTTCCGGCAACTGCTGGCGGCTCGGCATCTCCGCGCCATCCGAATTGGGTAACGGCTTCGGGGCGCAGGCTGGCGCCTCTGGTTCTCGGCGTGTATTAAGCCGATCTTGTGAAGCGTTGTCGTTGCACGCAGTCCCAGGTCGCCCGAGTGGTAGGCCTCATCGACATGTGGCTGTTGTTGCTCTGAATGATTTTTCAAGTTGGTGTCTCGGAAGAGTCCAACTTCCTGGCTTCAGTTCAGGGTTGCGTGCACACGTCCTTGCGAGATCACCGCCGTCAATTCAAGATGGGATCAGTGCACGCTTACATTCCACCGACGCCGATTCAGAGCCTGCCGCGTCCACGATAGTGTGCGCGTTGCGCGACAAACGCCATTTGTCCGTCACCCTGGGCTTCGGTATCGTGCTGGTCAGCGCTGAGCGAAGGTCCCATCAAAGCATGGTCCCGCCAGGGCGGACCATCTGGCACTTGCGCCTACCGTGACGTCCATTATTTGCGGCCTGGCTGGCGGCGTCGATATGCCGCTTTTCTACCTTGCCGGCAGAGTCATGGGCATGATGGGACGGCGTTGGGTGGTCGTCCCCTTGTTGCTGATCATGGGCGCTGACTTGCTGGCGTTGCCGCTGACCCACGCCACCACCACCACCTTGCTGCTGGTGGCGATGGCGATCGGTTTCGTTGACGATATCGGTTCGGGCATGATGACGACACCCGGTGCGGATCATGCGCCGCGTAGCGGGCGCGCGCGTTGTCCAGTTGCGTGGGGCTGCTGGCCGCCACCTTGGCGCCGGGGGCCGGCATCGCAGTTACCGGAATGCTGTCTTTTCTCGTAGCGGGATAGCGGGCGCACTGGATTCCCCGGACGCGATCACGCAAGGCACGTTGAACGCATCGCAAAAGTACTGAGTCATCTGTGGCTGCGTGCAATGGCAAGCTGCGCCTCGTACTCGGTATGGACATCCATCTCGGCTTGACCGCTACTTGTGAGAATAAAACGGTGCTGCAGACATCTTTGCGCAAGTACCCTTGAGAATATGGCGGCGTTTTCCACCTTTGAACGTGAGCGTCTGCACGAATGCGCCATCCGAGCGGTCAAAGGTGAATTCCTCGCCGATGATCATCTCCCCAAAACGCTCGAACATGGCGGGTCGCGAAACCACAGCCTTGGAACCCTGAAGCACCATACTGCCTTTACGCGATTCAGAGATCGAGAATTGCCCCTGATACCAGCCTGACTTTTGCACGTAGTTCAAGCCAACGACGACAACGTCGGAGTAGACCTCAGGCGCGGCCAGCAGGTCGCCCCGCGGCATGGAGACAATCACTTCGCAGACAAAATTGGCGTTTTCTGTACTGAGCTCTTTTTTGTCCAGGGCCTGTTCAGGCGTCAGGCCATCGACGCCGCCAAACTGAATCCAGCC